>Ga0302248_1000025_pt1 | contig 156945 bp, 129 predicted proteins | sample AAG_UR_Leu_MG_FD_193528 | JGI IMG/M metagenome (GOLD analysis project Ga0302248, IMG submission 193528) | Enriched activated sludge microbial communities from anaerobic digester in WTTP, New Holstein, Wisconsin, United States - AAG_UR_Leu | ecosystem: Engineered > Bioreactor > Anaerobic >...
CGCTCGAAGGACTCCGGGTCGCCCCGGAAGTCGCTGGCCGAAATCATCCAGAGGTGGGCGTCGGCCGCCGAGGCGGTGCCGCGCGCGCCGGCGAGCTCATCGACTTCCGCGAGCAGCCTCCGCGCCGGCTCCAGCCGGCGCCGCTGCCGCTGGGCTGCCTCGGTGGTGGTCCCGAGCGAGGCGGCGAAGGACTCGATGGCCCCGGCCACCAGTTCCGGCCGCGGCTCGTGAGGGTACGCGAACTCGATCGTCTCGACGCCTTCGCTGCGCAGAACCTCCATCAGGGCCAGGGTGTTGGAACAGTCGCCCCGGACCACGCCGACCAGCCGACGGACTTTCTCCCGCCGGCAGGCTGCATAGATGCCCTTGATCCACGCGCAGCAGTTGCGGGGAAACCCGGCCTGTTCGGCCTCCTCGACCAGCGCTTCGGGACGGGGAGCCGACATGAACAGGTTGTTCAGGTCGACCGGCACCAGCCCGGCGGCGAAGATGACCTCGCTGGGCACGGTGGTGGTGATGCCGACGCGGCGGTCGGTTGGGTTGGGGCGTGTCATCGCCGCTAGGTTACTCGACGGGAGTCCCCAGTCAACGAGAGGAGGGCATTTCGGTTTGACCGTCCGCACGGCCGGACTGTATAATGGCCGCACCAGCGGCGAATGTGCAGACGCAGGCAGTGAACGGATCCAGTGCAGAGGGTGGGGGAGGGCAGGGGCCGGGCATGACCAGAGACCAAGGGGCCCGCCGGCTGCCGGAGCCCACCTTCGAACCGCCGCCGCTGCCTCCGGGCTTCCCGCGATGGAAGCGCTTCGCCTGGGACGGCTGGGACCTGACCATCCCCGTCGACTGGGACCTGGGCGCGATCGAGTTCGGGCCGAAGGGCGGGTTCCTCCGTCTGGACGATGAGTTCGAGCCCCGACTGATGCTCAAGTGGCAGCCCATCCAGCACGGTTTCGATCCCGCCAAGGCCATTGAGAAGTACCTCGGCAAGCGGCTCAAGGGCGGGGACGCCAAGCCCAGGCTGGGCGCCGCGATCCCGGGAATCCGCGAAGCCCTCAAGGGCATGGAGCACGAGACCTACACCCTGGTCACATCGTCGCAGCCCACCTACAAGGCCTGGGGACTGTCGGCCTACTGTCCTCGGTGCCGTCGGGCCTTCGTGGTCGAGATGAGCACCGACTCGCGAGTGGATGACTCTGAGCGGCAGGTGGCCCGGGTGCTCGGTTCGCTGCGCGAGCACACCGACGAGCGGCTGACCCGCTGGGAGGCCTTCGGCCTTTCCTGCGACCTGCCGTCCGAGCTGCGCGCCGCCGAGACGCGCTTCAGCCAGGGCTTCGTCAGCATGGCGGCCGGCGAGCGCGGCCGGCACGTGGAAGTGGCCAGGTGGTCGCTGGCCGGCATCCACTTGGCCGGGATGGATCTGCGCCGCTTCTTCAGCGCCTATCTGCTGAAGGCCCGCAACAGTCAGCGCCTGCACATCGAGGACGCGGCGGTGCTGTCGCATCCGGGGCTGCAGTACCACAGCCCGAGGCGCGTGCTCGAGCCGCTGCGCGCCGGCATCCGCCGGCGGCTGGCAGTCTACCGCCCGGCGCACCTTACCGGCATGCTCTGGCACTGCGCCACGTCGAACCGCATCCTCATGCTCAACCTGGCCAGCAACACCCCGAACGACATAGGCGCGGCGCGGCTCCTGGCCTCGCGGGTTCGCTGCTGTAAAGTCATGTTCTGACGGTACGGAGGGGGCGGGACTTGGGACTCTTCAGAAGCAGCAAGCCGGCAGCCCTGGATCGCCGGCGCAGCCTGGCGCTCAAGCCGCTGCGCAACCCCGGCGTGTCCTGGGAGCCGGTTGGCGGCATAGGGCCGGTGTCCATCCGGATTCCCCTGGAGCGCAGGCCGGCCCCCAAGGCCGTGGTCTGGTTCGCCGCCAAACTGGCGCGCAAGCAGCCCCCCGACTTCCGGACGCTGGAACTCGACGACGTCGGGTCGTTCATCTGGAGGCTGGCCGACGGAAGCCGCACGGTCCGCGATCTGATCTGGCAGCTGGCCGTCGAACACAGGCTCAACCGCAAGGACGCGGAGGTGGCGCTGCTGGAGTTCCTGCGCCAGCTGTCGACCCGCAATCTTATGGCCTTTGCGGAACTGCCAACGCAGCAGACGGATAAGCCCTGAACCAGCCTTGAGGCCTGACGCGGGCTGAAGGCACAGATATCCGTCAGGTCCGATAATATATGTTATGTTGCATAATGCCATAATGCCGCAGGGGTCAAGCCCAGCCCCCATGTTCCATTGGGCACGGCGGCCACGTTGACTGTCAATTGGCCGGTCCGGATCAGGCGATGGCCATTGACACGTGCTGGTTCGGAGGACCTACCTGGCCTCGGTCGGCTGTTCGGCGGTCGGGATGGCTGTGCTGGCGGCGATCGTCGGAGGCATCTGGGCGGCCAACAGCAGCAGTCCAAGCGCCGGCGGGAACGCCGTGATCGCGGTGTTGGCCACGCTGGGAGCCGGGGCACTGGGAGGCTTCCTTTGGGCCCGGTTCGTCACCAGACGCCAGACCGAACGGGACAAGAAGGCGATGACTGACGACGAGTTCCTCAATCTCATCGCCAAATGCGAGCAGGGCCAGCTTGACCACGCTCTGGCCTGGCACTTCAGCATCGGCAACAAGCAGCCCGGCGACCGCGTCATGGTGGTCTCGCTGGGCCTGCGCGACGAGTTCGGCGGGTTGCAGGGAGTGCCGGCGGACATATGCACGGATCAGATCCTGGGCAGGCTGGACTCCGGGGCCTTAGCGCCGCAGCGGAAAAGCGGGGCGCGGCTTCCGGCTGTCCGGAGGCCGCGCCCCGAGGTAGGCGCGTCTGGAGTGGCTCAGGTCAACGCTGCTGCCCCGCCCTCCCCTGCACCACGCGCACCCTGAAACCCAGCTCCTGGGACAACGCCACCATTTCCTCGAAGACGTCGCCGTAGCAGACGGCGATGTGGTTCGAGAGATAGTGGGCCATGATGGTGTCCATCCGGCAGCCGAGGTCAGCGGCCATGAAGGGCCACTCCGGCGTGGTGCCCTGCCACCAGGCGTCGCGCTTCTTGGGGGGCATCTTGACGGACTCGCCTCGGCCGACGTCCATGCAGAGCTCGCCGCCCTTGAGGTAGGCCCGCGCCCAGGTGAGCTTGCCGGGCAGGCTCTCGCCGGCGAAGGTGCCGCCCGGAACCGGGAAGTAGCCCTTCGGCTGGCGGTAACTGTGCACGCCGCGCAGGGTGTTCGGATTGTGGCTGAAGGGATAGGCGCCGCAGGAGCCGGAGTTGAGGAGCACCCAGAGGAAGCGGCCGTCGTGCTCGCCGCCCCAGCGCACGTCGTGGAAGAGCGTCGACTGGTGCAGGCCCTTGGCCTTGAGGAGCCGCTTCATCAGCTCCATGGGCACGAGGTTGCCCTGGTCGGCTTCGGTCGAGCAGACCACCGTGTCGCCGTTCGTCTCCGGACGGCAGACCGAGTTGAGCAGCCCCTCGGAGAAGTCCGACGGCGGACGCAGGGGCAGCAGGCCGAGTTGGTACTGCCAGCCGACGCAGTCGATCTTGAACTCCTTGACCAGGTCCAGCACCACCAGGTAGTCGCGGAGCTGCTCGCGCGTCGAGTTCTCGGTGAAGTCCTCGGCGCCCTTCTCTCCCCAGTGGAACGTGACGCCTTTGGCCTGCACGAACTTGAGCGCGGCGTCCAGGCGCTTCGCGTCGATGCGCCGGCCGCGGTCGATGATCCAGGCCTGGTCGACCTTGTGCTCGGAGAATCCAACCGAGTTGAGCAGACGGTGGCCGAAGTAGCCGTTGATCATCCCCATGGAGGTGTCGCCGAGCATCAGGGCGAGCACCCGCCGGCGGCGGATCTCCGCGGCGACTCCCGCGGCCAGCTTCGAGGCCGCCGGAGAGACCGCCGCATGGTAGGCCAGTTCGTCCTCGGGGTAGGCGATCCGGCCGGTCGTGCACCACTCCTCCAGGCGCGCCATGAAGGTCGCGTCCCTGGTCCAGTCCTTGGCTTCCGTCCAGGCGCGGGAGTGCTTGCGGCCTACCGTCTCCAGGCAGGCGCCGGTGTTGAGCAGTCCGACCAGCCCCGGCCAGGTGCCGGAGAAGTTGCTGGCCAAGAGCAGCGGGTTGTCCTTGCCGACCACGCCATCGGTGGTGTGCGGACCGTAGACCCAGTGGACGAAGACCCCGATCAGCGGGTCGTCCACCGGCCCGAGCTTCTCGATCGCCTCGTGAGGCTTGGTGAGGTAGCCCTTGATCCGGTAGCTGGAGCGGCCGAGCTTCTTCAGGGCGCGTTCCATCTGAACTGTGGCCGCCTCCATCTGCGGAAGGGCCTGCTCGTTGGGACGGGTCCGGTAGTCGCCGGGCCAGAAGATGGCAACCTTGGTCTTCATCGCTCGTACTCCTCCATTATCTCAGTGCCTGGCCGCAGGGGCGGCCAAAGAAGGGGCGAACATGCAACATCCCCCTCGACACACTTCCGCTCGGGGCCCTGAGCATTGTCGAAGGGCAACACGCAACATGCGACACGCAATGAAGCAGCGGAAAGGGCCGATTTCATTGGGTTGCCTTTCGTGATCGCGAGGTTGGTCAGCCACGTGATTGGCAGCTCGCGACCTGGGCAGTGCATCCGTGAGCTGCACAATGCGGGCGGCGTAGGCCAAGAGCCTGTCTTCCAGATCGTACTTCCGTTGTTCATCGACCTTCATTGACAGATTCCTCTCTATCTCTCTGCATGTTGTATGTCGCATGTTGAATGTTGCATGTTCGTCCTCACACTTCAACAGCCAGCGCTTGGCCGCGCCGGACCAAGGCGGGCTTGTCGAGTCGCACGACACAGCCGTCCGCGGTCGTCTGGACCGTGGACTTGACGGACTTCTTCCCGAGGATCACACGCGCGGCCTTGCCGGCGAACGCCAGCGCCAGCTCGCGCACGAGGAGTTCCCCAGCGATAACCTCGACGGCCGCGCGCTTCTTGCCCTTGCCTAGCTTCTGCCGGACGAGCCCCCAGGCCGTGCCGGTGGCGAAGAAGCAGACGAAGTCTTTCTGGGCGACTCGCGGCGCGATGGTCACCTTCCTGGCCGGCGCCGAGTAGCGGAAGCCGGACAGCGCCGGCAGCAGCGCCCAGCTGGCCAGCGACCGGGCGTAGTGGTTGCCGCACTCGTACTCGTTCCACGGGTTGCGGCGGACGCCGGTGTGCCTGTCGCGAACGCCCTTGACCACCGCCAGACCTTCCGCGACGAGCCCCTCCATGATCATGTGGCTTGCGGCCTGGTACTCGATGCCGCAGAAGACCTCGTCGGAGTACGGGAACGGGAACCGTGGCCGGCCGCCGCGAGGCCAGGTGCAGGCCAGCAGCGCGGCCTCGTCGTTGACGGCGTAGATCCGCTGCGGGTTGGCGTGGGTCGAAAGGTCAGACTTCCAGTTGTGCCGGAAGACCGCGGCCATAGCGGTCCGAACGTGCTCCGGGTCGAAGAGGTCGCCGAGGTCCAAGAGGTGCGCGAACCACTGGCCGATCAACTGGTCGGACAGGCAGCCGGCCCCGTACTGGTACTTGGGGAAAGCCGGGTCCTGGGGATCAATCGTCTTCGGCGAGCAGCAGCAGCCGGATCCCGGCGCGCAGGTCGGCGCAGTCTCGGCTGCGGCCGGTGGGCGGACATCCTGGATGTAGAACTCGCCGTTCCAGAGCTCGGCATCCATCTTCCGGCGGCCGCTCTCGTAGACCGCGCGGTACTCCTCCGCCCTCCCCTCCTCTCCCAGGTGCCGCGCCATCTCCTCGGCGGCGCGCAGCGCGCCGAGGTAGAAGCCGCCCATCATGGTGTTGGGACCGTGGAACTCGACGTCGTAGGTGTTGTGCTGGCCGCACTCCATCACGCCGTCCTTATCCCGGTCCCACTCCTTCCATGCGTACTCGAGGGCCTTCTTGACGCTCGGCCAGAGCCGGCGCAGCCACTCGTCGCCGGCGCCGTTCTGCCACTCGCGGTAGACCTTCATGATGCCGCCCATCTGGCCGTCGCCGGCGGCGTGGAACTTGCCGTCCGCCTTGGTCCCGGGAGGCAGCGGCATGCGGAAGGTCATCTTGCCGTCGTCCTGGAGGTTGAAGGCGTAGTCGGTCTCGCGGATGGAACGCTCGAGCGACGGGAAGAGCGCAGCGAGCGCCTGGGCGTAGTTCCATACGTGGGTGCAGGTCCCCTCGCAGCAGCCGCCGTCCGGGTGGCAGCCCTCCCAGCCGTAGAAGGATCCGTCGGGCAGGCGCAGGCAGGTGGTGGTCTTGAGGATGGAGATCTGCGAGGAGACTGCGTCGAGCACGGCGGCCGGCAGCGTCGAGGCGAACAGCGCCTCGGCGAACTGGCGCGTCTCGCGCTCCAGGCGCGCGGCGTTGGCGGCGGCGTACTCGGCCACCGCCGGAGCGTCGGCGTGAAGCTGCGCGTAGTGATTTCTCCAGACCGGGCCGTCGGCGCGGCGCTCGCTGCCGTGGCTGTTGCCCCAGTACTTCTCGGCGTTGGGCGTGTGCCAGGCGATGATCACCGGCAGCCGCACGGACCTGCCCGGGGCGATCCGGGCGCGGAGAGCCAGCGTGCCGATGTCACAGCCCTTCTCGCGCACCGCCGGTTCGGAGACCTCCTCCAGCGCGCCGGTGCTGATCTCGTCCCAGAAACGCTGGAGGGCGTCGAACCAGGAGCCGCGGAACCAGTGGGTCTGGACGAGCACGTTCCTGTGGTTGGTGGCCAGGGCCAGCGTCCCGAAGCGCGCCGAGTCGGGCCTGTGGCGGGCCGTGGACATGGCCAGTCCGCGGGCCGCGCCGGAGTCGAAGGGCTTGATGATGCCGTCGCCGACTTCGGGGTGACCGCAGCGGTTCTCGAGGCTCGCGGCCAGCACGACGTCCACCGGCTTCTTCCCGGCGTTCTTCAGCGTGAAGTTGAAGACCGCCGCCGGAAGCGAGGAGTCGTCCGGGTTGTGCGGGATGAAGGGATTGTAGGCCTCCAGACACACTTTGAGCGGCATCGCCGGGTCGGCGAAGGTCAGCCGCGCGAACGGGAAGGCCCCCTCGAACTCGACCGAACGGAAGTGCGGCAGCCCGCCGCCCGAGCCCCGGTGGAGCCTGCCGGAGCCGTCCCCTCCGAAGTCGGCCCCGCCGACCGGGCCCTGGACTACCCGGGTCACGGCCGGCTCGCCGGCGCGTTTGGCGTAGAGCGTGAAGAAGCTGCAGTCGAAGCCCAGCCCCTTGGCCGGCCGGTTGAAGATCTCGAAGTCCCGGAGCTGGCCCCATCCGCCCAGCGAGATCGAGCCGGTGCCGATCCCGCCGAGCGGGAAGGCGATGTTGTCTAGCTCCCGGCCGCGGTAGACGCGCGGGGCGCCGGGGCGGAAGAGATCCTTGCGAGAGCACTGCAAGTGTGCCGGCTGCTTCATCTTGAGCGTTCCCTTCATCTGCCGTCTGGTGGCGGCCGAAAGGTCTTTATGGCGATGGGCAGCATGAGTTCCCGAGGAGGATCCTTCAGACCCTGGATGCGCTCGATTAGCGCTCGCGCGGCGGTCCGGCCGATCTGGTCCTCCGGCTGCTCGGCCACGGCGATGGGCCGACCCAGGAACGGTGCATAGGGCACGCCGTCGAAGCCGGCCACGGCCACGCCCGCGGCTGCCTGCCCCCGCGTGCTCAGTTCCTCGAGGACCCCGGCCAGGATCCGGTTGTTGGCGGCGACGATGCCGTCCGGCGGTTCCGGCGCGTCCAGGAAGGCCGCGGCGGCGGTCCGGCCGTGCTCCACGGAAAATGGACCGGCGGCGGCCATCCCGGCCGGCAGCGGCAGTCCGGCCGTCGCCAGCCCCTGGCGGAAGCCGGCCAGGCGCTGGTCGGCGGTCCAGAGGCCGTCCGGGCCGGAGGCCATGGCCAGCCGCCGGCAGCCCATTCCGGCCAGCACCGCGACCAGTTCCGCGGCGGCCCGGCGGCTGTCGCAGAGCACCCGGTCGCAGCGCACCTCCTCGATCCGCCTGTCGATGGTGACCAGCGGGACCCCGGCAGCGACCAGGCTCTGCAGGGCGCCGAGCACTTCTCCGCCCTGCCCCGGCGCGACGATCAGTCCGTCGGCCGGCCTGGCCTGCAGTTCGCGGAGGTAGGCGATCTGGCGGTCGGCATCCTCGCCGGTGGCCGCCACCATCACGGTGTAGCCGGCGGCCGACGCCTCGGCCTCGACGGCTCCCGCGATGGTGGCGAAGAACGGGTTGGCCAGTTCAGTGACCACCAGGCCCAGGGAGTGCGTCCGCCGGGTGCGCAGCGACCTGGCCATCACGTTTGGGCGGTAGCCTAGCCTGGCGGCCGCCCTGCGCACCCGGTCGGCAGTGGCGGCGGAGATCCTGTCGGCCTCCGCCCGGCCGGACAGGACTCGGCTGGCTGTCGGGACGCTTACCCGGGCGGCTCTGGCGACCTGTCGAAGGGTTGAGACCATGGGTGCTTCCTGGGAGGCCCTCTTCCTTCCGGGTGGCTGCTCACGTGCGCAATCGTTTGCGCATAAGAATATTACACCGCTCCCCTGGGCGATTCAAGCCTTTTCCGGAACTTTCCGCGGCGGCGGTTTGCGCATTGACATGCAAGGGCGTGTGCATATCATGCTGTCTACAGCCTATCCGGCGAACCTGGGACGGTTGGCGTTCTCCGGATGGGCTCTTTTTGGCCCTTGGCCGGGAGGGCGGTCTTGCCAAGCATCAGTGTCGAGGTATGGGACGCCACGGGCAACAAGAAACAGCTCGTCGAGATGCCAACGGACGTGCCCGTCAACCGGGTGCTGGCCGTGCTGGTCGACCGCATGACCCTGCCGCGGAACAGCCCCGATGGGCAGCTGATGTCCTACAAGTTCCACCACAAGGCCTCCGGCATGCAGTTGCTCGACACCCAGACGCTCGAGCAGGCCGGGGTCAAGGACGGCGACATTCTGCGCATCCAGCCGGAGATTACGGCAGGTGTCGCCGGCCGAGCCTGACGGAGCCCGCGGGGGGGCGTCCGCAGCCCCTCCCCCCTCCCCCGCCCCATCCGCGCTGTCCGTGTCGGATGCCGGAACCGAGGACCGCTACTCGCGGCTGAAGCTCATCGGCTGGTGGGACCAGAGGCGCCTGGCCGCCGCGCGCGTGGTGGTGGTCGGGGCCGGGGCGCTCGGCAACGAGATACTCAAGAACCTGGCGCTCGTCGGGGTCGGGCGCATTGCGGTCATCGATATGGACCGGGTGGAGCTCTCCAATTTGTCCCGCTCCGTGCTCTTCCGCGCCTCGGACGCCGGCGAGTACAAGGCCGCTGCCGCGGCTCGCGCGGTGCGCGAGCTCAATCCCGACTGCCGCTGCCTGGCGGTCACCGCCAACGCCGCCTACGACGTGGGGCTGGGCCTCTTCCGCTGGGCCGATCTGATCATAGCCGGGCTCGACAACCGTGAGGCGCGCCTGGCGGTCAACCGCGCGGCCTGGCAGGCAGGCCGGCCCTGGATCGACGGGGCCATCGAGCGCCTGCAGGGGACAGCCCGGGTCTTCCTGCCTCCGGACGGGCCCTGCTACGAGTGCACCATGGGGCCGGCCGACTGGGAGATGCTCGAGCGCCGCCGGAGCTGCGCCCTGCTCCGCCGCGACGAGATGGCCGAGGGCAAGGTCCCGACCACACCCACGGCCAGCTCGGTGATCGCCGGCATCCAGTGCCAGGAGGCGCTGAAGCTCCTGCACGGCCTGCCGGCCATGGCCGGGCGGGGGTTCGTCTTCGACGGGCAGAACCACGACTCCTACATGGTCAGCTACCAGCGCAAGGAGGACTGCCTCAGCCACGACAGCTTCTCTCCCGTGGAGGAGACCGGCTGGTCGGCCCGGCGGACCACCGTCGGCGAGGTCCTGGCCGCCGCCCGGGAGCGGCTGGGGCCCGACGCGGTCGTCGACCTGCGCGCCGACATCGTCTCGGCGCTGGAGTGTCCGGGCTGCGCCCGGCGCGACGAGGTCTTCCGCTCGGCCGGGAGCATGACCGAGAAGGATGGGTTGTGCCCGGGCTGCGGCGCGCGGCGCGCCCCGGCCTTCCTGCACAGTTTCGCCGGCGGCGAGGGCGCCGACGGGCGCACCCTGGCGCAGGCCGGCATCCCGCCATTTGACGTGCTCGCCGCGCGCAGCGGGATGGACCGCGTCTTCTGGGAGCTTTCCGCCGACGCGCCGGAGGCGCTTGGCGTGCTGCATGAGGGGCCCGAGGGCTGAACCATGGCCGACAAGCCGGACGTATCCAGGATCGATCTGGGCAAGTGCATCGCCAAGGACTACCCGGGGGGCGATTCCGGCGGGGTCCCCGGGGAACTCCGGGTGGTCCTGGGCCGCCGGGCCTACGACGAGATCCGCAAGCACGCCGCCGAGGAGACCGACCGGGAGATCTGCGGGGTGCTGCTCGGCGACCTCAGCAAGGACGCCAAGGGCCCCTTCCTGCACATCACCGAGGTGATCCGCGGCGAGCACACCGCCAGCCAGGGCGCGCAGGTGACCATCACCCACGAGACCTGGAACCACTTCCACAAGATCAAGGACAGCAAGTTCGCCGACAAGCAGTACCTGGGGTGGTACCACAGCCATCCGGATTTCGGCATCTTCCTGTCGTCGATGGATCTCTTCATCCACGAGAACTTCTTCTCGGCGCCCCACCAGGTGGCGCTGGTGGTCGACCCCCTCCGGAACGAGGAGGGCATGTTCGTCTGGAAGGAAGGCAAGCCCGAGCGCGCTGGCGCCTTCTGGGTGGGCCGCGAGCCCCACAGGTACGAGCCCGAGCCGGAGCCCAGCCAGGAGGAGCGTTCGCTCCGGGAGATCGAGAAGAAGCTCGAGCGCCTCAAGGGCCAGCTCGGCGAACTGCAGGCCGCCGTGCAGCAGAAGCCGGAGGGCGACTGGCTGCAGACGGTGCTGCTGATGGGCATCCTGCTCTTCCTGGTGGTGCAGGGAGTGTTCGGCGTGTTTGGTGGCAGGGGCCAAGGCGGGCCCAGCACTGAGGACCAGGCCAGGCGCCGCCTGGTGGGCCTGAGTGAGGATCCCAAGACCGGCGATCTGCTCATAGACTACAACATGCCCTCACCGATGTACCTGAAGGTCCCGCCGACGGCGCCGCTTATATTTTCCGACGGCAGCAGCCGGCTGAGCATCCGCATGAGCCAGGAGGACTTCCTGCGGCAGTTCATGCCCGAAGCGCTGAAGGCCAAGCAGTCTGCCGGCAAGGGAGACAAGGGCGACAAGGCCGGCGATGCCAAGGACGATGGGACCGGCAAGCAGGAGTCCCCTGCTCCGCCGCCCACCACGCCGACCCCGCCTGCGGCACCGGCGGGGCAGCCGCCACCGGCTGCGTCAGACCCGGCCCCCGCCGGAGGAGGCCCCAAGTGAGCGGTCCCGAGCGCATCCGCATCACCCACGACGACGCCTACCACCCCAAGGTGGACGAGGTCCTGGCGAAGGAAGGTTCCTTCGGCATGCGGCCGGACCAGATGGCGGCGATGATGAACCAGGGGAAGAAGAAGGTCAGCTTCTTCTACTCGAGCGTGTTCTACACCGCCGTGGCCGGGATGCTCGGGGCCCTGGCCGGATGGGCGCTGATTGAGCCTTATTTTGGCGAGGAGATGATCCGCGACATCATCAAACAGGGCCCTGACGTGGCCGGTGCCGACGTGCTGAAACTGATCGTGATGGCGGCGCTCCTGGACCTCTCCACTGTGGGGCTCGCGGCCTGCTTCATTGGGGCCATCGACGGTCTGGTCAGCCGCAACTGGACGCGCGGGTTAGTCACCGGCCTGATCGGCCTCGGCATAGGGGTCGGCGGGGCATTGGTCATAATGTATCCATCTGGGCTGCTCTACAACCTGATGCAGCACCTGGCCTTCGTCGTGAGTGGCCGGGGCGAGCAGGGCGGGGAGATGGCGGACCTCACCGCCATAGGCTACGTTGTGCACATGGTCGGCCGTGCGGCGGCCTGGGCACCGATGGGCCTGGTGGTGGGCCTGGGGCCCGCAGTGGCCATGCGCTCGAAGAAACTGGCCTTCAACGGGATCGTGGGCGGCGTGTTGGGATCCTTCCTGGGCGGACTGCTCTTCGACCCGATGGCCTCGCTCCTGCAGGGCGACGAGGCGTGGCTGAGCCGCGGCGTGGGTTTTGCCTGCGTGGGCCTCGGCGCCGGCGCCATGATCGGCCTGGTCGAGAACCTGGCCAAGAGCGCCTGGCTGCACGTTCAGGCCGGGGCGCTGGCCGGCAAGCAGTTCATCCTCTACAAGAACCCCACGGTGCTGGGCTCCAGCCCCAAGTGCGAGATCTACCTCTTCAAGGACTCGGCCATCGAGCCCAAGCACGCGGCCATCCACACCTACGGAACCCGCTACGAGATCGAGGACCTCGACTCGCCGGCCGGCACGTTCGTCAACGGTCGCAAGGTCACGCGCCAGCCACTGAAGAACGGCGACCGCATCTACCTCGGCGAGACGGTCCTGGACTTCAGCGAGAAGGAGAGCGGCTGAGCCGGCGGCAGTCAGTCTGGCCTGAGGGAAGGAGAACCTGCCATGCAAGTCCAGTGCCCGGGATGCAGCTCCATAGTCTCGTTTACGGAAGACCGCGCCGGGCAGGTGGTTAGTTGTCCCAGATGCGGGGGCCAGATGCAGTTGCCCGCCGGCTCCGGCGGAGGAGCCCCGTCCATGGTGCGCACCACGACGCCGGGGCTTGGCCTCCGACCGGACACTGCTCCGTTGGACAAACCCTGCCCTCAGTGCGGCAAGCCGGTCATGGCGGATGCGCTTAAATGCCGGCACTGCGGCATCGCCATTGGTGATGGGCCGGGGGGCTCGGGCTCGGCCCACCGCAATGGTCCGGACTGGGAACGACGTGATCAGCTCGGATGGGTCGGCGCAATCACCGGCACGGTGAAGGGGGTGCTCCTCGATCCGGTCAAGACTTTCGAGAAGATGGGACAGTACGGGTATGGTCCGGCGATCGGGTATACGGCCCTGCTCGGCGGCATAGGTATGGCGGCTTCGGCCCTGTGGCAGTTGCTGTTCTCCGGCATGCAGATGAGTCTGTCTCCGCGTGGCTCTCAGGCAGCGGAGGCTGCGGTCATGACCGGGGTGTACGTGGTGATGATCGTGCTTGCCCCTGGGCTGGCTGTGCTGGGAGCGTTCGTGACCTCCGCGTTGGTTCACCTGGGCCTGATGATCGTGGGCGGGGCCAAGCAGCCCTTCGAGACTACGTTCCGCACGGTTGCCTATGCCGCGGGCAGCGCCAACGTCTTCAACCTGGTGCCGGTCTGCGGCGGCCTGATCGCCGGGATCTGGGCACTGGTGGCGGAAATCATCGGGATTGCCAAGACTCACGAAATCTCCTACGGAAAGGCCGCCTTGGGCGTGTTGCTGCTCCCGGTCGGCCTGGGTCTGCTCTGCGGTTGCGCTATCCTGGTAATCGTGTTCGGTGCCATGGGCGCGGCGATGCACTGAGCGCTGGGAGCCAAAACATGCAGGTACAGTGCCCCAGCTGTAGCGCGATAGCGACCCATCCCGACGAACGCGCCGGGCAGGTGGTCATCTGCCCGTCCTGCGGTGGCCAGATGCAGCTGCCGGCCGCCGCCGCCGCACCGGGAGTCGAAGCGGGAGCCACTGCACCTCCGACGGTCCGCCGCTGCCCCAAGTGCGCCGAGGTCATCCAGCCGGAGGCCGTGAAGTGCCCTCACTGCCAGCAGTTCCTGGACGGGCGACGGTCGGAGCCGGAACGCAACGGCCCGGACTGGGAGCGCCGCAGTGAGCTGGGGTTCTGGCCAGCGTTGTTCGCCACGATCAAGGGCGTCCTTTTCGCGCCGGCGGAGACGTTTGAGAAGACCAAGCTTGATGGGCCCTGGAGTGCGTTGGGGTTCTGCATGTGCACCGCCGCCATCGGCGTGAGCGGGGCCGTCGTGTGGGAAGTGCTCAAACTGGCGGCCCTCGGTGGAAGCTCCGGAGCGATGTTGTCTGCGGGGATCTTCATGGGCGCCATCGGGGCTGTTTTGATCTTGGTTCCTCTCTCCATGGCTATCCTGGCCGGCGTGGTACATCTCATGCTGCTCATACTCGGCGCAGCCAAGGAACCCTTCAGCGCAACTCTGCGGGCAACTGCCTACAGTTTCGGCGGTTCGTACGTGTTTGTGGCCATTCCGGCCTGCGGGTCGCTGATCAACACGATCTGGGGGACGGTGTCCTGCATCCATGCCGTGGCCAAGATGCACCGCATCACCTACGGGCGGGCGGCCGCCGCCGTCCTGATCCCGTTCGGCGTTTTCTTCGTGATCTGTGTTGCCATCGGTGTGGCGATCGCCATCAGTCAGCGCGCCTAGGGCTCTAGCAGGGAGGGAAACTTGCAAGTCCAATGTCCCAGCTGCAGCGCGGTGGTCACTTTCCCCGACGAACGCGCCGGGCAGGTGGTCAATTGCGCCTCCTGCGGCGGGCAGATGCAACTGCCGGCGCTGGCTCCATCCGCCGCGGCACCCTCCTCCTCCCCATTGGCCGGTCCGCAGGCCCCGTCCGGGCCGACCAAAGCGTGCCCCTACTGCGGCGAGCAGATCCTGGTCGCCGCGCAGAAGTGCCGGCACTGCTCGTCGATCCTGACCGGGCCCAACGCCGGGCGCGGCGGCGCGCCGGGCGCCTCCCGGCCGTCGTCGAGCGACGGCACCACGGCCCTCGTCCTGGGCATCATCGGGTTGGTGCTCTTCTGCATTCCTCTGCTGCCGGTGATCATGGGCATCCTGGCCATCAAGTACGGCCGCTCCGCCCAGAAGGAGCAGTCGCAGCAGGGCACGGGCACGGCCGGCCTGGTCCTGGGCATCATCGCCCTGGGGCTGGGGATCATCTTCGGCGGGCTCCAGTGCATCGGGTTCCTGGCGGGAGTCGCGGAGGGCTAGACGCATGCAGGTCCAATGTCCCGGTTGCGGCAAGACGCTCAACGCTCCGGACGCCCTGGCCGGCCGGGTGGTCAAGTGCCCCGGTTGTGGCGGCCAGATGCAACTGCCGGAGGCCGAGGTCCCGGAGGCCGCCCCGCCACCGGCTCCGGCCCAGGCCCCGACTCGGGTGCCGACCCGGGCGCCGGCGCCCTCCCCCGCCCCGCCGCCGAGGCCCGGGTCCAAGCGCATGACTGGCGCCACCGGCACCAAGCCCTGTCCGTACTGCGGGGAGGCCATCCAGGCGACCGCCGTCAAGTGCCGGCACTGCGGCGAAACGCTGAGCGCCCCGCGCCGGCGTCAGCAGATGGCCGGCGGGCAGTTGGTGGCCAGCTATCAGGCCGGCATGCGCGGACTCAGCGTGGCGCTCATCGTCCTCGGGCTCCTGGCCATTCTCCGCGGAGTGGTCGGACTGGTGATGCTCCGTCGTCTGATGGGCGAACTCGGCCCTGAAGAGGGAGCGATCACTCCGATGCTCATGGTCGTGATGGCGGTGATCCTCGGCGTGGGGGCCATCTATTTCCTGCTGGGTTTCTTCGCCTGGCGCCTGCACAACTGGGTCAACTGGCTGGTGGGCATCGTCAGCGGCCTGGGTGTGGTCTTGAGCGGGCTGGGGCTGGTCGCCATGGGCGGCATCGACATCGGCACGGCGGTCGGGCTGGTGGTGATGCTCGCCTTGCTCATCACCTGCTTCCTCAACATCAGCAAGCGCTCCCGCCTGCGGGCCGCCGGGATTGACCCCCGGGCCGCCGCCGGCCGGCCCCGTGCGGCGCCCGCCTCCTCCGCCCGCGGCAGAACATCGGCGCGGGCCGCCGCGCCAGGCAGAACGCGCTCCAGGATCAGGAGGTAACCGCCCATGCAGGTCCAATGCCCGTCCTGCTCGAAGATCATTCAGGCGAGCGAAGCGGACGCCGGCCGCGTGATTTCCTGCCCAGGCTGCGGCGGGCAGATGCAGCTGCCGCCGGCCAGGATCGAGGCAGCCCCAGCGGCGGTCGATCAGGGGGCGATGCCGGCCCAAGGGCAGGGCGAGACCAAGGCCTGCCCGCAGTGCGGCGAGACCATCCTGAAGGTTGCCAAGAAGTGCAAGCATTGCGGCTCATTCGTACTGGGGGCCGCCGGCTCCACAGTTCGTCAGGGCAGCAAGTTCTCCCCGAAGGCCCGCATGAAGCGGGCACAGGCTGGTGACGGGACCACGGCTCTCGTCTTCGGCATACTGGGGCTTGTGCTGTGCGGGCCGATCTTCGGGACCATGGCCATCATCTACGGAATGGGAGCCAGAAAGGCGGATCCCAATAACGTCCCGGCACTCATGGGCATCATCCTGGGGATAATCGCCTTGTCTCTGACCGTCCTCCTGGGGCTCATGATGGTACTGAAGGGGTAATAGCGCTTGAGATTCTCCTGCTCCTGCGGCCAGTCGATCACCGTCCCGGACGAATACGCCGGGAAGAAGGGCCTGTGTCCGGGCTGCCGCAAGGTCCTGACCGTGCCCTCCCCCGTCGAGGCGGCGGCGGGGACGGTGGCGGCACCCGTGGCCGTGCCCGCGGCCGGTTCGGCCGGGGCCGCCGGCGGCACCTGCACGGTCTGCCAGACGACCATCGCCACCGGTGAGGCCGCCACGGCCTGCCCGGAATGCCGGCTGGCCTACCACGCCGAGTGCTGGCAGGAGAACGGCGGCTGCGCCACCTACGGCTGTCCGGCGGCGCCCAAGACCGTCAAGGCTGCGGCTCCGACCGGCGCCGAGGCCGCCCGCCAGGGCTGGGGCGACACCAAGAAGTGCCCCTACTGCGGCGAGACCATCCGGGCGGCGGCCCTCAAGTGCAAGTTCTGCAACGAGGTCTTCGCCACGGCCGACCCGATCACCACCGGCGACCTGCGCCGGGAGCAGGCCCGCAAGCTCGAGCGCAGCACCGACCGGACCAAGGCGGTCATCTACTTCGTGGCCAGCATGCTCTCCTGCGGGGCGCCGATCACGGCCGTGATCGGCGGGGTCTGGATCTTCCGGGACCGCCGGCACTTCAGGGCCATGGACCCGACCGACCGGGTCATGGTCATAGGCGGCTTCGGGGTCAGCTGCCTGGTCTCGCTGATCATGATCGTGGGGATAATTGCCGCGGCCGCCTCCTGACCCCCGGGACGGGGGCCGGGGCGCCGGTCGCTTGAAGGGCGGATAGCTTGGAAGCCGAACCGATCATCCAGGGCACCAAGGACCACGAGGGCCGGGTCTGTCCGGTCTGCCAGACGGCCGTTCACGAGGGCGAGGTGCTGCACCAGTGCGCCTCCTGCGGCGCGGTCAGCCACGAGCGCTGCTGGCGCCAGTCATCCGGCTGTCAGAGCTACTTCTGCCGCCGGTCCGGCCGGGCCCAGTCCGGGGGCCGCCCGGAGATCAGCATCAGCCGCGAGGACACCGACCGGCTCAAGCCCGAGCAGCTGCTGCCGTCCACCACCAGTTACCCGGCCGGCCGCGAGGGCCGGTATCCCAAGAGGTACTCGAAGCTGGCCATCATCGCCCTGCTGATCACGGTGATATCGGTGGGACTGCTGGGCTGCGTCGGCATGGTCCTGGCCGCCGTGGCGCTGGGACTCATCGCCAACAACTCGATCCTCAAGGGCCGCTGGGTGGCGGTCTCGACCATCCTGCTCAGCGTGGTCCTGCTGCTGGGTTGGGGACTGGTCCTCTACCTGGCGCCCTGGAATGTGGGCCGCCTCCAGGATATCCACTTCCGGGAGTCGTCCGAGGGGCTCAAGGACGTGCCCGAGCCCATCCGAAGCTCGATGCGCGCCAATGTCCTGGTGCGCACCTCCGCGCGGGGGCTGCTCGGCCGCGTGATGATCGGCAGCGGCGTGATCGTGTCACTGGCCCCCGAGGGCACGCTGATCCTCACCAACCGCCACGTGATCGACCCCAAGTACAAGGAGAACCACTCCGACCCGCCGTCCGAGGCGGAGATCGAGGTGTTCTTCTGCGGGCAGGAGAAGGTCTCCGCCCGGGTCAGGTGGTTCCATCCCAACGGTGCCGACCTGGCCCTGCTCGAGTGCCGGCCGGCCGACGTGACGACCCCGGCCGCCGTGCCGTTCAAGCTGCCGGCCCACGCCCCGGTCGGCACCGAGGTCTTTGCCGTGGGCAACCCCATGGAACTGGGCTGGACCTATACCAAGGGGGTCATTTCCAATGTCCGCGCGGTGACGGTCAACGGCAAGGACCTGCGCGTCTTCCAGACCCAGACGCCCATCAACGAGGGCAACAGCGGCGGGGGGCTCTACGACTCGGCCGGCACGCTGGTGGGCATCAACACCTGGACCCAGAGCAAGGGCGTGGCCGAGGGACTGAGCTTCGCCATCGCCGTGGATCACGCCTCCGAGGTCCTGACGCCGATGCTCGCGCCGCGGCCGCCGGCCGAGGCCCAGCCGGCCGGCCCGGGGACGGTCATCCCCAGGCTGCCGCCGGTCCCCGTCCCGCCGCCCGGTCCGGGCACCACGACCACCCCCGCGCCCGTGGTGCCGCCCGGCGGTTCCGGGGCCTCTTCCCCGGAGGGCGCGCGGTGAGCTCGCCCGTCCGCCTCCGGCGGCTGATGGCCGACTACAAGCGCTTCACCGAGGCCTTCAAGGATCACCCGCGCATCTCCATCCGCTCGGTGTTCGGCAATCCGCCGGAGAAGTACGAGCTGGAGTACAAGGTGAAGAGCCTGGTCAGCCGCGGCGGCAACATCGAGATCAAGGACTCGCACGTGGTCGAGATCTGCCTGCCGCTGGGCTACCCGCGGCAGGCGCCGGTCTGCCGGATGCTCACTCCGGTCTTCCATCCCAACATCGCGCCGCACGCCATCTGCATAGGCGACCACTGGGCCGCCGGCGAGGCGCTGGTCCACCTGGTGGTGCGCATCGGCGAGATGCTCGCCTACCAGAGCTACAACATCAAGAGCCCGCTCAACGGCGAGGCCGCGCGCTGGGCCGACACCCATCGCGGGCAGCTGCCGACCGACCCGGCGGACCTGAGCCCCAAGGTCCGGCCCGAGGAGGTGTCCGTCGACGGCCAGGCCGCCTCGACGGCGCTGCCGGTGGCCAAGGTGATTCCGGTGGCGCGGGCCGTGCCAGTGGCGGCCCCCGGAACGGTTCAGCCCGCAGCTCCGGCGACCGCCGTCCCGGGCATTCCGGTGGCCAGGGCCGTGCCCGTGGCCCGTCCGGAGGCCCCCGCGGCTCCGGCGCCCTCCCCCGCCCGCGTGGCAGCCGCCGGCGGGCTGGTCAGGGCCACCTGTTCGAGCTGCGGACGTTCGCGAATCCTGCCCGGAAACAGCCCGGCCGCCGCCCAGACGCGCTGTGTCTACTGTGGCGGCCCGGTGACCGTGGCGCCGGCAGGGTGAGCGTAAGATCAAGGAGAACCGAGATGCAGATTCAGTGCCCCAACTGTGCGAAGATGCTCGATGTCCAGGAGGCCCAGGCTGGCCAGGTGGTCGCCTGCCCTGGATGTCAGGGGCAGATGCAGGTGCCGGCGGCCTCAGCTGTGGAGCAGGCCGTTGTCCCGTTGCTGCCGACAGGAGGGGCTGAGCCAACCAAGAAGTGCCCGTTCTGTGGAGAGACGGTTCTCAAAGTTGCCAGGAGGTGCAAACACTGCAAGGCGGACATGCCCGAAGGCTGTGATGGCGAGTCGGTGCGCGCCCGACTGACAATGAAAGAGAAGAAACTGGCCGAGCAGTTATCCGCAGGGCAGATGCCGGTGTTCAATTGGCCCAGACTCCGGACCCTCACCATCGTGCTTGCAGGAGTCTCGGTGCTGCTTCTGCTGATAACAGTGCTCTCTTTCGCGGCCAAGAACGATGACTGGGTGGCTCTGGGGGTTCTGGGGGTGATCAGCCTTATCATCCTTGGCATCTGCCTGTTGGTGGCCTTCATAAACGACATGCAGATGATGGCCTGTTCGCACCGGAAGACTCCCGAGAAGGCTCTGAAGGCCTTTATGTACTCCCTGGCGCGCGGCAAGTATGAGTGTGCCTATGCCTGCCTGTTGGATGGTGACAAGGATGAACTGGAGCGCGTTCGCAGGAGCATCCCAAACGTTTCGGTCAGCGAGGCGCGAGTGTCCTTTGCGGACTGCACCGGGTTCATGACCTACTGGAAGGAACTCCTGCGACCGACAGGGCTTCAGATGCGTCGGGCGGTCCTCAGCAACTTCAGGCTGGTGCGCACGCAGGGGGACTATGCGGTGGCCAGCGTAGCCATCAAGATAGAGAGTTATCCCTGGCCCCTGTTGCTGGCGTTGCCCCTGGCGCTGTTGCCAGTGGCCATTGTCATCAGCGTGATAACCAAACGGGAGACCTTCGAGGTTTCGAAGCTCCTCCGCAAAGCCGAGGATAAGTGGTACCTGGTCAACGGCGAACTCGACTCGATGGAGGACCGGTCCATCGATTTGGTCGCCAAAGGCGGGGCCTTCACCACGGCCTGAGCCGCACCGATACCCCCTCGCCGACTTCCGACCGCCGATCAGCGGTTGTTCGCTGTCACGTTGAGCCCCGCCGGTGCCGACTCGGCGATGCCCCGCGTCTGGGTCGGGACGGCCTGATCGTCCAGGCACAGATTCCCCGTCACCACGCAGCCGCGGTGGTCGGTCAGGCTGATGCCTGCGAACTCCCCGGGCGCGCGGCGGGAGTTGCTCCGGCAGATGTTGCCCTGGATCACGGCGCCGACGGCCCGGTCGGCGTCGATGCCGTGTCCCCCGTTGTCCGCGCAGACGTTGGCGGCCACCACGTTGTACATGTCCGGATCGGACAGCCCACCGATGCCGTGGCCGCCGTTGCCGGTGAAGACGCTGCCGCGCACCGTGGTGTGGGACACCCGCAGGCAGAAGAAGAGCCCGTCGCGGGTGTTGCCCCGGCCGAAGTTGTCGGCCCACACGCTTTCGGTCAGGCCCGTGCCCGGATGGAAGCCGTGGCCGGCGCAGTTCTCCACGGTGCAGCCCGAGACCAGCGCGCCGCGCCCGCCCTGGACGCCGATGCCGTCGCCCGGCCAGTTGCGCACGTTGACGTTCAGAACGCGGAGGTTTTCAGCCCGGCGGGAGTGGATCGCGGCGACCACGAAATCGCACTTCTCGCGCCGGGGCCGGGGGATGCCCCCGTCGATGGTCAGGTCGGCGATGGTCACGTCGCGCACGCACCGCAGCCAGAACGCCGGGAACCAGTTGGCGGCGAAGGCGTGCCGCTCTGTGAGGAAGCGGTACTTGCGCTCGCCGTGGAGCACTTCCAGACCCAGCTCCCGGCCGCGGATCGCCGTGACGATGCAGTGGCTGGCCCACCAGCCCTCGCACTCGTCGTCGCCCAGGTAGATCTCGTCGCCGACCCGCAGCCCGCGCACATGGCGGAGCCGGACGGAGCGGCTGGCGCCGTGGCTCGGCCCGGCCAGCGCTATGACGGCCTCGCGCGGCCTGGCCAGCACCGTCGCCGGCCCCTCCCCGCGGATCCTGACCCCCGAGCGCAGCTCGATGCTCCGGCGCAGGAGGTGCCGGCCCGGCGGCACCCGGACGGTTCCGCCGCCGGCCGGCAGGGCGTTGACCGCCTCCTGGATCCCGGCGGTGGTCGAACGTGGCGAGGCGAAATCGGCGGCATCGAGCGCGGCGCTCATCATGGCTGGGCCCTCCGACGGCATGATACGGCATGCCGGGAAGGCCGCAAGAACCGGGGGCGTGCCGGAGAGTGTGCGGGGCTGCGGGTGTGTGAGTATGTCGTGCGGGGCTATGGGGGCGGTACTTGTCCGGGAACCCACGCACCCACATACTCACATACCCACACACCCTCCCGTTTCCACCGCTACACGTGGCCGCTACGAACGGTACCCGCAGCCCACGCTCATCTTGCCTTCGACGACCAGGTGGCGCTCGAAGCGCAGCATCTGGCCCACGGCCGGGATGTAGATCTTGAGGCCGCAGCCGGCCAGCAGCTCCGGCTCAGGGCTGCCGCCGCCCGCCTTGGTCGCGCCTGGCGCCGGCTTGGAGGCGGTGGCGGAGCGCTCCACCAGCCTGGCCAGCTCGCGCTCGTCCATGTTGGCCTCCAGGGCCTGCTGGCGGCCCATGTAGCGGGCGTTGCGGAGCTCGGCCTCCCTCCTTAGCCCGGCGACGGCCGCCGTCTCGGCGGGCGCAGCGTTGCTGCGGACCTCCGGGGCGGGCGGGACGACCGGCGCGCTGAAATCCTTGACGGGCTTGAGGGTCCCCGTGAAGTCGGCCAGCCGGAGCTTCTTGGGCAGGTAGAGCGAGTACATGGCGTGCATGACCGGCACGTTCACCCTGGGCAGTTCGGCGGCGAACTGGCCCCGGCGCTCGAAGTTCCGGCCGGCCAGCAGGTAGACGACCTCCACCGGAAAGGAGCGGACCTGGCCGTCCGCCGAGACGTCCAGGGGTACCAGCACCTTGCCCTCCTCCCCGGCCAGCGGCTGGACCGCCCGGTCGGCCACGAAAGCCCCCCAGAGCTTCGCCCCGGCCGGCAGCGCCAGCTCCAGGTGCTGCTGGCTGACGTTGCGGATCTCGTAGATGGCCCGGGTCATGGCCGCCCCCTCCTCGGTCCAGAAGCTGATGGCGTTGACCGAGTCGCAGGTGGCCGCCAGGGCGGTGAGGCCCGCGTGGCGCACCGCCTTGATGCGCACGCCGGCGGCCGCGGCCGGCCCGAGCCGGAAGACGCTCAGGCTCCCGCGCCCGTCGCCGGCGGCGCCGAGCTCCGCGGGCAGGGCCTTGGGCGTCAGGCGCTCGACCGACTCCGCGCCCGGGAAGGACAGCTCGAAGTCGGCCGGCGCGCTCACGGCCACGACGGCCTCCTCGCTGGCCGCGCCCGAGAGGCGAACCGGCGCCAGCAGCCCCTCCGCACCCGTCGAGGCCCCGGCCGGAAGCTCGGCGCGCAGGGACAGCGACCCGCCCGAGCGTTCCGGGCGGACCAGCCGCACCTCGACCGTGCCGTCCTTGGCCTCCCAGCCGGCCACGTTGCTGCCGTGCAGGGCCACCACCTTGGCCCCGGCCGGCAGGCGGCAGACCAGCCCGTCGACCTTGCCGGCGTCGAGCGAATACTGGAGGCTGGCCGCCAGGGACAGGCCGCGTCCGCTGAGGGCGTAGAGCGCCGAGCTCTTCGCGGCCATCCGGACGGCGGCGTCGCCCAGGGGCGCGGCCGCCAGCGCCGACCAGTAGTCGGCCCGGATCTGGGCGCCCTCGCCGATGAGCAGCTGGCGCTCGAAGCGGTAGGTGCGCCCCCCGTTGGGGACGGCCACGCTCAGCGAGGCCAGGCCGGTGATGCCGGCCAGCTCCTCCTGCCCGAAGCCGGTGAGGTTGAGGCGCCGGCTCTCGGGGCGCGGCCCGGCCGGGGCGGCGTCCTTGGCGCTGTTCTCCAGGTAGTACTGCCGAAGGTAGGCGCGGTTGTTCCAGTTGTCGCGGATGGCCTTCTGGAACTCGCCGTTGACGTCCAGCGACTCGTTGGACAGGCGCACGCTGGCCTGGGCGTTGGCCGCGGCTACCTGCTGGTCGAAACTCTGGACGGCCTGGACCAGGTCCCGGTCGCCGGGGTTGGCCTGAGCGGCCTTGCGGACCTGTTCCGCGTCGCGGGACTCGATCACCAGGGCGAAGGAGTCCACCCGCCGGAGGCTGCCGGAGAAGTCCTCCAGCTGGATGTCCTCCGGGACCGAGATCGAGACCATGGCCTGCATCACCGGGATGTCCACCTCGGGCAGCGCGGCCTCGAACCGGCCTTTGGCGCCGAAGGCCTCGCCGGGGACCATGTAGACCAGCTCGACGGCGAAGCCCCGGCTGGCCGTGGCCCCCGAGCAGCTCAGCGGCACCAGCACCTTGCCGCCTTCGGCGAGCGACGGGCGCACCGGCCCGCCGGCCACGTAGGTGCTCCAGACCTTGGCCGCCGCGGGCAGCTTGACCTCCAGGTGCTGCCGGCGGGCGTTGCGGACGCTGTAGACCGCCTTGACCACCGAGCGCCCGTCGGAGGTGCGGACCATGAGCAGGTTGAGGCTGTCGCAGGTGGCCTCCAGGGTCTCGATCTCCGGGTGGCGCACCAGGGTCAGCCGCTGCCGGGAGGGCAGCGCGTCGTAGCGGAAGGCCCGCGCCACGGCCGCCGAACCGGCCGAGGCCAGGGTCTCGGGGAGCCCGCGCGGGTCGATCTCCATCCCGCCCTCCACGGTCAGTTCCTTAATCTCCACCGCGCCGCCGGCGGCCACCGCGCCGTAGCCCCACTGGCGCACGGCGCCCTCGAGCGCCGGCACCTCCATGCCCGCCTCCGCCCCGGAGAGTGTCCGGCGGTGGTGGACTACCAGGCGGTGCTCGCCGGAAAACGGTCCGGGGGCCTGGATGACCAGGCGGCCGGCAGCCGCCTCCCAGTTGCGCACGCAGTCGCCGTCCACCTGGTCGACGGACACGCCCTCGGGCAGGATGAAGGCCAGCCGGCTGACGTCGCGGCCGTCGATGCGCACGCTGTAGGCCGTGCGGCCGGCCAGGTAATCGCCCTGGATGGTGTAGAGCGTCTCGGTCCTGGCCGCGGTGCGGGCGGAGGCCGCCACCTCGGTGGGCCGGGGGAACCAGGTCAGTTCCAGGCGGTCGGACGGCGGCAGGACGATCCTGGCCGCCGTGCCCTTGGCCCCGCCCAGCATCTCCACGATGGCCGGCGGCGCGGCCTGGACGACGTAGCCGGCCTTGCCCAGCTCGAAGTCCACGGAGGTCAGAATGCCCCGGGGCAGGGCCAGCGACAGCTTGCGCTCGGCGGTCAGCGGCAGGGCGTAGGTTATCTCCGCCAGGTGCCGTCCGGAGCCGCGCATGATGATCGCCGGCCGGCCGTCGATCAGGTCCATGCGCGCCGGGCTGCCGTCCAGGCGCGCCTCGATCAGGCTGACGCCGGTCGGCAGCACCGGGACGCGGCTCTCCTTGAGGTTGCCCGGGCCGGCCATCTCCACCGCCAGACGGACGGTGGCGCAGTCGTCGCCGGCGGTGACCTTGGCCTTCACCGAACTGATGGCGTAGGCGTCCGGAGAGGACGAGCCCGCCATCCAGGCCCGGGCCTGCATCCCGCCGTAGAGAGCGCCTCCCACCGCCGCGACGACCGCCACAACCACGATAGTCCTCTTCAGCCAGGCTCGCATGTGCCGCTCCTTTCATTCCCCCGGTGCCGGCCCGCGGAGGCCCCTCCGCCGCGGAACCGCTCCACCCACGACTATACCGGCTGCGCGCGCCCTTCCCCGTAACCGGCCGGTAACTCCACGACCGTTTCCGGTTGCGCCCGCCCGACGGACGGAGAGAATCCGGCCGGGAGAAAAGAACGATGCCAGTCAACTGCGAGCTCGAGTTCGGCCGGGAGTCGCTGCGCCTGAGGCTGCCCGACGGCGCTGACGTGCTGGCCATGAAGGGCGGCGCGCCCCTGGCCGATCCCGGGCGGACCGTCCGTGAAAGCCTGGCGCGGCCGGTGGCCGGGCCGGGGCTGGCCGAACTGGCGCGCGCCCGCCGCGGAGCCGGGGCGCCGCTCACCGCCGCGGTGGTCATCAGCGACAACACCCGGCCGGTTCCCTACCGGGGCGCGGACGGCATCCTCGAGCCCATCCTCGAAATCCTCCGCGCCGGCCGGGTGGAGCGCATCGTAATCCTGGTGGCCAACGGCACCCACCGGGCGCTCGCCGACTCCGAGCTGCGGGCCATGCTCTGTCCGGCGGCCTTCGCGCCGGGCGTCGAGGTGGTCAACCACGTCTGCACCGACCGCGCGAGCCTCAAACTCCTCGGCCGCACCGCGCGCGGCACGGACGCCTGGATCAACCGGATCTACGCCGAAGCCGGCCTGAAGATCCTCACCGGCCTGGTCGAGCCGCACTTCATCGCCGGGGCCAGCGGCGGGCCCAAGGCGGTCTGCCCTGGGCTGGTCGGCGAGGACGTGACCCGGGTCTTCCACGGCCCCGCCCTGCTGGCCGACCCGCGCTCCACCAGCCTGCGCCTGGACGACAACCCCTGCCAGGACGAGGCCCGCGCGGTGGCCGCCATGGCCGGATCGGACTTCATCGTCAACGTCACCCTGGACGGCGCGCGGCGGGTCACCGGGGTCTTCTCCGGAGAGCTCGGCGCGGCGCACGCCGCCGCCGTCGGGCACCTCCTGGCCGTAGCCGGCGTTCCCTTCGAACGGGAGTACGACCTGGTCGTGACCCACGCCGGCTTCGTGGGCGTGAACCACTACCAGACGGCCAAGGCGGCCGTGGAGGGCGTCAAGGCCGTGCGGCCCGGCGGCCGGCTGGTGATCGCCGCGAACCACACCGAGGCAGAGCCGGTGGGCAGCGCCAACTACCGCCGCGCCCTGCGTTGCCTGGCCGAGTCCGGCCCCGAGGGCCTGGTCCGCAAGATGCTGGCCCCCGGCTGGGAGTTCATCCCCGAGCAGTGGCAGGCCCAGCTCTGGGCCCAGTCGCTGGCGAAGCTCGGGACGCCGGCCAACCTGACCTACTGCAGTCCGCGCCTGACCGGAGAGGCCTTCCGTGCCGCCGGCCTGCCCGGCACCGACGGCGGCGACGGCCTGGCGTCGGCCGCGGGAGCGTCCGCCCGCGACCTGGCCGAGGCCATGGTCCAGCGGGCCGTCGACCGCTTCGCCGCCGCGAGCCCCGGCGGGCGCGTCGCCGTCCTGGCCGACGGCCCCTACGGGGTGCCGGTGCCCGCCAAGGGGGAGCGGCCGTGAGCCAGGCGCCGCTCGCAGCGCTCGACGCGGCCTTCGTCGCGGAGATGCGCCGCCGCGCCGAGGAGGCCGTCGTTCCGGTCATGGAGCGCATCTACGGCCACGGCCGGACGCGCATCCCCGACTCGTTCCGCCCGGAGCTCAAGCCCATCGAGCGGATAGTGGTCTTCTACGACTACATGGCCTGCGGCATATCGGTGCTGGCTGCGCTGGCCGCCAGGGGCGACGAGCGGGCCTGGCGCCTGACCGGGATCATCCGTAACAACATGGAGCACTACCGCCGGCGCATCCACGGCCGCTGGCTCCTGCCCAGCGGGGAGCGCTGGACGGTGCCGCTCCGCCGGCTGCTCTTTCATCTGGCGCTGGCCTACAGGCAGCTCGAGCCGCGGCTGTCCGCCGGTCAGCGTCGCGACCTCCGTCGCCTCGTGGAGGGGCAGGTGGCCGCGGCCATCGAGCACAACGACGGCTTCCACCCCGGCGAGCGCAATCTGCACCTGGGGTTCGCCAACAACCACACGGCCATCTTCATGCAGGGCATCTGGCACTGCGGCCTGGCCTTCCGGCGCGCGGGATGGGCGCGGCTGGCGCGCGAGTTCGCGGAGCGCTTCTACGCCTCGGGCCATCCCGACGGCTACTGGGAGGAGAACACCAACCCGGCGCGCGAGGGCGGGCCTTCGGCGGTCTACACGCCCCTGACCGCCGGGAGCCTCTTCGACGTCCTCGGCGGGGCGCGCGCGCCGCGCGGGAAGTTCCTGCGCGCCGGGCGCTTCTTCCGGTCCTTCCTGACCCACGACGGCGCGATGATCCCGCTGGCCGACGAGCGCACCAACGCCCACAGCCGGCACTCGGCCTACGGGCTGGCCCTGCACTCGCTTACCCCCGAGGGCCGCGGGCACATCGTGCGGCTGCTGGGTTCGCTCGACTACGGCGCCGAGAGCCCCGAGAGCCTGGCGGTGCTCCATCACGAGCTGGGCCTGATGCGCCCAGGGCGGTGCGCCGAGCCGGAGTACCGCCGGGACGGCAGCTTCCGCATCAGGCTGCCGCTGGGCGTCGTCCGGCGCGGCGGCTGGATGGCGGCCGTCTCGGGCATGCGGGCCCTCAACCGCGTGCGCAACCCCGGCAGCGACTACGCCCTGGACCAGCAGGCGCTGGTCTTCCTGGCGCACCGGGATGCCGGCGTGGTGCTCCCGGGCACCAAGTCCAAGAACGACCCGGAGTTCTCGACCATCCGGATCGGCCGCGACGACGGCTATCCGGTGGACACCGGAACCCTGGCCATGGGCGAAGGCTGGGCCGAGGCCCGGCTGCGCTACGCCCGTTTCGAGGCCATGGCCCGCTGGGACCTCCGCGGCCGGCGGGCGCGCCTGACGCTGTCCACCGACGACCGCCGCGAGGTCGTCACCGCCCTGCCGATCCGTACTCCCCGGAGCATCCGCACGGACGCCGCCTTCCGCGTGGTCGAACTCCGGGGATTCTCGCCGTACTCGGTGGGCAACCTGGCCGAGCCGGTGACCGCGGCCCGGTTCGCCTGGAAGAAGCGGCTGACCGTGGAGTTCGAAGCGCCCTGACTCTGGCTCCGGGCGTTGCGAACGACAGGGGAGCGTGTAACATATCGCTCAGTTGGTGAGGAGTCTGTGATGATCAGGGTCATCTCCGCCGTTGCCCTCCTGCTGCCGGCCCTCCTCCTGGCCGGCGGCGCCGCCTGCGGCGAGGTTCGCAACGTCAAGATCCTCACCGACGGCTCGCTTGACTGGTCCTCGCCCGAGGCGGTTGCCAAGGCCACCCTCAAGGGCGAGACCGACGAGGCCAAGATCCTCAACTTCTGGACCTGCTACCGCCGGACCATGTGGCACTACCACGAGTGGCCGGAGCGCCGGGACTTCGGCGTCAGCATCCTAAGCGAGGGCTGCACCCTGTGCGGCTCGCACGCAGCCCTGCAGATGCTGGTGCTCCGGGCCGGCGGCTACAAGACCCGGCCGTGCTTCATCAAGGGCAACGGGCACACGCTGATCGAGGTCTTCTACGGCGAGAAGTGGCACGCCCTCGACGCCATGACCGCCTTCTACGTCTACAGCCGCGGCGAGCCGCGCTACATCCTGGGGCTCGAGGAGATGAAGGCCGACCCCAGCCTGGTTAGCAAGGCCATGGAGGAGAAGCGCGCCCCGGACGTCTTCTTCGCCTGCGCCCGCGAGCCGGAGATCAAGAAGACCAAGACGCTGCCCTGGAGCCACTTCCACCCGCTGCCGCAGACCATTGAGTACTTCGCGGTCGGCGCCCAGGAGGGCTCGGTCGGCAAGGAGGGCGACGCCTACGGCGGCTCTTTCACGCCCGGCAAGATGAACCTCAACCTCAAGCCCGGCGAGAGCATCACCCGCACCTGGGACTACGAGGTCGGCCGCTACCCGGAGCGCTTCGCGTACTCCCAGAACGCCGAGGTCGGCCCCTACCACCGCTGCGGGCACAACGACGAGTTCGACAAGGTCAACCTCCCCTACTGGGAGCCGTACCTCAAGGAGAACCTGCTCGAGGTCAAGCGCTGCTACCGCTACTTCGCCAACGGCCGCTACGACCGGAAGCTGCCGGCCGAGCAGCTCCTGGCCGCGGCCGGCGCCAAGAAGGGCATCAGGCTCGACGGCGGCTCGCTCGCCGCCGACGGCGCCGAGCCGGGGAGTCTCGACCTCGAGACGGCCTTCCCCTACATCATCTGCGACGGCGATGTGACCGTCAGCTACACCCGCCCCGCCGAGGGCGACGAGGTTTCGCTCTACATCCTCGAGAAGGCCGGCCCGCGCAAGGTCTGGACTGCCGCCAAGACCGGTGAGGCCACCGAGACCGCCAAGCTCGGGCGCTTCGACGACCAGAAGGTCAACCTGCACAAGTACGCGCTGCGCTTGGTCGTGGGCGGCACCGCGCGGGTCAGGTCGGCGCTCGTCTCCACCGTCTTCATGCACAACATGTTCGCGGGGCCGTTCCTGGTGCCCGGCAGGAACAAGGTGACCGTTACCGCCGACAACCCCGACGAACTCGCCAAGCAGCCGGTGACCGTGACCTACACCTGGCTCGAGGGCGAGGGCTGGAAGGACGAGAAGACCGCTGCCAAGACCCTGGACAAGTCGCCTCTGGAATTCGAGATCGAGGTCAGGGGGCCCAGGCACCCCCGGATGCGCTCGGTCCGGATAGAGGCCAGGTAGGACACCGCGCCATGCCCGAGGCCGAATCCACCACCTCCACCGCCTCCGGCAACCCGATGGAGTTGCTCAGGGAGATGGTTTCCTTCCTGCTGGCCAAGCGGGTGCTCTCGGCCGACGACGTCAGGCGGGTGCTGAAGCTGCAGGGGCGCATCGACCGGCGCTTCGGGTCGTTGGCCGTCCTCAAGGGCTACGTCTCGCCCCACGACATCATCTACATCCTCTACAAGCAGCTGGATTCGGACGTGAAGGCCGGCGACGTGGCCGTCCGGCACAAGCTCATGACCCCGGCGCAGGTCAAGGAAGTCCTGCTGCTCCAGACCAACCCGGCGCGGCTCTTCCTGGAGATCCTGATCCGCACGCGGACCATCCTGGCCTCCAACCTGCAGCTGGCCATGCGCGAGTTCTACAAGCAGAAGGCCGCGGCCGGGAAGGTGCCGGCGGGCCACCTCATGGACGTGCAGGACCTGATCAAGCCCACCCGGCAGTCCCGGCTTGACGCCGACAGCCTCAAGTTCCAGCTCAAGCGCCTCCGGGAGCTGGCCGCCCTCCCCGGCGTCGTGCACCGGGTGCTCGGCCTGCTGCAGAATCCGCACGTGGAGATGCAGGAGGTGGCCCAGGTCATCGAGGGCGATCCGGGCCTGTCCATCCGGCTGCTGCGCCTGGCCAACTCGGCCTTCTTCGGCCTGTCCAGCAAGGTCGGCACGGTCCACAAGGCACTGATCACGCTCGGCGTCAAGAACGTCCAGAAGACCATCATCACCGCCTCGGTGCTCGAGAAGTTCAACGCCATCGGGCAGCAGGAGGCCGGCGACTTCTGGCGGCACGCCCTGCTGACCTCGCGCTGGACGCACCGCCTCCTCGAGCTGCGGAACTTCCGCGGCGAGCTCCTGGACGACGGGGTCATGGCCGGGCTGCTCCACGACACCGGCAAGCTGGCCATCTGGCAGTACTTCCCCGAGGCCAACGCTGAAATCAAGGGTTTGGTCAAGTCCGGGGCTCCGACCGAGGAGGCCGAGCGGGAGGTTCTGGGCATGCCCCACGCGGAGATCGGGGCCTTCCTCTTCCAGCTCTGGAACTTCCCGGCCGGGCTGCTCCAGGCCGCCTGCTACCACCACGCGTCGACGGCCGTGCTCGGCGGGCTCAAGGATATGACCCCGCTGACCGCCTGCGTGAACGCGGCCTGCCGCATCGCCCACCTCCCGGTTATCGCCAGGCCGGAAGCGGACGGCGGGGACGAGGGAGGCGAGATGCTGGACGCCTCGTCGCTGGACCAGGAGTTCCTCGCCTTCCACGGGGTCAACGCCGACGCCCTGGTCATGGCGGCCCCGCAGGTCATGAGCGAGGCCGAGGAGATGCTGTCGAGCTTCCTGTCCCAGGCTCCCGCCACATGAGAGCCCTGCTGCTGGCCGCCGCCCTGGTGGCCGCGGCCGTCCCGGCCACTGCCGGTGAAGACTCCTGGTGGAACCCGGCCTGGGCTGCCCGGCGCACGTTCGAATGCACCGGCACGCGCTCGGAACTGGCCGGCGACGAGGTCGGCGTCGTCGAGTTCCTTACCGGGGGGCTGGCCGCCGCCGACGGCCGCGACGTGCGCGTCCTGGCCGCCGGAAGCTCCAAGCCTCTGCCGGTCAAGGTGCTGGCCGCCGGCCCCGGCGACTGCCTGCGGGTCTGCTTCCCTCTCGTCAAGGAGGTCACCGGCTACAGCGTCTACTACGGTAATCCCGCGGCCAGGGAGGGCGAGAGCTTCGAGCCCAGGCGCGGGCTGCTCATGGAGGTCCGGCCCTACCGCGGAGGCCAGCCCGACGGCCTCAAGGGCATGCAGGAGATCGTCAGGAAGGCCGGGCCGCTCCAGGGCTCGGACTTCGTCGACCGGGTCTTCTTCGGCCACAACCCCTTCGGTCCGCGGGACAACTTCGTGGCCGTCTACACCGGCTGGCTGAAGTGCCCCGACGAGGGCGAATACGTCTTCGCCACCAGTTCCGCGGCTGCCAGCTTCCTGCTGATCGACGGCAAGCTGGTGGTCGGCTGGCCCGGCTGGCACGGCGCCGTTCCGGACATCCGCCACAAGGGCAAGGTTGCCCTGACCGCCGGCGTGCACAAGCTCGAATACCTGCACGTCAACGGGGAGGGAGACGGCACCGCCGTGGCCGCCTGGCAGCCGCCCGGCCAGGAGAAGGTGGCGGTCATCCCCGCGGAGGCCTTCACCCGGGTCAGCCGCGGCCGGCAGGCCGACTACGCCCTGAAGGACCAGCCAGCTCCGCTCGACTTCGCCTTCGCGTCCGTCGGCGAAGCCTACCTGGACACCGACACCTACCTGGTGCGGGTCGGTTTCGGCGCCAGGATCGGCTCCGGCGAAGCGCCTGCCGGCGCCAAGCTGGTCTGGGAGTTCGGCGACGGGCAGGCCGGCAAGGGCGCCATGGTCGACCACGTCTACGCGCTGCCGGGCCTCTACAAGGTGACGCTGAAGGCCGAAACGGCCTCGGGCGCTGGTGGCCGCCGGTCCGAATGCAGCCACACGGTCCGCATCGATCGGGACATGGGCCGGGCAGTCGCCGGCAAGTCCGACCGCCTGGCCGATTACGCGGCGCTGGTCGCCGGCTACGACCTGGCGCGCCTGAGCCCGGCGGGGCTCCGAGCCCTGGCCGCCGTCCACAAGGAGGCGGAGCGCGGCAGCGACCAGTTGGCCGTGGCCCGGGCGGTTCTCGCCCGGCCGGCCGGAGAGTTTCCCGACCAGGACTACTTCGACCAGCTGCTTCTGGCGGTCCACGCCCTGCGCGAGGCCGGACGCGGCGAGGAGGCCCGCGCCGAGGCACTGCGGCTGCTGGACGCCGCCGAGAAGCGCTTCCAGGACGACAAACGCGACAACCTCCGCGCCCAGGTCATCCGCGAACGCGGGGACCTCTACTACTACTACGCCAACGATCTGGAAAGAGCCTACAACGAGTACGACAAGGTGGTCAGCCGCTTCCGGGGCCTGGAGGACAACATAGTCCGGGTGACCAAGATCCGGCTGGGCGACATCCACCGCGAGCGCGGCAACTACGAGGAGGCCGAGAAGCGCTACCGGGAGGCCGAGGCCCTGAAGCTCTTCCGGCAGAAGCCCCAGGCCGAGGATCCGCGCCGCGGGGCGCTGGCCCACGTGGCCGAGAGCTACCTCAAGACCCGCGAGTTCGCGGAGTGCGAACGGGCCATCGGCATCTGGGAGTGGGAATACCCCCTCGAGAAGCTGACCGGCTACTCCACGCTGGTGGGCTGCCAGCTGGCCTTCCTGCAGAAGAAGCACGAGGAGGTCGTCAAGCAGGCCGAAACGCTGCTCCGGGTGAACCCCCGCACCGACTTCGCGGGCGAACTGCTGCTCATCGAGGCCCAGTCCCAGCGGGCCATGGGCAAGCCGGACCTGGCCGTCGCATGCCTCAAGCGGATCGTCGAGAAGTACCCGGAGTGCGAGCAGGTGGCCAAGGCCAGGGAACTGCTCGAGCCGCCCAAACCGCCGACGCCCGCGCCGAAGCCGAAGTGAGCGCCCGGCGCCCCCTGCTCTGCGAAGCCCGCTTCGCTGCGCAGGGCGAAGCAGCGCTCCCCCGCCCTGTCGCCTGAAAGGTCATGAACCATGGGCCAGCTTCAGCCTCCCGCCGAGAACGCCGCCGCGCGCATCGACCCCAACATGGCGGTCCGCGATGCGGAAGGCGACATCTGCTGGTACGACCTGGCCGGCCTGACCATCGAGGGCATGGGCTGGTCCGGCACCGAGGGGCCCTATGAGCGGCTGCCGGCGCGGGCTTCGGGAAAGGTTCCCGAGGCGGTCTGGAAGCTCTCCAAGGACTCCGCCGGCATCTGCGCGCGGTTCGTCACCGACGCGACCGCCGTCTACGCGCGCTGGACGCTCAAGGACCCCAATCTGGCCATGGATCATATGCCGGCCACCGGCGTGAGCGGGCTGGACCTCTACGTGCGGAGCGCCGGAGTCTGGCGCTGGGCGGGAGTCGGCCGGCCCAAGGAGTCGCCCACCAACCGGCAGGAGCTGACCCGCGGGCGCCTGGCCGCGGAGCGCCGGGAGTGCCTGATCTACCTGCCGCTCTACAACGGAGTGAGTGCGGTGCAGCTCGGTCTGCCCTCCGCCGCGCGCCTGGAGAAGGCCCCGCCCCGGCCGGCGGGCCGCTCCCGGCCGGTGGTCTTCTACGGCACCTCCATCGTTCAGGGCGGCTGCGCCTCGCGGCCGGGCATGGCTTACCCGGCGATCCTCGGCCGGTGGCTCGACGTGCCGACCGTCAACCTGGGTTTCTCCGGTTCGGCCCGGATGGAGCCGGAGGTGGCGGAGCTGGTCGCCGAGCCGGACGCGGCAGCGTTCGTCCTCGACTGCCTGCCCAACGCCCAGCCGCCCGAGGTCGCCGAGCGGCTCGGGCCCCTGGTCCGCAAGATCCACGCCGCGCACCCGGACGTGCCGGTAGTCCTGGTCGAGAACGTGGTCTACGCGGACGCCCCCCTGGTGGCCGACCGGCGTGAGCGCGTGGAGTCCAGCAACCGGGAGCTCCGCACCGTTCTCGGAGCACTGCGGTCAGCCGGGATGCGCAAGCTGTACCACGTCCCGGCCGAGGGGCTCTTTGGCTCCGACGGCGAGGCCACGGTCGACGGCACCCACGCCACCGACCTGGGCTTCCTGCGCATGGCCGAGGCCATCAGGCCGGAGCTGGAGCGGGCGCTGCGCGAGGGCTGAGGGCCGGCTCAGTCAAGTCTGTCTTGGTCTGCGTTGCGAACGGACGCGCGGAGCACCGCGGCGATCCGCCGGCCTCCAACCGTGCCCAACTCGACCAACTCGAGCCGGCCCACCCGGAGGTGAAGAGATCCCTTCATCCGCGCGGCGGAGAGATCCTCCGCGATCCATAGCAGCTCGGCAGAGACCTGAGCGGTGAACCTGGATTCCCACCGGTCGTACGACAGCGCCGGCTCGAAGTCGATGAGCGCCCCGGTGAAGCGGATCCCGACCCCGCCGCCTCCCGGCGCCGACTGGGCCGTGCCGCCCATGGCGTGCAGCCGCTGGCGGTTGTCGCCGACGGTGGCCAGGCGTGAGAGCAGCCGGCCGTGGGCCTCGACCTGCTCGGCGGTCTTGAGCCCCTCGCCAGGCTCCAGTTCGTAGAAGGCCGCGTCGATGCGCACCTCCGGCCGCGCAGCCTGGGCCATCTCGGCCAGGAGTCGGGCGATGAGCTGGTGCGCCTCAGGCAGGTGATCGACGATCAGCAGGCCATAGCGGTATTCAATGCGCGCACCGCCCACTCCCCAGCTTGCGGGCAGTACCGCTCTCTTGATGCGGTCGTGCAGCGTGTCGACGTGTCCGTGCCCGCCGAGCGGATTGGGCACGAACCTGTCGCCAGTTCTGGGGAGAGCGCTGCCAGACTCCCCGGCGGCGGCAACCAACCCGCCCTCGCCGACCCCGGGGGCCGGCAGGTTGGCCAGGTGGTCGGTCAACTCCCGGACGTCGTACGTACGGCCGACCAGCTCCGACAGAGCCTGCGCGGGCGTCGAGACGAACACCACCCCATCACGCAGTTCGTAGTCCAGTCCGGCGGTGCGCAGCACCCACCTGAGCGCCAGGCCAAACCTGACGCGGGGAAGGTGCAGGGTGATGAGTTGGTGCGGGCTGGCTTCTCCCCCGCCGAATGCCTTCGGATCCACCACGATCGGGGCCCGGGTCAGGCGCGCAAGACGTTCGATGCATTCCCAAAGGGGGAGCCCCCGGAAGTCGATGTCCACTTCCTTGTCGAGGGCCTGGCGGAGTTCCGACCGCCAGCGCGGCTCGGGCTCTTCGACCGGCGCCTTGGCCAGACGTTCGGGCTCCGGCGTACGTACGAGCAACTCGGCAACCACCAGCTCAGTCTTGCCGCTCTTGCCGCGCAATGCCCCCAGCGGAACCCGCTCCGGCCTGCCGAGTTCCGCGCGCAGGTCAAGCGGCGCCATGTATATGGCGACGTTCTCCGACCGGCCGCCGTCGGCTTCCGCCGGCAGCCACAGGGCCACTCGCGCGGCCAAGGCGATCGACTGCCGGTCGGCGGCCAGCAGTGGGCGACAGTCCAGGAGCGCCCCGGTGAAGGAGGCTTTGCCTCCCCCGCTGAGCGGCCGGTCACTGCCGCGCAAGCTGTGGACGCGCTGGCCGTCGACGCCTGAAACCACGGCCTCGGCCAGCAGCCGTCCGGCCGTCCCGGCAGAGTTGAGCTTGCCGGGCTCGACCGCGAGAAAACGCAGGCGCGTCTCGAGCGACAGACGGGCTTCCCGCCGCAGTTCGGCCAGGGCCTCCCGGACCCTGCGGTGGCCGTCCTCGGACTGGGTCACGATGAGCTGCCCGCGGTCTTCCGACAGGTTCGCTCCCCGGCCCGGTTCCCAGTTGCGCGGGCCGGTGCGGGACCAGATCAGACTAAGAAGCGTATCTCTGTCCGTGCCTCCGAAGCTGGGCGTCGGGTAAATGCGGTAGGAGGCCTCATCCTCCTTGCGCTCAACGCGCCGGCCGAGCAGGTCCATGGCCGGGGCCGGCTGGTCGGAGTCCATGGCCAGGAGGTCGCCCACGTCGTAGATCACCGTGCGCGTCGTCGAGCGAAGCGAGTCAGGATCGGAGACGAAGACCGCCCCGTCGCGCAGCTCCATCTCCAGGCCATAGCGGCGGAGCAGCGCCCATAGCACCCACCGGACCGGCCAGTTCCTCATCTGTGGCTGGACGTTGTGGTAACCAGTGTGCTCCTTCAGCTTGGGATCAACGACGATGCTGATGCCGGATGCGCGCTGCAGCGTGGCTGCCGCGTCAGCCAGCGAGAGGGTACCGGGAATGTCCACGGAGATGGGCCTGTCGAGCTTGGCGCGAAGCTCGGTCTTCCAGGCAGGCTCGTCGGCCGGAGCCTGCGAGTCGAGGTTTCCGCGACAGCCGGAGACGCAGGCAACGCCCAAGGCAAAAGCCGCAAGGGACCGCCAAGCGCAGCGCATGATGCCGGCCATGCCCTCTTCCTCCTCTGCGCTCAGCGCCATCCCTTGGGTTGCACCACTATAGACTGGTTACTCGCGGCCGAACTTAGCTCCTGAAATATGCGCCTGGGATACCGTGGACGACGAAAGGGCGCCATCAAAGCGGCCCGTCCTCCACGTCCGCTAAGCCCGCGGCACTCCCTACTTCGCCCCCAGACAGATCACCCTCCCGTCCTCGAGGCTGGCATAGAGCTTTCCGCCGGCCAGGGCCAGGCCCTCGTAGACCGGGGCGGCCGGGAGCGCGACGCTCGCCGCCTTGGCGCCGTCCTTGGCCGAGAGGACCAGGACCTCGCCGGTGCGCTTGCCGTCGGCCGTGACCGAGACGCCGACGACGAGCTTGTCGCCGGCCAGGATCAGCGACTCGACCACCCTGCCGACCGGCATGACCTGGGTCCAGAGGTTCTCCTCGGGCTTCTTGGCGGCGTGGGCCCGGGCGACCAGGACGGTCTGGCGCCCGCGCGGCTTGGCGCCGTCGAACTGGAAGCTGGCGTAGTACCGGTTGGCGCTGTCGAACGCCGAGGGGCACGGCGGGTACTCGCCCGGGCCGTTGCCCCAGATGTTGCGGCTGACGTAGTTGAAGCTGACCCGCACCGGCGAGTTGAACTTGGGCAGCCCCGACCGCTTGGCGACGCCGCCGACCTTGGGGTCGAACTTCCCCTGGGCCACGCCGGAGATGGCGATGGCCTCGCCGTCGGAGGCCAGCAGGTCGGCAGGCCCCTTGAAGATGTCCCATCCCGGGCTCTTGTCCCCGGGCAGCGGCCGTCGCGAGGACCAGGCCAGCTTGCCGCCCCTGACGTCTATGCCGTAGACGAAGAGCCCGTCCTCGATCTCGGTGGAGCGTCCGGCCACGGCGTAGGCCAGGTCGCCCTCGACGAGAACGCCCCCGACCACCGGCCAGGAGGACTCCACCTGTCCGAAGGCCAGCATCCTCCGCTGGGTCGGCGCGGCCCGGAAGCGCCAGGCGAGCTTGCCGCTGGCGCCGTCGAGCGCGTAGACGCAGCCGTCGTGGCTGCCGACCAGCGCCAGTCCGCCGGTGATGGCCGGCGGGGCATCGAGCCGCCCGCCGGTCGGGTAGGTCCAAAGGGGCCTGCCGTCCTTCTCGTCGAGGGCCGCGGCGACGCCGGCATCGGTCAGCGCGACCATCACCCGTCCCTCGGCGACCGTCGGCCCGGAGATGACGTGGCCCGACGGGGCGCGCAGTTTCCAGTCGTCGCGGATCAGAGCCTCGGGCCACTTGCCGGGCTCGAGCTTGCTCGACCAGAGCGTCTCGAGCGCGGCCGGCACGGCCGCCGTCGTGCAGTTGGAGCGCCGGCCGTCGTAGCGGAACATCGGCCAGGATGTTCCGGGAGCCGCGGCCCCTCCCCCGCCCCCTCCGGAGCCCGCGGCCGGGCCCTTCTCCCAGCGGTCGGTTTCGTCCGGCTCGGTCGAGACCTTGTCGGAGGCCCAGCCGGCGATGCCCGGGATGAACGCTCCGCAGACGCAACCGAAGGGCACGTTGGTCTGCAGCATGTAGAACTGTCCGTTGGCCAGTCCGAAGGCCACGCCGTGGCAGGCGCCGCGCGCCCCGCGGTTCTCGTAGCCCTTGCCGTCCTCCCAGCTCATGAAGTTGCAGGGCCGCCGGCCGATGGCGTAGCGGTCGGAGACCACCACCGGGTGGCAGCCGATGCCGCCGACCGTCGACGTCCAGGTCTTCTGGACTTTGCCGTCGGCCGGGCTGAGCCCCACCCAGAGCATGGCGTTCTTCTTCGCCGGTTCGTCCCAGTCCACGACCCAGACCAGTCCCGAGGCGAGGTAGGCCTGGTCGCTCGGGAAGTTGGCCCCCTTGGGCTTGTTGGCCGAGCCGGTCCACTTCCACAGCCAGGCGCCGTCCTTGGCGGCGAAGGCGTGGAACTCGGCGGTCTCGCCGTTCATCCTCCTGGCCAGCAGCAGGTCACCCTGCACAAAGCACAGGAAGCCCTTGTCGCCCACCTTCTCGGCGACGCTGGTCGTCCAGACCGGCGCGCCCTTGTCGAGGTCGATGGCGCAGAGCTCGGCGCCCTTGAGCAGGTAGACTTTCCCGGCGGCGGCCACCGGCGAGTTGACGTCCGGACGGTCGCACTTGACCGGCATGGTCCACTTGGAGGTTCCGGTGGCCAGGTCGAAGCAGTTCAGTGCCGACTGGCTCTGGGCAATGAGCCGGTCGCCGACCACCAACATGCCCCAGGCCGACGTCGCAATGGTGCGGACCGACTCTCCGGTCGCGGCGTTGAGCACCGCCACGTCCTTGCCACCCGAAGCGTAAAGCCGGTCGCCGATCGCGACCAGCTTCATCAGGTGGCTCGCGCCCATGGCCATCGGCTTGGTCCAGAGGATGAGGCCGCTGAAGGCGTCGCGGGCGACGATGTGCCCGGTGGTCATGAGGTAGAAATTGCGGCCTCCGGCCGAGACCATCTGGATCACGCCGCCGTAGGCCGGGACGTTCGCAACTTCCGGGTTGGGCTGGACCGCGCCGGCGCACCAGCGGATGGTGTTGGGCGGGCCGATCAGCTGGTCGCGGGAGACCATGTTGCCGTCCGGGCCGTAGCGGGTGTGGGTGCGCTCGTCCATTCCCGCCGGCCGGGGCTTCTTCCAGACCAGCCACAGCCGGGACTTCTTCACCTGCTGGATTCCGGCCATCCCCGCCGCAGTCAGCTGGGCCTCGAGCGCCTTGGCGTCGCCGTCGGCGCCCAGGCAGGCCACGCCGTTGGGGGCCAGGACCCGGGCGAGTTCGGAGGCGGGGAGCCCACCCTTGATCAGGGCGGCGGCGTCCTCGGCCACGAGCAGCCCCGCCAGGTTGTCGGCCAGGGGTATCTCCTTGAGCGGCGAGCACTCCGCCGAGGCCAGGCCGCTCAGGCCGTCGGCGGCCAGTGTCGTCCGCGCGGCGGCGACCGACTCGCGGTTGGGCGCGAGCCCGAAGACCAGGAACTTTCCGGACTTCGCCAGGTTCTTCATCATCGCCGGAGAGGAGAAACCGAGCTGCACGCAGAAGCCGCCGGTGACGCCGGAGGCCTGGAGGACCTCGCCGGTCGGATCGCCCGGCTCGGCGGCGAAGGAGTTGCCTGCCGCGAGCAGGAGCCCGAGCAACAGAGCCGCGCCGGCCGGCGCGCTCAGGCGCCGGCAGTCACTCAGCAGGAAGGTCATGGTTGTCCCTCTTTCAGCCCGGCCTCTGGCCCTTGAGGACCTCGATCATGGCGTGGATGTTCTCGGCGGGCGCGTCGCCGGGGATGGCGTGGGCCGGCGAGGCGATGTAGCCGCCGGACTTGCCCAGACGCTCGATGAGCTCCGCGACCTTTTCGCGGACCTCGTTGGGGCTCCCGTAGGGCAGGAGCTGCTGGGTGCTGATGCCGCCGTAGAAGGCCAGGCGCCCGCGGTAGCGTTCCTTGGTCGCGAAGACGTCGATGACCTCTGGCTGGAACGGGTTGAAGCAGTCCAGGCCGATTTCCACCAGGTCGTCGAAGATCTCGTCGACCTTGCCGCAGCTGTGGATGAAGACCTTCTTGCCGCGCTCCCGGACCGCGGCGTACTGCCTGGCCAGCCGCGGCTTGAGCAGCTCGCGCCAGAGCTCCGGGCCCATCATCAGGCCGAGCTGCGTGCCGAAGTCGTCGCCGAAGATGACCCCGTCGGCCTCAGGGCACTGGCCCAGGCCCTCGCGGACCATGCCCAGGTTGACCTCGAGTATCCGGTCCAGGAGCGCGCCGGCGAAGCCGCGGTCGGCGGCCATGGCCACCATGAACTCCTCCATGCCGGCCAGCACCCAGGCGCGCTCGAAGAGCGAGAAGTCGACGGACATGAGCAGGAAGCGGTCCGGGTACTTCTGGCGCGCCTTCTTCAGCCCGTCGAAGCGCCCCGGGGCCTTGGGATCAGGCCACCTGAACTTGTCCATAGTCTCCGGAGTCAGGCACGGCGCCGGGTTGCCGATGTCCTCGTCGATCTGGCGGTTCCAGCGGGTCCCGTAGTCGTCTACGTAGAAGCCGTCCGCGTCGCGCTTGCCGTACTCGATGCGGATCGACGGGGAGGAGGCCAGGCAGTTGCCCAGCTTGGTCTCGAAGTTCGGGTCGCCGTAGAACTCGGCCATCTTGCGGCGGGCCGGGAAGGTCATCCCCACATTGTAGGGGACCACCTCGACCGGCTTGTGCTGGAGAGCTCGGATGACGCGTTCGCGGGGGCTCATGGGGGGTATCACCCTCCTGCTGACTGGCCCCAGTCTATACACCGGGAGCCGGGAAGCAAGCATCGGGCGCCCCCGGATTCTGCCCTTTAAGCCCGGCGAGCGGCGGCTATCATCTCTAGCCGTAACGCTCAGGAGGGTCGGCCGTGGCTGATGAACCCGTGGAGAGTTCCCTGGGACCCACCGACATCGGAGGCCGTCTGCCGCCGCTCGGCGCGCGCCCCCGGGAGGAGCGGCGCCGCGAGCGGCACAAGTCGTCGCGCATGCTGAGGTTGAGCACCGAGGAGGCCCGCCGCGAGCTTCAGGCCGAGATCAAGCACGGCAACGAGGTGCTTGCCAAGCGCGGACACCGCATCACGCTGGAACTCATCCCCGGAAGCGGCAACGTGCCCGACCGCGTGGCCGTCTGCCTGCCGGCGGCCGACGGAAGCCCCACCCGATGCGTCAGCCGCGCCATCCGGCGCTGGCAGCTGCAGGAGTGGCTGGCCCGCCTGGAGGGGCTCGAGGGCCTGCTGGTCGACACGGAGCGCTGAACGGCCGTGAAATTCGGGGTCTTCAACGTGGTGGTCCCGGACCGGGATGCCGCCGGGACGGTCTCCCTGCTCGCCGGGCTGGGCTACGACGGCATCGAGTGGCGGCTGCGCCTGCCGAGGCCGGACGCCGCAGGGCAGCCACCGTCCTTCTGGGGCAACTTCGTCGATCCGATCGGACCTCGCGACCTGACCAGGCGCGCCCCGGAGTTGCGGCGGATCTGCTCCGACGCCGGGGTCGAAAGCTTCTCGGTGGCCGGCTATCTGCAGATGCACGAGCGCGACGACCTGGCCGCGGCCTGCGAAGGCTGCGCCGCGCTGGGCGTCCGCGGTCTGCGCCTCTGGTCGCCACACTACAACGCCGCCAATCCGCCTGACTTTCGGGATGTCTGGAGCAGGGCCGTTGACGACCTCCCCGCCGCGGTGGCCGTGGCCGCGCCATTCGGGGTGCGCCTGCTCTTCGAGACCCACCACGGCACAATCACCCCCAGCGCCTCGTCCTGCATGCGCCTGCTCGGCGGCCAGTCGCCGGAGCGGGTGGGCGTGATCTTCGACCCGGGCAACATGGTCACCGAGGGCCGCGAGCACTGGCGCATGGGACTGGGCATGCTCGGCCCCTACCTCTCCCACGTCCACTACAAGAACAACGCCGCGCGAGTCAGCGAACGCCGCCCCGATGGCACGGCGGCCTGGGAGTTCCAGGCCTGCGCCCCCGCGGAGGGGCTGGTCGACTGGCGCGGCGTGCTCTCGGACCTCCTGGCGACCGGCTTCGACGGCTACATCTCGAACGAGAACTTCGAGACGGGCATCGCGCCGGAGGCCAAGCTCCGGCGCGACCTGGAGTATATCCGGAGGCTCCTCGGGGAGCTGCGGCCTTGACGTCCCCGGAAGCCGCCGAGGCCCCCGCGGGGCCCGGCGACTCAGCCCCCCCCGGCCACAGCGCGCCCGGCGGGCCGTGGCGGCTGGTCTCCGGCCCGCATCAGCTGCACCACCCGACGGTCCTTGACTACTTCCGCAGCGAACCGCTGGCCGACGGCTACGACGATCACTTTCGTGACAATGAGCTTTTCCGCTGCGACGTGGCTTTCGCCGAGGAGACGCTGGGGCCGCCCGGGCGGCTGCTCGACCTGGGCTGCGGAACCGGCCGGCATCTGGAGCACTTCGCCCGGCGCGGATGGCAGGTCACCGGCGTCGACCTCTCCGAGCCCATGCTGGGCCGGGCAGCCGCCAAGCTCGGCCGTCTGGCCCGGGCCCGATGGGAACTCTACCGCGCCGACCTGCTCGACCTGAGCTTCCTGCCGGCCGGCTCCTTCCAGGCGGTCATCTGCATGTTCAGCACGCTGGGCATGCTGGAGGGCGCCGAACTGCGCCAGCGGGCGCTCTGTCAGGCGGCCCGCTGCCTGGCGCCCGGCGGGCGGCTGGTCCTGCACGTCCACAACCGCCTGCACTTCCTGCGCTGGGCCGCCGGGCGCCGGGAACTGGCCGAGGCCTTCATCCGGCGGCTGGCCGGCGGCGCGCCCTTCGGCGACTGCGTGATGCGCAATTACCGCGGCATCCAGGACCTCTACCTGCACACGTTCACACTGGGCGAACTGGCCGGCCTGGTGCGCCGCGCCGGCCTCCGGGTGGTCCGGGCCGTGCCGCTCAACGAGGCGCGCAACGCCGAGGCGCGGGGGCTGATCAACCGACTGACTGCCAACGGGTTCCTCCTGGCGGCCGAGAAGCGTCCCGGGCGGAAGTAGCAGGCTGCCGACGGCGAGCCTCAACTTGCCAGTCGCCGCTCCCTGGATACCATAGCGGGCTGAGTTGACCAAAGGGCCTCATTCAGGATCTCGCAACATGAGAAGACTGCCCCCGCCGGTAAGGACCCTGGCCGACGTCGACCGTCTGGTCCGCAGGATGACGCTCGACCAGAAGGTCGGCCAGTGCATGACCCTGGCCTACTACGGCACGGTGGTCACCTCCGAGGTGACCGGTCTGATCGAGAAGCTGCACTGCGGCGGGCTGCGGCTCACCCCGCACGTCAACACCTCCGGTTCGCCGGACCTGGTGCGGCGCCTGGCCCCCTACAACACCCCCGCCCAGTACGCCGCGGTGCTCAACCAGCTTCAGGAGATCGCCGCCGGCCGGCCCCTGGGCCTGCCCCTGCACATGGTCACCGACCAGGAAGGCGACCTGTCGGTCGACTACCTGCACGGCGGCGTGAACTTCTTCCCCAGCCAGATGGGCCTGGTCGCCGCCGGGCCGGCCGCCTTCGCCCGGCAGTGCGCCCGCGCCGTGGCCCGCCAGCTGCGCGCGGCGGGCTTCCACATGATCCACTCGCCGGTCCTGGACGTGAACGTGGACCCCCGCAATCCGGAGATCGGCTGCCGGAGCTTCTCCGACTCACCGGAGATCTGCGCCGAGTACGGGCGGGCCTTCATGGACGGGCTGCGCGAGGGCGGCATCATCGCCACCGGCAAGCACTTCCCCGGGCGCGGGGACAGCGCCGTCGACGCCCACCACTGCCTGCCGGTGCTCAAGGCCGGCCGCCGGCGGCTCGACGCGGTGGAACTGCTGCCCTACGCGCGACTCATCCCCCGCGGACTGCCCGCGGTCATGTCCGCGCACAACGCCTACCCGGCCCTGGACCCCTCCGGGCTGCCGGCCTCGCTCTCGCGGCCGATCATCACCGGCCTGCTGCGCGGAGAGCTGGGCTTCCAGGGCGTGGTCACCACCGACGCGATGAGCATGGGCGGCCTGCGCGCGGTCTGCTCCACGCCGGAGGGCTGCGCCCGGGCCATCGAGGCCGGCAACGACCTGGTGCTGGTCAAGGACTTCAGCGGCATACCGGAAGCGAGCTTCGAGGCCATCCGGTCGTTCGTGCGCAAGGGCCGCATCAGCGAGGCCCAGCTGGCCGCCTCGGTGCGCCGCATCCTGGCCATGAAGCTCCAGTACCGCATCTTCGCCGAGCGCTTCGTCCGCCCGGAGCGCGCCGAGTCGGTGCTGCGGGACTCCGGCGTGGTCCGGCTGGCCGGCGAGGCCGCCCGGCGCGGGCTCACCCTGGTCCGCGACCGCCGGAGGCTGCTGCCCCTCTCGCCCCGCAAGAGGATCATGGTGCTCCTGCCCATCCGCCAGGAATACCACGAGAAGGGCAACGACTTCTGGTACTCGCCGCTGGCCCTGTACCAGGCCGTGCGGGCATACGCTCCGCAGGCCGAACTGGTGGAGTTCGCCGTCCCCCTGGCGCCCGACGCTGAGAAGCACGTCATCCGCCGTGCCCGCGACTTCGACCTGGTGGTGGCCTTCAACCAGGTTTGGCGCGGGCCGGCCACCAGCCACCGGATCATCCGCCGGCTGGTCGCCGCCGGCCACAAGGTGGCGGTCGTCTCCAACAACATCTACGATGACCGCTTCCTGCCGGAAGCCGGGACTCTCGTCGTCACGTACTCGGCCATGCCTCCGGCCATGGAGGCGGCCGCCGGGGCGCTCTTCGGACGGATCAAGTCCGCGGGGCGCTGTCCGCTGGCCAGCGGCTGAGCGGAATCCTGGAGACCACCATGCCCGCGCCTGCATTCGTTCTGGAAGGAAGCCGGCTCACCGTCCGAATCAATCTGGATCCCGGCCGGGAGGACGAGCTTCGCCGCTGCTGCGACCAGCTCCTGGCCAGGGCCGAGCGGGATTCGATCATCGACCTGTCGGCCGTGAGCTACATCCACAGCCTGTCCGTCGGGATACTCTCCTACGCCTGGGTGGAGGCCCTCAGCCGCAACAAGGAGATCCGCTTCGTGGTATCGCAGCACGTCTCGGACGTGTTCCAGCGGACCGGTCTCAGCCGGGTGTTCACCTGCCTGCCGCCCGAGCCCGGCGGCCGGGGTTAGCAGACCGTGCCGACGGCGCCGGCGCGCATCCTGATCATCAACCCCGGCTCGACCACCACCAAGGTGGCGGTCTTCGCGGACGGGCGCGAGGAGCTGTCCCGCGAGATCCCCGTCCGCCGCGAGGACCTGGCCGCGGCGCGCACCACCCTCGATCAACTGCCCTTCCGCCTCCGTCTGGTCGAGGCGGAACTGGCCGCAGCCGGCCTGGCCATCTCCGACCTGGCCGCGGTGGTCGGCCGGGGGGCGCCCCTGGCCCCCGTTCCGGCCGGCACCTACCGGATCAACCCGGCTATGCTCGCCGACGCCCGGGGCGACCGCTACATAGACCACGTCTCCCGGCTTGGCTGCCTTATAGCCGAAGCCCTGGCCCGGCCGCACGGGCTGCCGGCCTTCATAGCCGATCCGGTCTCCGTCGACGAGTACGACCCGATCTCGCGGGTGTCGGGCCTGCCGGGCATGCCCCGGCGGAGCCTGACCCACGCCCTCAACATCAAGGCCGCTGCGCGGCGCTTCGCGGCCGAGTCCGGGCGGCCCTACGAGGAGCTCAACCTGGTGGTGGCCCACCTCGGCGGCGGGATCAGCGTGGCCGTCCATCACCGCGGCCGGATGATCGACTCCGTCGACGCCAACGGCGAGGGGCCGATGAGTCCGGAGCGCTCCGGGGCGCTGCGCGTCGACGATCTGGTCGACCTGTGCTTCTCCGGCCAGCATGACCGCGCGGGCCTGAAGCGGCTTCTGACCCGCGGCTCGGGTCTGGCCGGGCATCTCGGAACGGCCGACGCCATTGAGATCGAGAAGCGCATCGCCGCCGGCGACGAGAAGGCCAGAGTGGCCTACGAGGCCATGGCCTACATGGTGGCCAAACACATTGCCGGCCTGGCCGCCGCCGTATCCGGCCGGGTGGACGCGGTGATCCTCACCGGCGGCCTGGCGCGCAGCGGCATGCTCGTCGAGCAGATCAGCGCTCGCGTCGGGTTCCTCGGCCGGGTAGCGGTCTACCCGGGCGAGAACGAGATGCTCTCCCTGTGCCTGGCCGCCATGCGGGTGCTGTCCGGTGCCGAGAAGCCGCGGGTCTATCCCGGCGGCGAGGAGGACGAGGCCTGATGTTCAGGGATTTCGCGGCGGTCCGCGAGGTCGCCCGCGCCCGCGGCCCCGGGCGCGTGGCCGTGGCCGGCGGCGGAGACGCCGACCTGGAGGAGAGCCTGCGCGAGGCCGCCCGACTGGGCATCGCCGAGCCGGAGGTCGCCCCCGGCGCCGCCGAGGCGGTGGAGCTGGTGCGCTCCGGCCGCTGCGGCATCCTCATGAAGGGCACGGTGGACACCGGCACCTTCATGAAGGCGATCCTCGACAAGGACCGCGGGCTCCGGGGCAGCGGGCTCATCAGCCACGTCTTCGTGGCTGAGTGCCGGCGGCTGGGGCGGCTGCTCCTGGTCACCGACGGCGGCATCAACATCGCTCCATCGCTCGAGGAGAAGGCCCAGATCATCCGCAACGCCCTGCCGCTGGCTGCGGCGCTGGGCCTCGACGCGCCCAAGGTGGCGGTCCTCGCCGCCATCGAGAAGCCGAACCCCAAGATGCCCGAGACGCTCGACGCCGTCGAACTCGTCAGAATGAACCGCGACGGGCGGCTGGCCGGGTGCACGGTCGGCGGGCCGCTGGCCATGGACGGCTGTGTCTCGGCCGAGGCCGCTGCGCGCAAGGGCATCAAGGACCCGGTCGCCGGCGCCGCGGACATCATCCTGGTTCCCGGGGTGGTCACCGGCAACGCCATGTGTAAGGCGCTCATCCATCTCGCCGGCGACGAGGCCGGCGGCTACGTGGCCGGCGCCGCCGCCCCGGTGGTCTTCCTCTCCCGCGCCGACGACGCCCGCGACCGGCTCAACTCCATCGCGCTCGGGGTGCTGATGAGCGGCCGGGCCGGCTGAGCCCGGCCGGGAGGCCGCACACTCGGCCCTCCGTCCCCGCCGTTTGACTACCACGCCCGGGAAAGTAGGATACCGGCCATGAGCAAGAAGAGCGACCGCCGGCTCATGTCCGGCAACGAGGCCGTGGCCCGCGGGGCCTGGGAGGCCGGCTGCACCGTGTCGACCGGCTATCCCGGCACGCCGGCCACCGAGATCAACGAGTTCTGCGCAACCTACCCGGAGATCGACGCCGAGTGGTCGGTCAACGAGAAGGTGGCCATGGAAGTGGCCATCGGCGCGAGCCTGGCCGGCGCGCGGGCCATGGTCAGCATGAAGCAGGTCGGAGTCAACGTGGCCGCCGACGCGCTCTTCTCCCTGGCCTACTCCGGGGTCAACGGGGGGCTGGTCATCGTCACCGCCGACGAGCCGGGGCTGCACAGCTCCCAGAACGAACAGGACAACCGCTTCTACGCCAAGTTCGCCCAGGTGCCGATGCTCGAGCCCGCCGACAGCCAGGAGGCCAAGGACCTGGTGCTCTCGGCCTTCGAGATGTCCGAGCGCTACGACACGCCGGTGTTCCTGCGGATGACCACGCGCATCTGCCACTCGATGGGCGTGGTCGCGCTAGGGCCGCGTCGCGCCGTGCCGCGCCGGCCCTACGTCAAGAACGCCAACAAGAACGCCATGGTCCCCAGCCACGCCTACGAGCGCCACTTCGCCCTGGAGCGGCGCCAGACGCTGCTCGAGGCCGAGAGCGAGACCTTCGCCGGCAACCGCATCGAGATGCGCTCGCTGCAGGTCGGCGTGGTCACCAGCGGCATCTCCTACCAGAACGTGCGCGAGGCGCTGCCGGAGTTCTCCACGCTCAAGATAGCCATGACCTATCCCCTGCCCCACCAGTTGATCCGCAACTTCGCCAGCCAGGTGAACAAGCTCTACGTGGTCGAGGAGAACCGCCCGTTCCTTGAGGAGGAGATCCTGGCCACCGGCATAGCCGTGGAGGGCAAGCAGCAACTCCTGCGGGTCGGCGAGCTCTCGGCCTCGGCGCTGCGGCGGCGCATCCTGCATCGAGACTCGGCGCAGCAGCCGGCCGTGGAAGGCCTGCCGAAGCGCGCGCCGCAGTTCTGCCCGGGCTGCCTGCACCGCGGGATCTTCTTCCTGCTGGCCAAGCGCAAGTACATCGTGACCGGCGACATCGGCTGCTACGGCCTGGCGGCGCTCCCGCCCTACAACGCGATGGACTCGCTCATATGTATGGGCGCAGGCCTGACCATGGCCCATGGCTTCGACAAGGTGGTGACCCGGAGCGGGAATCCAACCACAGAGGACACAGAGGGCAACAAGAGTCCGGGTTCCGCAACAACAACCGGGCCGTTGTCCTCTGCGTCCTCCGTGGTTGGCAAGCCCCCAGCCGAGCGGGTGGTCGGCGTGGTCGGTGACAGCACGTTCTTCCACTCCGGGCTAACCGGCGTGGCCAACACGGTCTTCAACCGCGGCGTTTCGACCTTCCTGATCCTCGACAACCGCATCACCGCCATGACCGGCCATCAGCCCGATCCGGCCACCGGACTGGCCATCGACAGGAAACCCGCCCCCAGGATCGACATCGAGGCCGCCTGCCGGGCGCTCGGTGTCCGTCGCGTCTTCCGAGTCAACGCCTTCGACCTGCCGGGCATGGACAAGCTGCTCGAGGCCGAGACGGCGACCGCCGAGCCCTCGGTGATCATCGTCGAGGGGCCGTGCATCTTCACCGACCGCGACAGCCGCCAGCCGACCTTCCTCGTCGACCAGGCCAGGTGCGTGAAGTGCAGGGGCTGCTTCCGTCTGGGCTGCCCGGCCATCACCATCGAGGACGGCGAGGTGCGCATCATCGCCGACCTGTGCTGGGGCTGCGGCCTGTGCGCCCAGGTCTGCCCGAAGAAGGCCATCAGCCAGGCCCAGCCGGAGGCCAAGCCGTGACCAGAGAACGGCCGACCACCAACGTCTTCCTCGTCGGCGTCGGCGGCCAGGGCATCGTCCTGGTCAGCCGGATCCTCGGGGAGCTGGCCTTCGCGGCGGGGCTGGACGTCAAGCAGAACGAGGTCCACGGTCTCTCCCAGCGCGGCGGGAGCGTTACCGGCCACGTGCGCTGGGGCGCCGAGGTCCACGCCCCGGTGATCATGGAGGGCGAGGCCCATTACCTCTTCGCCCTCGAAGAGCTCGAGGCGCTGCGCTGGGCGCACTTCCTGCGCCCTGACGGTCTGGCGCTGGTAAGCAGTCAGCGCATCCCGCCGGTCTCAGTGACCGTCGGCGGCGAGAGCTATCCGGAGGACGTCGTGGAGCGCCTGACCGGATTCGGACGGACTCTGGCCGTGCCGGCCTACCAGGCGGCCACGGAGCTCGGCAACACCCGCGTCGCCAACATCGTGCTGCTCGGGGCCATGAGCACCGAGTGCGCGGAATTCAGCGAGGAGCAGTGGAAGGCCGCAGTCGCCGCCTGCGTGCCGGCCAAGCACCGCGAGCTGAACCTGAAAGCCTTTGACCGCGGCCGCGCCGCGGCGGCCGCCGCCGGCGTCCTGCCCCGCCGTGCCGATGCGTAAGGCGCTGCTGCTGGCCAATCCCGTCTCGGGCAGGGCCAGACACGGCCTCATTCGCGCTCGTTGTATTGAGGCCATGCGCGGACAGGGCCTGGACGTCGAACTCCTGGAGACCGCCGGCCCCGACCAGATCGCCCGCCAGGTTGCCGAGCACCAGGGCGCCGATTTCGATCTGCTGGTGGCCGCCGGCGGCGACGGCACCATCCGGGAGGTGGCCGAAACCGCCAGCCGCCTGGACATACCCTTCGGCATCATCCCGCTCGGCACCAGCAATTCCGTGGCCCGGGAACTGGGCGTGCCGGCCAGGCCCGAGGATGCGGCTCGAGCGGTCGCCGCCGGCGTGCCCCGCGCCGTGGACATGGCCGAGGCGGCCGGACGCCGCTTCATGCTCTGCCTGGGAGCGGGTTTCGATGCCGCGGTCGTCGCTGCCGTGCACGCGTCCAGGCGCGGGGGCATCCACGTCGCCAGCTACGTGCCGGCGGTGCTCTCCGCCACGGTGAATTACCGGTTCCCTGGCATCGAGGTGGTCATCGACGGCGTCCCGGCGCCGCCGGGCGCAGTTCAGGTGGTGATTGGCAACACCAGGGTATGGGGCGGATGGATGGTGCTCTCCCGCGATGCCCGGATCGACGACGGGCTCCTGGATGTCATGCTCTTCTACGGCGGACGGGCCTCCCTGGCCGGCCAGGGAATGCGCGCCTTTCTCAAGCGCCCGCTGGCCGTGCGCCGCGATCGGTTCTCCGGGAACGGCGCCATCATCTGCCAGGCCCGCGAGGTGCTCATACCCGGGCCGCCCAGCGTCCCGGTGGAGATGGACGGCGACCCCGGCCCGCCGTTGCCGCTGGCCGTCAGGGTGTTGCCCAAGGCCGTCCGGGCGATTGTTCCGCGGGAAAGAGCCGACGGATAGCCGGCCGGAGAGGCCGGCGGCAACCGACGGCTGCGGTCAGTGCCTGCGCCGCCTGAGCGGCATGCGCCGCACCGCCGAGGTCTTGAACTTCGTCGGCGGGCGCATCCCGGGCAGCGGGCGGGGCTTGGCGGCCAGGACTGCCGCCTCGATGGCCGCGGCCAGTTCCGCCGTGTTGCGGAAGCGCGCGTTGATATCCTTGGCCATGGCCTTGGTGACGACTTTGGCCACGTCGGCCGGCAGGTCCGTGACTACCTCGCGCGGATCGGGGGCGGGCAGGGACAGGCTGCGGTTCAGGACTTCGTTGGCATTTGAGCCGGTGTAGGGGTGCTGCCCGGTCAGCATGTAGTAGAGCACCGCGCCGGCGGAGTAGATGTCGGCCCGCACGTCGCACTTGCTGCTCAGCACCCGCTCCGGAGCCACGTAGTGGTATCGGTCTCCGAGCAGGAAACGCGTGCCCTTCCCCGCCCCTCCACCCAGGCCGGCCATGGTCAGCTTGACGGCGCCCTCCGTGGTTATGGTCACGGCCTGCGGCGAGATCTCCCCGTGGATGAGGCCCTTGGAGGCCATGTGCTCGATGGCCCGGCAGAGGTCCATGGCGATCTGCAGGGCGCGGGGGGGATCCATGCGGCCCGCCAGCCGTATGTTGTCGTCGAGGTTCTTGCCCTCGATCAGTTCCATGGAGTAGAAGTAGTACTTGTCGGTTCTGCCAATCTCGTGGACCCGCGTGAGGCTGGGATGGTTGAGCTGCCCGGCGTTGCGGGCTTCGGCCAGGAAGCGCTCGACGAAACTGCGGTCGGCGGTCATCTTGGGCGGGAGCACCTTGAGGGCCACGATCCGGTCCATGGCCAGCTGGCGGGCCCTGAAGACCGCTCCGGTGTCGTCCTGGCTGATGCGTCCCAGGATCTTGTAGCCTTTGATGGGTTCCCCGGGAGCCGAAGCCACCATCTGGGGCTGGGGAGGCGCGGGCGCCGTGGCCTGCTCGGGGCGCACCGTGGTGTCGCTCTCCGAACCACCCACCGGCATGATGATTTCGACGGTTCCCGTGTCAGTAGGGAACGTGATGCGCGGTGCGCGCGGCAGGGCCGCAGGCGGGGGTGCCGTCGGCGCCGGCGGCGGGCGGATGATGACTGGCTCATTGGCGGCAGTCGCCGGAGCGGTCCCAGCGGACTCGCCCACCATGGAATACTCAGGGTCGGGCCGCATGGCCGGGTTCGGATGGCGGGCCAGTTGGGCCAGCGCCCGCTCGGCCTGACTGCGGCTGATGAGCTTCCTGGTCACCATGAGGCGTGGCAGGTGGGGAATCTCCTGCCCGCCGAATGCGCACTTGAGTTGAACCGAGAACAGCGAACTTACGGCTTCGTCGCCGGCGAAACCCATATCAACGACAACCTTGCCGAAAGCGCGGTCGCGCGGCGAGGGGATCTCCTGAGGCTCTGGAATGGCTTCTGCCATCGCCGATGACTCCGTCCTGGTTGATGCCCAGGGATTCTAACGGCTGGCCTGTTTTATGCAACTTCACGGGCCAGGGATGGAAGCCGGCGACCTCCAAAAAGCCTTTCCGGCGCCCAAGGCGCGTAGTGGCGTCACTTGCGACAATAGCTCCAATTGACAGGCAATGATTTCTACGTATAATCCCTCCATCGCAGTACCGTGGGACTGCGCAGCCGCAAGGAGGAGAGAGGGTATGAAGATCGGGGTGTTCACTGTCCTCTTCGGGCAGAAGCCGCTCGACGAGATTCTGGACGGGTTCTGCCAGATGGGCGTGGAGGCCGTCGAGCTTGGCGTCGGCAACTACCCCGGCGCCTCGCACGTGCCGGTCAAGGAACTGCTCAATTCCGTAAGCGCCCGTAGCGAGTTCCTGGCCAAGATCAAGGGGCGCGGTTTGGAAGTCAGCGCCCTTTCCTGTCACGGCAATCCCCTGCACCCTGACAAGAAGCTGGCCAAACAACACCACGACACCTGGAGGGACGCCCTCCGCCTGGCCAAGCTGCTCAAGGTCGAAACGGTCATATGTTTCTCCGGATGTCCGGGCGACAGCGACCGCAGCCTCTACCCCAACTGGGTGACCTGCCCGTGGCCCGAGGACTTCGCCAAGGTCCTGGACTGGCAGTGGACCAAGAAGGCTCTCCCCTACTGGAAGGCCGAGGCCAAGCAGGCTGCCGCCGCCGGCGTGCGGGTGGCCTTCGAGATGCACCCCGGCTTCCTGGTCTACAACCCGGAGACCATGCTGAGACTGCGCGAGAGCTGCGGTCCGCAGCTGGGCTGCAACCTCGATCCCAGCCACCTCTTCTGGCAGGGCATCGACCCGGTTGCCGCGGTGCGGGCGTTGTCCGGGTGCATCTATCACGTCCACGCCAAGGACACGCTGATCGACCCGGCCAACACCGCCGTCAACGGCGTGCTGGACACCAAGCACTACGGCGCGGTGGCCAAGCGCTCCTGGGTGTTCCGCACGGTGGGCTACGGGCACAGCATGGAATTCTGGCGCAACTTCCTCAGCGCGTTGCGGGTTGCCGGCTACGACGGGGTCCTTTCCATCGAGCACGAGGACTCGCTGATGAGCACCTCCGAGGGGTTCGCCAAGGCCTTCGATTTTCTGAAGAAGGCGGTGATCCGGGAGCCGGCCGGAAAGATGTTCTGGGCCTGAAACTTTCGCGCGGCACTTGACACGGCGCGACTGAGGGATAGATTAGGTGCTCAACGCAAGCGGGCGTAGCTCAGTGGTAGAGCACAACCTTGCCAAGGTTGGGGTCGAGGGTTCGAGCCCCTTCGCCCGCTCCATGACGGACGAACGCAGGGCGGCGGGTGCGCCGCCCTGCGTCTTTTTTCGGAGGATGACTTCGATGACCAGGATCGCGGGACTTGCACTGCTCGTTGCCATTGCGGCCGCCGCCTGCGGCTGCGCCCTGACCATCGGCAATAGCCTGGACTGGCAGGAGAAGTCGTTCCGCAAGGTGGTCAGCAACGCTGCCCGCTACGGCGATGACCGCCTGGCATTCGCGTCGCAGATCGACGCCAACGGACTGTGCCGGGAGGGCGTCGTTCAGCAGTTCGCCATCGAGGTCAACGGCTTTCCCGAGCAGGCCACCGTATCGCTGCGCAGCCTGCCGGACTTCCGGGCGGAGGTCTGGTTCCGGGGCTTCGATCCAAAGAAGCTCAAGATCAATGCCGCCAGCTTGGTGGACAACCGCGGCCACACCTTCAAGCTGCGCGAGGTCCGTCCGTCCTACGGCTGCGCTGCCGAACTGGCCGTCGACCGTAGCCAGAACGCCAACTGGATGGAGTTCAACAACCGCGAGTACCTTCTGACGCTCAAGGTCAACTTCACCTACGATGGCATGCCCATGACCGCGGCATTCGACAGGATCTACTGCGTCTTCGATAGGTTCCCGGGATCCTGAGCCTCTTCCTCCGGCGGGCGGGTCTTCCAGCGGCGGTGAAGCCACAACCACTGCTCGGGATGCTCCCGGACAGCCTCCTCGATGTTCCTGGTGTATTCGGCGGTGAGCCTAAGCACCTCCGCCCGGTAATGGTCGTCGCGGGGCCCGGTCCAGCGTTTCGGCCTCAGAATCCTGCCCAGGCGCAGCCTGTGCACTCCGGCGGCTTCGTCCCGCCAGCTGCTCACGCAGACTATGGGCGAGCCAGTGCGCAGCGCCATCTCCGCGGCGGTTGAGAGCGTCGACGCCAAGCGCCCGAACAGCGGCACGAAGCATCCCAGCTTGCCGGCGTTCTGATCGAGAAGCATGGCGACCGGAGTGCCCTCCTTCAGGGCGTGCAGCGCCGCCACCAGCGCCCCCCGCTTGGCCAGGATCCTTTGGCCGAAGCGCTCGCGGACGCCGTCGATGACCATGTTGATCCTGGGATTGTCCAGCGGTCTGGCGATCGAGGCGACGGGCCAGCCCCGCGCGGAGTAGCCCAGGCCGCAGAGTTCCCATAGGCCGACGTGACCGGTAACGAAGATGGGCGCCGGACGCTCGGCCCGGATGCCGTCTACCAAGGCTATCTGCTCGTCGTCGAGGGCCCAGAGCTTCAGTACGTCCTCCCTCCGGGCCGAGGCCAGCCAGGCGAACTCCACCGCGGCCAGCCCGATGTGACGGTAGCAGCCCCGCACGATCTCGCGATGTTCGTCTGGGGTCTTCTCGGGGAAGGAGCGTGAGACGGCCTCGAACGCAATCTGCCTGTGGCGGCGGTCCAGACAATGCCCGAGCCAGCCAGCTCCGCAACCCATCAGGCGCAGAGCCCACCGGGGCAGAACGCGCGCAAGCAGGATCAGCGCCCTGACTGCCAGGTATCCGGGGATTTCCAGCAGTCCGCCGCGCCTCCTGGAAGCCATGGGACGCGGCTACTTGGCCAGTTCGTTGGAGAGCTGGCGCAGGAAGGCCCCGAACCGGGCCTCGTTACGCTGGTCGATGACCACCAGATTCTCGTGGGCCTTCTTGACCAGCTCGATCCTTCTTTCCGAACTGGGCGGAGGGGCATCGAGGCGCTCGGTCTCGATGTCCTCCATCTTGTAGGGGCCGGCCACCTTGAGAAACTTGTCGGCCCCCACAATCTGCAGAAGCTCCGCGTTGTCAGTGCTGGCGTTGACCACGGCGGCCCCGCCGTTGTCCTCCTGTGCGGCCGCGGCCAGTCCGACCATGGCGCCCATGAAGGTGCTGTCCAGCCCCTTGCAGGCGCTCAGGTCGAAAACGAACTGCTTGTAGCCGCTCCGGAGCATCTCCTGGGTGAAGTCCATCAGCCCCATGGCCACCTTCATGTTGCCAAGGCCGATGACCCGGATGATCACGGTCTGCTCTATCCTGGCGATGGCCAGGTAGTTTGGCGGCGGCGGCGGCGGTGGTGGCGACGGTTGCTGCCCTTCACCCGGCTGCCCTGTGCTCGGGGCCGGCTCCCTTCCCTGGCCTGGGCTTCTGAAGGCGGGCTGCTCAGAATCCGGGGTACGAGGCTTGTTGGACATCGTGTCGAATTACCTGGCGCAGCCCGTAGCTAGCGGACCTTGGCCCCCACATTGGCGGGCTTGTCCGGCGCAAGCAGTATGGCCGAACCCTCGGGCCCCTCGGCGGCAAGGATCATGCCCTCGGACTTCTGCCCACGGATTACCGCCGGCGCCAGGTTGGCGACCACCACAACCTGCCGGCCGAGCAGCTTGGCCGGTTCGTAGGCGCCCCGGATGCCGGCCACCAACTGCCGGACCTGACCTCCACCCAGATCCACCTTGAGGAGCAGCAGCTTGTTGGCGTTGGGGTGATCGGCCACCTCCTTGACCTCGCCGACCACCAGTTGCGCACGGCGGAAGTCGTCGATCGTCAGTGTGGCCGGAACTGGGGCCGGCTGCGTGCCGGCCGCGGCCGGCACGGGGGCCGGCTGAGGGGTGTTCTCGGGCATGGGCAGATGATCTCCGGAGCTTGGTGGTTACTTCTTGGCCGGCGCCTTGGGCGCCTCGGGCTGCTTGGACTCCGCCTTGGGCGCAGGGGGCGCGGCCTTGGCCGCCGCAGCCGCCTCGCGGGCCTTCCTGTCCTTGGCCTGGGCCAGCAACTTCTGCACGGCATCCTGCAGCTGCTTGCAGCTCGGGCAGCCCATGCGCTTCTGGCGCAGCTTGACCTCCGCCGTGGTCAGCTTCTCGACAGCCTTATCGAACTGGCGGTCGGCGAAGTAGGCGCTGCCCAGATGGTACAGAACGTCGGCATCGCCGCTGGCGTTGGCGGCCTTCTCGAGGTTGGCCACCGCATCCTTCGTCTTGTTGAGCTTGACCTGTACCCAGCCAAGCGTGTCCAGATAGGCAGCCTCGCCGGGCTTGGCCGAGGCCGCCTCGGCTGCGAGCTTCTCGGCGCGCAGCAGCGTGTCCGGCTTGCCCTGATCGGCGAGCGCGAAGGCCAGGGAGTTCTTCACGTCCAGGTTGGCCGAATCGAGGGCCAGAGCCGCCTCGAACTGGGCCATGGCTTCCGCGTCCTTGCAGAGCCTCCTGTAGCCCTGGCCGAGACGCAGCAGCGTGGCCACGTCCCTGGGGTTGATCTGCTTGGCGGCTTCGAATTCCGCAACCGAGCCGGTCACATCTCCCATCTCGTTGAGGACCACGCCCAGGCGGTAGCGCGGGGCATGCGCCTTGGGCGAGACGCCCGCGGCTCTGCGCAGCGCAGTGGCCACGGCATTGCGGTCCGGCTTCGCCTGTTCCCAGCGGGCGGCGGCCAGGTCCATCCAGTTGTCGTAGCTGCGGCCGTTGATCCGCGAGGCCTGCTCGTAGCAGTCGGCCGCCTTGCCCATGTTCTCGGGCTTGGCTCGGTAGAGTTCGGCCGCGCGCCTCCAAGCCTGGAACCCGTACGCGCCGGTGGGGTCCAGTCTCTGGGCCACGATCATGTACTGCTCAATGGCTTCCTTTTCGCGGCCGCCCGCGGCGTAGAGCCCGCCGAGCTTCAGGTACGCCGGCAGGTAGTTCTCGTCGCACTTCTGCGACAGAAGATACTGCTTCACAGCCTCAGCCGGCTGATTGAGGCCCTCATAGGCCTCGCCCAGCAGGCAGCACCCGCGGCAGTACTCCCGGGGCATGCCCTTGCCGCTGACCTTGACCACGTTCTCGAAGTAGTCCTTGGCCTTGGCGAAGTCGCCCTTGCGCAGGTAGAGCTGCCCGAGCTCCCGCTGAATCCGCACGTCGGTGGCGCGAGCCAGCACAGCCTGCTTGTAGACCTCGATGGCCGCGTCCAGCTTATCCTTGCCGGCCAAGCTCAGGACAACGCCCTGGGCCCGCAGGATGTCGGCGTCCCCCGGAGCGAGCTTGAAGGCGTCGTTGCACTCGTCCAGTCCGGCGGAGGTCTTCTCCTGGCCACCCAGGGCCATGGCCAGCTGGGCGCGGGCCTGGATCGACGTGGGGGCGCCGCGCATGGCGGTCCGGGCGCTCTTCTCGGCCTCCAGGAAGAGCCCTTTCTCGCGCTGGGCCTCAGACAGCCCCACGAGCAGGTCGGCGTCGGACGCGCCGAGCCGCGCGGCGGCGGAAAGCTCGCGGATGGCGCCGTCATAGTCCTCGACTGCGAGCAGGGACAGACCTATGCTCCTGCGTATGCCAGCCTCGACGTCCTCGGGAACTCCCATGTTCAGCGCCGCGGCATAGTCCTTGGCGGCCAGGTCGAAAAGCTTCTGCTCGTAGCGTTCGGCGGCCAGCTTGAGCCTGCTGATGCTCTCGGCGGTGTAGGTCCCGCCCTGGACCGTGCGGAAGGCTTCGGCCACCACCCAGGCGTTCTTGTTGTGGTCGGAGACCACGGTGCCGTACACCATGATGGGCTGGAAACGCTGGAACTTGTCGAGCTTGGTCAGCAGCAGCTCCGGGTCGGTGTCGATGATGCCGCCCGCGTCGCGCGGCACGTACATGAATGGCAGGCTGGAGTTCATGTCCTCGGCCAGCCACAGGCAAGCTCCCGCCGGCCAGACGGCGAAGTTGACGTAGTCGGCGGCGGTCAGTTGCGTAAGGAAAGGCTGGTAGAGGTTGGTCTTGCCGGCGAAATAGGCCTTGAAACACACCTTGCGGCTGACGAAGTCCTGCGGAGACGCGTTCAGGTCGCGCAGGGTCACCTTGGTGTATCCGACCGGATCGGCCACGGGACGAACGGCTTTGCTCTTGTTCCTGGGAGTGCCGCATCCAGACCAGCCGATAACGCAGGCCACGGCCAACGCGAACAGCCCCAGTGCGGTTCTGCTCTTAGAGTTTGAGATCATCCGACGTCTCCTTAACTCTAACTCTGCCCTGCTGGACCCGGCGACCACAGGTCGGTGCCGGGTGGTTAGTCGTTCCATTCTAAGTCAACCCGTGCCCATGTCAAGCGTTCAGATGGCACAAATGCCGCGGCAAGGGCTCTTGGGATCGTCAAGCCCCGGCCGGCCCGGGATGCGCAGGGACGAAACGGCCGGCGAAGTTGTAGACCCTGTCCGATTCGGCGTCATCGACGTGGGCGGCGAGCACCTCTCCGACGAAGACCGTGTGGTCACCGGTGACCAGACTGGCGATGACCCGGCACTCGAAATTGGCCAGACAGCCGGCCAGCAGCGGCGGCCTGACGAATGCCGCCGGCTCGGTTCGCAACCCGGCCGCCGCAAGCTTGTCGACGTCGCGCCCGCTCACTGAACCGCAGACCCGGCAGGCTTCCGCCATCCGGACCGATGGGAAGGCCAGGACGAACTCCCCGCCGTCCGCGATCAGCCCGTGGGAATGGCGGGTATGCCCGATCGAAACGGCCCACATGGGAGGTACGCCGCTCGCAGGCATCGCCCAGCCGAGGGTGATCACGTCCGCGGCCCCGGCGGCGTCCGCGGAAACGGCCAGGACTATGTGTTCGGGGTACTTCCTGGCCATGGCCTCCGCGCAGGGGACCTGACGCACGTCCGGGCTACTCGGCCAGAAGGTTGTTGAGCGTGGAGGCCAGTTGGTCCCCGTCGACCGGCTTGGTCAGGTAGCGCAGGCGCGGGTAGGTGGCCACCACGAACTCGTCGTCGAGCCGGTCGTAGGCGGTGCAGATGACCACCGGCAGGTCCTTCCCGGAATCGGCAAGACGGGAGAGGATCTCAAGCCCGTGCAGTCCGGGCATCTTCATGTCCAGGACTGCAGCGCTGATGCCTCCGGCCTCGAGCCGCTTCCAGGCCTCCTGGCCATCGGCAGCCTCGAGAACGTTGAACCCCTTCTCCTCCAGCTTCAGCCGGTAGACCATGCGGATGCGCTTGTCGTCGTCGGCCAGAAGTATCGTTGGGCGCACGACAGACGGCCCCAGCAGGGACTCGGCCGAGGGCTTTCCCCTGCCCCCCCCGAAGAAGGTGTCGGCGCTCTTCTGGGCCTCGTGCCCGCTGCGCTGGGAAGCGGTCGGAGGCGGAGCCGCGGGCGGAGGCGGCGGTACCGGCACGCCGGTCTGGGCGGCAGTGCCACCCTTGAGAATGCCGGCGGCCTTTCCGCGCAGGGGCAGCGGAGCCCGGGGCGCGGCCGGCGCTGTTTGCCTCGGAACGGCCGGCGGGGCGGGCTGGTCGCCCTGGGGTTCCTCTGGGGCGGGCGACGCATCTGGGACTGGCGGTGCGGCGTCAAACCGCGCGCGGAACGGCGACTGGACCGGCCTGGTCTGCTGGGTGGTCGAACCTTTTATCGGGCTGGAGTGGCCTGCCGTCTTGGCCCCGCCCGCCACCCCTCCTGTTGTCGTGCTCCGCCCGGTGCCGGGAGGAGCTCCGAAGGCCTTGCGGAGGTCCTCGATGCGTCCCGGCGGAGTTCCTGCCGCGCCCAGGGCGTCCAGCGCGGCTATGCCCAGTGCCGATTTCTCCTCGGCACCGTCGGCAAGCAGGTCCAGGAGCTCGGCGATTTCGCTCGTGGAGAAATCACAGGCGCAGGCTTCCGTAACCAGGACCTGGATCTTGGTCTGGCGGCCGAGACGCTTGATAAGTTCCAGCGACGCCACCTTGCCGGCTCCTTTCGCCCAAACAGCGACGGAGATGATACTCCGAGGCCCATCGGTGTCAATGGCATCGCTCGGGATGCGCCATTGCCTTTATGGGATAATTAGGCGGTGCAAACGCCATCGCCGGGACGCGGTGCGCCGCGTCTTTGTTCCGGGCTGGCCGTGTCCGTTCCCAGACTGCCACGTGGCACACAAGACGGGCGCAATATGTTGTGGGGCTGGTCGGCTACAGCCCATGGTCTTGCGTCGCGGATGTTCGCAAGTATCAAGATATTGTGTTTTATGGCCAATTCCGATTTTGTCTCAAGACCTCGCTGGCGATCTGACGATGGCACATACAGGAGATTGGGGGTGCTGAGATGGCGACAACAAAATTTGGGGTTTTTCCCTTGACTTCCAATAGTGGTCCGATAAATTCATCGCCCGTTGCCAAAACAAGCCAGGGGGATGGGAAAGGGAGCAGCGCGCCGATGGTGAAGGTGACCGAGAATCCCAGCATCAAGGTGTATGGCAAGCCCGGATGCGGACTGTGCGAGGCAGCCAAGCAGAAGCTGCATATGATGGGGCTGGAATACCAGTCACTGAACCTTGCCGACTACACCGAGCTTCACGATGGCTGGCGCAATGACCGCTCCTGCGAGATCCTCGCCGCCTACCGTCTGATCGATAAGATGCCGGTTCTCGAGATCGACGGCGGTTACCATGACTACCCCACCGCCATGCGGCTTCTCAAGGACCGCATGCAGAATGTGAAGGAAGGAGCCACGGCCGTAGCGGAGAACTGACCTCCCCCCAAAGTTCTCAGCACCGTTCGGGAGTCTCCCGGACGGGCGGTCGGGGCTCATCCCCACGCCGGAGCCGCAAGGCTCCGGCGTTCTTTTTGGCTTGCCTTCCGGTGGGGAACTACTTGCGGACAGCAGGCGGGGCGTTCTGAGGAACGCTGAAGTTGCCGGCCGGCTCGGCTTCCAGCCGGTCCCGGATCTCGAGATCCAGGTCATCTCCTGGCGCCAGGCCTGCGTCCCTGGCCATCTCCAGCAGCGCGCGCCGGAACTCCGAGCGGGCAGGGGCGGGGATCATCTGCTGGGAGACCACCACGATGTTGGTTGTGGGCGCCCAGAACAGCACGTCGCGCCCGGGAAGGTCGGCTTTGAGCCTTCTCACCAGTCCGCGGCGCAGGCGGGCGTCGGGCATCACCGCGGCAAGGCCGGGGCCGGCGGCCAAGCGCGCCTGGACCTTGTCCAGAGCCACTCCCTTGGCGGCAACGATCTGGAACGTGGCGGCCTCGACGTCCTTGGCGTAGCGGGCCTCGAGTTCCTTCTCCGGCGGCTTGCCCGTAGCCGGAAGGTACCTGGAGTGCAGCGGACAGTCCAGGCTCCAGGCCAGATCCAGCCCGCGCCACTCGACCCTGGCCACGTCCGCCTTAAGGGCGTCGAAATAGCCGGCCGGCTTCGGCTTCCTGGCCAGCCAGGCCTCGCGGCCGCAGCTGCAGCGCGTGTCTGTCGCCTTGGGGGGGCGCAGTTCACCGGTAACCGGGTCAAAGCCCAGCAGCCCGGAAAGGAGTTCCTCGACCGCGCCCGGAGCTGCCGGGTCGACTTCGCCGGCCAACGCAGCCAGACTGAGCCTGGCCAGTTCGGCTCCTGACCCGGCTGGCGAGCCTGCGGCCGGCTTGGCGCGAACGACCAGCAGAAGTCCGGGCTCCACCGATACCTCGAGCTTGGACAGGAGCGCCCTGATCCGGTCGCCGATCCGCGCGGCGTCCTGCAGCCTGCGAGCCTCCGGCCAGACAAACTGGCGCAGGCCCTCGCCGAAAGAAAGGCCGGCATGCACCGTGCGGACGGTCACCTCTCCCCAGTCAAGGGGCATGCCGTAATCGCCCGAGCGCAATCCCATGTCATCCACGGAGACGCCGATCGGTGCCATCTCACGCTCGGCCAGGCGCCGCAGGCCGGCCGGATCGATCACCGCCTCCGCCAGGTAGCGCCCTTCCGCAAGCTGCCGCCACTGCCCAGGCAGCCAGATGCGGTAGGTGGGGATCAGACGTGCCAGCCCGACGTCGTCAGAGGCAGTCAGGCGGATCTTCCTTGCAGCCCTGAGGTCCGAGGAGCCTTGTCTGCCCAGCAGGATCCCCATTTCGGCAGCGAGGCGATCCTCTTCGAGGGCGTCTGCACCAGTCTTGCGACAGCACACGAAGTATCCGGCCCCGACCTTGGCGACCACCGGAGTGCGCTTGGCGATGGACTGTCCGGCCGCATCGGCCCATGTCTCCCGGACCGACAGAACGCGGCCGAAAGCCGCCAGGAAATGCTCCTGGGAGACCAGCACCCCGACGGTGTCGTAGGCTCCGGACACATCCAGCCGGGCCCAGGACACCTCGCCGGCCTTGCCCGCGGCCACGGGCATCCGTGCCACCGCATCGCATCCGGTCTCAGGCAGATATCTGAAAAGAATGACTTCCAGGAACTCCGGCTTGGCCGGCGGTTCTGCTCCGCAGGTCAGACAGGTGCCCGGAGCGGGGGCCGGCCATCCGCCCCCCTGGCCAAGGCCCACCCGCAGGAGCATCTCGCGAACCTCGGCGAGCCGGTCGAAGGGTGGCTGCTCGGGCAGGAGCCTTCTCGCGGGGCTGAGCGCCGAGCACTTGGGGCACTTCCAGACCGCGGCGAGCAGGTCGGGAGTGGCGGGACGGCTCGATGCCCGCTGCCGCAGCCGGATGGCGGCCAGGCCGGCGGGGAGGTCCTCCGGCGTCGCGGCGGCAGGCTCTCCGGCGACAGCCAGCCCGCACAGCATCGCCGCGAGGGCCGCAAACAGAAGGGGAGCGCCCGTTCGAGCGCCCCCCCTTCTCTGTGGCATGAGCTGGTTATCCACGCCGAGCCCGTCAGGCCCTGACCTGTTTCCCGCCGGCCTTAAGGGATCGCACCTCGGCCAGCGCCAAAGCGAGGCTCTTGAGCGCCTCGGTGCCGGTCACCACCTTCGGGTTGCGCTTTTTCTGGATGCAGTCCAGGAAGTAGTCGAGCTCAAGGCTATAGCCGTCACCGGCGGCCACCTTGGGCGTCAACGTCTTGCCGTTCCTGAGGTGCACGGCAAAGGCCGGCGTCTTGGTGCAGTTGTAGACCACTGTGGCCTTCTCGCAGACGAGGATGAAGCTCATCTCGAAGCCGAACCCTGGCGCCATGGCCCAGCCGCCCTCGGCGGTCACCTGCCCGACTCCCGGATAGCGGTACTGGGCGACGATGTGGTCGACGCCGCCGCCCTTGCTGACCGCGTTCACCGCGCCCTGCGCCCAGACCGCCTTGGGGTCGCCGAAGAGGTAGCGCACGTAGTCCACGTCGTGGATGTGCAGGTCGACCGCCGCGGCGCCGCTCTTCTTCGCGTCCATCAGCCAGTTGGTCCAACTCCAGATCGGAGTGCCCGACAGCCGGCGGAAACTGGCCGAGAGGACCTTGCCGAACTCGCCCTTCTCGACGACGTGCTCCTTGGTCCACGCGTATTCCGGCCAGAAGCGGATGCAATGGGCCACCATGAAGCGGCCGCGGGCCTTCTTGGCGGCGGCCACGACCTTCTTGGCGTCGGCCAGGTTGTCGCAGATGGGTTTCTCGGATATGACGTGCTTGCCGGCCGCCAACGCCGCAAGGGTGTAGCGGGCGTGCAGGTAGGTCGGCAGGGTGATGTCCACCAGATCCACTTCCGGGTCGTTGATCAGGTCCATCGCGTCCCGGTACTTGCGGATTCCGGCCAGGTCGACGCTCTTGGCCGAGCCGTCTCCGATGTTGCCGGCGATCGCGCTCCAGTCGCCGGAGAGCTTCTTCGCGTCAACGTCGGCAATGGCCACCACCTGGCTCTTGGGGTTGGCCTTGTAGACGCCGAAATGCATCTTGCCCATGAAGCCGATGCCCACCACCCCGACCCGCACCTTGCCCGCCATGCCTCGATCCTCCGTATTAGTCTGTAGTCCGGGGCGCCCTCGCCCCGGACCGGTTGACTCGTGGACTATCTGATGGTTACCTCGCGCCCGCCCTTCTCGGACGAGGCGTAGATGCCGTCGAGCATCTTCTGGACCATCAGCCCGTGCTCGGCAGGAGCCTCGCAGGGCTTGTTGTACAGGCAGACGTCCACGAAGTTGCGCATCTTGTACTCGAACTTGTCGACCTTGGGAATGAAGCCCGGAGTGCAGTTGAGCATCGAACCGGCGTGGTCGTGGAAGATCATGGTCGGGTCATAGACCGCCCCGCCCCTCTCCCCCATCAGCTGGAAATTCCAGACGTCCTTCTCGATGTGCGCGGCGAAGGACGCCTCCACATGGATGACCGCGCCGTTCTTCATGCGGATGTGGCCAATGGCCAGGTCCTCTACCGTGTAGGACTTGTGGTCCCAGCCCGGCCACATGGACATCACGCAGGACGGCTTGTCGCCCAGGTACGTCCAGGTCTGCCCGGTGGCCGCGACCGGCTCCGGGGTCCCGATGGCGTAGTGGGCCATCTCCAGGACGTGCACGCCGATGTCGATCATCGGCCCGCCGCCCTGCAGGTCCTTGCGGCCGAACACGCCCCAGTTGGGAATGCCGCGCCGGCGCAGAGCCTGGACCCGGACGAACAGGACCTTGCCGAACACCCCCTCGTCGAAGGCCCGGCGGATCACCTTGGTCCGGCCGTCGAAGCGGTGCTGGAAGGCGATCATCAGGTGGCGCCGGTTCTTCCTGGCCGCGACCAGCATCCGTTCGCCCTCGCGGGCGTTCATGGCCAGCGGTTTCTCTACGAGCACGTGGCATCCGGCGTTGAGGGATTCGACCGTGGGCAGGCAGTGCAGCCCGTTGGGGGTGCAGACGCTGACCGCGTCCAGCTTGGCGCCGTCGATCATGGGCAGCCAGGAGTCGTACAGCTTGGTTATTCCGAACTTCTCGCCGAACTTGGCCAGCCGCGCCTGGTCCACGTCGCAGGCGGCCACCACGTCGGCATCGCTGAACTTCTTCAGGTACTCGACCTGGGTCCCGGCGATGCCGCCGGCACCGATCATCCCGACCCGCAGCTTCCTTCCAGCTTTGCTCATCTTCCCCGAGTATCCTTAAAAACAAACACGACCCGGTGCGATCGTCGGCGGACCGGGAAGCCTCCCAGTGGCCCCCGCTGTCCCCCATCGTTGAAAATGGTACAACCCGGCTTGGCAGGCGCAAGCGACGATACGTCAGCCCTGCCCGTACTCCTTGAGCCGGGCGTAGAGCGTGCTGCGGTCGATGCCCAGCGTCTCGGCGGCCTTGGACTTGTTGCCGCCTGATGCCGCGAGCACCGTCAGAATGTGCTCGCGCACCAGGTCGTCGAGCTTGCGCGCGCCGCCGGCGGCGGGGCCACCGGACGCAGCCGCCGGTGAGGCGCCTCCACCCTGCCCTCCCCCTCCCACTTCCGCAGGCAGGTCTTCAGTGGCGATCCTGCCCGTCGCCGAGAGTATGGCCAGGCGTTCGACCAGGTTGCGCAGCTCGCGAACGTTGCCGGGCCAGAGGTAGGCCAAAAGCTTCTCCCGCGCCTCGGGCTCGAGGACCAGCGCCGGCCGACCCAGGCGCCGCGCGGCCGCGGCCAGGAAGTGGTCGAGCAGCAGTCCGACATCCCCGCCACGTTCGGCCAGAGGCGGCAGCGCGATCCTGAGAACGTTGAGGCGGTAGTAGAGGTCCTGCCGGAACTTCTTGTCCCTGACCTCCGCCTCCAGGTCGCGGTTGGTGGCGGCGATCACCCGCACGTCCACCCGGCGCACCTGGCTCTCCCCGACCCTGGAGAGTTCGCCCTGCTCGAGCACCCTGAGGAGCTTGGCCTGGGCGCCGGCGGAGAGTTCGCCGATCTCGTCGAGGAAGAGCGTGCCGCCGTCGGCCAGTTCGAACCGCCCCACCCTCTCGCCGGCGGCGCCGGTGAAGGCGCCCTTGGCGTGGCCGAAGAGCTCGCTCTCGATGAGGCTCTCGGCCAGGGCGGCGCAGTTCACGACCTCGAAAGCCTCGGACGCCCTCCGGCTGGCAGCGTGGATGGCCCTGGCCACCAGCTCCTTGCCGGTGCCGCTCTCGCCGGTGACCAGGACCGCGGCGTCGGTCGGGCCGGCCTGGGCGATGAGCCGCCGGACCTCCTTCATGGCCGGGCTCTGGCCGAGCATTTCCCCCGCCCCGAGCTCTCCGGACAGGCGACCGATTTCGGCGCGGGCCCGGGCCAGTTCCGATGCCCCGGAGAGCGCGCCGGCGGCCAGCAGCGCGGCGGCCCCGGCCAGTTCAAGGTCCTCCGGCCCGAAGGGCACGGCCCTGCCCAGGCGGTCGGCGTAGAGGACGCCCACCGCCCGGCCGCCGGACGACAGCGGGGCGGCCAGGGCGGTGCAGATGCGGTTGATCTCGATGCTCCTGGCCGCCGCCAGCTCCGGGTCGGACCCCGGGTCGGTCATGAGCACGGACAGGTTCTCGGCGCGGGCCCGCTCCACCACGGTATGGCTGGCCGGGACCTTGTCCGGATCGGCCGCGAATGATCCGTCCGATGCGCTCCAGGCCACGGATTTGTCTCCGGATCCCAGGAACACGAAGACCCGGTCGGCCTGCAGGCGCTCGGCCAGGCTCCGGCCCAGGGCGGCCAGCACCTGTTCCGGGGTGCGGGCCTGGGTGCAGGCCCGGGCCACCGCGAAGAGGCTGCGCAGGTCGGCCATCGCCCGCTCCGAGGCGCCCTTCCCGCCCGGCTGGATCAGCGTGGCCCGCTCGGCAACCAGGGTGTCCATCCTGGGAGGCTCGGCGGCCGGGGCCTGGGCTGACTGGGGCGTCAGGCGCCGGGATCCGGTCGGGGGCGTTTCGCGATAGACGAGCACCATGGCCCCTATGCAGATCTCGTCCCCGTCCGACAGCTCCTGTTCGCCGGCCCGCGTGCCGTTTACCATGGTGCCGTTGGAGCTGCCCAGGTCGCGGACGCGCCAGGCGGCGCCCTGGCGGAAGATCTCGCAGTGGCGGCGCGAGGCGCGGCCGTCGTCGATGCGCAGATCGACGGTCACGTCGCGTCCGATGAAGAAGTGGTCGCCGCGGATCTCGGTGAAGAACCCGGCGCGCGGCCCGGTGCGCTGCTCGATGAAGGGCATGCCCCGTTCCTCCGGTCAGGTCTTCTCGAAGGGATGGAAGAGCTGTTTGTAGGTCTCCTGGGCGTAGCGATCGGTCATTCCGGCTATGTAGTCAGCCGCCACGCGGGGCAGCCCGTCCGCGGCGATGCGCTTCCTCTCGGCCGGCGGCATGGTGTCTCCGTCGCGCTTGATGAACTCCGTGAACATCTCCTCGAGGAACCTCTCTGCCTTGCCGGTCATGCGCATGACCCGGTGGTGGCGGTAGAGGCGTTCCATGAGCGCGGCCTGGAACTCGTTCTTGACCGGCAGGAAGTCCGCGCTGAAGGTCACTGCGGCGCGGGGGGCCGAGCGGACCGCGTCGAGAGACTCCAGGCGCATCTCCTGGATGGCGGCCTGCGCCGAGGACACCAGGTCCTGCACCTGCAGGTTGATCAGTTCGCGGACCACGGCGGCGCGGTGCATCTTGCCGTCGAGGCCGCCGCCGACCCGGCGCCCGGCCATTCGCCACAGGGCCAGGTCCTCCAGGTTGTCCGCGGCTATCAGCCGGCTCTCCAGGCCGTCGTCGAGGTCGTGGCTGTTGTAGGCGATCTCGTCGGCGGCGGAGACCACCTGGACCTCCAGGCTGGGCATGTGGTCGAACTCGCCGCCGGCCGCGGGGCGGCCGGGCCGGTCGTGCGCGGTGTTGTGCAGCACGAAGCCCTCGCGGACCTCGTAGCTGAGGTTGAGGCCCTCGAACTGCGGATAGCGCTTCTCGAGGACGTCGGCGACGCGCAGGCCGTGGGCGTTGTGCTCGAAGCCCACGGCCTCGCCCTGGCCGCGCAGCAACCGGTCGAGCACCCGCTCGCCGGCGTGCCCGAAGGGCGTGTGGCCGATGTCGTGGGCCAGCGCCAGGGCCTCGACCAGGTCCTCGTTCAGCCCCAGGACCCGGGCGATGGTCCGGCTGATCTGGGCCACTTCCATGGTGTGGGTCAGCCGCGTGCGGTAGTGGTCGCCCTCGTGATTGACGAAGACCTGGGTCTTGTACTCCAGGCGCCGGAAGGCCGTGGAGTGGACGATGCGGTCGCGGTCGCGCTGGAAGCGGGAGCGCAGGTCGTGTTCCGGCTCCGGGTGGCGGCGGCCCAGGCTCCGGGCGGAGCGCACCGCGTAGGGCGCCAACTGCTGCTCTTCGCGCCGCTCCTGGTCCTGACGGGTGACGAGCATGCCGGCTACACTCCCCTGGTCTCGGCGGCGAAGGCCGGGGCCAGCTGGGCCCAGAGCTTCTCCAGTGCCACCGGCACCACCCTGGTGCCGTTGAGCACCGGCATGAAGTTGTTGTCGCCCTCCCAGCGCGGGACCACGTGCAGGTGCAGATGGTCCTTGATTCCGGCGCCGGCCGGCCGGCCGACGTTGAAGCCGACGTTGAAGCCGTCGGCCCGAAGCTCCCTGCGGAGCACCTTCTCGGCGGTGCGCACCAGGCGCATCACTTCGGGCAGGGTCTCCTCGCAGAGGTCCTCAAGTCTGGAGACATGCCGGGAAGGCACGACCATGAGGTGGCCGCCGTTGTACGGGTAGCGATTGAGGACTGCGTAGCAGAACCGGCCCCGGGCCAGCACCAGGTTGCGGCGGTCCTGCGCCGGCTTCTTCCAGTATTCGCAGAAGAAGCATCCCTTGCGGCGTCCCCCGGCCACCACGTACTCCATGCGCCACGGGGCCCAGAGCAGTCGTCTCATGGCTCAGTGCCTGCAGCCGGCGCAGCTCGACTTGGAGCAGCCGCCGCAGCCCCCGCCGCCTCCGCTGCCGTGCCCGGAGCCGCAGCCGCAGCCTGCGCCGTGGGCATGACCGCCCCCGGACCGGGAGCCGCCGTGCATGGCGAAGGAGGAGAACTGGCGCTTGGTCCTGCCCGATCCGCACTTCTCGCAGGGCGGGCAGGACTTGTCGCCCATGCGCTGCAGGGCCTCGAACTCGTGGCCGCACTTGCCGCATGAGTACTCGTAGATGGGCATCGGGCCTCGCCTATTTCCTGTTGAGGTACCCGGCCGGGTCCCTGGCCACCGGGCCGTCGTAGACGCGGAAGACGAAACGGACCGCACCGCACCGGCCGATGGCTTCGCCGCGCCCCACCTTCTGGTCGGGCTTGACCGCGAAATCGGCCATCCGCCCGTAGAGCGTGCACAGGCCTCCGCCGTGGTCGACTATGACCGTGGGCCCCAGGCCGCCGAGGTCCGGGGAGGCCAGCACGACCTTGCCGGCGTCGGCGGCCATCACCGCCGCGCCAACCGGCACCGCGAACTCAACGCCCGGAGTGGGCCCCTTGGCCTGCACCGCCGTGCCGGCAACCGGGTAGCGGAACCTGCCGACGTCGCGGGTCTTCACCGCCGACGGCTTGGGCCCCAGGGGGCTGGCGTCCGGCGGCTGAGGCGCCGGAGTCGGGCCCGTGGCCGCGCCGTAGCCGGGCACAGCGACCTTCTCTCCGACCGAAATCTTGCTCTGGTCGACGTGCGGGTTGGCTGCGGCAATGGCCGCCACCGGTACTCCGTACTGCCTGGAGAGAGAGAAGAAAGTCTCGCCCTTCTTGATGGTGTGCCAGGTGACGCGCTGTTCCTCGTAGCGCTTGAGGTCGGCCTGGAACTGCGGGTCGGCCGGACGGACGCGCGCGGTGGTCCCCGGTGGCGGGGTTCGCGTGGCGCCGTTGCAGCCGGCCAGCAGGAACAGGGCTGCCGGGACGGCGCGGATCATGATGAATCGCATCTCGGTCTCCGCCCCCCTCCCCACGGCCGCATTCTAGATGGGAGCCGGTCGCTTTCCAGTGGCTTTGCCGCCGCCGCTGTCTTTGCCACCAAGAACAGGCCCGGGGCAAGGGCCCCGGGCCTGCGTGTCAGGTCTTCTGAAGACGGCGTTGGCTAGAAATCGTCGACGCTCGACTTGGGTTTGGGCGCGGGCTCGGCGGGCTTGGTCTCGGCCGGCCGGGGCTCGCCGTCCTTGACCGCCACCTGCCCACCGGCAGGCGGTCCCGGTTGCTTGACCGCGCCGGCCCTGGCCAGGGATTCCTCGTGCGCCTTGACCATTTCCGGCAGGCGCCCCAGGACCGCCATGATTTCCTGGTCCGCGGGGGTCGACTGCACGGCGAGCCTGCCCCCGTCCGGAGCGAGGTGAACCAGGCTGGGCACCATCTGAACGCCGAAGGCCTTGGCCAGTTGCTCGTAGCGCTCCCGGGCCTTCTTGAAGGTCTCCTGGCGCTGTGCGGCCTCTTCCCGAGACAGGCCGGAGGTGTCCAGCATCACCGGCGGACGCAGCTTGACGGGGACCACCTTTGCCCCGCGGACTGCCTTGCGCAGGACGTTCGCCGCGAAGCTGCAGGTGGAACTTGAACGCTCCAGCTCCTCGGTGGTGATGAGCACCATGACCGGGCGCTTCTCCTCAGCGCCCAGTTTGAGGGCTTCGTCGTAGTCGGTCATCCACGCCACCGGATCCTCGGCTTCCGGAGTGCCGACGGAGACCGGCCCCCCTCCCGACGAACGAACGCGGTCGCCCCTGGAACCGCGAGCCAGGGCGCTGCCGGTCGCGAAGATGGAGACCAGGACGAACAGTCCCAGGACGGCTGCAGAGTGTCTCACGCGATGCCCCTTTCCGACACGGCGGGGCCGAGCCCCGCCGGGATCCCTAGAAGGCTTCCTTCTCGCCGGGGGCCGGAGCCTGGGCCGGAGGATTGGCGCCGCCAGGCCGGTTATTGTTGTTGCCGCGGCCGCCGCGCCCGAAGCCCTGGTAGTCGAAATCGACCTCGTTGGACTTGAGCTTGCCGCTCCAAGGCTTGACACCGGGCAGGACCTCGTCCTTGGCGGCAACGTCGATCTCGGCCCAGACCTTGTACTTGCCGTCTGCCGGGAAGCGAATGGCGCCCAGGGCGCCGACCTCGAGCTCCTGGCCGGGCTTGAGGACGGTCAGGGTGGCCGGACGTTCCTCGGGCTTGGGCTGGGCCTCGCCCTCGGGGCGCGCAGGCTCCTGACGCAGGATCTCCTTGCCGGCGGCATCCTTGGCGCGGAACTTGACCGGGCTGGCCTCAGGAGCCGGGCCGCCGCCGAACCGCCCGCCCATGCCCCCGCCGCCCAGCTGGAAGTCCAGGACCAGCGGCTTGTCGCCCACGTTCTTGAGCTTGAGCGTCGGGACCTTCACCTTGCGCTCCGCCGCGTTGTTGTCCCCCCCGCCCATCCGGAAGCTGCGCTCCTTGATGAGCATGGTGACCTCCAGACCGTTCAGGGCCTGGCCCGCGGCCGGAGCCGCAGCCACCGGCTTGGCTGGTGCGAAATCGTCATCCTCCCCGGCGCGCGCGCCGAGGGACAGGGCCAGCGCCAGACCGACGCCCACCGCCACGGAAACCACAGCAGTTCTCGACCAGCTCATCATGAACCTCCTCTTATCGTTCCTCTGTTCCATCTCAAACCATCGGCACGCAGGTGCCGTTGCTGAGCAGTTTGCGTCACTTGCCGCCTGGGCGACCGTGGCTGTGTCCAGCCCCTCCGTCCCGGGGCTGGGTCTCGTCGCCGGGCTTCTCCGGCGGCGGAGGCGCGTCGCCCGGGCCACCCGAAGGACGGCGAAGTCCGGTCGGCGGCTTCATCATGTGCTCCTTGAGCTTGGCCGTGGCCCCCTCCTGGTCGGCCTTGAGCAGTTCGGAGACAGCCTGGTAGTGGCGGATGAACTCCGCTACGATGGCCGGCGCCACCTGGTCGACCTTGTTCTTGAGGGCCTCTGTCCGCTCCTGGTCTTCAGCAGGATCGGCGCCGCCCTTGCCGCGCTCCTCGCCGGGTTTGCCCAGGACCTCGGCCATCTGATCCTGCAGCGCCTTCATGTTCGCCCGGTGCTTGTCGAGCTCTTCCTTCATGCCCTTGACGTCGCCGAGGAGCGGCAGCCCCCCCTCCGGACGCCGGCTGCGGGGATCGCTCCGGCCACGGCTGTTCCAGGGGCGTTCGGCGCCGTCGCGTCCCGGCTGACCGGGGGCCGCGGCAGCCGGCCCGGGGCGCACGAAGTCCCCATCGCCAGGCGCTGGCGGGGCGGCACCCTCGCCGGCGCAGGCCGCCGGCAGGAGCGCCAGGCAGAAGCCGGCGGCAGCCGCGACCGTCCGCAGGTGCTTGTGAATGTCCATGTCGACCTCCTTCAGGTCCTGGCCGCGGGGGCGCGTCGCGAGTCCACGCTGCCCATCAGCTGGTTGACCTCGGTCTCGAGCGACTCCAGGATTTCCAGGGGCGGGACCATGACGTCCCTGTCCGCGGCAACGTTGATGGTCGGAGTCCTATCCTCGTCGCCTGCGGGCGACCGGGCGGGCCGGTGCTCCGGCCAGGCCAGTGCCGCGGCCAGCGCCAGAACCGCCGCACATGCCGCAGCCGCGACAAGCCTCCATCGGAGGGCAGGCGCTGCGGGCCGGGGCCTTCCGGCGGCGCGCACCCGGAGCATGGCCTTCTCGGCCATATCGTCCGGGAGGTCCGGAGATGCCTCTTCCCGAGCGAGGCGGGCCAGGCGTTCGAGCTTGTCTATCTCAGCCATGGCAGTTCCCCCAATCGGCCGTCCGACTCGATGAGTTTCCTCAGGCGACGTCTGGCCCGGTAGGCGCGCATGGCGGCTGACGCCCGGTTCCAGCCGGTGCGCGCCGCCACCTCCCGAAGGTCGCAACCCTCGAGATACACAAGGGTTAGCACAAGGCGGTCCTCTGGGCTCAACCGCGCCAGCAGGGAGTGCAGCAGCGCTGCGGCCCGGACGGCGGTCGGCTCGCCCGTATCACTTCCGCCGCCGTCATCCCGCAGCGGCACGTCGTCCATCTGCACCTGGCGCTTCTGCCGCTCCAGAATCTGCCAGTGGCGATAGCCGACCCGGGTGGCGATCGTTCTGAGCCAGGGCAGGAACGGCCGGGAGCAGTCGTAGTTACGGAGCGAGAGGTAGGCCTCGACGAAAACGTCCTGAACAAGCTCCGCCCGCACCTGCCGGTCCCTGCTGAACCGCCACATCAGCCCGGCCACGGCCTTCTCGTGACGCCTGATCAGCGGCTCAAATGCCCCGGCGTCGCCAGCCAGGACGGCCAGGACATTGTCCCGATCCTGGGAGCGCAGGTGCTCCCGGCGCAGGTCCTGGCTGCTCACGGCCTGGGGGAATCCCTGTCCACGGTCGGCCTGAACCGCCACACCGCCGCCAAGAACAGCGCCTTCCGGTTCAAGCACTCGCCTATGGCCTCCCTTGCCCGGATATTGGCGGCGGCCCCGGTGACATAACCGGGAAAAAGGGACAATCCTGCTAATTGGAGACGGGCTGCGGGGATGCGGTCCACGAAACCTGGAGTCTAATTGCGCCCCCGGCGCTTTCAAGAGCAGAGGTCGAGGACGGCCTTGGCGATGCCTCCCTAGTGCCAGCCAGCGCCGCTGCCGCGATCCAGGAAGCTGAGAGCCACTTCGAAACGGAGGCGACGGTCATTCCGCTCCCCTGTGTGTGGTAGCGGGGGTGGGGTTCGAACCCACGACCTACGGCTTATGAAGCCGCCGCTCTTACCGCTGAGCTACCCCGCCACGCCGGAATCCCGCGCGCGGCGCAATCTTACGGCCGGGATGCGCTCCGTCAAGTTTAGAGTGCGGCGGCCCCGGACGCTTGACATCGCCCTGACCGGCCCTAGGATGGCTCCGGACCTCCAGGAGGAAGCGATGACCCACCCGCCCAACATCCTCTTCATCATGGTCGACCAGATGCGCTGGGACTGCCTGAGCGTCCTGGGTCATCCGGTGGTGGAGACGCCGCACCTCGACGAACTCGGTCGTCAGGGCGTGATCTTCACCAGCGCCTTCAGCCCGTGCCCCTCGTGCATCGCCGCGCGGGCCTCGGTCTTCACCGGGCTCTCCCCTTCGAGCCACGGCCGTCTGGGCTATCGCGACGAGGTGCCGTGGCGCTACCGCGACACCCTGGTCGAGCGCTTCGCGGCGGCCGGCTACCAGACCCACTGCGTGGGCAAGACCCACTTCTTCCCGCAGAGGCTGGCCCTGGGCTTCGGGGGCCTGGAGTCATACGAGGCCGAGCAGAACTTCGGCGCGGGCTACATCAACGACTACTACGCCTGGCTCGCCCAGCAGACCGCGGGGCGGGTCACCGAGCGGGACAGCGGCGCGCAGTGCAACTCGTGGGTGGCCAGGCCCAGCCACCTGCCCGAGGAGCTGCACAACAACACCTGGGTCGCCACCCGCTCGATGGAGTACCTGCGCAGGCTCGACCCCACGCGCCCCTTCTTCCTGTTCATGTCCTTCCACCGGCCGCACCCGCCGATCGACCCGCCCAAGGCCTTCTGGGACATGTACGCCGACCGGCCGGTTCCGGCGCCGCACATCGGCGGCTGGGCCGCGGAGCACGACGTCCCGGTCGCCGGGGTCAACGCCTGGCGCGGGCGGCTGCCGGCCGAGACCCTGGCGCGTTCGCGGCGGGCCTACTGCGCACAGATCGCCCACATCGACTTCCAGATCGGGCGGGTCATGAACGAGATGCGCCGCCACGTCCGGCCCGGTCCCACCTGGGTGGTCTTCACCTCCGATCACGGCGAGATGCTCGGCGACCACCACCTCTTCCGGAAGAGCTACGCCTACCAGGGCTCGGCCGGCGTGCCGATGATCATAGTTCCTCCGGAGGGCACCAAGGGCGGGGAGTCCACCGCCCTGGACACGGCGTCGGGCGCGCGCAGCCACGAGTGCCGCGCGGCGGTCACGCTCACCGACCTCTTCCCGACGATGCTCGATGCCGCCGGCCTCCCCGTCCCGGCGACCTGCGAGGGCCGGAGCCTGCTCCCCCTGATGCGGGGCGAAGCGCGGCTGGCCGGCCGGGAATTCGTCCACGGCGAGCACTCCCGCACCTTCGCGCCGGCCCAGGACAACCAGTACCTGACCGACGGCCGGGAGAAGTACGTCTGGTTCCCGTTCGACGGCCGGGAGCAGCTCTTCGACCTGGCCAACGACCCCGGCGAGACCCGCGACCTCTCGTCCGACAAGGCCAGCCGTCAGCGCCTCGAGCTTTGGCGCTCGCGGATGGTCGAACAGCTCGCGCCGCGAGAGGCTGACGGCCTGTCCGACGGAAAGCGGCTGATCAGCGGCAAGACGCTGCCGGCGGCCCGACCGGAACTGCTGGCCCCGTAGGTCCCGGACCGCGGGCGGCCCGAGGCGGTCAGAACAGGAAGGACACCCCGATGTGCAGGCTCACGTCGGTGGTCGTGTCGCCGAAGTCCTCCTCGTACCAGACCCGCTTCCAGCCGACGCCGATCTCGTTGGCGATCCGGTCCGACACGAAGTAGCGCACGCCCAGACGGGCTCCAGCATAGGGCGCGGTGGTCTCCAGGTCCTGGCTGGCGGTGCCCACGCCCGGGATGTTGGTCTGGACCAGTTCCTTGCGGGAGTTCACGGCACCCCCGAAGACCCGCAGGAACGGAACGGCGCGGCCGCCGTCGTCCAGGTTGTACTGCAGGCCCAGCGCCCCGGCGTAGTCCGCCTGCTTGACGCGCTTGAGCGCCAGCGGGGCATCCGTCTCCTCGTAGCGCACATCCTGGAAACCGACGCTGGCGGCCACCAGGACCTCCAGCCGGTCGGTCAGGAAGTAGCCGATCTGCGGGCTGGCCTCCGCGGTGGTCGCGCGGTCCACCTGCTGGTTCTCGATGCGGTGCAGGCTGGCGCTGCCGCCGGCGGCGACGTCCCACATGCCCGGACGGAAGTGCCGGCCCTGCGCGGCAGGAACGAATTCCTCGAGCCCGTCTTCCTGGGCGCCGCGACACCCCGCCAGGACCGCCGCGGCGCACAACAGGGCCAGGCCCCGACGCATGACATAAACGCCCTTCCTGCAGTCAACCGGCTTTCTCAAAGCTTGTCTCCGTAGCGATCCGGCGATACCCCTATCCCCTGGCTCCATGTAGCGGTCCAGTCCCGGGTCTGGCGGGCCACGCCGGCAGCCTGCGCCGTCCCCGTCCCCGCGCACCCTGCGGCGGAGGATGGTACGCCCGGCAGGAGTCGAACCTGCGGCCTACGGTTTAGGAAACCGTCGCTCTATCCTCTGAGCTACGGGCGCGGGCTAGAGAACGGCGGAGAGCATACAGCGAGGTACCGGCTTTCGCAAGTTCAGGGCCGGGCGCGGCGGGGGTCCGTCCTCGCATCCGTCCCGCTTGACACCCGCTCGCCGTTCGGTTACATTCGCCGCCGGTGAAATGCCGGCCGGAGGTCCGGATCTCGGGCTGGGACCCATGCAACGGGGGCTGTGAACCTGGTCAGGCCGGAAGGAGCAGCCATAAGCAGATTCCCCGTGTGCGGTGGGACAACCTGGCCCGAGTTCCGGCACCCCGGCGGCAGCGAAGCCGCCGGACCTGTTTTCGGAGCGCCCTGAGCCGGAGCCGGCAAGCTCCGGTCGATGAGAAGAAAGCATGAGCTACATCGTCCTAGCCCGGCGCTTCCGCCCCCAGAACCTCGAGGAGGTCGTCGGCCAGGAGCACGTCGGCGCCACGCTGAGGAACGCCATCTCCGGCGCTCGCCTGGCCCACGCCTACCTCTTCTCCGGGCCGCGCGGAGTGGGCAAGACCTCCATGGCCCGGATCCTGGCCAAGGCGCTCAACTGCCACAAGGCCAAGGGCCCCACCGCCGACCCCTGTGGCAAGTGCCCGTCGTGCGAGGAGATAGCCGACGGCCGCTCCCTCGACGTGGTGGAGATGGACGCCGCCAGCCACACCGGCGTCGACGACGTCCGCGACCTGCGCGAGGGCGCGCTCTACTCCACGGCCCGCGACCGCTTCAAGGTCTACATCATCGACGAAGCCCACATGATGAGCCGCTCGGCGTTCAACGCGCTCCTGAAGACCCTGGAGGAGCCGCCGCCGCACGTCAAATTCGTCTTCGCCACCACCGAGCCGGAGCGGCTGCCCGACACCATCCAGTCGCGCTGCCAGCGCTTCGACTTCCGGCGGATCTCCACCGCGGACATCCGCAAGCGCCTGGAGCAGATCGCCGCCGGCGAGAAGCTGGCCATCGAGCCGGATGCGCTCTCGGCGGTGGCCCGACACTCCCGCGGCGGGCTGCGCGACGCCGAGGGGTTGCTCGACCAGCTCATCTCCTACCGCGGCAAGGAGAAGATCCGCCTGGAGGACGTCCTGGGCATGATCGGCGCGGTCTCCGACGAGGAGACCGGGAAGCTCTTCGCCGCGCTGCGCGCCGGATCGGCCGGCGAGGCGCTGACCGTCCTGTCCGGCTGCCTGGATGCCGGCGCCGAGCTCGACGAGGTCGCCGCCTCGCTCGCCGACCGCATCCGCGGGGCGCTGCTCGTGGCCGTGGCCGGCCCGGACTCGGCCCTGGTCTCCGGCGACTACGGGCACCTTGTCGCCGAGCTGCAGGCCGAAGCCGGCGAGAGCGGCTCCCCGGCGCTGGTGCGCATGGGCGCGATCTTGTCCGAGGCCCGCCGGGCGATGCGCTCGTCCCCCGAGCCGCGGCTGATCCTGGAGCTGGCGCTCGTCCGACTGGCCTCGCTCCCGGACGTGGCCGACGTGCGCGAACTGCTCGACCGGCTGGATGCGCAGCCGGCCGCCTCCGGGCCGGCGCCCGCGGCCAGGCCCCTGCCCTCCCCCGCTCCGCACCCTGTCAGGACCGCGCCGGCCCGGGCGCCGGCCCCGTCGACCCAGCAGACACCCACGGCCCGGCCGAGAGAAACGGCCGTCCCCGCGGCGGCCCCCCGCGACGAGACCGCGCCCGGCAAGTGGGATGCGATCCGCGCCGCGCTGGCCGGCGCTCATCCGGCAACCAACCGCCTGCTGGACAAGCACCAGTCCGCGGCGGTCTCCGGGGACAGCCTGACCATCACGCTCAGCCCCGGCGCCAGCTTCACGCTAGAGCAACTCGACAAGCCCGACAAGCGCGCACAGATCGAGGCCGCCGCGGCGGGCGTGCTGGGGCGCCCCGTCCGCGTCGAGCTGCGCATGTCCGCCCATGGCGGCGCTCCGGCTCCCGGCCAGGCCAGGCCCGCCGCCAGACGGCCGGAGCCCCCCGCGAAGGCCGAGCCCGCGCCCCGTCCGAAGGCATCTCCCGAGGCGATGGACAAGGCTGCCGAGCACCCGGCGGTCCGCAAGCTGATCAGCAAGTTCGACGGCCAGATCATCGACATCAAGAAGAGCGGCAAGCCATGAACCTGCCCGGACTCGGCGACCTGGGCCGGCTCTACGGCCTGCCCGCCAAGCTCCGCTCCATCCAGGAGGAGCTGGCCGGGCGGACGGTCGACGGTGCGGCCGGCGGCGGGTTGGTCACCGCGACGGCCTCGGGCACCGGGGAGCTCCGCGCGGTGCGCATCGACCCGGAACTCCTGCGCGGCGACGACCGCGAGATGATTGCCGACCTGGTGACCGCGGCGGTGAACGACGCGCTCGCCAAGGCCCGCGAACTGGCCGCCGCCGAGATGCAGAAGGCCCTCGGCGGCCTGCTCCCGCCCGGCCTGGCCGGGCTTCCCGGAATGCCGGGGAGATGACCGTGGCGGCGGCCTGCGGCATATCCGGCGGCGGGCGGCGGGGCCCATGAAGACGCCCATCGAACCCATCGAGCGGGTCATAGACGAACTCGGCAAGCTCCCGGGCATCGGCCGCCGTTCGGCCGAGCGCATGGCCTATCACCTGCTGGCCGCCAGCGAGAAGGACGCCATGGCCCTGGCCGTGGCCATCCGCGATCTCAAGAAGCGGCTGCATCCCTGCCGGGTCTGCGGGGCCGTGACCGACGGCGACCTCTGCGTCTTCTGTTCCGACCCGGACCGCGACCGCAGCGCAGTCTGCGTGGTCGAGAGCCAGCGCGACGCCCTGGCCCTGGACGAAACCGGCGCCTACCGCGGCCTCTTCCACGTGCTCGGCGGCCGGCTCTCCCCGACCGCCGGTACCGGGCCGGAGCAGCTGAGCGTCGAACCGCTGCTGGCCCGCCTCGACGGAGGGGAGATCCGCGAGGTCATCCTGGCCACCAACCCGGATCTGGAGGGAGACGGCACCGCCGCCTTCCTGGCCGAGATGGTCGAGCGCCGCTCCGGCGCAAAAATCAGCCGCCTGGCCCGGGGCCTATCGTCCGGCGGGCAGATTGAGCTGGCCGGGCGGGACAGCCTGGGCGCGGCTCTCGCCAACCGCCAGCCGCTGCGAGGCAAGGCATGAGCTCCATGCAGCAGTCCATGTCCCTGTCGCAGAGCATGCAGCTCAAGCTGCAGATGACCACCCAGATGATCCAGTCCATCGAGCTGCTGCAGCTGCCGCTGCTGGCCCTGCAGGAGCGGGTGGAGCAGGAGCTGGAGGTCAATCCCGCCCTCGAACAGGAGGAACCGGAGGAATCGGCCGATCAGCACGGGCCGGCCGACGAGCCCGGCGACGACACCGCCGAGCGCGCCTTCGAAGAGCAGATCCACGACATGGAGGAGGAGTGGAACGAGAGCCTGGGCTCGAGCTACCGGCCGCGCGGCGACTCGGAGGATGCCAAGTACGAGGCCATGCAGAACACGGCCGCGCCCGGCATCAGCCTGCGCGACTTCCTTGACGAGCAACTGACGCTGACTGAGGCCGCCCCGCGCCTGAAGGAACTGGCCAGGCTGATCATCTACAACCTGGACGACTCGGGACTCCTGACTCTGCCGCTGGAGGAGGTCTTCAGCCCGGGGGCCCTCAAGCCTGCGGAGCCGGAGGAGGACGCCGCTGGCGACCCCGATGCGGATGACGGCGCCGAGACCGGCGAAGGCCGAGGCGCGGTCGTGCCCCCGGCCACCGAGCAGGCCCCTCCTCCGCCGCCGCTGCCCGAGCCGCCCTCCCAGCCGGCCGGCGAGCCGCCTACGCCCCCGATCGACCCGCCCCCCACTCCGGAGGAGGCCGAGACCGCGCTGGCCATGGTTCAGAACCTGGACCCGCCGGGGGTCGGCGCGCGGAGCATCCAGGAGACCATCCTGATCCAGCTCAGGCGCTCCCCGGGCGACACCAGTTTTGAGGAGCGCATCGTCGCGGAGCACTTCCAGGACCTGGTCCAGAACCGGCTGCCCAAGATCGCCAAGGACCTGGGCGCCGACATCGACCGCATCAAGGAGGCCATCGAGGTCATTGCCGAGATGAACCCCAAGCCGGGGGCCCTCTTCGGGGGGACGGCGGCTCATTACGTCCGCCCCGACGTGATCGTCGAGCCGGTGGGCGACGAATACCAGGTGCGGCTCAGCGACTGGGGGCTGCCCAGGCTGCGGGTCTCGCCGACCTACCTGGACATGCTCCGGGAGCAGCGCAAGGACAAGCAGCTCCGCGATTATGTCCAGGACAAGATCCGCTCGGCCCGCTGGCTGATCGAGGCCATCAACCAGCGCAAGAACACGCTGCTGCGCATCGCCAAGTCGGTGGTCGAGCTGCAGCGCGACTTCGTCGACAAGGGCGTTGCCCACCTCAAGCCCCTGCCCATGCAGGAGGTGGCCGACCGGCTGGGGCTGCACGTCTCGACCATCAGCCGGGCCATGACCGACAAGTACATCCAGACGCCGCACGGAGTGTTCCCTCTGCGCTACTTCATCGTCGGCGGCTACCAGACGGCCGACGGCGACGGCGAGAGCGCCCGCGCAGTGATGGAACGCATCCGCGAGATGGTCGGCAAAGAGGATCCGGCCGAGCCGCTCACCGACCAGCAGATCGTGTCCTCGCTGCGCGCTTCGGGACTGGACGTGGCCCGCCGCACCGTGGCCAAATACCGCGAGAAACTGGGCATCGCCGGCAGCAGACAGCGCAGGAAGTACTGACCTTCGCCGCCACGATGCTTGAAATGGCGGCCCGGCTCCGGGAAAATGGTCCCGGAACGGAGAATGCGGGGAGCCATGCTGCGCATCATCGCCGGCCAGGCCAGGGGCAGACAGCTGCAGGTGCCCACCGGCGGTGGCGCCCGCCCCATGGACAGCCGCGCCCGCGGAGCGCTTTTCAACATACTCCAGACCGAGATCCCTGAAGCCCTGGTCCTCGACGTGTACGCCGGCTCCGGGTCGCTGGGCCTGGAGGCGCTCTCCCGCGGCGCGCGCGGGTGCGTCTTCGTGGACCGGGACCGGGCGTCGGCCCGGGCGCTCGAGGCCAACCTGGAGGCTACCGGGCTGTCCGGCGGAGAGGTGCTCGCCCTGCCGGCGGCGGCGGCGCTGAAGACGCTGGCCGCCCGCGGCCGGCGCTTCCACGTGGCGTTCTTCGACCCTCCCTTCCGCGATGAGCGCGACGACGCGGCCCGCTCCAGGGTCCTCTCCGAGTTGACGGCCCTCGAAGGCCTGCTCGAACCCGGGGGGTGCATCGTCTGGCGGCTGGAGCGGCGCAACTTCCATCCGGAGGAACTGCCGGCGTCGCTCGAGGCGGCCGACCGCCGCGAGTACGGGCGCAGCCTGCTGGTCTTCCTGCGCCGGCGCACCGGCGCCGGCAGCGCACCGCCGGAAGCCGCAGAGCCTCCAGCTGCGCCGGAGGGCGGGTCTTGACCTTCTCGCCCTACGACCGGGCCGTATCGGAGTACCTGGTGCTCCGCGAGGCGGGTCGCGGGGACGACCCGCGCGCCCGTGACCTCCTCGGGCAGCTCGACGGGTTCTACTGGAAACGGGTGGAGGAGGCCGTGGACCAGGCCGTGGCCGGCTCGTCGGCGGAGGCCGGCGAGGAGGCCCTGGTTTTCAGCCCCGACGACATCCTGCTCATCGACGCGGGGGTGCTCGACCTCCGGCTGGTGGCCAGGGCCGGACCGGATTTCGCCGAACACCTCGCCGAGGAACTGTCCGCCCCCCCTGTCGGAGATGTCGTCCGCCTCAGCCAGTGGCTGTCCCGGCGCTTCCAGTCCTTCCTGACCACCCACACTCTGCCCGACGACCGGGCCGCCCGCAGCCTCCTACTCAGGGAGGCTGCCGAACGGAACGAGGAGCTGGGCAAGGCGCGCCGGCAGCGCAACGAACTCTACCAGCGGCTGATCCCGCTCCTCCAGGAGCTCCCCGGCGTCGACCGCAGCCTGGCCGAGGCCATATCCCGCGGTGCCGTCGACGACCGCATCGAGGAGCTGCTGCTGGCCGGCGTGCTCGACGGTTCGGGGGCCGAGGGCGAGGCCGCCAGGCAGGCCAGGCGCTATGACCACGCCGTGCTGCGCGCGCTGCAGCTGGCCAGGGAGCGCAGCACGGGCGAGGAGGATCTGCAGCTGCTGGATGCCCTGGGCCGGCTGCGCAGCGCCATCATGCGCAAGAGCCTGGTTCGGGCCAGGCGCGCCCGGTCTTCGGGCGGCCGCCGCTCCGGTATTCCGGACGAGAGCGGCCCCGCTCCGCAGGCCACCGTCGAGGAGGTGCGGCGTTTCATGCGCCGCGAGCTGCGACTGGTGCGCTCCTTCATCAACATCGGCGCCCGGGAGGCCAGCATCTCGCACTCCTCCCCCCTGCTGCTCCACGACGGCCCGCGGGCCGCGCCGGACGCCGCGGCCGGCGCGCTGCAGTTGGTCCGCGAACTCGACCCGCGGCTCGGCCTGAGCAGCGCCCTGCTGATCGCCCCGTTCACGGGCAGCGGATTCTTCGAGTGGGACCACGACACCCTGGTGACCCCGCTGACCCCGGCGCGGAGCGTCGAGGAATCGGTGGTCAACGCGGTCGGCAACCTCCGCCTGCTCCGCGACGCCCGCCAGGAGCAGGGTCGGCTGGCGGCCAGGTATCGGGATGCGCACGGAGCGTCCTTCCGGGATCGCTTCCTGGCGGATTACCGGGCCTGGGTCCTGCGCGTCGGCCGCGGCCGCCGCGATGCCCTCAGCGAGCAGTCTTTCGCCTTCTTCTCCGAGAACATCGGCCCGCCGGCCGGCGGGCCGGTCATACCCGCGGAGCTTGCCCGGCTGTCCCCCAAGGAACGCGAGGCGCTGGCCGCCAAGCTGGAGACCGTGGTTGCGCGTGGCCGGCCGGACGCCCAGGAACAGCACCAGTTGGCCGTCCTGCACTGGCAGGCCGAGCGCCTGGACCGGGCCCTGGCCCTGATGGAGAAGGCCGCGGCAGCCGCCCCCGACGACGGCCGGATCCTGTACAGTCTGGGGCTGCTCTGCCGCCGCCGGCACCTGACCGGCGCGGCCCGCAGGGCGTTCCGGGACTGCGCCCGCGTGGCCCTGCACTCCCTCTGGGGAATCTACGCCAACGAGGCCCTGCGGAGACTGGCATGATCTGGCCGACGCAACTCACCAACATCGCGGCGCTGCTTCTCGCGGCGGCCGAGGGCCCATCCTCCGGCACCGGCGGCCCTGCCGGCGCGGACTCCTCTCAGTCGGGCGACGGGAACACCGGGCTCTATTTCATCATCGGCGGCATGGTCATCATCCTCTTCTTCGTCATGCGCCTGCGGCGCCGGACAGGGCCGCCTGCCCGGATGAGCAACTCTTCGGACTTCGAGGAGCGCATGGCCACCCGTTCGGACGCCGATCGCCTGGCCGTGGACCTGGAAGAGACGGCCCGGGCGGTCTCGGCGCTGCTCGACACCAAGATCCGGGTGCTGGACAGGCTCATCCGCGACGCCGACGAGCGCATCGCCAGGCTTGAGGGCAGTGCGGGGCCGGCGTCCGTCAGGAGCCAGGCGCCCCATACGGAGGCCGAGGGCGGCGGCCGATCCGCTCCGGCGGCCGCAGCACCTCCCCATCCCGAACCCGAGATCCTGGCGCATCATCGCCGGATTTTCGAGCTCGCCGACCAGGGGCTGGGCGTCCAGGAAATCGCCGAGAAGTGCGGGCACCCCGCGGGGGAGGTTGAACTGGTGCTCTCCCTGCGCAAAATCAAGCGGTCCGGCCAAGCCGGCAGCTGACCGAGAGGACCAAGAGCCATGACCATCAGCCTGAAGTGCTCCTGCGGGAACGCGCTGAACCTGCCGGACGACTCGGCCGGGAGGGATGCCTGGTGCCCGTCCTGCCGCAAGAAGGTCCCGGTGCCGGCTCAGCCCGGGGGGCTCGACCCCTTGCCCTCGGCCGCCCCCGACCGCCGAGAGGCCTCCGAGTTCCGTCCCGGAGCCCTGGCTCAGCTCCTGGATACGGGATCCGGAGCTGGCCGCAAGCCGGAGCCTCCCAGCCAGTCTCCCTCCTCATCCCCCCAGGAGTCCAAACCGGCCGCGGCACCGCCCCCCGGTCCGACCCCGGGGCAGTCCGGCGCCAAGCCGGCCGCCGCCCCGGTGATCGAGATATTCCCCGACAAGGTCAAGTTCCACTGCGAGTGCGGCCAGAAGGTCTCGGTCAAGCTGCCCGCGCCCAACACCGCCGGCAAGTGTCCCAAGTGCGGGCGTTCGCTCCGGGTGCCGAGGATGCCCGGGGCGCAGGGCGCTGCCGCGCCGGCCGCAAGCGACAAGGATGAGGCTTCCAGGGAGCGCTCAGCAGCTCGCGAACGCATCAACTGCGACAAGTGCGGCCGGCGCATCGAGGATCTGTCCGCTGCCTTCTGCCCGAGGTGCGGGTTCCCTCTCTCCAAACAACCCCCGGCCTGGTGTCCGGGCGCTCCGGCCGCGGCCCAGGCCAGGCCGGCCGCCGCTCCCGAGAACGTCACGCCGCGGCAGCCAACGCCCCAGGTACCGGCCTCCGCGATGCCGCCCTCTACGGAGGTCCGGCAGCGCAACGCGCGCGAGGCAGCCGAGGCCGCGGCCGAACTCCTCCGGCCCGCAGCCGCCCGGACGGAATCGGGCCCGACAGCTCCGGAGGCAGGCCTGGTCCGGAGGCTGGCCGCCTTCGTCATCGACGCAGCGGTCGCGGCGGCCGCCGGGCTGCTGGCCCTCAAGCTGGCCCCCTCGGATGGCGGCGAACTGCCCTGGAAGATGGCGGTCATCGGCCTGGCTGCCATGCTGGTCATCAATGAGGTCCTCTTCGCCGCCACGGCCGGGGGGCGCTCGCTGGGGTTGCTGGTCTGCGGCGCGGGGGTGTTCCGCTCCTCGGGGCAGCCCGCCGGGCCGGTCGTCCTGCTCGCGCGCCTGCTGGCCTGGGCGGTGCTCATGATCGGCTCCCCGCTCGCGCTCTTCGACGCGCGGCGTCGGACGCTGCATGACCTGGTCTGCGGCACCGTCGTGCTCCAGACTTCCAGGGAATGAGCCGCACCTCCGCCCGCACGGTGCTGTTCGTCGATGCCTCCCCGTTCATGGGCGGGGCGGCCCGCAGTCTTCTGGATCTCCTGGCCGCCATGCCGGGGACCGCGGTGCGCCCTGTCCTGGCCGCTGCCGTCAACGAACTGTGTGCCGCGGCGCGCTCGGCCGGCGTGGCGACCGTGCGCCTCGCCTTCCCGCCTCCGTCCAGGAGTCTTTTGCCCTGGCGGGCGCTGCCGTCGCTGGCCGGGGTCCTTGCGGCGCGCAGGGAGCTCAGCAATCTGGCCGAGCGGCATCACGCGCACCTGATCCACTCCAACAGCACCTGGGCCCACCTCATCGCCGGCGACGTCCTGGGCCTGCCCAGCATCTGGCACTGCCGCGATCTGACCAGACTGGCCATGGCCTCGTCCCGCCTGGCGGATACGGCCACGGCGGTGATCGCCACGAGCCAGGGAGTGGCCGGGCACCTGACCGCCCAGGGCATCCCGGCCGAACTCGTCCGCGTTATCCACAACGGGGTGGTCGTCGGCGGGCTGCCCGCGGAAGCCGACCGTCCGGCGGTGCGGGCGGAACTCCGGGCGCGATGGGGCGTCCCCGCCCAGGCGCCGCTCCTGGCCTGGGCCGGCGAGTTCTCCCCGTGGAAGCGGACCGAGGACTTCCTGGCTGCGCTGGTTGTCCTGCGCCGGACCCGGCCGGACGTGCGGGGCGTGGTCCTCGGAACCGCCCGGGCCGAGGGGACCGAGGGCCGGCAGGCCGAACTCGAATCCCTGGCCAGCCGGCTGGGGATAGGCGCGGAGGTGGCTTTCCCCGGCTGGGTACAGGACGTTCCCCGTTGCCTGACCGCCGCCGACCTTCTGGTGCTTACGAGCGAGAACGAGCCCTTCGGCCGGATCCTGGTCGAAGCCATGGCCGCCGGGCTTCCCGTGGTGGCCAGGAACGGCGGCGGGGTCGCGGAGGTGGTCGGCAAGGAGGCCGGCGTGATCATCGAAGCGCCCTCGCCGAGGGACTTCGCGGCCGCAGCGGAGCGACTCCTTTCCGACCCGAATGGAGCCGCGGCCATGGGCCGGGCCGGAGTACGCCGGGCGCGCGACATGTTCAGCCCGAGGCTCGCCGCCGAGCGTGTGGGTCAGCTCTACGAGGAGATAGCCCCCTGAATGCCGCGGGGCGGCCCCTGGGCCGCCCCGCGTGCGTCGTTGCCGGTCGTACCGGGCCGCTACCAGCCCCAGCCCAGCGTGTAACCGCTATGCCCGGTCCTGTGATGCCACGAGAACCCGAGGTTGCCCGACGGCCCCCATCCGACCGCGTATCTGTCCCTGCCGTTTGCCCAGTTGTAGCTGAAGGCCGGCAGCAGCCAGTTGTAGCGCGAGCCACACTCGTAGTCCCTGGAGTAGCGGTAGCGCGGAGCGGGGCTCACAGTGCTGTAGGTATAGGCCTGCGCCGGGACCGAGTAGTAGTGCCGTTCGATGACCGTGGAGGTCGTCGTGGTCGGCGCCGCAACCTGCACCGGAGACGGAGCCGCCGACAGCACCTGAAGCCTCCCGCCGCCGCGCCGCTCGCCGTCCTCGAAGAGCGACAGGTAGACGGCCTCGGCGCCATCGGCTGATGTCCTGGTCAGCGTGGCCCGGCTTTCGCGACCGGTCAGGACCTTGACGGCGTGACTGTCGGCTCCCGCCACCCAGGTCAGACGGTAGAGGCCGGGAGGCAGCCGGTAGACCTGCGACGACCTGGCCGGCAGCGGCTCGCGCCCCTCGGCCGCGGAGGCCTTGTAGAAGAACACGTTGCGGTGTTCCGGGTCGACCTGGACCGAATAATCGAGGCTGTCCAGGTTCTCCAGCACCAGCAGGCCGACGTTGCCCTGGGCAGTCCTGTCGCCCCCACCCGCCGCAGGCTGGGGCGGAGCCTCTCTGGCCGGCTGGTTGGTTGCCGACTCGATCATGGCCTTCAGGATCTGGTCGGAAACACCCTCTTTCTTGAGCCTTACGATGTCGTCGGCGGTAAGCACAAAGCGCGCTTTGGCGGCCCGCATCTGGGCCAGGATGACGTCCTCTCCAACCCCGGCCTTGTTCATACGGATCACGTCATCAGCTTCGAGCCCCGACGCAGCCGGGCCGGCGAGCAGAAGTGCGGTGGCGATGCAGAGAAGTCTAGCATTCATGGGCTGTCCTCCCGTGTCCTTCCCCCGATTCCTCCCTCATGACGCGGGAGTTGCCCGGATTATTCGGTTCCTAAGTCCACGGAATGCCCGTCGCCTCCCGAGGGCGCCCCGGCATCGCTCCTGGGGGCATCTCCGGGATAGGCTTCAAAGTCTTCGATGCCCACCGCATCCATGTCATCGGGCATGTACCGGGGCGCGTAGTCCGGCTGGCGGCTGCGCACCACCTCTTCCTCGTAGGCGACCATGATCCGGCGATGGAAAGTCTCCCGGCACTCCGTGGTGATGGGGTGGGCTATGTCCGCGAAGAGCTTCGCCCGCCCGCGCCCGGAGGTCGGGGCGCCGGCCATGGCCATGGGCAGGCGGCTGCCGCAGGCATTGCAGAATCTGGCCCGGAGGTGGTTCTTGGTCCGGCACTGCTGGCAGCAGGCGGAGAGCTTGCGGCTGGGCATGGCCACGAACAGGCCGTTGGCCCGACTGATGATTTTGATATCGCGAACGACGAAGCACCCGTCCAGGACGATGCACACGAAGGCGCGGAGTTTCTCGTCCTTGCCGGACACCAGCCGGACGCGGATGTCGGTAATCTCCACCGGCCCCTTCCCGCCCGGCTCCATGCCGGGCCTGCTTCATACTGCGCCCCTCACTCCCATCCCTTCACGGGCCGAACGGGGCAGAGGTCCTCCCGGCGCAGCGAACTCGGGAGTTCTCTGATCAGTTCGTCCAGGTCGCCGGGAGCTGCCATGGAATAGATGGTAGAACCGGATCCGGAAAGCAGCGCTCCCAGGGCCCGTGATCCCCTCAGCCGCTCCTTGGCAACCGCCAGACCGGGGTGGGCGGCGAACACCGGCTCCTCAAGGCGGTTGAACAACTCGTCTCCCGCCCCAGCCAGATCGCCACGGAGCAGCTTTGCGACTAAATTGGTACTCGAAATCCGGGGGCCTGTCAAGGACCTCCCCAGGGATCCGTAGATTCCGGCCGTGGCGATGTGGACACGGGGGAAATGAAGAAGCAGGCCCATCTCCGGCCCGGCGGGGAGCGGCTCGACGACCTCTCCCCTGCCCCGGCAGAGCGCCAGGCCGCCGTGCAGGAAGAAATTCACGTCGCTGCCGAGCGCAGCTCCGAGCTTTCCGAGGTCGGCGGTCGACGCCCCCAGACTCCACAGCCGGTTCAGCCCGCGCAGGACCGCCGCGGCATCCGAGGAACCGCCGCCCATGCCGCCACCGGAAGGCACGCGCTTCTCGATGTGCAGGTGGACGCCGCCGTGCGTCCCGGAACCCTGCATCACCGCCCGGGCCGCGCGGACCGCCAGGTTGCTATCGTCAGCCGGGGCGTCTCCGCCGGAGACGGAGATGGTCACCTCGCCATCGCCCCGGCTCCAGAAGGACAGGCGGTCGCACAGGTCCACCGCCTGCATGACCGTCTCGATCTCGTGGTAGCCGTCGGGCCGCTTGGCGATCACCTCGAGGAAGAGGTTCACCTTGGCCGGCGCGTCGAGCTCCAGGTCGGGAGCACTTGGCGGGGGCGGGGTGCCGCGGAGGGGGTATTGAGTGGAAGGCATGACGCTAGTCGCTACTATTCGGCCTGACCCCAACGGCTTTCTGGCCGCTAGCAGCCGCTTCGGGTATGAGGTCCAAGCGGATCAACTCAGGCCCCTGCTCGAAGCTGCCTCCTCTGCGTTCGTGCACAATCATAGTCCATTTGCCATCACTGGAATAAACGCAACGCAGCGCCCCCAAACGCTTGATGAGTGGCACGAGAGGCTTAGTGTCGCACACTGCCACCATCTGCTTCGACGTCTTGCCGTTAGTCCAGGTTTCCCAGACGACTTTGACTTTGCCCCCAATCGTGAAGCTGCCACCTCCCCAGGTTCTTTCGCAGTGCGGCATGACCAAAGGCAGAGGTCCGATATGGTCTCCATCTGTAAGCCAAGCATGAATGCGAGTATCACTATTATTCACGATCCCCAAGTCCGCAAAACTTCCGCCAGCCGGGCCGCCAGGTCTTCCACATCCGATACTCAGTGACCCCACAAGGAGGACCCAAAGTAGCGGCGCGATCACGCTCCTGCGCAGATAGCAGCTTGTAGATCTCGACAGTTCCAGGGGCACAACACCCCTCTCCTCTCCTTGCCGTCGCACCGCCGCGGCTTTCCCGCCTCCGCCACTCAATCCTCCTCGTCCTCCTTGAACTCCTCCGGCGGCCACCAGTCGAGTTTCTGGGCCCGGCCGCGCTTGTGGTTCGTGCCCCAGCGGGTGATGAAGCCGCGCGAATCCATGTGCACGAAGGCCGCGCAGGACTCGGTAGTGTCGTAGCCGTAGACACCGATGCCGCCGGGCTTGACCTTGCCCGCGAGCTCCAGCTTCCGAAGCGCCTGGGCGATGACCAGGGCGTCGCGGTAGTCGCAGACTCCGTCGCGGTTGATGTCGTCCATCCGGTCGTCGCCGTCCTCGTCGATCATCACGTCGGCGGCGTCGCCGAAGATGTGCCGGCTGTTGACGCCGCCCTGAACGCCGCGGTTGTGGACGGGAGTGCGGAAGCCGCTGTTGATCACCAGCCGCCTGAACTTCACGCCCCCGGCGGCCAGCTCCCGGCTGAGGCGCTCGAGCTTCTCGATGAGGGGGCGGTTCGGCGGGAACCACGAGGTGTGGCGGCGGTCGGTCTTGGCCCGGTTCACCTCGATGAAGCTGACCATCTGCCCGGCGAGCAGGTGCGGGGCCAGCTGCAGCTTCTCGGAGGTCTTGTCGAGTTTCAGGAAGTACCGCGGAGGTTCATAGTCGGAGCGGTGCTCGCGGACCAGCCGCGACTTGCTGTCCGCAGGATTCGGGTAGGTGCCAAGCGGATCACGGCCGATCGACAGCTGCCAGGCTCCGCCGCGCCGGTCGCGCTCGACCCGGGCCTCGGTCAGGACGCACATCCAGAACGCCGCCCGGGACGGGCCGCGCATTTCCAGGCGGTACCGCCCGCCGGGCTGCGCCGGGACTCTGAGCTCCAGCGCCCCCCCCGGCCCGGGCGTGGCGCCCCCCCCGGCCTGGCGCCAGGCGTCCGGCGCCGACAGGGCCAGCGAGTGTCCCGGGCGCAGGGGCGTAAGCGCCACCTTGCCACCCGGCGGCAGACAGATGGTGTCCCAGGCCCAGAAACCGCCGGACAGTCCCGGACAGCCCTCCACCGTGACTTCCAGGTGCTGGTCCGTGACCGCCGCGGGCTCGGGCGCATCGGGCGGTTTGTGGCCACCGGGCACCTGGGACGTGGGCGGGCGCGGGCCGTGCGGCGCGTCGTCCATCCACAGGCCGGGATCGGAAGGGCCGCTGCCCCGCCCTTCCGCCTCCTGTCCAGGCCCGCCCGGACGGCAGGCGCCCATCGCCAGGAGGGCCGCAACGGCCGCCAGAAAGCTGAGTGTCCGCATGGCCGCATTCTCACGCCGCGCGCCGCGGTGTCCAGCGCTTTCCTGCGAAACCGGCCTCCCGGAGGCTGGTTGCACCGCCGCTCCCAAACCTCATCCTTTCAAATGGTTTGACAGCCCTCTTCGCGGGGTTAGAATCATGCCATGGACCCCAGACTGCCGATGTGCGACCTGCACTGCCACACGTTCCTCTCCGACGGGGAGCTCTCGCCGGCCGAGCTCTTCGCGCGGGCCGAGGCGGCAGGCATAGGCGCGCTGGCGGTAACCGACCACGTGGAGTGGTCCACGGTAGAGACAACGGTTCCCGCCCTGGTGGCGGCCTGCCAGGCGGAGCGCGCCGGAGGCCGGCTCCTGGCTCTGCCCGGTGCGGAGCTCACCCACGTCCGCCCCGCCCAGATCGCCCGGCTGGCCCAGCGCTGCCGCGAGCTCGGCGCGATGATCGTGATCGTTCACGGCCAGACCATCGTCGAGCCGGTCCCGGCCGGCACCAACCGCGCGGCCATAGAGGCCGGGGTCGACGTCCTGGCCCACCCCGGGCTGATCACTGAGGAGGAGGTCCGCATGGCGGCCTCCGCCGGCGTCCGCCTCGAGGTGTCCGGGCGCCAGGGGCACTCCCTGACCAACGGGCACGTGGTGAGCCTGGCCAGGGCGGCCGGTGCGGAGCTCACCTTCGGCAGCGACACCCACGGATGCGGGGATCCGCGCGGGCTGGAGATGGCCCTGGCCATCCTCCGCGGCGCCGGCCTGGACGAAGCCTCCGCCCGCAAGACCATCGACAACGGCCGTCGGCTCCTGGAGAGCCGCGCCGCCAGACAGGAGAGGATGGGTTAACCGATGTTCCACAGAGGCAAGAAGCGCGTCCGCAGGGAGCCCGACGCTTTCCAGAAGACCTTCGGCGGCCTGCTCGAGCACGTCCGCGGCTCCGGCATGCTGCTGATCATCCTGCTGGTCGGCGCGCTGGTGGCCGTCGCCGCCCTGTGGGTGGCGTCCAGCCGACGCATGGAGACGGAGGCCGCCGCCCAGTCCAAGCTGGCCGCGGCCCTCGAACATCCGGCTCCCGCGGACCGGCTGACCGCCGTGCGCAAGCTGGCCGAGGAGTCCCCCGACACCCGCGCCGGCGCCCTGGCCTTGTGGACCGAGGCCATCCTGCTGCACGAACAGGCCATCAAGGGCGCCAAGGAGGAGAACCTCCGCGAGGCCCTGCAGAAGATCGATGCCTTCCTCGCCAAGAACCCCGGGCACCTGCTGACCCCGCAGGCCCTGGAGCGGCGCGCGCTGGTGTTGGAAGACACCGCCATGATGCTCCGGGAATCCGGCAAGACCGACGAGGCCGCCAGGACCTTCGCGTCCGCCGCACAGGCCTTCGAGCAGGCGGCCAAGGCGGTGGTCGACACGGACCGGGCCTACCTGCGCGGCCGGCTGCTCTACGGCCAGGCCCGCTGCCAGACGGAGCTCAAGCAGACCGAGCAGGCCGTCCAGACCCTGGAGCAGGCCCTGAAGGCCAAGACCGAGGACCGCGGCGACCCCTGGCGCCCGGCGGCTTCGGCGCTGCTGGCCCAGCTCCGGCCGGCCTCTCGCGACCTGCGCCTCAAGGCCACGGCCTCCGACGAGACCGCCCCGGCCGCGCCCAAACCGGCCGCCGGCGGCCCGGGAAAGGATGCTCCCAAGGACGCGCCCAAGGCCGCTCCCGGCGATGCCGGGAAGGGCGGCTGACCGCGCCGGTCCTTGACAAGGGAGGCGCTCCGGATACGCTTCGGGCAGTTGACAACGGCCGCGCCAGTGACGGGCGACGGCTTTCGGGGGCGAGATTAGGAGAGGATGGTTCATGGCGGACTTCAACAAGATCTCGGAGATGCTCCAGAAGGGCAAGGCCAAGGACGTCGAGGCCCTGGTCAAGCAGGCTGCCGATGAAGGCGTTCCGCCCGGCGACATTCTCGGCAAGGGGCTGATCGCCGGCATGTCCATCGTCGGCGACAAGTTCAAGAAGAACCAGGTCTACGTGCCCGAGGTGCTGATCGCCGCGCGCGCCATGCACGCCGGCCTCAAGGTCCTCGAGCCGCTGCTGGCCAAGGCCGGCGTCAAGCCCCTCGGCGTGGTCGCCGTCGGCACGGTCAAGAACGACCTGCACGACATCGGCAAGAACCTGGTCATAATGATGCTCAAGGGCGCCGGCTTCCAGGTCATCGACCTGGGCATCGACGTCCCGGCCGAGAAGTTCGTCAAGGCCGCCCAGGACGGCGCCCAGGTGCTGGGCCTGTCCGCCCTGTTGACCACCACCATGCCCCAGATGAAGAGCGTGGTCGACGCCTGCAAGAGCGCCAACGTCAAGGCCAAGATCATGATCGGCGGCGCGCCGGTCACCCAGGCCTACTGCGACGAGATTGGCGCCCAGGGCTACGCGCCCGACGCCGCCAGCGCCGTGGACGTGGCCAAGAAGCTGCTGGTCGCCTGAAGATCGCCTGAACGCGGTTGCGCGGGGGCTCCGACCGGAGCCCCCGCTCATTTTGCGGGGGAGGGCTCCGGGCCCGGGCCGGCCTGCCCCAGGGACTCTCCAGTCTCGACCCACTCGGCCATCAGGGCCTGGAGGCGCTCGTCCGCCGCGCGGTACTCGTCGCCCAGGCGCCGGACCGCGTCCAGGTCCTGGGCCTCGCCGGCCAGTCCGATGCGCGCGCCGAGTTCGGCGAGCTTCTGTTCCAGCCCGTGGATCTCGGCTTCGAGTTCCTTGTGGCGGGCTGCCAGCCGGGACCGCCGGCGCATCTCCCGCCGGGCATCCTCGCGCGCCTGGGCCGCGGCCTCCCGCGCCGCGCCGGGTTCGTCCGCCGCACCCGGCGCAGCCCCCGAGCCCCGGACGCGGAGGTAGTCCGACCAGTTCCCGGCCATGGCCCGCACCTCGCCCCCGGCGATGATCCACAGGTCGGTGGCCAAGGCGTCGACCAGGTACCGGTCGTGGCTCACGAAGAGCACCGTTCCGTCGAACTCCCGCAGGACCTCCTGGAGCACCTCCTGCGAGGGGATGTCCAGGTGGTTGGTGGGCTCGTCGAGCATGAGCAGGTTGGCCCCGGCCAGCGCCAAGCGGGCCAGGGCCACGCGGCTGCGCTGCCCGCCGGACAGGTCGCCGATCCGCTTGAAAACGTCATCCCCGCAGAACAGGTACTGGCCGAGGTAGCTCCTGACCTGCTCGGGCTTCATGGCCGGCCGAACCGCGCGCACCGCCTCGAGCACCTGCACGTTCTCGTCGAGGTCGGCATGGGTCTGCGACAGATACCCCGGAGCGATGCTTGCCCCGCGCTTGACCGTGCCGGACAGCGGGGGGATATCCCCGAGGAGGGTCCGCACCAGGGTGGTCTTGCCCGAGCCGTTGGCCCCCACCAGGGCCACCCGCCGTCCGCGGACGAGGTCCAATTCGGGGATCCGCAGCAGCGGCCGCTCCCGATCGTAGCCCGCCACCAGCGAGCGGGCGCGCAGGACCAGATCCCCGCCCCTTTCCGCCTCGCGCATTTCCACCCGGATGCGCGAAGCCTCCGGCGGGCGCCCTATGGCCTCGCGCTCCAGGAACTTCTCCAGGTGCGCCTGGCGGCCGCGGGCCTCCTTGGAGCGCTGCCCGGCGCCGTAGCGGCGGACGAAGTCGCGGGTCTTCTCGATGTACTCCTGCTGGGCCTCCCAGCGGGCCAGGCGTTCGGCGTAGCGCTCCTCGCGCTGGCGGGTGTAGGCGCTGTAGTTGCCGCGGTAGGTTTCGAGCGTCCCGAAGCAGATCTCCCAGACCCGCGCGGCGAGCTTGTCCAGGAAGAAGCGGTCGTGGGACACCACCACCAGCGTGCCCTCGAAGCGCGCGAGGAACTCCTCCAGCCACTCGATGGCATCGAGGTCCAGGTGGTTGGTGGGTTCGTCGAGCAGCAGGACCTCCGGCGCCTCGAGCAGCAGCCGGGCGAGCAGGGCCCGCGTCCGCTGGCCGCCGGATAGCTCGCCCAGCCGCTGTTCGCGCTGCTCGGCGCTGAACCCCAGCCCGGAGAGGACCGTCTCCATCTTCCGCTGGTAGGAGTAGCCGCCGCGGTGCTCGAAATCCGCCTGCAGGACGCTCAGGCGCGCCAGCAGCCTGTCGTGCTCGGCCCCGGAAGGCTCCGCGGACAGCTGCTCGGAGAGCTCGTGGATCTCGGCCTCGGTGCGGCGGAGCGGTTCGAAGACGCCCAGCAGGTGCGCCCAGAGCGTCTCCGTGTCCTGGCCGGACGGGGGGACCTGGGGCAGGTACCCAACGCGCAGGCCGCGCCGGGACTGCACCTGCCCCCAACTCGGCTCCTCGGCCCCGGAGAGGATCCGCAGCAGCGTGGTCTTGCCGCCGCCGTTGGGGCCGACCAGGCCGATGCGGTCGCCCTCCTCCACCTGGAAGCAGAGGCCCCTGAACACCTCGTGGGCGCCGTAGTGCCGGCCGACGCCCTCGCCGGATATCAGCGCCATGCCGCGGCCGGCCTCAGGGCTTCCAGTTGCGCACCGTGCGGCAGAACTCGGCGATGTTCTCGATGGGCGTCTCGGCGGGCAGGTCGCATCCGGTGGAGGCGATGAAGTTGGGCACGCCGCGCATGGCCTCCAGCAGCCCCAGGGTGGCGTTGCGCACGGCCTCGCGGCTGCCGGTGAGCATGTCCGTCACCGGGCTGAGGTTGCCGATCAGCACCACCTCGGGGTCGACGCGCGGGGCGATCCGCGGGAAGTTCACGGCCGCGTCGAGACTGAGGCCCTGAGCGCCCGTCCGGCACATGCCCTCGATCAGATGCTCGGTGTTGCCGCAGATGTGCAGCACGGTCTTGATGTCCAGGTGGCGGATGACGTTGGCGGTGCTCTGGCCGCTGAACTCCCAGTAGGCATCGGGCGACAGGATCACCGCGGTGGGCTCGAGGATGGCGATCATCCCGGCGCCGGCCGCCTCCAGGGACTTGGCGTACTCGATGACCGCGTGCTCGCAGAAGTTCACCGTGGCCCGGACCACGTCCGGGGAGTCGATGGTGGCCAGGGCGATGTCGTTGGCCCCGATCATCAGCCCGGCCAGCGAGAACGGCCCGATCACGTAGCCGCCCACCGGGATGGAGAGCTTCCGGGAGAGCTGCCGGACGGTCTCCTGGAAGACCCAGGCCCGCCCGTCGTAGAGCGGATCGACCACCTTGAACTGATCCAGGTCGGAGACCTGCTTGACCGGGTGCCACTCCACGGTGGCCGACTCCTGCAGCGGGAACTTGATGGGCAGCCCCAGGGCGCCCGCCTCCACCGACAGGTCCATCATGGTGAAGATGGCGTCCGGCAGGATGCGCTCGGCCAGCTTGTAGAGCGACCGGGCCTGCAGTTCGGCGTTGAACTCGTTCTGCTTGACGGTGGACCTGGTCAGCTGCACGCCGGGGTATCCGGCCAGGGGCACGACCAGCCGCCTGGGGCTCTCCCGGACCATGTCGATGAGGCGCATGGATGTCGACCCTTTCGTTGTTCTGCCGCTCGCCGTCCGATGTTACCGCTGTCGCGGCCTGTTTCAAGGTTTCGGGGCGGAGAGAACCTCCCGGCCGCCGGTCGAGACGCGCATCCCTCCGTCGCGACCGAGACTGAAAAGGTCTTCGACTCCGCCCTGGCGCACCTTGATGACCAGCCCGTCGGCGCCCTCCTCGATCGCGACTGACTCGACCACCGGCCTGCCGCCCTTCCGGACCGGTTCTAGGACCGCGGCGAACCGTGCGCTCCGGCCGGTGCGCGAAACGATCGCCAGCGGCACGCGGTCCTCGACCGAGGCGCCCACCCCGTCGGCGGTGACCACCTGCGTGCCGGCCGCCGCTGCCACGGCAAGCCAGGTGCTCACTTCGTCTCCGGCGAACTCGACGCGGACCGCGCCGTCGGTACGACCGCCCCTGGCGCCCTTCAGGTACTCCCGGCCGACCATCTTCCAGTCCGCAGGAACCTCGCCGGCGGCGGCCTCGCAGCGCGCGGCCGAGCCCCGGTTGTGGTAGGTCCAGTCGAAACGCCGCTCGCTCCCGGCCGCCAGTTCGTCCAACACCAGCAGGTAGGAAGGCATGATGACGAGCAGCCGCCGGTGCCGGACTCCCTTGTAAGCCGCGTCGCAGGAGGCCAGGGCCGCCGCACAGGAGTCGTTGGCGGCAAAGAGCTCACACTTGCCCTCGACCGGCTCCTGGCTCAGTCCGTCGACCAGCACGGCGTTGTGGCCGACCGTGGCCTTGTACCAGTTTCCGTGGACCGGCAGGCGGTAGGCCTGACTGGCGGCGCGGCCCGGATCGACTCCCAGCTCCTTCCCGTACCCGAAGAAGACGAAGCTCAGCTTGTCGAGGTGGCCGTGGAAGCCGCCGTAGGGGCCGAAGGTGAAGGCCGCGGCCAGCCCCGCCTCGCCCTTGGTGCGGAGGACCGCGTGGCCGGCGCCCCTGAAGACTTCGCTGCCCCCCGGAGCGGGCCGCCTGGGGGCTGCCTCCGGCTCCCGCCCGAACAGGACCGACTCCCAGGAAGGCTTGTCCGGCAGGAGCGCCGCCAGCGCCGGTTCGCGGGTCGCGTTCCAGGCGCACTCCAGGAGCCGACCGTCGCCCGCCGCCTTGGTGTTCACGTCGTCGCCGAAGCGGGGCAGCGAACCGTCGGGCATGGCGTAGCGCGCGGAGAGCGTGAACATCTTCCGGAACTCCGGCCGCTTCCAGAGGTCGAGCCCGAGCCGGCGGGCCGGCTCGGCGGTGGCCACCAGGGCGCTCAGCGTGTAGAAGTGGTAGCCCCAGCTGTTCTCGTACCACATGCCGTCGGCCGAGACCGAGGCCTTCATCTGGAAGTCGAAGCCGTTGGCCGGGTCGGAGACGGCGCGCTCGACCCAGGCGGCCTCGCCGAGCAGCGCCCCGCCCCAGACCATGGCGGCATTGTGCCAGGACTGCCAGTTGCTCTTGCCGGACTGGTTCCTGGCGATGTTCTCGATCATCGGCCGGACCAGCCCGTCGCGGACGGCCTTGGCCTCCGCGTCGGAGAGCACTCTCGAGCCGAGAACCAGGTCGAAGGCCGGGCCGATCTCCAGGGAGAACTGGGCCGCCTCGTTGAGGGTCTGCTCGAAAATGTGCCCGCCGGACTTGCTCCTGGCATCCTTCCAGTTGTTGGTGTGGTAGGGGTACTTCGCGTACCGCTCGGAGTAGCCCTTGAGAACGGCAGCGGCGTGCTCGGAGTAGCGCCGCTCGCCGGTTATGGCCCCGGCCCAGGCGCAGTCGATCATGCCCTTGAGGATGACGTAGTGCTGGCGCTCGAAGATCACGTCGTCGTAGGGCTCGCCGGTGTAGACCTTGCCGCACTTGGGGCAGCGGTGATGTGCCTCGTCGACGGTCTTGAGCGCCATCTGGCAGGCGTCGCACTGGTACCACTGGTTGTGCTGCCCGCCGCGCGGCGGGAAGACGATGGCTTTGCCGGCGACCTTGTCGGCCCGGGCCACCAGCGCGGCGACAACGTCGTGCGCCGCTCCCCTCCCCTTCCAGGCGGCCTGCAGCCGGCCGAGTTCCTCGGGAGTGCAGGCCAGGCAGGGATGCTTCATGGGGCTGGGCAGGGTGATCCGGGGCATGGCGGGCTCCTCGGAGCGCGCGGCGCAGGGAAGACATGCGGCCATAATAGTGACCGCAACCATCACAACGGACCGACTGACGAGGACTGACATGACTCCCTCCGCGCTGTTCTAAGCAGGCATCGTAGGTGCACCGGTCGAGAGGTCAAGCGGCGTATGGGTGAAGTAGATTCTTGACTTGCTCCCGACCATAGGCAGAATGTTGGGCGGATGAGGGCTCATGGTCAATGGAGGAAATTCTCGCAGTCTTTCTGCAGTTCCTGTGCGAATTCACAGCCAACGTTCTCATTGGCACTCCACTTGACACATTGTTCAGCCAAAGGAAGAGGCCGGAACCTGCGCGCATTGCCGGAATGTGCGTCATCTGGCTCGTTATGGGAGCTGCCATCGCCGGCTTTTCCCTCATGGCGTTCCCTCGCACGCTCATCTCAGTTCCTGCATTGCGCATCATCAACCTGGGCCTTGCCCCCGCTGTCTCCGGACTGATCTCGCAGGCCATCGCAAGACGTCGCGCACGACGCAACCCAGTCATAGTTCCGCGCAAGCATTTCTGGCTTACCCTATGCTTCACTCTCGGGTTCGTCCTCATTCGGTTCGTATATGCGGTGCGCCCTGGGAGCGAGGCATAGCTGGCTCACCATGAGTTCCGCCTGCCCTGCCGGTTGCATAGCGCTCCTCCCACTGGATAATCTCCCCCATGGCCCCCGAACCCCTTGAACCCGCCGCCGCTCCAGGGCCCGAGCCTGAGCCCGGCCCCTCCGAGGACGACCTCGGCGTCGCGCCGGGGGAGTCGCTGGCGCTGGTCGTGCCGCCGCAGGCGGCGAGCGAGCGGCTGGACCGCTTCCTGGCCTCGCGGCTGCGGGACTGCTCGCGGAGCTACGTCCAGAAACTGATCAAGGCTGGGCTCGTGCTGCTGGGCGGCGCGCCGGCCAAGGCCTCGAAGAGCGTCTCCGGCGGCGAGCGGCTCGAGATCGAGTTCCCGCCGGTCGACGAGGAGCCGGCCGCCGTCCCGGAGGACATCCCCGTCCCGGTGCTCTTCGAGGACGAGGCCATGGTTGTGGTGGTCAAGCCGGCCGGCATGCCCACCCACCCCTCCTGCGGCCACGCGCGCGGGACGCTGGCCAACGCCATGGTCTTCCACTGCAACGGGCGGATCTCGGGCCTCAACGGCCCGGTCCGCCCGGGCATCGTCCACCGTCTCGACATGGACACGAGCGGCGTGATCCTGGTGGCCAAGACCGACCAGGCCCACCGCGAGCTCGCCCGGGAGTTCGCCGCGCGCGAGGTCGCGAAGACCTATCTGGCCATCGTCCACGGCGCCCTGCGCCCGCCGGCCGGAGTCATCGACCGCGACCTCGGCCGCCACCCGGTCAAGCGCAAGAAGCAGGCGGTGCTGCGCGAGGGCGGCCGCGCGGCAATCACGGAATACCGGACCCTGGAGCAGTTGTCAGTTGCCAGTGGCCGGCTGGCGGCAGCGCCCAGAGCCCAAGGCCCAAAGCCCAAAGCCCTCTTCAGCCTCGTCGAACTCCGCCCCAAGACCGGCCGCACCCACCAGATCCGGGTGCACCTGGCTTCCTCCGGCTGCCCGATCCTCTGCGATGGGCTCTACGGGAGGGAGACGGAATTCCCGACGGCATTTGCCACTTGCCAGTTGGCAGTTGGCAGCGGCTCCGAAAGCCGAAAGCCCAAAATCGAAAGCCCCACCCCTGAACCCGGAACCCGGAACCCGGAACCTTTGCTGCGTCGTCAGGCGCTCCACGCCACCGCCATCGAGTTCACGCACCCGCTCTCCGGGCAGCGCCTGAGCTTCTCGGCCCCGCCGCCGGCCGACTTCGCGACGGCCCTGGAGCTGCTGCGGCGCGGAGGCGGCTAGCCACCCTCACTTCGACGGCGGGCAGCGGTGGTCGAGCTCGGCCAGGCGGTCGGTCTTCCCGGACAGATACTCCCCGATCCGGCGGTCCATCTCCCGGTAACGCTCGGCGAGCATCCCGAAACGACCCTGGATGGTCTCCAGGCCCTCGGGCTTGTTGTGCGCCAGCCACATCTCCCGGAAGGAGTCGGCCATCCTGCGGACCGCCGCGGCCGCCAGCCCGATCCTGCGCCGGGCCGCGCGCAGTCCGGCGCGGTCGCGGCGGCGGTAGGCGGCCAGCAGCTCGGCGGCCAGCGTGTAGCGCTCGGCGAAGGCCGCCGCCGTGCGCTGGGCATGGCGCAGGTCGCCCGCGGAACGGTCCCCGGCGCGCGTCTCGAGCTGGCCGGAGAGCCGGCGGAACCCGTCGGCGACCTTGCGCATCCTCGCGGGGCTGTCTTTCGCCCAGGTGCGCAGGGGCACCTCGAAGAACGGGTCGGCCCACATGTCCGGCTGGAAGCCGGCCGCCATGCCGTGGATTTCCCCGGCCAGGCGGTGCGCCGCGTAGCTGCCTCCGCAGACCGCGGCGAAACGCTTCTCGAGCCGGCCGGAGTCCGGCGACTTCTCGCCGAAGGCGATGTCCGCGCAGTAGGCCATCCCGGCGAAGGCCGAGTCGTGGTCGCAGTAGGCGCCGTTGTCGCCCCACATCGTGAAGATCAGCTCCTTGAGCCCGGCGCGGTAGCAGGCCCGGACGCAGGCGCCGGCGTTGGCCTCGGTCAGGCGCGGGTCGTACCAGTACTTGTTCCAGGTCCAGATGCCCGAGGCCATCAGCGGCTCCTTGCCCATGGCCCGGTGGCGGCGGATCCAGTCGAGGTAGAAGGCCTCGCGGTCGTGGTAGTAGTCCCAGTAGACCAGGTCGGCGGCCGCCGGGATCTTGCGGACCACGCGCCCGGGGATGACCGTCTTGGGATCGTAGTAATCGCCGGTCGGCGAGCCCAGCCGGAAGTACATGTCCGACCAGATCATGGGCTTGAGACGCATCCGCCGGCAGATGCCCACCACCCGGGCCAGGTGCCGGTTAAAGATGTCGAACTCGGGACGGTGGCCGTGGAGGTCGAGGTACCGGCCCCGGCCCAGGTCCCAGGCCTCGTCCATGCCGATGTGGATGCGGCGCGTCCGGCAGATGCCGCTCCAGAAGGCGATCATTTTCTCGACGAGCCGGTAGGTCCTCGGCTCGTCGACCAGCATCACCGAGTTGGTGTCCTTGACCGGGCGGTAGGCGGCGTGCTTGAGCATGTGCTCCAGGTGCGCCAGCGTCTGGATGCAGGGAACCACCTCGATGTTCAGCCGCGCGGCGGCCGCGACGATGGAGCGGAGCTCCCGCGCGGTGTACGCTCCCCGGCGGCACCCGAAGTACGGCTCGCCCTCCAGCTCGTAGGTGTCCTCGGTGTAGAGCATGAGCATGTTGTAGCCAAGCAGCGCCAGTCGCGGCAGCCAGACCTCGCGGATGTGCTCCGCGGTCATGACCGCGTTGCGCGAGCAGTCCAGCATCACCCCCAGCGTCCGGAACGGGGTGGTCTCGCGGTTGGCGCCCTCCCCGGCCAGTCCGGCCAAGAGCGTCCCCAGGGCACGCCCGGCCATGGCCGGGGAGCCGTAGCGAACCTCGACCCGGCTGCCGCGGCGGCGGGCCTCCCAGCAGCCCGGCGCCCCCGCCCGCTCGAAGCAGAGTTCCAGCCCGGCCAGTCCCCCCCGCCCGGCGCCTTGCGCGGCCTCGGCGGCGGCGAGCAGCCCGCGGAGCTCCGCGGGGGCCTTGGTGACGTTCAGCCTGCGCCTGTTAATCATCTTCCCTTGCTCCTGTCCTGCCCCGCTTTGCTCCTGTGAAAATGGCGGCCGGAGCCTGCCCCGGCCGCCACCCGGAATTCCTTCCGGCTACTCGAAGAACGCCTTGTGCAGCGCGCGGACCGCGGTGGGGATATCGCCTTCCTCGACCACGAAGGCGATGTTGATCTCGCGGGCGCCCTGGGAGATCATGCGCACGTTGACCCCGGCGTCCGAGACCGCCCCGAAGACGCGGGCCGCAAAGCCCTTCTGCCCGCGCATGCCCTCGCCGACCAGGCAGATGATGGCCATCTTGGCGCGGACCTCGACCTCGGCGAACTCGCTGATCTCGTCGACCGCCGCCTCCAGGCCGGAGGCCGAGTCGGAGGTCATGGACAGCGACACCTCGCTGGTGGCGATCATGTCCACCACCACCCGGTGCTTCTCCAGGACGTTGAAGACCCTGGCCATGAAGCCGTGCTCGGAGAGCATGCGCGGGGTGAACACGTCGATGAGGTGGATGCCCTCCTTGTAGACCACCGACTTGACCGGCGGCTCGAGGCACGGGCCCTTGACGATGACCGTGCCCGGGGCGGTCTTCTTGGTGGTGTTTAACACCCGCACGGGGATATCGCGCTCCACCGCCGGGGCGATAGTCGCCGGGTGCAGGACCTCGGCGCCGTAGTAGGCCAGCTCGCCGGCCTCGGCGAAGCTCATGCGGTCGAGCAGCCGGGCCTGGGGGATGAAGGACGGATCGGCGGTCATCACCCCGTCGACGTCCTTCCATATCTGGATCTCCTCGGCGCCCAGCGCCGCGCCGAATATGGCCGCGGTGTAGTCCGAGCCCGAGCGCCCGATGGTGGTGATCTCGCCCTTGTGGTTCTTGCCGATGAAGCCGGTGGTAACCACCACGCCCTGGCGGCCGGCCAGGCTCTTCTGCAGGGCCTCGTAGGTCTCGTTCTTGAGCACCCGGGCCTTGCCGAAGTCGCTGTCGGTGCGGAAGCCCAGGTCGTAGCTGGCGACGGCCTCGGCCTGGCCGCCCATCTTGCGCAGCACCGCGGCCATGATCTTGGCGCTCATCTGCTCGCCGAAGCTCATCACGAAATCGAGGGTCCGGGGGGTGAGTTCCTTGACCAGGCTGATCCCGGAGAGCAGCTCGTGCAGGCGCACCAGCTCGCCGCTGACCAGGGTCATGGGCAGCCCCAGCTCCTCGAGCATCTCCAGGTGCCGGACGCGCACCGCCCGGAACGGGGACTCGACCTCGCCGGTCAGGGCGTTCTTGGCCGCGCCGATGAGCTCGTCGGTGATGCCCGACAGGGCGCTGACCACCACCAGGGGCTTCTGGTCCGCGCGCTCCAGGACGATCTCTGCGCAGTTCCTGATCCGCGCTGGCGTGCCGACGCTGGTGCCTCCGAACTTCATGACGATCACGGATGCCGCTCCTTTTCTGGGCCTGTCCTTAATCCGCCGGCCGACCTTCTGCGCCGGAAACGGCGGAATTATATGGCCGCCCCCCCGGGGCGCAAGGCTGAAGACGGTGCGGCGGCAAGGTGCGCCCCGCGGGCGATGCGTCTGCCGTCCTCCGAAAATCCGCTCCCCACTGCGCCATTCCCGGGTATAATGCGCCTGCGGACGGGTTGCCACGCGGGGGAGAGGCGCAACGGGGGGCTGGCGCCCGGGCCTGCTGATGCGGAGACCGCCATGCCTCTTTACCGACTGTTGGCCCCGACCGGCAGCATTCCGCTGGCCGGCGGGGAGCTCAAGATCGGCAGCTCTCCGGACTGTCAGGTGCGCGCCGAGGGGCCCGACGTGGCCTCGCACCACGCCCGGCTGGTGGTGCGCAAGGGGCTCATGCCCCTGGTCATCCCCTGTTCGGCCTCCTGCCAGGTCTTCGTCGACGGCCACGAGGTGGCCGGGCAAGCCGAGCTCAAGCCCGGAGCCACCCTGCGGGTCGGGACGTCCGAATTCCACCTCGAGCTCTCCTCCGATGCGGCGCCCGCCGACGCCCCCCGCGGCCCGCTCTGGAAACGCCTGGTCCGCTGGGCCCTGTACTCCGCCGCGGCCTTCATCCTGCTGATCGTCCTGATCATAGCCCTGATCCCGGTGATCCTCAGCGAGGCCCGCGTCAAACAGAAGCTGGAGGACGTGCTCGAGGAGAAGCTCCAGCGCGACGTGAACATCGACGCGGTGGAACTCGACCTGCTCCACGGGCTCAAGATCCGCGGCCTGGAGGTCAAGAACAAGGAGGGCTTCAACACCGACCAGCCCTTCCTGCAGATCAGCGAGGTGGACGTGCGCGTCGAGGTCTGGCCGTTCCTGACCAGCCGCTTCGGCCGGCTGTCCGGCTCGGTCACGGTGCGCGACCCCAAGGTCTACCTGGAGCGCGACGCCCGCGACGGCACCTTCAACACCATCGGCATGTTCGAGGGCCGCAAGCCCGCGGCGACCGGCGGCTCCGACGGCAAGGACGCTGGAAAGGCCGCGGCTGGCCGCGATCCCAAGGAGGCCGCCGGCGCACCCCTCGGGCCGATCACCAACCTGAACTTCAGGCTGGCGGTCGAGAACGGATCCATCACCTTCGAGGATCACCGCGCCAAGGCCTCCGGGCGCCTCGACGGCATCACCGTCTCCGCAGCCGTGACCGACTTCGACGTCCCCGAACTGCGCGGGAGCGTCAGCTACGACCTCAGCCTGGCATCTCCGCAGGGGGCCCACCCCGGCCGGCTGCAGGTCCGCGGCGCCACCGACCTGGACCTGGCCGCCGCCCCCGGCCGCAACGCCCTGGGCATGGACATCGAGAAGCTCTCCGGGGAGCTGGTCAACGTGAACGTGCAGGACCTGGACCTCGGCGAGCTGGCCAGATTCCTGGATCGCCCGGCTCCGGGGGCCGTGTCCCTGCAGCTGGTGGTCAAGCCGGTCGCCAGCCGCCCGCTGACCATGGGCATCAACGGCAAGCTGGACATCCCGCAGATCGATGCGGTGGCCCTGGGGCTGGGCTCCCAGCAGGTGCCCGGAGCCGGCGCGGCCCTGGCCGTGGACGGGCAGGTCGAGCTGGAGACCGGCAGCGCCGCGCTGACCCTCGACGGGACCTCCGCACTCTGGAAGAAGCTCGGCGCCCGGCTGCAGGTCCGGGAGCTCCCCGCGCTGGCCCTGGTGGCCGGCCAGAGATCTGGAAGCGCGCCGGCCGGCGCCGTGCAGTTCGACTTCCAGGCCACGGCGGACATCGCCACCCTTACCGGCCGTGACTTCGGCAAACTCTTCGGAGCCAAGGCGCCGATCGCCGGCACCTTCAGCCTGAGCATCAAGGCGGACGGGCCGGTCGGCGACCTGCCGGTCAGCACCGAGCTGGCCCTCAAGGGGATCACCGTCCCGCCCGAGTACACCGACGGCAAGCCGCTGCCCGCCGAGGACCTGGGCCTGAGCGTCGCCTCCCGCCTGGCGCTGGACCCGGCCACACTGGCCTTCCGCAGGGTCTCCGCGGAGGCCACCATCACCTCGGCGGCCGTGACCGGGAAGCTGACCAACGGCCTCTACGCCGCCGCGGCTTCCGGGGCGCCGCTCCAGCTCGGCGGCGAGATCGCCTTCAAGGCCAGCTTCCGCAAGGTGCTCGACCGCTACCAGCAGATCCTGCCGGCCCTGCCGCCGCTCGACGAGGAGCTGAGCCTCACGGCCAGCGCCAGGAGCGACAAGGGCCCGATCGCCCTCCGCGCCGAACTGGAGAGCCGCCAGGCCGGAGCCAAGCCCGACCCGATCAAGCTGACCGCCGAGGCCCGGCTGGGATCCGGGGCGGAACTGAGCTTCGAGGACCTCGTCCTGACCGCCAAGACTCCGGAGTCCAAGGCCCTGGACTTCCGGGCCGCCGGACAGGTGCTGCGGGCCTCCTCGGCCGCGCCCGAGCTCTCGCTGCAGTTCGGCTGCCCGCAGACCGACCTCTCCGCGCTCAAGGCGCGCCTCGAGCCCATCCTGCGGCTGGCCGGCGAGCGGGCCGGCCGACTGGACGTCCGCGGGCAGATGACCCTGTCGGGAGGGGAGATCAAGGGCAGCCCCGCCGGCAAGATGACCGTCAAGCTCACCCTCGACCTGGCCGGCCTGGAGGTGTCCGGGCTGGGCGCCGACGCGAAGCAGGGCGTCAAGGACTCCCGGATGCGCCTGGACCTCAATGCCGACCTCGAGCCGGCCAAGCGCAGCCTGACCGCCCGGACGGTGAGCCTGACCAGCTCGATCTGCAACCTGAACCTGGCCGGCGAGGTCCGCGACTGGGGCAAGCTCCTGGGCGAGTACAAGTTCAGCCTGGACGCCGACGCCGAGAAGACCGCGGCCCTGCTCGGCGCCCTGGGGCTGATCGACCCGGGGCTGGCGCCCCGCGGCAAGGCCAGCATCGCCCTCTCCGCCGACACCCGCGACGGGACCATCTCGCTGGAGCGTTTCCTCATCGACACCGACCTGGTCACCGTGCAGATCAGCCCCGGCCAGCTCAAGGGCTTCCAGGTCGAGAAGATCGGCGACGATCCGTCCAAGTTCGCCCAGGCCTTCGACGGCCTCTCCGGGGAGCTGGTCCTCGAGAAGTGCCTGATGGACGTGGCCGCGCTGGGCAAGCTGCGCGACACCGTCCCGGCCATACCCCGGGAGCTGTCCGGCGCCGGACCGATCAGCCTGACCGCCAGGGCCTCCGGCACCAAGGGCCGGATCCTGCTGACCGTCGGTCTCGACGCCGACAAGGCGGCGGTGAACTTCACGGGCCTGATCAACAAGCCGGCCGGAGTCGCCGCCCGCGTGACCCTCGACGGCCAGCTCCAGTTCGACGCCGAGAGCCGCCCGCTGCGCATCTCCAAGCTGGAGGCCAGGCTGGGCGAACTGCTGGTCACCGGCTCGGGCTCCGCGGCCATGGACATGACCCAGGTCGACGTGGCCCTGAACGTCCCCAAGTTCGCGCCGGAGAGCGTCCGGGCCATGTTCCCGCCTCTGGCCGAGTTCGCCTTCGGCGGCAAGATCGAGCTCTCCGGCCTGAAGCTGGCCGGGAACGTCAAGGAGGTTCTGGACAGCAAGGCGGACATCTTCGCCGGCCGCCTGGCCGGACTCACTTTCGGCGGCAAGGCCGGCCTAGAGGACCTGAGCTTCGAGTGCTCCCAGCTGCCGAACATGCGGCTGCGGGCCAGCGGACCCGTCGAGGTCGACACCGCCGCGGTGAAGCTCGACGGGCTCTCCGCCGGCATCGTCCACAAGCGGACCCAGCAGGAGGCCAGGCTCACGGTGGTCGCCGGCCAGGTGACCTCGGCAGTCAAGGACGGCCGGCTGCTGACCGACCTGGGCAAGCTCTGCATCAGCCGCCTGGACGTGGTCTGCCCGGAGGCCAAGGTCCACGAGATACTGCTGGCCATGGAGGCGCCGCCGGCTCCGGCCAAGCCAAAGGCGCCCTCCCCCGCCCCGCCCGCTGCGGCCCCGGCGGCCCCCGCGCCCAGACCCGCGCAGCCGCCCGCCGGCAAGGCTCCGGCCGCGGCCAAGCCGTACGACTTCCTGGCCGGCTATGTCATCAAGGACAGCACCATCCGGGTCGGCCGGGTCAGCTACCTGAACTACGTGCTGACCGACCTGACCGGAACTCTCGCGCTCAAGGACAACGTCGCCAACGTCACCGACTTCAAGGCCAAGGCCTACAAGGGCGACGTGTCCGGCCGGGTCAGCGCCGATCTCAACGTGCCGAACATCGCCCACACCGTCGACCTCCGGCCGACCGGGGTGGACGTCAACGCCGCCGCCACCGAGATCATGGCCTACAAGGACATCTTCCACGGCAGGGTCTCCGGCTCGGTCACCTGGGCCGGCGTCGGCTACAAGCCCGGCGAGTTCGCCTCGCTCGACGGCCGCGTCCAGGTGCGCTACGACGAGCCGGTGGTCCGCAACATCGAGAAGTTCCCTCCGCTGCGCGAGGCGGTCAAGTCGTTCGGCGGGGATCTCTTCCTCCCCGAGTTCCTCAAGGCCATCAACGCCACCGAGTTCAAGTTCGTCCCGACCGAACTGACCCTGGCGCTGGAGGCGATTGACGGCAAACCGGTGATCCGCGCCAAGGACAAGACCATGCTCCGCACCGTGGAGGCCGACCCGCTGGAGGTCGGCCTGCTCGGGGGGATATGGCTGTTCCCCGACGCCAAGGGCGAATTCCCCTTCATGGACAACACCCGCATGTACGTGCAGCGCCTGCCTGGCCGGTGGCTGGACCAGATGAACGTCGACGGGCTGGTCCCCAAGGGCGCCCGGACCGACAAGACGGCCAAGGCCCTGCGCGACGCCCTGCAGGACGAGCTCAAGGCCGGCAAGGCCTTCCTCACCTTCGCCGGCACGGTTCAGAACCCGCAGGTCGACAACTCCGGGTTCGCCAAGAACGTCCTGAAGGTGATCGCCAACGTCGGTCTGGACATCGGCCTGGACATACTCAAGCAGCACCTGGACGGCAAAGACGACAAGAAGAAGGACCCCGACAAGAAGAAGAAGGATGACTCCAACCCGCTGGAGGATTTGATCAGGAAGAAGCTGAAGCCCTGAGCGCCGGGGCGCGCGGTCAGTCCCCGCACCCCTCCGGCAGCCCCAGCCACGCCCGGGCGTCCCGGGCGTCGTCGAACACCCGGATCTCGCGCATCCCGCCGGGGATGGATTCCCGCAGCGCCTTGAAGATGTGCATGCCGGTGCGGGCCAGGGCGCTGCCGGCCACCAGCGCCATCCGGCTGCAGACCGGCGCGTCTATAGCGTGGCCCCTCCTGGCCAGTTCGCGGATGTCCTCCACGGACACGTCCGCGCGGCTCGCATCGCTGAAGTCCATCAACTCGGCGAAACCGGCCACGGCCGGGTCCGTCCAGACTCTGGCCTGGTACTCCAGGATGTCCCGTCCGGTCACCCGGCCGCGCAGGTGGGAGACCACGGCGCGCTCCTTTGGATAGATGCGGTAGTCGACGCCCACGCGGCCCTCAGGCCTCGTCCGGCAGCCCAAGCCAGGCGCGGGCGTCGGCGAGCCGATCGAAGACCCGGACCTCCCTCGCGCAGCCCTGAAAGGACTCCCGGGCCGCCTTGTAGACGTGCACGCCAGTGACGGCTATCGGCCCGACCGCGACCAGCGCCATGCGCGACGGCACGGCCCCGTCGATGACGTGCGAGCGGGCGGCCAGCTCGCGCAGCTGCTCCACGGACACGTCGGTCCGGACCGCCGATGTGAAATCCAGGAGCACGTCGAATTCGGACACGGCCTCGTCGCCCCAGACTTCCTGCTGGTAGCGCAGGATCTCCGCGCCGGAGATCTGGCCGCTGAACGTGGTTGCGACCACCCTCCGGCCGCGATCGATGACAGTTCCAATGCCCATCGCCACCGGATGTTACACTCCGAAGTCCCGGTTGGCAAGGGACTTGCCGCCGCCTGTCCGGCCGCGCACCGGAATTGCGGGATTCCCGCTTGACCGGCGCCTATATTAGCATATTATAATATCCGAACACTCAACAGGAGCCCACCATGCTCACCAGACCGCAACTGGAAGCCGCCGCACGCGTCCTGGGCGCCATGGCCCACCCCCTGCGCCTGGGCATCCTTCAGGTGCTCGCCGACGGGGAGAAGACCGTCACCGAGCTCTACGGGAAACTGGACTGCAGCCAGCCGCTGATGTCGCAGCAGCTGCGTCTGCTCGAGGCCCAGAACCTGGTGCAGGCGCGCAAGGAAGGCGCCTCCCGGTACTATTCCATCCGAAACGACGACTTCCTGAAGCTCTTCGCCTGCATGGAGAACCATCTCCGGCAGTACTTCAGGGTCTGAGCATCCAGAGAGGGACGGGACCATGGGCATGAAACTGATCGTGGTCGGCGGTGTGGCCGGTGGCGCAAGCGCCGCGGCCCGGGCCCGCCGACTGAGCGAGGACGCCGAGATCCTGATGTTCGAGCGCGGGGAGTTCATCTCCTTCGCCAACTGCGGTCTGCCCTATCACGTCGGTGGGGTCATCCCCGAGCGCTCCGACCTGATGCTCATGACCCCGGAGGGCTTCAGGCGCCGCACCAACATCGAGGTGCGCACCCGCCAGGAGGTCACGGCCATCGACCGCGCCCGCAAGACCGTGACGGTCCGCAACCTGGAGACCGGCGGGAGCTACGAGGAACGTTACGACGCGCTCATTCTCGCCACCGGCTCGAGCCCGGTGCGCCCTCCCCTGCCCGGAGCCGACGACCCCGACGTCATGCAGCTCTGGACCATTCCGGACATGGACCGGATCGTGTCCCGCGTCAAGGCCGGGGCGCGGCGCGCGGTGGTCATCGGCGCCGGGTTCATCGGTCTGGAGGTCGCCGAGAACCTCCGCGAGCGGGGCCTGGAGGTTGACCTCGTCGAGATGCTGCCCCAGGTGCTGCCCACCCTGGACGCGGAGATGGCCGGGCCGCTGGCCGCCGAGCTTGCCGCCCGCGGAATCCGGCTGCACCTCGGCGCCAGGGTCACCGGCATCAACCGCCCGTCGGCCCCGGATACTGCCGGCAGGGAAATCCGGGTCTGCCTGGACGGCGGCACCGAACTTCCGGCCGACTTCGTCATCCTTTCCGTGGGCGTAAGGCCCAACTCCGAGCTCGCCGCCGCGGCCGGGCTGCCCCTCTCCGAGCGCAGGGGCGTGGTGGTCGACGAGCGCATGCGCACCAGCGACCCGGCCATCTACGCCGTGGGCGACGTCGTCGCCGTGAACAACCTGGTCACCGGCAAGCCCGCCCAGATACCGCTGGCCGGACCGGCCAACCGCCAGGGCCGGATCGCCGCCGAGAACGTCTTTGGCCGGAGGACGGCCTACAAGGGCAGCCTGGGTACCGCGGTCGTCAAGGTCTTCGGCCTGACCGCGGCCTCGGCGGGCCTCACCGAGCGCCAGCTCCGGGCCGAAGGGTTGAAACACGAGAGGATCTACCTGCACCCCCTGTCGCACGCCGGCTACTACCCCGGCGCCCAGGCCATGCACCTCAAGCTGCTCTTCTCGCCGGAGGGCAAGGTGCTCGGCGTTCAGGCCGTCGGCCGCGAGGGCGTCGACAAGCGCGTTGACGTCATCGCCACCGCCATGCGCGGGGGGCTCACCGTCTACGACCTCGAGGAGCTGGAGCTGGCCTACGCCCCGCCCTACGGCTCGGCCAAGGACCCGGTCAACTTCGCGGGCATGGTCGCCGCCAACGTCCTGCGGGGCGACAGCCGGGTGAGCCACGCCGGCGCCATCCCCCAGGGCGCCTTCCTGCTCGACGTCCGCGAACCGGCCGAGCACGCCGCTGGACACCTCCCCGGCTCGACGCTCATTCCGCTCGGACAGCTCCGCGGCCGGCTCAGGGAGCTGCCTCGCGACCGGCACATAGTGGTCTACTGCAAGGTGGGACTGCGCGGATACCTGGCCGAGCGCATCCTCAGGCAGCAGGGCTTCGACTGTTCGAACCTCAGCGGCGGCATGACCACCTGGAAGCTCTTCAACCCCGAACCGCCAAAGGCTGTGCCGGCCGCCCCCGACTCGCCGTCGGGCGGCTGCTGCCCTGGCGGAGCGGCGTCAGGCGGGGCCGCACCGGCCCCGGGGAGGTCCCTTCAAGGAGCGCCCGGGGCCGTGAGGCAGCTGGACCTCAGCGGCCTGCAGTGCCCCGGCCCGATCGTTCGCCTCAGCCAGGAGATCGAGAGGATGGCCGTCGGCGAGGAGGTGGGCCTCAAGGCCCAGCCCGCCTTCGGTCCGGATCTGGCCGCCTGGTGCCGTTCGGCCGGCCACGAGGTGGTCGCGCAGGACTGCGCCTGCGGCCTGCTCACCGCCAGGGTGCGGAAGTGCGCCCGGCCCGAAGCCGGATGCTGCTCTGCAGGGCCCGCCGCCGGCGCGGGGAGCGACAGCGCGGCCATCGTCTGCTTCAGCAACGACCTCGACAAGGTCATGGCCGCCTTCATCATCGCCACGGGCCTGGCCACCCTCGGGACCAGGGTGAAGATGTTCTTCACCTTCTGGGGGCTGAACGTCCTGCGCAAGGAGGCCCCCCCGCCGGTCAGGAAGGACCTCCTCAGCCGCATGTTCGGCTGGATGATGCCGCGCGGCGCCAGGAAGCTTGCGCTCTCCAAGATGCACATGGCGGGCATGGGCACGGCCATGATGAAGCACGTCATGGCCAAGAAGAACGTCTCCGCCCTGCCGGAGCTCATCACCAAGGCCCGGGAGCTCGGCGTCAAGTTCATCGCCTGCGACATGGCCATGGACGTCATGGGCATGAAACGCGAGGAACTGCTCGACTCGGTCGACGAGGTCGCCGGCGTGGCCACCTTCGCGGCCCTGGCCAGGGAGAGCGGGACGGTGCTGTTCATCTAGGGCAGGAAGGTGCGGGGATTCCCCATTGCATCATCGAGCCTTCTGAAGAGCGGAATCGCCCTTCTTCAGCGGCTATTCGGTGTTGCCGAGCCACCCGCACGACCAATCAGGGTCTCTCTGGCGCGGGACCGCGCCGTTCCAGTAGGAGCGGTTCTTGGCGAAGAGGTCTTCCTGCCTCGCGCCCTCCAACTGACGGACCAGCAGTTGCCGCTGGTAGTCCGGCAGAGGGAGTCTTCTTGCGTCTTTCAGGCTGTCCTCGCTGGACAAGCGCTGAAACGCCGGGAAGATCTGCCCTTCGCAGAACTCGCGGAGGCGGCTCAGGCATGAGTCAACAGCGGCGTCCCCTATTCAAAATGCGAAGCTGGTGCCTTTGCCGTTGAGCACATAGTGCAGGTGGTGGCAGTCGCAGTTGTACGGGGCTACACCGTATCTGACCAACAGGGCGTCGCTCTGGCCGTCGCGGAAGATGTCGACGACCTGCGCGAAGGTGGGAAGCGCCCTGGCGCTTCGACCAGTGCGAATTGACCGCCAGCCGCTCCTGGTCAGGAACTCCTGATGCTCTCGCACGATCCTGCGCGCCGCCTTGAACTTGCTGCCCCTGGTCATGGTTCACCTAGGCCCGGCAACCCGGCGCGTTTCCTGTGAACGGCCCGCCCATTGTCGGTCAGCCGGTACTTTTGCATCCGGCTGTTGGGCTTCGCCGGTATTGTCATTTCGACAAGCCCCTGTGCCACTGCCGGTTGCTGGTAGTGTTCCCGGAAATGTTTCTCATCGTTCAGCCCCAACTGGGCTTGGATTTCTCTGCGCCCCATTTCTCCCTGAATGGCCGCCAGCATCTTCACGACTTCGGGGGTGACTTCGGGGGTGACTTCGGGGGTGACTTCGGGGGTGGTTTCGACCTCCAAGGGCACGGTGACGGCAAAGAGATCGCCATCTTCGAACGTCGGTCTGCCCGCTCCCGGAGCATAACGGGGCAGGTACAGGTTGACTTTCCGCACACCTGAGCCGAGTTCCTCATACCGCCCGATCTGAACCATGAATTTGCAGAGCGTCGGGTTTTTGGGGTACGGGGTGAAGCGGTTCGGATCGATCCGGCCGTGGTAGTGCGGAACGTTGGGATTCTTGAACTCGACCCGGTCCCGGTAGATCGCCATCGTGGCGGGCGCAGCACTGGTGTACTCCCGATGCGCGATGATGTTGGCGACCAGTTCCCGGAAGATGATTGAGCGCAGGCTGATACTGGTCACGCCCTCCATGTAGAAAGGGTCGTCCAGGTGCTTCTCGACGAAGCCCATGAGCAGGTCGAAGGCGTCGATCAGGTTGGTGCGAACCGTCAGACGGTCGTCATAGCGTTCGGTGTCGCGGCGGCGCAGCAGCGCGTCGAACTTGTAGCCCGGCGCGACGCTCTGGATGGTCTCGTCAGTCCCGAACATCAGGGCGGCGGCCAGCGTGTAGCCGGGCTTGCCGGTGGAGAAGTCCTTGCGCACGAAGCCGGCGACCCTCAGCAGTTCCTCCGACGGCAACTCCGCCCACGGGTGCTGCGGCATGCGGCCCAGCATGAGTTTCCGGGCCTTCTCGAACAGCCGCGGATCAAGGTCCGGCATGCCCAGGAACGGCAGCACGCGCTGCTCGGTGAAGAAGCTGAGCTTGCGGTTCATGAGCCCGGCGAGCTGGTTCATGCCCCTGATGCGGTAGTCGCCGTCCTGGCTGCGCAGGAATGCCGCCCCGTCCACCTCATGGACCTGGGAACTGGCCGGAACCTGCACCTTGACGATCCAGCGGTCGCCGATCTGCTCTTCGTGAGGGAAGAGCAAGTACGGTGGGTCGAGCTTCTGCGGATTGTTGGACAGGCTGGCGATCTCCGCCTTGATCCGGGCGACCGCGCCGGGGTCCACACCGGAAACGCGCCCGTCGTCCTCCACCCCCAGCACGATGAGCCCGCCGTCCATGTTCAGGAAGGCGCAGACCGTCTCGAAGAAGCTGCCCGGCAGCCGGTTGGTGGCGCGCTTGAACTCGAGCGCCAGCCCTTCTTTTTCTCCAAAAGACCGATATGACGCGGGCGACTCTTTTACTCCTCGCCCGCGCCGCCTCATATCAGCCCCTCCTCCACGAAGGAGAAATATCCCCCGTCCCCCACCACCACGTGGTCGAGCACCCGCACGCCGACCAGCTTGGCGACGTCGACGAGCCGCGCGGTGAGCTCGATGTCGTCCTTGCTGGGCTTGGGGTCGCCGGAGGGGTGGTTGTGGACGAAGGCCACCGCCGCGGCGGCCTCGCGGATGGCCGGGCGGAAGACCTCCCGGGGGTGGACCAGCGCCCCGGTGAGGCTCCCGGCGCTCACCCGCTGGCTGCCCAGATAGCCGTTCTTCTGGTCTAGGAGCACGACCTCGAAGCACTCCTGCTTCAGGTCGCGCAGGCGCGGGGCGAAGAACTCGAAGAAGTCGCGTCCGGTTCGGAAGCGCCGGCCGGGCTCGCGCTGCTCGGTGCTCCACCGCCGGGCCAGGGCCAGCGCCGCGCGCAGGCGCATGGCGAGATCCGGGTTCAGGCCCTCGACCGCGGCCAGCTCGCCGAGGGGCATGGCGGCCAGGTCGCGGAGCGAGCCGGCCCTGCCCAGCAGTCGCCGCGCGGCGGCCAGCGCCCGGGGCTCGGACAGCCCCGGACCGGAGAGCACCAGGGCGGCGAGCTCGCTGGCAGTCAGCGTCTCCTCGCCCTCCCGCACGAAGCGCTCGGCCGGGCGCTCGGTCTCGGCCGGCTCCGGGGCGGCCAGCGCCTCCCGGCGCGAACGGCAGAGCTCCGCGAGCTCGCAGCCCTGGCAGCGGGGCATCTCCCCGCAGACCGGCTCGGCTCCGATGGCCCGCTCGCCGGAGGCGAAGAGCCGCAGCATGAGCCCCACGGCCAGTCCCTCCTCCCGGGCCTCGCGGGCCAGGCCGGTGACCAGCGCGTCGACCTTCCGGGCATTGGCCGCCGTGCCCCGGTCGCTGCCGAGCCAGCCCAGCCGGAAGAGGAAGCGCCGCACGTCGTGGTCCTCCCCGAGGGGCAGCCCCCGCCCGCCGGTGGGCCGCGAGAGCACGCTCCTCAGGAACGGCGCCAGCGCGTCGCCGGCCTCGGCCCGCAGCCTCCTGCGGACGAGGGCCAGCGCCTGCCGTGCGTCGGGCATGACCACCGTGGACTCGCCATCTGCCATAGGACGTCCTTCGCCTTCCGTACGCCGGCCGCTGCGGCCGGCCGGCTCTCAGAGCTGGCCCATGAGCTTGTGCGTCTGGGGGATGACCAGCACCCGCTGGAATGTGCGCAGCGCCCGGGCCTGCCAGGCGAGCATCTCGCCAGGCTCGGGCGGCTGGGACTGAGAGGCCACCGGGGTGACCGGCTGCAGCACCAGCGTGGCCCCGGGGGCCGAGGCCGCGGCCAGCTCCAGGGCCCTCTCGAACTCCTCCCGGGGCATGGAACTGGCCACCACCATCTTGATGGCCGAGAGCCTGCCCCGCGCCAGCTTCAGGAACCTGCCGGTGGCCTCCCAGTCCAGGTGCTCGCCGGTGGCCGAGGGCAGCTTGACGTCCGCCGAGATGCGATCGAACAGATCCAGGAGCGGGGCCAGTTCGTTGGGCAGGGACGAATTGGTGTGCAGGTCCTGCCGCAGCCCCTTCATGCGCAGGGACGGGATGACCGCCCGGAGGAACCGGGGCGAGAGCAGCGGCTCGCCGCCGGTCCAGGCCACGGATTCGTGGCGGAGCCCCGCGGCCAGCCGCTCGACGGCGTCGAGGGCCGCCTCGGAGCCAACCGGGTTGAGCAGCACCTGCCAGTCGCGCTCCCCCGGCCGGCGCTCGGCGCGGCAGCCCCGGGGAGGCGTGGCCTCGGTGTCGCAATAGCGGCAGTTGCGGTTGCATCCGGCCAGGCGGACGAGGATCTGGCGCTCGCCGACGCCCGGGCCCTCACCCTGGATGGCCGAGTAGATCTCGATCAGCGACGCCGAGCTCTTGCGGACGGTCACGGCTGCGCCTCCCCCGCCGCGCCGGTCACGGCCGGAGGCCCGGCCGGCGCCGCGGGCCGAGCCGCGGCCTGGGCGGCGGCCAGCTCGGCCTTCCAGCGCGAGCGGGTGACCGCGATCCTGGTCAGCGCCAACGCCCAGACGCCCATGGCCAGCAGCGCGTAGGCGGCGGTGGAGACCAGCCAGAGCGGCAGCCCTTCGCCGGGGACCGGCAGCTGGCCCTCGTCCGGGGCGAAGAACGTGACCATCCGGCCCGACCCCGGCTCGGCCCAGCCGGAGATCATGGCCAGGACCGGGCTGAGGTAGTGCATGTTCCAGAGGGTGCTGGGCGCGTCGTCGCCGGCCACCGCCTGCCGGCAGCCCAGGTGGATGAGCGGTCCGAAGGCCAGCAGCACGCTGAACCCGAAGGCCGCGAACCCCGCCCCGGTGCGCTTCAGTCCGCACCCCGACAGGAATGCCGCGATCCCCGCCGCGGTGAGCACGAAGAGCCCCGCCGGCAGCGCCGCCTGCAGGTACCTCCACCCCACCTCGCCCTCGCTGAAGGCCATCGCGCACGAGGTAGCGTAGAGGCCCGTCCCGCCCAGGAGCAGGGCCGTGCAGACCGCGACGAAGGCCAGGCCGGAGGCCGGGCCGGGCATGAATATGCGCAGCGGCAGGCGCAGCCCGCCCAGGCGCTCGGAATCCTCCATGAGCCGCGGGGAGAGCCTGGTCTCGTCGCTGGCGAAGAAGAGAGCGCTGATCCACAGGAACGGCGCGGCCAGGCTCAGGGTGAGGATCATCACCGCCTCCCAGTCCCCGCCGCCCAGCCGAGAGTGCTCGATGGCCACGTGCAGCCCGAGCATGTAGAGCACCACCGCCCCGACCAGGCAGGCCAGCCAGATCGCCCGCACGCCGGTCGTGCGGTTGACCGTGGCGGGCTTGAGGCGGTTGGCCGCGGCCGCGAAGTTCAGGGCGAAGGCCCCTGCGCCCAGGAACTGCGGCACGATCAGCAGCATGGCCTTCTCGTCCCAGGGCAGACCGGAGAACCAGGACCGGAAGGCGTCGAGCCCGCGGCTGCCGCTGAACTCGTCCACCATCCAGGCTCCGCCGAAGAAGACCAGGCCGAGGAACACGATGGTCAGCACGTAGGCGATGACCACCGAGGACTTGCTCTCCCGGCAGAACGCGGAGACCGCCAGGCTCATCGAGCTGACCACCATGGTGCAGAAGGTCACGCCCAGGTACAGCATGGCCAGGTCCCAAGGCGATATGCCGCCGAAGAGGAAGCACACGGTCACCAGCGGCAGCGCCGAGACCATGAAGAGCAGGATGACCACCAGCGCCGAGAGCAGCTTGCCCCAGACTATCTCCCAAGGGCGGATGGTGGTGGTCAGCAGCAGCTCCAGGGTCTTGCTCTCGCGCTCGGTGGTCAGGGCCGTGCAGGAGAAGGCCGGCACCAGGAAGATGACCACCGTGCCCAGGCCGACCACGAAGGACCAGAAGAGCGCCGTGCCCACGGCGCTGGAGTCGCCCGAGCCGGTCATCGCCGAGGTGGTGGCGGCGATGAGCAGCACGCCGGAGAGCACCACCAGGACGATGATGTGGCTGACGAAGAACTTGCGCCCGCGCAGCAGGGTGCGCAGTTCGCGGACCAGGAGTGGGCTCTCCACGGCCACCCCGGCCCGGCGGACCTTCTCCACCAGGGCCGCGGCCCGGGCGCCCAGCGGGGAGGCCGGCGGGGACGCGGCGGGCGGGGCGCTCTGCGCCTCGCTCATGCCAGTTCCCCCTTGGTGATGCGCATGAAGAGCGCCTCCATGTCGCGCTCCTTCTCCTCCAGGCCGATGACCGGCAGCCCCTTCTCCACCAGCATCCTCATCAGCCCGGGCATGTCCCCCTCCGCGCCCCGGAACTCGGCCCGGACGGTGTTGCCCTCGGCGGCCGCGGAGGCGATGCCCGGATGGGCCGCCAGCAGCTCGGCGGCCTCGCCGGCTCGGGACAGCAGCCGGACCACGATCACCCGGGCGGGCATGAGCTGCTCGGCGATCCCGTCGATTGAGCCGCAGGCCAGGATCCGGCCGCGCTCGATGATGCAGCAGGCGTTGCAGAACTCGCGCAGCTCGGTGAGGATGTGCGAGGAGATGAAGATGGTCTTGCCCATCCCCGAGAGGGTCTTCAGCAGCGCCCGGAACTCGATCCGCGCCCGCGGGTCGAGCCCGGCGGCCGGCTCGTCCAGGATCAGCACCTTGGGGTCGTGCACCAGGGTCTTGGCCAGGCACAGGCGCTGGCGCATGCCCTTGGAGAGGGTCTCCACCATCTTCTCGCGCAGCGGGGCGAGGTCGGTGAGGGCCATCACGTCATCCACGGCCCGGCGCCGCGCGGCCTTGGGCATGCGGTAGGCGGCCGCGAAGAAGTCGAGGTACTCCCAGATGCGCAGCCCCGGGTAGACCCCGAACTCGTCCGGCATGTAGCCGATCAGCCGACGCACGCGTTCCGGGTAGCGGGAGACGTCCTCCCCGGCGATGGAGGCCAGCCCGGCGGTGGGCTCGAGCAGCGTGGCCAGGATCCGGATGGTGGTGGTCTTGCCGGCGCCATTGGGACCGATGAAGGCGTAGATGTCGCCCTCCTGCACGTGCAGGGAGACGCCGCGCAGCGCCTGCGTGCCGGAGTCGTACGTCTTGACCAGGCTGTCGACGCGGATCATCTCTCTTTGGCCCCCGGCTCGCCGGCCACGGTCAGCACACAGACCGAGTCGCCGCGCGGCGGTCTGCCGCCCAGGCGCAGCGGCTCGATCTCCTCGCCCTCGACCCTGGCCACCAGGAGCATGCCGCGGTGGCGCAGGGCCTCGATCCGCTCCAGCCGGCTGCTGATGGCCCCGGCGGCCTGGGCCGCGAAGCCCTCGGTCTCCTCGGGCAGGACGTAGGTCCCTTCGGCGCCCAGGCGGCGGTCCATCCACAGGCGCACCGCGCCGGAGAGCGACAGCGCCGGGAGGTTCCGGCCCTGGCGGCTGAAGTCCCGGGCGTTCTGCGACCAGCGGGCCAGCCGGCCCTCCTGGGAGGCCCCGGGGGGCACGTCGCCGAGCCAGCAGAAGTCGGCCCCGCCCGTCCCGGCGGCCACGAAGCAGTCCCGCAGGACCAGCGGCGTGCCGTTGGCCACCGTGAAGCGCCCGCCGTCCAGCGGCCTGAGCGTGACCGCCCCGCCCAGCTGCCGGGTGGACTCGGCCTGGAAGTGGAACATCTTCCACATGGCCAGCGGGTACCGGTCGAGCATGAAGCGCTCCTCGCGCCGGTCCTCCCGCTCGCAGGCGAAGGTGAGCTCCTGGTAGCCCTGGTGCTCGGCCACCGACCCCTCCGAGAGCGGCATGAGCAGCCCCCGCCCGTCGGTGGACAGCTCCGCGAGCGAGGAACTGGCCGGGAAGAGCCCGAGCCAGGTCACGCAGTCGGCCCGGGCCGCCCCCGAGGGCGCGACCGCCACGGTCACCCGCCGCCCGGAGCTGACCACCCCGCGGGAGATGTAGCCAACCGCGAAGTTGAGCAGCACGAAGACCACCGCCAGGAGCGGCAGCGTCAGGATGGACAGCGCGCGCATGTCCAGCCGGCGCAGCGCGAAGTAGTTGATCGGCCCGGCCAGCACCAGGTAGAGGACCACCAGGAAGACGATGAGCAGCCCCGGCACGCTGCGCTCCCGGGCCAGGTTCAGGCGCATGGCCGCGGCCCGGGCCTGGACGAGCGGGGGCGAGACCTCCTGCAGCCCGAACCGGCCGGTGTCCTCGGTGGGCCGGGACGGGAGCAGCGCCGCGGACATCTCCGTCCAGAGCTGATGCTGTCCCGGCCACTTGCCGACCGCCTCCTGCGCCGGGTCGAGCCGCCAGACCAGCACGTGGCCCAGGCCCCGCCGCACCGAGTAGAAACCACGCTCGTCGCGCGCCCCCGGGATGCCCAGCCGGTGGACGGTTCCTCCTGAGGGGTCGCCGGCGAAGGCCCCGTATTTGGAGGCCAGCGCCCGGAAGAGCGACTCGGCATCGGCTGCGGAAGCCGAGCCCGTCTCGCTGACCGGGACGAACTCCCGCACCTCCGGGCGCGCGAACCAGGTGCGGTCCTTGGCGGCCAGGACCACGCACCCGCCGCGTGCCAGATAGTCGCCCATGGCGGTGATCTGCTCGCGGCTGAGTTTCTCGAAGGACACCTGGTAGATCAGCAGGAAATCGACGTCGTTATAGCCGGCGACCCGGTCGGGCAGCTCGTTCAGCGCGGGCCGGACCACCGTGAACTGGCGCTCCTTGGCCTGCCCGCCGGAGCCCGGCGCGGAGGCCGAACTCCTAGCGCCGAGCGACCCCAGTCCCAGTGTCTGGGTCGGGTCCGCGGCAATGCACACCAAGTACTCGTGATGGGGCACCAGCGTCAGGGGTAGAACCTTGCGGGTGCTGTCCACCGGCCGGCCGTCCTCCAGGACGGCTTCAACCGCGCCCTGGGTGGTGAGCTCCGGGCTGTCGTGCCGGAGAAAGAGGCGATGCTCGGTGCGGCTGTTGGGAGCCAGCGAGAGGCCCTTGCGCATCTCGTAGAGCACGCCGGCCATGCTGCCGCCGCGCAGCCGGACCACCAGATCGCCGTCGAACTGCTTCTTGGTGCCGATGACCACGTGGACCGGAACCCAGCCCAGCCTGGCCCTGCCCGCCAGCCCGGGCGCAAGCTCCAGCTCCAGGTCGGCTTTGCCGGCGACGGTCACCGGCCCGCCGGGGCCCGCGGGCGCGCCGGCTGAGGCGGCGCCACCCGCGGCCAGCAGCAGCGCGCCGGCCAGCAGGAGCGCTTGGGCCAGCCGCCCGGCCATCCGCATCAGCGCCCCCGAATCAGCGCCATGGCCTCGGAGCGGGTGGCCGCCCGGTTGCGGAAGATGCCCCGCACCACGGAGGTGGTGGTCACCGCGCCGGGCTTGCGCACTCCGCGCATGGTCATGCACAGGTGTTCGGCCTCCACGACGACCATAACGCCGCGGGGGTGAAGGGTGTTCATGAGAATGTCCGCGATTTCCGACGTCAGGCGCTCCTGGAGCTGCGGCCGGCGCGAGACCACGTCGACCACCCTGGCCAGCTTGCTCAGTCCGCAGATCGAGCCCTTGGGCAGATAGGCCACGTGGGCCTTGCCGATGAACGGCAGGAAATGGTGCTCGCACATGCCGTAGAACGGGATGTCGCGGATCAGCACGATCTCGTCGTGCTTGTCGCTGTCCAGGGGCTGGACCAGACGGCTGGCGTCCTGTCCGATCCCGCTGAATATCTCGGCGTGCATGCGCGCCACCCGGCCCGGGGTGTCCCGCAGCCCCTCGCGCCGCGGGTCCTCGCCGATCCCCTCCAGGATCAGGCGCATGCCTTTTTCGATCTTCTTGAGGTCCACACGAGCCTCCAGGTCACGATTCCCGCGCCGGGGGCGGCAGCCGTTCCGGCTGCGGCCGGCCGCGGCTACCTCCCGGCCTTCTTCACGCCGTAGTCGGCCAGGGCCTTGTCCATCTTGGCGATGTTCTCCTTCTGCATCGGGCACATCGGCATGCGCAGCTCGCCGGAGCACAGCCCGGCCAGCTCCATGGCCGCCTTGATGCCGCCGGGGTTGTTCTCGATGAACAGCAGGCGCACGATGGGCAGCATCCGGTAGTGCAGCGCGCGCGCCGTCTCCCAGTCGTTGCCGCGGACCGCCTCGACCAGCCTCTTGACGTCCCCCGGCAGGAGGTTGGAGATCACCGAAATGACGCCCAGCGCGCCGACCGACATCATCGGCACGGTCAGGGAGTCGTCGCCCGAGACCACGTCGAGGCCCGGGGCGGCGGCGATGATCGAGCTCACCCGGTCGACGCTGCCGCCGGCCTCCTTGAGCCCGACGATGAAGGGCAGCTCGGCCAGGCGGGCCAGCGTGGGCACGGCGATCTCGATGCCGCAGCGCCCCGGGATGCTGTAGAGCACGATGGGCAGGCCGGCGGCCTCGCCGACCGCCCTGAAGTGCAGGTACTGGCCGTCCTGGGTGGGCTTGTTGTAGTACGGGCTGACCTGCAGGACGCCGTCGGCGCCGGCCTCGGCCGCGTCGCGGGAGAGCTCGATGGCCTCGGCCGTGGAGTTCGAGCCGGTTCCGGCCAGCACCTTCATCCGCCCGGCGGCGGCCTTGACCGTGAAGCGCACCACCTCCTTGTGCTCGGCATGGCTCAGGGTGCAGGCCTCGCCGGTGGTGCCGCAGGGGACGACCGCATCGATGCCCGCGGCAGCCTGGGCCTCGATCAGCCGCTCCAGGGCCTGGTAGTCGACCTTGTCGCCCTTGAAGGGCGTGACCAGGGCGGTCATCGCGCCGGTGAAGCGGGTCCTGGCGTTGCTGGCGGGTTTTCTCTTGCTGGCCACGTGGGCGTCCTCCTGGCTATCCTGAGTTCCTGGCGGAATCCATCAGGGCCTTCATCTCCCTGACGGCCTGGCCCAGGCCGGTGAACACGGCCCGGCTGATGATGCTGTGCCCGATGTTGAGCTCCTCCACCTCCGGGATGGCGGCCACCGGACGGACGTTCAGATAGGTCAGCCCGTGACCCGCGGCGACGAAGAGCCCCGCGGCGGCGGCGGCCCGGGCCGCGTCCCGGATGCCGTCCAGGCGCCCGGCGACCGCGTCGCCGGCGGCCAGCGCGTAGCCGCCGGTGTGGAACTCCACGCCCGAGGCCCCGCAGCGGACGGCGGCCTCGACCTGCGCCGGGTCCGGATCGATGAACAGGTTCACGCCGATCCCCGCCCCGGTGAGCCGGCGGACGGCCTCGGCCAGCTCCCGGCCGGCCCCGCACGCGTCGAGGCCGCCCTCGGTGGTGATCTCCTGGCGGCGCTCCGGCACCAGGGTGGCCTGCTCCGGCCTGAGCTCCAGCGCGATGCCCACGATCTCCTCGACCGCGGCCATCTCGAGGTTCAGCTTGCAGCGCACGGTCTGGCGGAGGCAGCGCACGTCCCGGTCCTGGATGTGCCGCCGGTCCTCGCGCAGGTGCACGGTGATGCCGTCGGCGCCGGCGAGCTCCGCCTGGACCGCCGCCCAGACCGGGTCGGGCTCGGCCGCCCGCCGGGCCTGGCGGATGGTGGCCACGTGGTCGATGTTGACGCCCAGGGCGATCGGCCTGACCGCCGACCGCTCCGTCCCTGCCGCCGCCCCCGCTCGTTTCCGGACCACTCCCGCTCCTCCGTCGGCCTCCGCCGTCACTTCTCCCCGATCAGCACGCGCACCCGCGGCACCGACGCCTCCGGCGCCAGGCTGGCCCCCGGCGGCAGGATCAGCCGAACCGGCTGGTCGGGCATGTCGGCCTTCAGCGGCCTGGGCAGCGCGGACAGGTCCACCACCGCGCCGATGTCCCGGGGGTTGAGCGCCAGGCCGGCCAGCAGCGTCGGGGCGCCGCGCAGCCGCACCGCGACCAGCGCCGGCTCCACCCGCACCCTGGACTCGAAGCCGCTGGGGGCCAGCACCCGCACCTCCACCCCGGATATCTCGCGGATCTCCGGGACCGGGGCGATGTCCACGAAGACCAGCACCCGCTCGCGCTCGGTGCGCGTGTCCGGCGGGGCCAGCAGCTGGGCGTCGCTGGAGAAGGCCCGGGTCTTGCCGGTCAGGTCGATCGGGCGGATGGCCACCTGCTTGACGCCCTCGATGGCCTCGCGCCGGCCCTGGATCTCCACCTCGGCCGGCTCGGCGAAGGGCACGCCGGCCACCGCGAAGCCCGGCGCCGGCTGGCCGGCTGTCTCCACCCGGACCGGCACCTTGCGGGAGCCCACGTACTCCAGCTCGAGCTCGAAGGGCGGCGGGTCCTCGAAGATCTCCACGCCCTGCGGCAGGGACAGGTCGCTGGGCCGCAGGACCACCTGCACCGGACCGGGGCGGGCCGGCAGCTTGCAGCGGGCCGTCAGGCGCACCGCGTCGAGCGCGTTCAGGCTCCGGCGGGTGCCGCGCAGCACCACGGTCACCTCGCGCGGGGCGCCGCGGGCCACGGTCAGGCCCTCGGGGACTTCGGGCTCGAAGCGCGGCGTGACCGTGCGGGTCTCGGTGAGCTCGTCGTTGACGTAGCTCCAGACCAGCACGGCCAGCAGCAGCGCGGCCAGCAGCAGCAGCCCGTCGCGCCTGAGGTAATCGCGGATCCCGGTCACGGCTACTCCTGGTGGGGCACGGCGGACTCCACGGCCTCGTAACAGAGGTTGTGGAGCGCGCTCTTGAGGTCTTCCAGCGACAGGTCGTGCATCAGCTCTCCGCGCACGGCCACGGAGATGCGGCCGGTCTCCTCCGACACCACCACCACCACGGCGTCGGTCTCCTCGGAGAGGCCCACCGCGGCGCGGTGCCGGGTGCCCAGCTCCCGCGGCAGTTTGGCGTTCTCGGACAGGGGGAAGAGGCAGCCGGCCGCGGAGATGCGGTTGGAGCGGATGACCACCCCGCCGTCGTGCAGCAGGGTGTTCGGGAAGAAGACGGTGCTGAGCAGCTCGCTGCTGATCTCCGCCTCCATGCGCGTGCCGCCCTCCACGATCTGGGCCAGGCTGTCCTCGCGCTGGATGGCCAGCAGCGCCCCCATCCGCCGCTTGCTCATGGAACCCACCGCCGAGATGATCTCGTCCAGGGCCAGCGAGCGGGCCCGGCCCATGAAGCCCAGGAAGCGGGTCTGGCCCAGCCGCACCAGCATGCGGCGCAGCTCCGGCTGGAAGATGACCACCAGGGCCACGGCGCTGACCGCCAGCAGGCGTTCCAGCAGCCAGCTGATGCGCAGCAGCCCCAGGTAGCGCACTCCCGAGAAGACCACGGCCACCCCGGCCAGTATGGCCAGCCCGCGCATCATGCCCGCCCCGCGCGCGGCGCGGAGCATCAGCAGCACCGCGTAGATGATCGCGGCGATGACCAGGATCTCCACGCCCTCGAACCAGTAGCGGCCCAGGAAGGCCAGGGCGTCGGAGGCGAAGTCGGAGAGCCAGGACACGGTCAGCGCCCTACCACGGCTTCGGCCATGCGCGCGGCCCGGAGGTTGGCGCAGGCGTCGTGGACCCGCACGATGTCCGCTCCGGCCGCCGCGGCCAGGGCGGTGACCGCCAGGGTGCCCTCCAGGCGCGCGGCCGGCTCGCTCTGGCCCAGGACGCTGCCGATGAAGGCCTTGCGGCTGGCCCCCACGGCCACCGGGCAGCCCAGTTCCCGGATGGCCGGGAGATTGCGGAGCAGCTCGAGGTTGTGCTCGAGGGTCTTGCCGAAGCCGATGCCCGGATCGACGGCCAGGCGCTCGCGGCGGACCCCGGCGCGTTCGGCGCGCTCGACGGCCTCGCGGAGGTGGCCGGCGACCTCGCCGACCACGTCGGCGTAGCGCGGATCCCTCTGCATGTCCCGGGGCGTGCCCCGGATGTGCATGGCCACGGCCGGCGCGCCGGTCTCGGCCAGGAGCGCGAGCATCCCGGCGTCGAAGCGGAACGCGCTGATGTCGTTGACGATGTCCGCTCCGGCGGCGAGCGCCCGGCGGGCGACGTCGGCGCGGTAGGTGTCGACCGAGACGGCCACGGGGCTGGCCGCGCGGATGCCCTCGATCACCGGCAGCACCCGGTCGAGCTCCTCGTCGAGCGGGACCTCGGCGCTGCCCGGGCGGGTGGACTGGCCGCCCACGTCCACGATCCCGGCACCCTCCTCCGCCAGGCGCAGGCCATGCTCGACGGCCGCGCGGCGGTCGAAGTGCCGGCCGCCGTCAGAGAAGGAGTCGGGGGTGACGTTGACGATGCCCATGATCACGGTCCGGCCGCCGAGCTCCAGGCCGCGGCCGCCCCGGAGCTCCCAGCGCCAGCGCCGCGCCGCCGGTCCGGCGCTCTGCAGGGCGAAAGGCCAGGGGTTGCTCATCCGGTCGGCCCTCAGGCGGTCTCCGGGTTCAGCGGGTCGCGCCCGGCCGCGTCGGTCGGCGGGACGGGGGCGGCGGCCGGCGCCGAGACGGCGTTCATAAGGGCCTCCACCTGCTCGCGGTTGAGGACCTCCTCGACCAGCAGGGCGGCCTTGATGCGTTCGAGCTTCTCGCGGTTGGCCTCGATCAGCCGGCGGGCCTCCTGGTGGGCGCCGTGGGTCAGCCTGGTGACCTCCTCGTCGATGCGCCGGGCGGTGGCCTCGCTGAACTCCCGGCCGCGGGACATCTCGTAGCCCAGGAAGACGTTCTCGTGGGCCATCTCGTAGCTGACCGGCCCGAGCTCGTCGGACATGCCCCACTCGCAGATCATGCGGCGGGCGATCTCGGTGGCCCGGCGGATGTCCGAGGCCGCGCCGTTGGAGATGTCCCGGCCGAAGACCTCCTCGGCGGCCCGGCCGCCGTAGAGCACGCGCATCTCGCCCAGCAGCTTCCTGCGGCCCATGCTGTACTCGTCGCGGGCCGGCAGCTGCATGGTCGCGCCCAGGTAGTGGCCGCGCGAGACGATGGTCACCTTGTGCAGGGGCTCGACCTCGGGGCTGAGCATGGCCACGATGGCGTGCCCGCCCTCGTGCAGGGCGGTCATCTCGCGGTCGTCCTCGGTGATCTTCCGGCTGCGCTTCTCGCGGCCCCACAGGACCTTGTCGCGGGCCTCCTCGAGGTCCGCCATCTCCACGGCGTCCTTGTTCTTGAGCACCGCGCCGATGGCCGCCTCGTTCATCATGCTCTCGATGTTGGCCCCGGTGAAGCTGGGGGTCATCCGGGCCAGCTTCTCCATGTCCACGTTCTCGGCCAGTTTGACCTTCCGGGCGTAGACCTTGAAGATGTCCTTGCGGCCGCCCACGTCCGGCGGGTCGATGGTGATGTGCCGGTCGAAGCGCCCGGGGCGCAGCAGCGCCGGGTCGAGCACGTCCGGCCGGTTGGTGGCGGCCATGACGATGACCTTGTCGTCGGACTCGAAGCCGTCCATCTCCACGAGGATGGCGTTCAGGGTCTGCTCGCGTTCGTCGTGCCCGCCGCCCAGGCCCGTGCCGCGCCGGCGGCCGACCGCGTCGATCTCGTCCAGGAAGATCACGCAGGGCGAGTTGCCCTTGGCCTGCTGGAAGAGGTCGCGCACCCGGCTGGCGCCCACGCCCACGAACATCTCCACGAAGTCGGAGCCGGAGATCGAGTAGAACGGCACGTCGGCCTCTCCGGCGATGGCCCGGGCCAAGAGCGTCTTGCCCGTCCCCGGGGGGCCGACCAGCAGCACGCCTTTGGGGATGCGCCCGCCCAGCCGCTGGAAGCGCCGCGGGTCCTTGAGGAAGTTGATGATCTCCGTGACCTCCTCCTTGGCCTCCTCGATGCCGGCGACGTCGGCGAAGGTGGTCTTGCTCTTCTTGTCCTTGGAGACCAGCGTGGCGCGGCTCTTGCCGAAGGACAGCACGCCGCCCGGTCCGCCGGAGGACTTGTAGCGGTAGATGAAGAAGTACCAGAAGACGAAGATCAGCCCGCCCAGGAGCAGGATGGTGGGCATGGCCTGCTTCCAGGCCGGGTACTCGGCCCACTCGACCTTCACGTCGTTCTCATCGGTCAGCTTGGTGAGACGGTCCTTCTCCTGCTCGGAGAAGTCGCTGTACGGTTTGTACTGTCCCTTGGGCGTCACGAAGCGGAGGTCCACAGTCTCCTGCCCTATCTCGGTCTTCAGCGTGCCGGAGTACCCATCGCTCCCGTCGCGATAGATCTTGAGCGTCTTGACCTTGTCGGCCTCGAGCTTCTTGAGTACCTCCGACCAGGTGAGCTGCTGCGGCCGGGTGCCGCCGAAGCTGCCCTGCTGGCCGAGCATGAGCAGCACGACCACCGCGGTGAGCAGCAGCACGATGATCACCAGCTTGGGATTGCGCAGGTCGAACAGCCTGGGCGGACGCCCCGGTCCCTGGTTGTTGTCGTCGAGGTTGAAGCGCCCACTGGGCATCGCCGGTCGTCTCCTTGCCGTGCCTTAGGTGTCTGCTACCATCCCTGCTCGAGAATCCGCCTGGCGATGTTGCGGCCCAGGTCCTCGGCGGCCGCAGCGCGCCCCCGGGCTTCGCTCTCGCCGCGGGTCAGGTCCACCTGTCCGCCCCGGGCGTCGCCGTCGAGGCTCGATACCCGGACTTTCTTGACCAGGTGACCACCGTCGGCCCTCCGCACGGTGATCACCGCCTCGATCTCCAACTCGAAACGCACCGGGTCGCCATAGCGGTCGGTGCGCACGGAGTTCCGTCTGAAGGTCTCTATCGTCCCGGTCAGCAGCAGGTCGGGCCGGTCTTCAGGTCGGATTATAGACAGCCGGCCGAAGCTTTGAAGGGCAGAAATCACCGCGGAGGTGACCTCGCCCTCCAGACCGGGCTGGCTGGTGCTGTTGCGCAGGACGGTGACCCCGATGGTCCGGATCGAGGGGTCGAGCGAGCCGGCCGTGCCGTAGCGGCAGCCGGTGGCGCCCAGCGCGGCGGACAGCAGCACGGCGGCGCCCGCGGCGGAGGCGATTCGGCTCATGCGGATCATCTTTCTGCCAGCTCCTCAAGAAGAACGGCCGCGGCCTCGGCCGACGGCGTGTCCCCGTAGCGCCCGAGCACCGAGCGCAGCACGGTCTCGGCGGCGCGGCGCTGGCGCAGCCGGAGGTAGAGCCGGGCCTCCTCGATCTTCAGCTCCGCCTGCCGCGCGGCGATGCTCCGGTAGGTCTCGGCGATGGCGTCGGAGGCCGGCCCCGGACTGGCGGCACCGCCCTGGCGCGCCCACTCCGCGCTCTCACGGGCGTCGGCCAGAACCTCGCCCTCCTGGGAGCGGTTGCGGACCCTGGCGGTGTTGGCCGCGGCCAGCTCGCCCCGGGCGTCCGGCACCAGCGGGCTGCGCGGGTAGTCCTTGAGGAACTGCTCCAGGGCGGCGATGCCCTTGGCGGTCTTGCCCTGGGCCAGCCAGGCCCGGGCGCGGCCGAAGGCCGCCCGTTCGGCCAGCGGGCCGGTCCGGTCCTGGGCCAGGATGACGCCGAAGACCGTCATGGCCCTCCGGGCCTGCTCCGCGGCGTCGCCCGGCCGCTGGCGGCCGGAGAGGGCCTCGCCCAGGCGCGACTCGCCCAGGGCGATCAGCAGCTGGTCCTGCTCGCCGGCGTGCTCCGCAGCGCGCCAGCGCCCGCGCAGCTCGTTGGCCAGCCGCTCGGTCCGGTCGTGGTCGCCGGCGGCCAGAGCCGAGCGCGCGGCGGCGAGCATCGCCCCCGGAGCCTCCGGGGCGGCCGGCCAGCGCCGCACCAGTCCCTCGTAGGCGCGCGAGGCCGCCGCGTAGCTGCCCTCGGCGGCCAGCAGGTCCGCCCAGGCCAGCGCCGAGGCGGGGCTGGCGCCCTGCTCGGCGTCAGGACGTCCGTCGGCCCCCAGCCACGCGGGGGCCGCGGCGGCCGGCGCCGGCTCCTTGACCGAAGCGCCAGCGGCCGGCTTCGGCGCTCCGCCCGCCGGCTCGCCGGCCAGCCCGGAAAGGCCGGCCGCCGCCAGGACGGACATGGTCACAGACAAGAGCCTCATCGGCACCCCACCGCCTCCAGCCTGCCGACCATCGCCCCCAGCGCGGTCAGCGAGCGCATTCCCTTCTCCAGCCGCCACGAGGCGTAACCCTCCACCGCCCCCAGCAGCTCCCGTTCGGCGCCGCGGCTGGGTCTGAGCCTGGCCCCGGCCTCGGGCGTCATCCTCAGCAGCGCGCCGAGCAGCGCCGCGGCCTCGCCCGAAAGGCGGAAGAGCCCCGAGCCGCCACCCGCCCCGCCCCGCCCCCTCCGCCGGGCCTCGGCGGCCCGGCTCCCGACCAGCTCGGCGCAGCCGGCGCAGAGCATCCCGCCCTGGGCGGCCGAGAGCACCGCCGCCGCTCCGCGCCCGCCGCCAACCGGGCGGCCCCCGCCGCAGCCGGCGCAGGTCTCGAAGGCCGGACGGAACCCGGCGGACGAGAGCATGGCCAGCGCCGAGGCCAGCGCCGCCGGAATCAGCCGTTCCGCGGAAACGGCCAGCGCCGTGCCCGCGGCCAGCAGCCGGAAGAGTTCGGCGGAGTCCTCTCCCTCGGCGGAACACTCCCGGGCGTATTCGACCAGGACCGCCGAAGCCGCGAAGCGCACTGGATCGGTGCCCAGCTCCGCCGCCGGGTTGCACAGCTCCGACCACTCGGCCAGGATCGCCAGTCCGCCTCCGCGGCGCTCGTAGCAGAGTATCTCGTTCTGGCTCAAAAGGTCAAGACCACCGCCCAGGCCGGCCGTGCCCTTGGGGCGCCGCGCGCCCTTGGCCAGCACTCCGAGCCGCCCGCGGTCGGGCGTGAGGAAGCTCAGCACCCGGCTGGTGTTGCCGAAGTCCCAGCGGGCCAGGACGATGCCGAAGGTCTTCAGCGGTCCGGACACATCCGCTCCCACTGCCCGCCCAGGCCCAGCCGCGCCAGGACCCGCCGCTCCGCCGCGCGCATCCGGCGGCGGTCGGCCGGGCGATGGTCATCGTGCCCGGCCAGGTGCAGCCAGCCGTGGACGGCGTAGAGCAGGAGCTCGGCCTCGACGGCCAGCCCCCGCCGCCGGGCCTCGCGCTCGGCCACCGGCCGGCAGACGGCCACCTCGCCGACGAGCCACCGGCCGGTGTCCTCGTCGCGCTCGCCCACGGGGAAGGACAGCACGTCGGTCATGCCCGGAGTGGCGTGGAAGCGCCGGTTGAGCCGGGCCATTTCCCGCCCGTCAACGCAGAGCAGCGAGGTCAGGAGCGGCCGGCGGCCGGCCGCAGCACCCAGGGCCAGCCCGGCGGCGCGCTCGAGCAGCGCCCGCGCCGGCAGCCGCCCCCGCGAACGGTTGGTGATCATCAAGAGGACGCGCCGGGGTCTGGCCATGGAAGGGATACTAACTGTCGGAGGGCCGGCGTCAAGACGTCAGGTGCAGGGCGGCAGGGCGGAGGACGAGCGACCAGGCCGGGCAGGGACCTCCCAGGTCCCCCCGGCAGCCCTTCCACAGACCACCTTCCGCAGCGTGGTCCAGACTATCGATCCAGATATCCCGAGTAAAGTCATCGGCACAGATCCGCCACCCGTCGCCCAAACTGGGCCTCACGGCCTTTGATTATCACTGGACGAATTCGCCTCAAGGCATCCTCATTCTTGAAAGCGCGATGCGCCCAGACTGTCGTTGCCAACGCAATAGCCGGCATAGGATGACTATGTCTTTCCAGAGCCAGGCTAGCATTGCAGTCCATAATGGCAACACCACAGCAACTAAGGCCATCAGGCCAAGGCTATCCATGGACAAGAATATCTTCGAAAATACAACACTCAAAACGCCTATTGTCACAGGGCCTAGACGTGCTAGTAGCAGTCCTACACGAGACCTGGTGGCCGTTCTTGAGCGCGCGGGGAGGCTCCCGAAATCGTAGTGGCCAGTGGTTTGGTCGAATCGCGTACTCCACTCAATGTCTTCATCGCCGAAATGCCGTCTCACGATAGTTGCCAACGCAGCCGCCACCAGCAAGAGCAACATGCCCACCGACATTCCTATGTCACCGGCGGCTTTCCAGCTCATCCACAAGGTCAGCCAGCCCGGCAACACAATGCCAATCAGCGCAAGAAGTGCTGTCTGGCTAATCAGGCCTCTAAGTGCCCGCCCACCACCCGCTGTGCCCCATAGTTGTACCACCCACAGAAAGCCTACCACGCCAAGCATGCTGCGCGTCACGGACGGACGATGCATCTCATCACTGAGATCACGCATTACGACACATGCAAACAGAGTAAACACAGCCATGATAACTGCGCCTGTTCTCAGATGGGATCGAAGCATCCTTGATTCTTCGTTCGTGTCCTTCCTCACACTCATCATCGGGCACCTTGCAGCGTTATCGCGTCCGGTCGAGAATAGCAGCTACCCTTGGCCAGCCCCATGGTTCACCGGTTCCTCCGGCTTCTGTCTAGGGCTGCTTATCCCTTCCCCGCCCCATTCCCGTTGCCGTTGGCGCCGTGACCGCCGTGGCCGTTGCCCGCGGCTGGTCGGTCGGCCGGGTAGGCGATGCGGGCGTGGAACATGCTCAGGAGGATGCGGGTCAGGGTCGCCTCGATGGCGCCGAGCTCGCGCAGGGTCAGGCCGCACTCGTCGAACTGGCCCTCCAGCAGCCGGCGGCGGGAGATGTCCCGCACCATGGCCTCGATCCGCGCGGCGGAGGGGTCCTCCAGCGTGCGGCTGGCGGCCTCCACCGCGTCGGCCAGCAGGATGACCGCCGCCTCCTTGCTCTGCGGGCGCGGCCCGGGGTAGCGGAAGATGCTCTCCGCCGGCTCCTCGCCGCGGTCCAGGGCCCGGCGGTAGAAGTACTCGGCCCGGGTGGTGCCGTGGTGCTGCTCGATGATGTCCACCAGCACGCGCGGCAGCCGGAAGGAACGGGCCAGCTCCACCCCGTCGCGGACGTGGGCGATGACCACCGTGGCGCTCATGGCCGGAGCCATCCGGTCGTGGCGGTTCTCGCCCGGCGGGGCGTTCTCCACGAAGTACTCGGGGCGGGCCAGCTTGCCGATGTCGTGGTAGTAGCCGCCGGCGCGGGCCAGCAGGGGGCTGGCCCCCACCGCCGCGGCGGCGTTCTCGGCGAGCATGCCCACCACCGAGCAGTGGTGGAAGCTGTTGGGCGCGTTGAGGAAGAGCGTGCGCAGCACCGGCGACTGGTTCGGGTCGCAGAGCACCCGCAGGCTGACGCTGGTGCTGACCCCGAAGGCCGCCTCGAGCACCGGCAGCGCCCCGGCCAGAACCAGCCCCTGGCCCAGCGCGGCCAGGAGGCCCCAGAGCGCCTCGCGCAGGACGATGCCGGTCTCCGGCGCGCCGGACAGGATTCGCCCGGCGGCGGCCACCGCGGCGGTGACCAGCCCGGCGGCCAGCGCGGCGCGCAGCAGGTCCAGGTGGTGGCGCGGGCGCGAGCAGGCCAGCGCCGCGGCCAGCGACCCGGCGGTCAGGGCGGCCGCCCCGTAGAGCCCGCCGCCGGCGGCCAGCGCCGCCAGGGCGCAGACCAGCACGGACAGGGCCGCCGCGGTGCGCACCGACAACACCAGGGCCGCGGCCATGGCGAAGAACACCGCCGGGGCCATCAGCACCGGCCAGTCGTTCTCGGCCACGAAGCGCGCGGCCAGCAGCACCCCGGCGGCCAGGAAGCCCAGCACGGCCAGGGCCCGCGGCCGGCGCAGCACCTCCGGCTCGACGCGGACGATCCAGGCGAAGGCCACGCAGAAGAGCGCGGCGACGATCAGCAGCAGGCCGCCGGTGCGCAGCAGGCGCTCGCGCACGGCCACCGACTCCCAGTAGGCGGCGTTTTCCACGCGCAGCAGCCGGAGCTCCTGCTCCTCGATCCGGTCGCCGGCCAGCAGCAGCACCTCGCCCTTGCGCACGCTGCGCCGGCCGCTGGTGACGTCGATCTCGCCGAGGGCCTTCTTGAGCGCCTCCTCCGAGAGCGTCGGGTCGTGGTCCAGGCTGGGCTGCAGCCGGCGCGCCAGCAGGGCCTTGGCGGTCTCGAGCAGGATGGGCGGACGCCCGCGCAGGAGCGGCCGGAGCGCCTTCTCGATCTCCGTCGTGGCCGTGCTCACGCTGTAGCAGCGGGAGGCGGGCAGCGTCCCGGACCGTTCTCCGGGGTGCGCCCGGCTGCGCACCTCGATCCGGATGTCCGGGCGGCGCTCGAGTTCGGCGCGCTGGCGCTCCTCCCGGAGCACCCCGGCGTGCTGGATGCGGCCCAGGTCCTGGGCCAGCGGCGCCAGCAGGTCCTCGCGGAGGTTGAAGTTCTCCAGCGCCTTCCAGAGCGGCTCCGCGGACTGCTCGTCGGCCACCTTGGCCTCCACGGCGGCCTTGCGGAACTCCTCCAGGTCCTTGGCCTTGGCGCGGACCTCGGCGAGCTTCTCCAGGTCCTCCATCACCAGAACGGACCACTTGGGCTCCAGGAAGTACACGCCCGGCGTCCCGGCCATGGCCGCCTTGCGCCGGTCGTTGTAGGCCCGCGGGTCGTCGTCCACGAAGTCCACCCGGGCCATGTAGTTGGCCTGGGCCTTCTCGCCCAGGTGCATGCCCACCGGGGGCGCCCCGCGGTTGAGGATGGCCAGGGCGCCGACCACGAAGAGCGCGCCGAAGAGGATCAGGGTGACCTTCTGGCTGCGGCTCAGGGCCGGACCCGAGGAAATGGCCGGGGCCGGCGCGGCCGAGCGCCGGACGATCTCCTCCGGCCTGGGCCGGTGGGCGCGCCCGTTAGGCCTTGCCACCCGCGGACTCCCCAGGGGCCTCGGCCCGGCCCTGTTCGTAGGCCAGGACGATCTCCTTGACCAGGCGGTGGCGGACCACGTCGTCGGCCGAGAGCTCCACGAAGGCCAGGCCCTCGATGCCGGAGAGCAGGCCCATGGCGTGGCGCATCCCGGAGACCTCGCCGCTCGGCAGGTCGGTCTGGGTCACGTCGCCGACCACCGCGGCGCGGCTGTTGGCGCCCAGGCGGGTCAGGAACATCTTCATCTGCGAGACGGTGGTGTTCTGGGCCTCGTCCAGGATCACGTAGGCGCCGTTCAGGGTCCGGCCGCGCATGTAGGCCAGCGGGACCACCTCGATGGTCCCGGCCTCGGAGTAGCGCAGCAGGTCGCGCTCCGGGATCATCTCGGCCAGGGCGTCGTGCAGCGGGCGCAGGTAGGGGTTGACCTTCTCGCGGAAGTCGCCGGGCAGGAAGCCGAGCTTCTCGCCGGCCTCCACCGCCGGGCGGGCCAGCACGATGCGGCCGGCCCGGCCGGAGGCCAGCTCGGCGCAGGCCCGGGCCACCGCCAGGTAGGTCTTGCCCGTGCCGGCCGGGCCGGTGGCGAAGACGATCTCGGAGTTCTCCAGGGCGGACAGGTACCGGGCCTGTCCCGGGCTCCTGGGCCGGACGTAGCGGTTGGATCCGAAGACCCGCACGCCGCTCCCCGCCGGGCCGCCGCCCGGGCCGGAGGAGCCACGCGCGGAGTGCACCAGGCGCTCGACCTCGGTCACGCCCGGCTCGAGCCCCCCCTCGACCATGCGCACCAGCTCCCGGCAGACCTCCAGCGCCCGGCGGACGGCAGGCTCCTCGCCCTCCACGCTCAGCCGGCCGTCGCGCACAGAGGCGGCCACGCCGATGGCCTCGCGCAGCGCGCGCAGGTTGGAGTCGGCCGGGCCGAGCACGGCCCGCTCCATCTCGACGTCGCCCAGGAGCAGCGTATCCTTCAAGGCGCCAGCTCCAGCCCCGCGGCGAAGCGCAGGAAGAGGTAGATGGCCGGCGCGGAGATCAGCAGGCTGTCGATCACGTCCAGGACGCCGCCATAGCCCGGAAAGACGCCGCCGGAGTCCTTGACCCCGCCGCTGCGCTTGAAGAGCGACTCGAGCAGGTCGCCGCACTGCCCGGCGGCCCCGGCCAGCACCCCCAGGGCCGGGATCATCCAGGCCTCGCGCAGGCCGGGCAGCAGCCCCAACGCGGCGCACCCATAGGCGGCGCCGACGCTCGCGGCCAGGCCGGCGATGGCGCCCTCCACGCTCTTGGCGGGGCTGATCCGGGGGATGAGCTTGTGCCGGCCGATGCTCCGGCCCACGAAGTAGGCGCCCACGTCGCTGGCCTTGGAGACGACCACGGTGCTGATCAGCAGGGCGTTGCCCGACAGCAGCCACTCGGCGTTGCCCAGCGGGTCCTCCAGGTGGCGGATGCGCACCAGGAAGCACGGCAGGAACCAGAGGTAGACGACGCCCAGCAGGGTCATGCCCACCGCCGGCAGCGCGTCGCGGTTGTCCCGGATCAGGAACTGCCGCAGGAAGATGGCGAAGACCGCCGCCACGCTCCCCGCCTCCAAAAGCGGCCAGCCCGCGCCGGCGGACAGCAGCCCGGAGAGCGCCAGCCAGTGCAGCCAGACCAGCCCGACGCACACGGCCATGCCCCATATGCGGAACGGCCGGAAGCCCCGGGCCTCGCACATGTCGCAGAATTCGCCGAAGGCCAGGATCGTGGCGATGGTCAGGACGGCGGTGAAGAGCACGTCCAGCCGGAACACGAAGAAGTCGGCGGCCAGCGCGCCGCCGGCCACGGCCAGGATGGCCGAGGCGGCCACGAAGCGCCGCGCGGTCTCGGAGCGCCGCGGGGACTGAGTGGCCGGCGGCGCCTGAGGAGTCGGATCGGTCATGGGGGTATTCTATGGCCCGGCGGGAGATGCGCAACTGACCTGGGGCTGCGGGCCGCTTCAGTTCCCATCGCCTTCGATCGTTCTCGCCCTCGCTCTCGCCATGGCTCTCGCCCGCGCCTGGGGATCGAGGACGAGAACCGCTCGGCTCCGCCTCGCTGAGAACGAGAACGAGCGGAGACGAGGCGAAAGGCCCCTGACCAGCCCCTGCATCTGTTTGACTGCCGGCCCGTCCCGGTATATAGAGTAGGCCCCGCTGCGCTGCGGCCGGGAGACCAGGACAGGAGAAACGCCATGCCCAGCCCCTTCCCCGGACCCGAGAGCCGGAAGCTCATCGCCGAGCTCGAGCGCTACGTGCTCACCGAGCCCTGGCCCTTCGTGGTGGACATCGAGCGCTCGTCGGGCATGTGGCTGGCCACCGTCGACGGCCAGCGCATCTTCGACTGGGCCGGCTACTACGGCTCCAAGCTCATCGGCCACAACCACCCGCGGCTGAACGAGCCCGATTACCTGCGCCGGCTGGCCCTGGCCGCCAACAACAAGGTCGCCAACCTCGACTTCCTGACCCCGGAGTGCCTGGAGTACTACCGCCTGCTCAGGGAGCTGGCCCCCCGCTGCATGCTCAACGACAAGCTGGAGATCTACGCGGTGAACTCCGGCGCCGAGGCCGTGGAGAACATGATGAAGTACTTCATCAACCTCCACGACCGGAAGTGCCTGGCCGCTGGGCGCCTGCCCTCCGTCCGGCGCTTCATCTACTTCGACCAGGCCTTCCACGGACGCACCGTCTTCGCCCTGAACATCACCCAGCAGGACCAGGACCCCATCCTGACCAAGGACTTCCGCGGCCTGGTCCCGGGCAACCTCCAGGTGCCCTTCCCGGCGGTGGACCGCGGCCAGTCGGCCGCCGAAAACCGCGCGCGCACCAACCACAGCCTGGAGATCATCGAGGACCTGCTGGTCCGTTACCGCGGAGAGATCGTCGGAATCGTGGTCGAGCCCATCCAGGGAGCCGGCGGCCACCGCCTGGCCGAGCCGGAGTTCTTCCGGGGCCTGTCCGAACTCGCCCACCGTCACGAAACTTACCTGGGCTTCGACGAGGTCCAGACCGCCGGCGGCCAGACCGGCACCTTCTTCGCCATCGACCAGTTCGGGCTGCCCCATCCCCCGCAGGCCGTGGCGGCGGCCAAGAAGCTGGGCTGCGGGGTCATCTACATGCTCCACCACATGGAGGACCTCGGGGTCCTCGACTCCACCTGGGGCGGGTCGCTGGCCGACATGGTCCGCTTCGTCCAGGAGATGACCGTGGTCCGCGATGAGCGGCTCATCGAGAAGATCCCCGAACGCTCCGCCCGGCTGATGGCCGGCCTGGAGGCCCTGGCCGCGAAGTTCCCGGAGCTCATCGGCAACGTCCGGGGCATGGGCACCTACGCCGGGTTCACGACACGGCGCAAGGGCGACCGCAACCGGCTGCTGGACATCCTCCTGCAGGAGGAGAGCACCATGCTGCTTGGCGCCGGGGTCGACTCGATCCGGCTACGCCCGAGCCTGAGCGCCGCCGAAGAGGACATCGACATGCTCCTGGATATCCTCGGGCGGAGCCTGCCGCGGCTGGAAGGGTGAACGGCGATTCTCACGCCAAGCCGCGAAGAACGCCAAGAACGGCTGGTTTCTCCTTATCATTATGGGGGGAATCCGCAGTTGTTGTTCTTTGCGGCGTTGCGCCTTGGCGTGAGACCACCGTTCTCAAGTGCCCAATGTAGCACGCACCCGTTCCCCTCCCCGCGCTTGACTGCCCCTCCTCCGGCCCTAGAATACCCGTCGTCGGGCATACGGCATGGCCTGACGCACGCTTGACTCCGTCATAAGCCGGGTGGGAGGAATCATGGCCAAGGTGGTTGCCAGGCGCGAGATCGCGCCGCAGACGGTCCTGCTGGAGCTGGAGGCCCCCAAGATCGCCGCCAAGCGGCGTCCCGGGCAGTTCGTGATCCTCAAGAAGGACGAGGCCGGCGAGCGCATCCCGCTGACCATCGCCATGGCCGACCACGCCAGGGGCACCATCACGGTGATCTTCCAGATGGTCGGCGCCGGCACCCGCGGCCTGGGTGCCGTGCCGGTCGGCGGCGAGGTCATGGACGTGGTCGGACCGCTGGGCAAGCCCACCGACATCCACAAGGTCGGCACGGTGGTCTCGGTCGGCGGCGGCATCGGCACGGCGGTGGCCTACCCCATCGCCGAGGCCATGAAGGCCATGGGCAACCGGGTGATCGGCATCATCGGCGCGCGCAACAAGGACCTGCTCATCCTCGAGGACGAGTTCCGCAAGGTCGCCGACGAGCTGCTGGTCACCACCGACGACGGCAGCTACGTCCGCAAGGGCTTCGTGACCGACGTGCTCAAGGAGGTCATCGCCCGCGGAGCGCCCATCGCCGAGGTCCTGGCCATCGGCCCGGTCCCGATGATGAAGGCGGTCTGCAAGGTCACCAAGGAGGCCGGCATCAAGACGGTGGTGAGCCTGAACCCCATCATGATCGACGGCACCGGCATGTGCGGCGGTTGCCGCGTGGACATCGGCGGCCAGACCAAGTTCGCCTGCGTCGACGGTCCGGAGTTCGACGGCCACCTGGTGAACTGGGATGTCCTGGGCACCAGGCTCTCGGCCTACAAGGCCCATGAACAGGAAGCCTGCCGCCTGCACGGAGCGGAGAAACGCTGATGACCCCAGAGAACGCCAACCCCTCCCCCGCCCCGGCCCCGGCCGGCGGCAAGAAGCAGCGCCCCCCGCGCCAGAAGATGCCGGAGCAGCCGGCGGCCGAGCGCGTCCGCAACTTCAACGAGGTGCCCTACGGCTACTCCGCCGACCTGGCCCAGTTGGAGGCCTCCCGCTGCCTGCAGTGCAAGAAGCCGGCCTGCGTCGACGGCTGCCCGGTCTGCGTGGACATCCCCGGCTTCATCAAGAAGGTCGCCGAGGGCGACTTCCTGGGGGCCGCGCGCACGCTCAAGGCCGACAACTCGCTGCCGGCGGTCTGCGGCCGGGTCTGCCCCCAGGAGGAGCAGTGCGAGAAGCTCTGCGTCCTGGCCAAGAAGGGCGAGTCGGTGGCGGTCGGGCGCCTGGAGCGCTTCGTGGCCGACTACGAGCGCGAGCGCGGCACTGGCGAACTGCCCCCCAAGGCGCCGCCCAGCGGCTTCCGGGTCGCGGTGGTCGGCTCTGGTCCGGCCGGCCTGACCTGCGCCGGCGAACTCGTCAAGAAGGGCCACCGGGTCACGGTCTTCGAGGCCCTGCACAAGGCCGGCGGCGTGCTGGTCTACGGCATCCCCGAGTTCCGGCTGCCCAAGGCCATCGTCGGCGCCGAGGTCGACTACCTGCGCCGCCTGGGCGTGGAGATCGAGTTCAACGCCCCGGTCGGCAAGTCCGAGACCGTGGATGAGCTGCTGGCCTCGGGCTTCGACGCGGTCTTCATCGGCACCGGCGCGGGCCTGCCCTACTTCATGGGCATCCCCGGCGAGAACCTCATCGGGGTCTACTCGGCCAACGAGTACCTGACCCGCTCGAACCTCATGAAGGCCTACCTCTTCCCGGAGTACGCCACGCCGATAATCCGCGGCAGGCGGGTGGCAACCATCGGCGGCGGCAACGTGGCCATGGACGCGGCCCGCACCGCGCTGCGCCTGGGCGCCGAGAAGTCCATCATCGTCTACCGCCGCAGCCGCCAGGAGATGCCCGCCCGCATCGAGGAGATCCACCACGCCGAGGAGGAGGGCCTGGAGTTCCAGCTGCTCACCGCCCCGGTGCGCGTGCTGGGCGACGAGGCCGGCCGGGTCAAGGGCCTGGAGTGCCTGCGCATGGAGCTCGGCGAGCCCGATGCCTCCGGCCGGAGGCGTCCGGTGCCCATCAAGGGCTCCGAGTACGTGCTGGACGTGGACACCGTGGTGGTGGCCATCGGCAACGGGCCGAACCCGCTCATCCCCCAGACCACCCCGGGCCTGGCCACCGGCAAGCACGGCAACATCACCGCCGACGAGGCCACCGGGCAGACCTCCAAGCCGGGGGTCTTCGCCGGCGGCGACATCGTCACCGGCGCAGCCACGGTCATCCTGGCCATGGGCGCGGGGCGCCGCGCGGCGACGGCCATCGACGCCTACCTGCGCGCCAAGAAGCCGGCTGGCTGAACCGCGATGACCGACCCGGTCCAGGCCGAACCCTCGGCCCCCACCCCGACCCAGCCGCAGCCCCCCGTCCAGGAGGGCAACGGCCGGAACCGCTTCGGCTTCCCCCTGGCCTGCGTCACCGCGATCTGCCTGGTCCTGGCCGCGACGGTCCTGCAGAACCTGTGGGAGAACCTGGTTCCGCTGTGGGGCGAGGTCCGCCAGGGCACCGGGCTGCTGCCCCTCCTGGCGCTCTGCGCGGCGGCGCTGCTGGTGGCCCTGGTGATCGTAGTCCTGCTGCTTAGGCGCATCCGCCGGCTGCTCACCTCGCTGCGCATGGCGGCCGCGGCGCTCCTGACCCTGGTGCTCATGCTGGGCGCCAGCCGCCTGCCGATGCCCGACGAGCGCGGCGGAGCGGCTTCCCATGCGGACGATTCCGACGATTCCGGCGGCCAGAGACGGGTCCTGGGCGACCGTCTGGCCGTGGTGCTGCGCACCGCCCACCTGCACGAGCCGGGCGGCTCCTGGGGGGTGATCTCCCTGCTGGGCCTCCTGGCGGCCGGTTCGGCGGCGGGCATCCTCTGGCGGCGCCCGCTGGGCTCGCGCGAGTTCGGCTTCCTGGCCATGCATCTGGGCATCCTGACCGTCCTCGGGGGGCTGGCCGCCGGCAAGGTCTTCGGCCAGTCCATGGAGGTGCGGCTGGTGCCGGGGGCCACGCCCACGCCGGTGCCGCCCAGGTCCGGCGAGGAGCCGGACTTCCGCCTCGGCATGCTCCGGGCCGTCACGGCCGCCCGGGCCCCGGTCATCCAGCTCTTCGCCGGCCCCGCGGACGGGGCCGACCAGAAGGTCCTGCCGATCGACGTCGCCCGCGGCGGGCGCTGCTCGTGGCGCGGCGCGGATATCGCCGTGCTCGAGTTCCTCGAATCGGCCGTGCCGGAGATGTACACCGAGAACGTCCCGGGGCGCGGGGCGACCGCGGCCGTCAGGGTCAGCCTGACCGGCCCCCAGGGCAGCCGCGAGTGCCTGATCCCCGCCGGCGATCTGCTCATCGGGCCCGCCGCCCCGCTCGGCGTGGCGCTCACCTACGAGAAGAAGATCACGCCCCAGGACGCCGAGGCGGCCTGCCGGCGCCGCGAGGAGCTCGACCCCGACCGCCTGGAGGTCGTCGAGGCCGACGGCAACGCCCGCTACCAGGCCCAGATCCCGGCCGGGCGCGCGGGGGTCGGCGCCGAGTTCGTGCTCGGCAACGCGAACCTCAAGGTGGTCCGGCGCCTGCACGTCCGCCGCGGCACCATGGAGGAGGCGGCCCGCTCGGCCGGCACGGTCCCGGCCCTGGAACTCGCCCCGGGCGGCCCCGGCCCCGCGGGGCGAGCCACCTTCCGGGTGTCCGCCGGCGATCAGCCGGCGCAGCCGGACGGCCGCGTCCCGCCGGAGCTGGCCGGCATGCAGCTGCGCTACACCCCGAACATCGTCCCGAGCGGCGCCCGCCTGGTCGAGGGGCCGGCCGGGACGTTCCGGCTGGTGGAGCTCGACGAGGGCTGGCCGGGCGCGGTGGCGACCCTGGCCATGGGCGGCGAGGCCACCCTGCCGGGCGGCATACGCTTCAAGCTGCTCGAGTTCATCCCCGAGGCCCGGACGTCCTACCGGCCCGCCGCGGCCGGCGCCCCGGGCGCGCGCATCTTCGCGCGTCCGGCGGTGCACGTCGAAGTCCGGTCCGCCGGCGCTCCCCCGCAGAACTTCTGGCTCTTCCCCGGCCTCGACGGCCGGCGCGAGATTCCCGGGGGCGCGGCGCTGACCGCCAGGGCCATCGACCGCGGGCTCTCCCAGGCCGCGGCGACCGTGGAGATCATCGGCCGGCGGGGATCCCGCTCCGAGCATTTCCTGGCCCGGGGCCAGCCGCTGCACGTTGACGGGTGGCAGATCACGCTGCGGAACCTGGAGGGCGCGCAGGCCGTCGGCCCGGTGCCGGCCTTCAAGGCCGACGTGCGCATCTCCCGCGACCCGGCCATCTGGGCGGTGTACGTCGGCATGCTCCTCCTGGCCCTGGGCGCCCCCTGGCTGCTCTGGACCAGGCTGCGCCGCATCCCCGAAACCACCATCAGGGAGGACTGATCCTGGACGCGCGCATCGTCACGCTCGCGGCCGGCGCCGGGCTCTTCGCCGCCGGCGCGGCCCTGGCCGTCCCGGCGGCCATCTTCAAGACCCGCCCCCTCTGGCGCCGGGCCTCGCGCTGGTCGGCCGTGGCCGGCACGCTGGCCTGCCTCGCGGCCGCGGCGGTCGAGTGGGCCGGGCTGGGGCGCGCGCCGGTCCTGTCCGTGGCGGAGTCGCTGCTGCTGCTCGCCCCGGCCATGGGCCTGGGGTACATCTGCATCGAGACGCTTTCCAAGAGCCGCGAGGGCGGCCTGCCCATCCTGCTCTCGGCCGCGGGCGCGGCGTTGACCGCCTCGATCCTGGCCGCCTCGGCCGGACCGCTCTGCCCCTGGCCCGCGCCGCCGGAGTTGGCCGGCCCCTGGCTACCCGCCTACGCGGTGACGGCCTTCCTGGGGCTCGGGCTGCTGGGCGCCGCGGCCTTCCAGGCGGTGGCCTTCCTGGTCGTCGAGCGGATATCCCCGGCCAGCGGCGAACGCGCCGGGCGGGGCGCCTTCTGGTGCGTGTGTCTGGGCCTGCCGCCCATGATCTGGAGCCTGCTGGTCGCGGCGGCCTGGGGCCAGCGCTCCGGCGGCGACGTCTGGACCTGGAGCGGCCGGGAAGTCTGGGCGCTCGCCCTGGTGCTGGTCATGGCCGCTTACATCAGCCTGCGCCACGTCGGCGGCTGGCCGGAGCGCCGCAGCGCCTGGCTGCTGGCCGGGTCGGTGGTGGTCTGGGCCGCCGCGCTGGTCTCGGCGCCGATGAACTGACGGCAGCCGCCCCCGGACTTCTGCAATCGTAAGTCTGCAGTCGGGCCGCCCTAATCATGCGGGCAGGATTACAGGCCGAAAATCGCACGGACGGGCTCAATAACAACCTCCGAAAGCGACTAAGTCGGCATAGGATAAAAGGTTGACGTGGTCCGACCCCGGCTGACCACCCCGGCTGGCCGAGAACCTCACCCGCGCCGCCAGCAACAGGGTCATGCGCCGCGAGCTGCGGGCCGGGGGCAAGCCGGCCGCCAAACGACGGCCCGCCGGAGCAGACAAGCCGGTGAGATATCTTGCGGAATACCCTGGAGGTAGCGGCGGTTAGTAGGGCAGCGCCCCATGATGGCCTCGTGCGGGGTCGGGAACGCCAGTCTAAGAAAGAGGATTGGATCATGATAAGGGCCATTGCTGCCACGCTGTTGTCGGCTGGGCTGTTGGTGTTCGCGTCGGGGTGCGGAGCGAAGCAGCAGCCGAAGCCCGATGCCCCCAACCCCCCGACCACCGACCAACCGGCACAGCCGAAGCCGCCGGCGCCTCCGGCCACCGACAAGCCCAAGGACCATCCGGCACACTAAGCGGCGTGGTCGCGCGTCTGTCGCGGCACCGGGTCGGTCCGTCCGGTGCCGGCATGAAGCATCCTTGACTGGGCGCCGGAGACCTTCTGTGTACAGATGCGAATGCAGGGCATCCGCCCTGCGCTGCGCCTTTGGTCCCTGGGTCGTCCTCCTGCTCGTCGCCGGGCTGGGCGCCTGCGGCAGTCGGAGCGGCCCGGGTACATCCAAGGCGCCGGAACCCTACGTTCCCACCATCGTCACCGGCGACATCCAGGCGGGCATTGAGAAGCACATCGCCGAGCAGGTCGCGCTGGGCAAGGGGCACTTCCGGGTGCCCTTCGAAGGCAAGCAGCTCGAGCTCAGGCTGGTCCGCGTCCACGTGGAGTACCTGGCGTCGCTGGCGCCGCAGCGCCATTTCGCCTGCGTCGACATGGCCAGCGCGGACGGGCAGTTCTACGACATCGACTTCTACCTCCACGGCGACCCGGGGGCTATGACCGTCACCGAAACCACCGTCCACAAGCTCAACGGCCGGCCGTACTACCTCTGGAAGCAGAATGCCGACCGGAACTGGGTCCGCGCGCCGGTCGACGCCGCCTCCAAGGAACTGCTCGGTGTTCTGACCGGCCGGGACGCCTTCGAGTTCCGCTACCAGGCCACGCTCCCGGCCCTCGCCGGACCGGGACGCTGCTGGCTGCCGCTGGCCGGATCGGACGCATTCCAGAAGGTGACCGTCAAGTCCATCAGCGCCCCGGGCAAGCAGCGCACGCTCACCGACGGGGCCCACGGGAACCGTGTCCTCTTCCTGGAACTGGGCCCGGATGACGGCGGGAAGCCCATCGAGATCGTCTACGACGTGGAGCGCCTCGAAAAGGGCGCCTACCCCGGAGACCCGGCGGAGGCGGCCAAGCACCTGCAGCCCGAGCGCCTGGTCCCGTCCGGCGGGGAGATCAAGGCCGCCGCCGAGAAGGCCATCGCCGGCCGGCAGGGCGACCTGATGCGCGCGCGGGCGCTCTACGACCACGTGATCGACCAGATGCGCTACATGAAGTTCGGGGAGGGCTGGGGCCAGGGCGACGCGGTCCGGGCCTGCAGCGCTCTATCCGGCAACTGCACCGACTACCACGCGTACTTCATCGGCCTGGCGCGCTCCGTCGGCATCCCGGCGCGATTCGCGATCGGCGCGGCCATCCCGTCCGAGCGCAACGACGGCGGCACCGACGGTTACCACTGCTGGGCCGAGTTCTACGCGGACGGCAAGTGGTGGCCGGTGGACGTCAGCGAGGCCGACAAGTTCAGCGCGCTGAGCATGTACTACTTCGGCCATCACCCGGCCAACCGCTTCGAGTTCACCCGCGGGCGCGACCTGGTGCTCGATCCGGGCCCGGCCTCCGGCCCCATCAACTTCCTGGCCTACCCCTACCTGGAAGTCGACGGGAAGCCCCAGAAGGTCAAGACCCTGTTCCTCTTCCGCCGCACGACCTGCGACGCTAAGTGCTCCAATCCATAAATTCGTGTAGGGGTGGCCGAAACAGCCGGGGTGCCGCGCAAGGCGCGAGGAAGGCGCTTCGCCGCTCAGCGCCGCTCAGGGTCGGACCACGGCATGTCATTGTCCGGCATGGGCTTAATCCCTCCCGACAGCTGGTACAGACCCCGTACGTTCAGTTTTCGAGTCCCAAAATGCGGCGGACGGGGCCGGGTGCGCGGCATCTACCTGCCGGCCTCGATCTGGGCAACGGCCCGGGCCGCCTCAGCCTTGACCGCCGGATCGGCGCTTCCCGCCGCCTTCTTGAGGGCAGCCATGGCCTCCGGGCTGGTCTTGGCCATGGTGGCAAGCGTCCTGATTATCTCGGAGTTAACAGGATTATCTCGAACCTCCAGCCTTGAGGCAAGGGCTGGCACAACTTTGGGGCCTATTTTGCGGAGACCCTCGACCAAGCCAATGGCCATCACCGTATCCTTGGTGCCGCGCAGGCGCTCTTCCATCACGGGCCTGGCTGTTTCCCCGAAGTCCCCGAGCGCCGCCGCCGCCCGCCTGCGAACCGCATCGGACTTGTCGTCAAGGCGCTTGACGATCTTGTCCATGACCTCGGCTGAATTCGGCGCAACGAACGGCAGGATCTCCATCGCGAGCATTTGCAGCGGCTGGTTCCCGTACTGGTAGGCCCGCATGAGATGGTCATAGGCTGGCTTGGCGCCGGCTTTCAGCCTCTTAAGCTCCTCGGCGGCCATCTGCCCGGTTGCCATGTCCTCGTCCAACAGTGCGTAGCCCAGCGCCGCCACGGCTTCGGGAGAGGCGGAAGCCTTGTCCGCCAGCTGTCGTATCGCGGTGCGGCGCTGGTCGAAGGTCGCTGCGTCGAGGCCCCCGGCCAGCGCAATAACCGCCGGATCACGCAAGGCCTGCTTCAGCCCCCCCGCTGGCAGGCCGATCTCCTGGGGGGCACATTTCCTCAACTGCACAGCCGCCGCCCACACAATGGTAGAGTCCTTGTCAGCAAGCGCCTTCTTGAGGATTTCCAGGGCCGGCGCGCCGATCCTGCTGGCAACCTCCACCGCCAGCATGCGCTCGCGCTGTCGGAAGTCCTTATGATTGAAGTCCTCTTCAAATATCGGCAGGAGCGCCGGCACAGCCTCTGCCGCCTGCGGCCCCAACTTTTCCAGCACCGGATCGATCCTCATCTTGTTCACCGCGTTCTGCCTGCAGCCCTTGACGAACTTCACCAGCACGGGGGAAGCCCACGGCCCGTTCACGGCAATGACCTCAGCAATCATCTGCTTCATCCCGTTATCAGAACGGTCATAGATCTTTTCCAGAGCCGGTGACACTTCCGGGCCGAGAGCCTTCACCAAGTCCTGAAGCTTCGATGGAGGCTCAGCAAAAGCGTCCTTCCGTTGTGCGATGACGGCGTCTAGCACATCCGGCACAACATCCTTGGCTTTGTCCTGGTACTTCGCCAAGGCCACTATGGCCGTCTCCTGCGTGGTGCGGTCCTGAACCGCCTTCAGCAGCACCGGCTTCGCCGCCTCGTAGGAAACGCCCGCGAAAGGAAGGGCTATGATCGCACGCCCCCGGAGCACGTATCCCGCATCCCCGGCCTTGGCCAACAGGGCCGGAGCCACCATTTCAGTCACGGCATTGAGGTTCTTGATGGCGTCGATGGCTTCCCTCTGAACCTCCGTATCTTCATGGTCCATAAGGCGAACGATCACAGGCGCAACATCCTTATCGGCCTGGAGCAACTTGCCGGCGGCTATCGCTGTCTTCTGGACATCGATATCCGTATGTTCCATGAGGCCGATCACCGTCGGCGCAACCTCCTTGATCTCCGCCGGCCCGAGCCGGTACAACTGTCCTAAGCCCAGCCGGATAGTAGTTCTGTCCTTGGCAGCAAGCAGATACTTGTCGGCGCGCAAGGCCTCCTTCTTGACCTCCGGAGAGCTGCTGTCCATAAGCCGGACTATATGACCGGCAAGCTGCTTGACCCCGGCGGGTTTCAGCTCCCCGAGACGGCCCAACCCGGCCAGAACGATCTTGTTGTCCTGTGACTCAAGCTGCTCCTTGACTTCGACCAGTATTGCCCCGGAATCCTCCCCGCAGGATGCAGGAACCGTTGTCCATGACAGAAGAGCTGCCGCCAGGAACGCCACGCCGGTCATCAAGCCATTGGCGCACTGCCGTTGGAACCAGGCAAGTCCATTCATGGGCAACCCTTTCCGTCCACACCTTCGCCATCACGTCTGTGCACGCGATTCCACCTGAGCGCGCCAACCTATCAAGCTGGGGCGAGAGACCGCCGTCAGGGGAGATCTTCAGGACTGAGCCACTTGAGTGTGCCTCCCTCCAGGCACGGCAGTCTCTTGTCCTTTACGCCATCGTCGGAGAAGATCAGGACCCTGCGAGTCACGAAGCCGCCCGACTCCGCGCGCGTCGATTCATTCATGATCGTCCAGGCAACCTTGTCGAAGGTGTCCAGGTCCTTCAGGGATACGACGCAGACCACACTCAGGTTCGGCGCGCAGACCGCGACAGGCCAATCCAGCTTCTTGCTTATGAACGACTTGAACTGCCTGGTGAAGACCGCCGATGCCCTCAAGGGAGGAGGAACCGGGATGACGGCGGTCTTTACGCCATTGATCATCCTGATTTCCGGGGTCTTGCCATCAAGCAGCTTCTCGGTATGTTCGCGGGCCAGTGTCTTAACAGCCTCCTCGCTTACGCCCCAGCGCTCCAGGTCGTACTGACGCACCGCCTCAACGCGTTTTCCCTCACGATCCATCTCGTAGACCGCCAGGAAGTATCCACCCGGCCCCGGATCCCCAATGAAGTTGGGATGTCCCGAACCGGTTTCTTCCGGCACGCAGAAGAGCCAGTCCTTTGTGTCTCGCCAGGAGAACAGGTGCGTATGCTGAATCAGCTCAATGATGTCCTGTTGACCATTGGGAGCGCTGAACATGTCCTCCAGATCACGCTCCTTGATGCCCAATCCCTCGTTTCTGAGAACCGCGTACAGATATCCGTCTTCACCCGGTCCCCGGAACGGGATCTGCCGGGCACGAAGCTCCCGTTCCCAGAGCTCTCGACCGGTCTTGGGCGCTTTCTGATCCGCTGTCGGGGAGGAGTCAACGCCATCAGGCTGCTGCAGCCCGGACCCTGCGCCGCCGCACATCTTCCAGGCTCCAAAGACGCCGCCCAAGATTGCCACCGCGGCTATGGCTGCCACGACTAACCGCTGAGTATTTCCTCGCCGTGAGCTGCTGGCGGATGCGGGCTCAGGCATGTCGGCCCCGTCCGCGGAAGAATGGGGCATACCGGGCAGATTCTCAGCCTGCGCAACGCATTGCGGGCAGCAGCGCCGACCGCTGACCTCCTCGGTAGCGGCCTCGGCCACGGTCCGACCGCAGGCGGAGCACCGGGCCATGCCGGCAGTCGCCGCGGCGGGGACAGCAGGGGCGGCGTCCGGGGCGGTCCTTGCCGTGAACGGCTTGCCGCAGGCCGGACACTTCACCGTCCGGCCAAGGGCCGAGGCCGGGGCCTTGAGATGTTTGGAGCAGTTCGGGCAGGCCAGCGCTACGGGATTCATCGACAGCACCCCCTGTTCGTCCTCGGCATAGGTCTGCGCATGATATCCACCCGCACCGTCCGCGCAAGATTGCAGGCCGGAAATCGCAGGGACAGGCTCAAGAACGGCCCCAGAAGGCAGCTATGTCGCGACAGGACAACGGGATGGGGTGGCCCGCCGCCAAAGGGAGCCACCCCGTGGGCCCATGGATACCTTCGATTGACGATTGCCCTTCGACAATGCTCGGGGCCGTGAGTCCTTCGACGCCGCTCAGGACCCTGAGCCTGTCGAAGGGCCTGTCGAACGGCAGACTGCAGATCAGCGAAGTACGAGGAGCGCGGCGGCCGCCCCGAACTTCTGCAATCGTAGATCTGCAATCGGCAATCTGAAATCGCCGTTGGGCCCACGATATTTCCGATTGACGATTGCAGATCGCGGATTCTGGAAGTACGAGGAATGCGGCCCGCCTATCCCCTGTGCTTGACTCCCGTCCACCGCCCCGCTAAGTTACACCCATGAACCGCCAGATCATCCTTTCCAAGGACGCCCCCGCGCCCATCGGGCCGTACTCGCAGGCGGTGCGGGCCGGGGACTTTCTCTTCGTCTCCGGGCAGATCCCGCTCGACCCGGCCACCGGCCAGGTGGTCGCCGGCGACATCGCCGCCGCGACCGAGCGCGTCCTGCGCAACCTCGAGGCGGTCTTCCGCTCGGCCGGCGCCGGGCTCGACCGGGCGGTCAAGGTCACGGTCTACATGAGGAACCTCGGCGACTTCGCCGCCATGAATGAGGTCTACGCCCGCTTCTTCGGCGAGTCCCGGCCGGCGCGGGCCTGCGTGGAGTGCTCGCGCCTGCCGCGCGACGTCGCGGTGGAAATCGACGCGATCGCCTATCTGGGCAGCTGACCGGTGCGCCAGGAGAAGAGCTTCGCCGAGGTTCTCAAGGAGCTGGCCTCCCGCCGGCCCGGGCCGCTCTACGCCGTGCTCGGCGAGGACGACGGCCTGCGCGAAATGGCCATAGCCGCCATCCGCCGCTCGGTCTTTCCGGAGAAGGCCGCCGAGCAGAACGTGATCACCTTCGGACCGGCCGATCCCGGCGTGGCCGGCAGCCTGCCCAAGGTCTCGGAGGTCATGGACGAGGCCCGCACCGCGTCGCTCTTCGCCGCCGAGAAGTTCGTGCTGGTCCGCGGCGCCGGGGCGCTGCTCGCCCCCTCCGCCCGGAAGGCCAGGGACGGCGAGGACGAGGCCCCCGCCAAGGGCCCGCCGCCCTTCCAGGCCGCGCTGCTCGAGTACCTGAAATCCCCGCCCGCGGGCGTCACCCTGGTGCTCGAGGCCGAGAAGCTCGACGGCCGCAGCGCCCTGCACAAGGCCCTGGAGACCTCCGGCGGACTGGTGGCCTGCCCGAAGATGTACGACCGCGGCTGGGGCGAGAGCCGCCCGTCGATGCGCAGCCCCATGGGCGCCTACCTGGCCGAGCTGGCCCGGACCCGCGGCCTGACCCTGGCTCCGGGGGCCGGCGAGCGCATGCTGGAACTGGCCGACGGCCAGGCCGGACGGCTCGGCCCGGAGCTCGACAAGCTCGCCCAGTACCTCGGCCCCGACCGCCGCCGCCTGGAGGCCGCGGACGTCGAGGCCCTGGCCAGCTCGGCGGCGGGCAGCCCGGACCCCGTGGTCGGCGGGGCGCTCGCCGGCCGCGCCGCCGAGGCCCTGGCCGCGGCCGAACAGGTCTTCGCCCGCGGACTGCAGGACTTCACCGGGCGGCTCACCTGGGACGAGCAGGGCATCGCCATCATCCTGACGGCCTCCATGGCCCGCCGGGCCTTCGACGTGGAGCGCGCCGTCCTGAACGGCGGGCGCTACGACGCCAGGGGCCGGATGCTGCCCCCGCACATCACCCGCCCGATCGAGGAGGCCGCCCGGCGGCTGGCCTCCCGCGGCGCCATCGAGCGAGTCTACCGCCTGATCCTGGACGCCGACCTGGAGCTCAAGGGCGTCTCCGGCCGGAGCCCGCGCGCGGTCGTCGAGGACCTGATCGTCGCCCTGGCCGCCCGCTGAACAGGAGGCGCCGGCGCGACGCCGCGCCCGCGCACGGCAGCCACCGGGATTGGGCCGTGACCGCCGCCGCGGGCGCCGGTTCGGGGATGAGGAACGGCCGGACGTCCCGGCCGGCCGATGGACGAGGATTCCGCACATGACCAGAGGAACGCTCCGCCTGGCCCTGCTCCTGCCCCTGCTGGCCGCGCCGCTAAGCTTCCCGGCGGCCGCCGGCGCCGAGCCGGCCCCGCCCGGGGAGAAGGCCGCCCCGGCCTGGAAGCCGCTCGTCGGCCTCGACGAGTGGGGCGGCCTCTACATGGCCGGCCAGAAGTGCGGCTGGGTGCACAGCACGCTCAAGGCCGAGCCGCGCGACGGGCGGGAGGTCCTGGTCTATCGCTCGCAGATGACCATGAAGATGAAGTACCAGGGCGTGACCGCCGAGATGCGCGTGCGCGAGTCCCAGGAGTTCGATTCCGAGACCGGCGCATTCCGGACGCTCGACCGGACCATGGAGACCGTCGTGCCCGGCCTGCCCGCCCCCATCGTCGTGCGGGCCAAGGTGCTCCCGGACGGCGAGGCCCTCAAGTGCAGCCTGACCGTGGGAGCCCGGACGACCGAGAACACCCTGACCGGCTGCCGCTACAACCTGGAGGCGGTGCTGGCCGCGCAGCTGCTGGCCATCCGCCCCGGCGTCAAGGAGGGCGACCGGCTCGACTCGGAGATGCCCCTGGTCGAGTCCAACAAGGCCGTGCGCATCGTGAGCGAGGTCCGGGGCCGCAAGACCATGAACTTCCGGGGCGTGCCCACCGAGGTGGTGGAGGTCCGGCAGGAGCTCTTCGAGCTGCCCCCGCCCGGCGAGGCGGCGCCCGCCGGCAAGCCCCCCATGGCCAGGATGACCAGCAGGATCGACTCGCGGGGGCGGCCCATCGAGGGCGACCTTCTCGGGCAGTTCACCTTCCGCCTGGAGAGCAAGGACGACGCCCAGCGCATGGACGCGGTCAGCGACGTGATGCTGGCCACCGGCGTGGCCCTGGACAAGCCCATCGCCGCCGCGCGCCGCAAGCGCCCCCTGACGCTCCGCCTGACCGGAATGCCCGCCGACTCGGCCCTCAACGACGACCGCCAGAGCTACGAGAAGAAGGGCGAAGGCGAGTACCTGCTGGCCCTCCGCCCGGCCGCCGCACCGGAGAAGTCCGCGCCCCTGACCGACGCCGAGCGGGAGAAGCTGGCCGCCTTCCTCTCCCCCACCCCCTTCCTGCAGAGCGACGACCCCAAGATCAGTGCCAAGGCCGCCGAGATCGTCGGCGCCGAGAAGGATCCGTGGCAGGCCGCGCGGCTGATCTGCGCCTGGGTGCACAAGAACGTGGAGAAGGTCTTCACCCCGGTGGCCAGCAACGCCCTGGACACCCTGACCAGCCTCAAGGGCGACTGCGGCGAGCACTCCGCGCTCTGCGTGGCCCTCTGCCGCTCCGCCGGCGTCCCCGCGCGCGAGGCGGCCGGCCTGGCCTACACCGACTCGAGCGGCAAGCCCATGCTCGGCGGCCACGCCTGGGTCGAGGTCCACGCCGGCGGCCGCTGGGTGGCCATGGACCCGACCTTCGGGCAGGACCTGGCCGACTCCCTGCACATCAAGATCGCCGAGAGCGGCTTCGCCGGCGTGGAGGGCATGATCCGGCTGGCCGACCTGCTGGGCAAGCTCAAGGCCGAGGTGGCCGCGGCGGAGTAGCCTTCGGGGGAAAGGACGGGGCCGGCGGCCATCAGGCCGCCGGCCCCGTCGCATCTCCTCTGCAGCGGAACCTAGTACTTGATACCCTTGGCCTCGGCCTGCTTCTTGAGCATCTCCAGGACCCGGGCGTCGAAGGCGTCCTTGGTCGGCTTGCCCTCCTCCTTGAGCTTCTTGGTGATGAACTCGTCGCGCTCCTTGCTGAGCTTGGTCAGCTCATCCTGGATGGCCTTGCGCTCGGCCAGCTTCTTGTCGATGTGGGTCTTGCGCTCGTCGGCGGACATCTTCTTCATGTCCTCGGGCAGGTCGGCCTCCTTGACGTCCTCGAGCTTCACCGTCTTGGCCTCGATGGCCGCGACCAGGTCCCAGCTGCCGAAGCCCCAGGCCCGCCCGGCGGCGGCGGGCGCCTCGGCCTTGGAAGCCTCGCGGGCATAGCCGGCGCGCTCGGCCAGGGCGCCGGCCGGCATATCGGCCAGCATCAGGGCCTTGTCCTCGGCGCCCTTGCGGGCCCCGGCGCCGCCGTAGGCCACCGCCGTGCCGCCCAGCTTGCGGGAGAGCTCGCCGATCTTCCCGTCCATGGGCGTCTCGACCATGCGCACGCCGCCGGACTGCAGGATGGCCGCGAACTCGCCCTTGCCGCCCTCGGCGATCTCCTTCCAGACCGCGCAGGTGTCGGCGGCCGAGCCGCACTGGACGGTATTGACGCGGATGTCCTTCTCGACGGCCATCTTGATCGCCTTCTTGTAGTCGAAGCCGTCCTGGTAGTCGGTGTGCGGCGGAGCGTCGCCGACCAGGAAGATTAGCCGCAGGGTCTTCTCGTCCTTGCTCCAGGACATCTTGGTGACCGCCTCGGTCAGGGCCAAGGAGACGTGCTCGGGCGTGTCCCCTCCCCCGTTGGCCTGGAAGGTGCGCAGGTCCTTGTAGACCGCGTCGATATCGGCGTTCAGGTCGAAGACCTTGGTGACGTACTCGTCGCCCTTGTCGCGATAGGAGATCAGCCCGAAGCGGACCTCCGGCTTGGGCTCGCCGGAGAGGATGGCCTGGGCGATGGCCCAGATCTTGTTCTTGGCGCCCTCGATCAGGCCGCCCATGCTGCCGGTGGAGTCGAGCACGAACACGGCCTCGACCTTGGCCGCGCCCTTGGAGGGGTTCACGAACGGCGGGGAATGGGGATCGTCGTCGGCGGCCACGGCGGCCGCCAGGGCCGAACCGGACATGACCATGGGGAGAGCCAGGGCGGCGAGACCGAGCATAAGGCGCTTCACGGGAGTCTCCTTTCCTGCGGGGTAGGCCGCACCGCGCGGCCTCGCTGAATTGGACGCGGTCGGTCCCGGACGGTTTCGGATATTCTCAATTCCGCGCGGCTCCGCCGCCGGATCAGGCCGCCTCAGCCCCCGCCCCGCTCCGCCCCGGAGCCGGCCGGCTCACCCGCGGCCGCCCGCCGGCCCAGCCGGTACTCGCGGGGGGTGACCCCCATGACCCGCCGGAAGGTGCGCGAGAAGTAGTTGCTGTCGCCGAAGCCGCTCCGGAAGGCAATCTCGGTGATATTGAGCTCCGGGGCCTTGAGCAGGAGCTCGGCGGCCCGGCTGGCCCGCAGCCGCACGAGGTAGTCGATCGGCGAGGTCTCCATGGCCGCCCGGAACTCGCGGAGGAAGGTGCGCACCGACATGTGGGCGATCTCGGCCAGCGTCTCCAGGCGCACCGGCTCGGCGTAGCTGGCCTCCAGGTGGCTGATGGCCTGGCCGATGCGCAGCAGCGCCGCGGCGCGCCCCTCGAGCGAGCTCCGCCCGTAGCATCGCGAGAGGTAGCCGATGATCTGCATCAGCCACGCGAGTGTCAGGAAGCGGTGCCCCGGCTCGCGGGCGGCCTGCTCGACCATCAGGTTGTGGATCAGGCCCTCGACGTGCGAGAGCTCGCGCGGCCCGAGCCGCAGCCGGCTCTCGAAGCGGTGTTTCCGGCGCCAGGCGGGCTCCAGCGTGAAGAGCACGTGGTAGCCGGGCACCTTGGCGAGATCATGCAGGGGCATGGCCAGCCGGGCCGGGTCGAAGAGGATGTTGACCAGGCCCAGGTCGCGGACGTCGCGGTAGCCGTGGCTGCGGTTCCGGGCGATCACGAAGACGTCGCCGCGCGAGATCGGGTACTGCTCGTCGCCGGTGAAGTGGATCCCGCTGCCGCCGGTGATGACCACGAGCTCCATGAACTCGTGCCCGTGCGCCGAGGTCTCCCCGTGCCGGTCGCTGCGGATGACCACCAGGGGGAAGTCGGGGATCGGGAAGATGCTGCCGGACCGTATCCGGCCAATCCGGGGCCTTCGCTTCATGGCCAGATAATGCTACTAATTGGCCCAAGAGTCAAGGACAGATCCCTGGGCTCGGGATAGACTGCCGGTAAGAAGTGCGGGCAACGAGAAAGGACGGCAAACGTGACAGCTCAGGCAGGAACCAAGGCTCCGCTCAGGGTCGGGGTGGTGGGCATGGGCGGCATCGGCAACACCCATGCCGAGGCCCACCGCAAGGACGGGCTCGCCAAGCTCGTGGCGGTCTGCGACGTGGTCAGGGAGAAGGCCGACGCGGCCGCGAAGAAGCACGAGGTCAAGGCCTACTACACCCTGAAGGACATGCTCGCCAACGAGGAGCTCGACGTGGTCGACGTGACCACCGGCGGCTACGAGAACGGCAGCTGGCACTTCGAGCCGACCATGGAGGCCCTGGCCGCCGGCCGGCACGTGCTCTGCGAGAAGCCGCTCTCGAACGACATCGGCGAGGCCCGCGAGATGGTCCGCTATGCCGCCGAGAAGAGGCTCTACCTCGGCTGCAACCTCAACCACTACTTCACCCCCACCGCCGAACGCGCCAAGAAGTACATGACCGACGGCCAGGTCGGCGAGCTGGTCTCGGTGCTCTTCAAGGTCGGCTTCCAGGGCGGCGAGGAGACCTACAGCTTCAAGGACACCCCGCGCTTCAACCAGCCGTACGCGCACATGAAGGCCTTCCTGACCCACCCCTTCAGCGTGATGCGCCACTTCTGCGGCGACATCACCCACGTGCAGTCCTTCTCGACCAAGCCCGGCTACCGCAGGAACAAGGGCGACCTGCTGGTGTCGGTGAACAGCGTCCACCTCCAGTTCGCCAACGGCACGGTGGGCTACCTGCTCAGCCACCGCGGCGACGCGCCCTGGGGCCTGGGCGGCTGGTGGAGCTGCGAGGTGGCCGGCTCCAAGGGCGCCTTCTGCATCGAGAACTGCATCGAGCGGCTGACCTACTGGCCGTCGCCGAGGCCGGGCGAGAAGTACGGCCTCGGCCAGGGGCCGGCGCCCGAGGTGCTGGACACGGGCATCAAGGACTTCGGCGCCACCTTCCCGCTGCGCATCAACGCCTTCCTCGAGGACGTGACCAACGGCGTGCCCCGCGAGCACCTGCGCTCCTCGGGGCGCGACGCGCTCGCGACCCTCGAGTACATCTGGGCGGTGATCGAGTCCTACGAGAGCGGCGGGGCGCTGGTCCGGCCGAAGCCGCTGCCCACGGTCCACGGCGACCCGCGGGTGGAGAAGATCTAGGAGGCACTGAGGGACTGAGGCACTAAGGCACTGAGTACGAAGGAGACGGCGCAGAGGCACTCAGTGCCTCAGTCCCTTAGTGCCTGAGTGCCTCCCAACGGAGATCAACATGATCAAGCTCGGAGTCAACTCGGTTCTCTTCCAGGGCCACGACCTGGCCACCGCCTTCCAGCACATCGCCTGGGCCGGTTACGACGGCGTCGAGCTCTCGGCCATCAAGGGCATGTGCGAGCACCTGGAGCTCGACAACTGGAAGCCGCAGGCCGCGACCATCAAGGGCCTGGCCGCGGAGCACAAGCTCGCGCTGCTCTCCATGGAGGTGGCCTCGCTCGACGAGGCCAGGCTCGAGAAGGCCTTCGAGGCCGGCCGGGAGATCGGCGTCCCGGTGATCAACGTCGGGCCTGGCGGCAAATCCAACGTCGAGGAGGACTTCGTCCGTCAGACCGACCTCCTGGCCAAGATGGCCGAGAAGGCCGGCAAGTACGGCGTCAGGCTCTGCTGCAAGGCGCACGTCGGCGGGTCGATCTACAACACCCCGACCACCCTGCGGGCCATGGAGAAGATCAAGCTGCCGTCCTTCGGCATCGACATGGACCCCAGCCACATCTACCGCGCC
>Ga0302248_1000030_pt1 | contig 154515 bp, 105 predicted proteins | sample AAG_UR_Leu_MG_FD_193528 | JGI IMG/M metagenome (GOLD analysis project Ga0302248, IMG submission 193528) | Enriched activated sludge microbial communities from anaerobic digester in WTTP, New Holstein, Wisconsin, United States - AAG_UR_Leu | ecosystem: Engineered > Bioreactor > Anaerobic >...
AGAAGACCGCCCGCGGCAACGAGGACGCCATCTCGGACATCCCGCTGGGCGGCACCGGCACGGTCGGCTCGATCGGCGTGGGCGGCGGCGGCATGGCCGGCGTCTTCGGCTACCGCGACGGCGGCGGGCGCAAGAAGGCCGTGGGACGCTTCGGCGGCAGCACGGCCACCGAGAGCGCCGTGGAGGCCGCCCTCCGCTGGCTGGCCCGCCACCAGGAGGCCGACGGCCACTGGGACTCCGGCAAGAAGTACGAGGGCGGCTACTCCGGCAAGTGGGACGCCGGCGTGACCGGACTGGCCACGCTCGCCTTCCTGGGCGCCGGCTACACCCATAAGGACGGCGGCCCCTTCCAGGACAACATGCGCCGGGCCATCAACTGGATGCTCGCGCAGCAGAAAGCCCACGGCGGAACCTTCTACGCCACCGCGCAGTCCGCGGCCAACGACCACTGGACCTACGACCACTTCATCTGCACGCTGGCCATGGCGGAGGCCTACGGCATGACCCGGGACCCGGCGCTGGCCGAGTCGGCCCAGAAGGGCGTCGACGGGGTCATCCAGTGCCAGAACCCGTACTCCGGCTGGCGCTACGGCATCAAGACCGGCGACAGCGACATCTCCGTGTCCGGCTGGGCGGTGATGGCCCTGAAGAGCGCCAAGATCGCCGGGCTCAAGGTGGAGGGCACCGGCTTCCAGGGCGCAGGGACTTTCATAGACAAGATCACCGACCCGAGGACCGGCCGGATCGGCTACACCGCCCTGAACGACGCCAACTCCGCCGGAGCCGAGGGCTGCACGGCCATCGGCATGGTCTGCCGCGAGTTCATGGGCGCCCCGGCCACCGACCCCCTGCTGCGGAAGCAGGCCGACCTGGTGGTCCGGAAGCTGCCCGACTGGAACAAGCTCGACAAGGACGGCGCGCAGCAGTTCTATCACTGGTACTACGGCACCCTGGCCATGTTCCAGATGGGCGGGACCCACTGGGACTCCTGGAACAAGGCCCTCAAGGACACGCTGGTCCCCAACCAGTGCAAGGGCCCCCTGCCGCTGGGCAGCGGCCCGGAGGACAAGGACGGCTCCTGGGATCCGAAGGGCTGGGTCAGCAACTACGCCGGCCGGGTCTACTCGACGGCGCTGGGCGCGCTGACCTTGGAGGTCTACTACCGCTACCTGCCCATGTACACGAAGTAGACGGCAGCCAGGCCTTCTGTCACCGGGCGGCGGGGCACGAACCCGCCGCCCGGCTCATTTGCGGCGCAAACCGCAGCCCGCCGACGGGAGGATCGTCCATGAAATGGAGCGGTCCGTCCATAGAATGCCCAGCCGCGACGCGTGTATTCCCCAGTGAGCCTGGACAAGAATGTTGTCCATGCCCAGCAGCCTGTTGAAGAAGTGCCGGGGTCGCGACGCTCGAGATTGTGGCCTCAGGCGAGGAACGACGAGGAAGGCGTGTCCAAGAGACACGCCGACGAGGAGAGGCGAAGCATGAGGCCGCAAGATCGAGCGTCCCCTCGGGTTGCGCCCGGACCGCCCGTCTGCGGCGTTGCCCTTCGACTCGCCGGTGGGCTCGCTCAGGGCCCCGAGCACAGTCGAGGGGCTCGTCGTCGCCGTGTCGCTATGGACACGGCTTTCTCCTCGCGCCTTGCATCCGGGCGGTCCGGACGCAACGCGATCCCCGGCACTTCTTCAACGGGCTGCTAGCCAAGAAAGGGCCTGTGCCATGAAAACCGAACTGCGCCGTTCCCTGACGATGTCCGCCGCCATCTTCCTGGCCGCCGCGCTCGGCGCAGCCCGCGGTGCCGAGCCCTCAGCCGCGGCGGAGGCGCCGAAGACCGACCCGTCCTGGCCCAAGTGGCGACTGGCCATGACCGAGCCCAACACCATCTACAACATCAGCGACAACACCCTGGCCGGCATCAAGTTCACCTTCCCGGGCGGGAAGATCCCCACCCAGTTCAGCAACTCCGACGGCGAGGCCGGCACCGGCGGCACCATCTTCGGCTACGGCGGCGGGGCGCTCTTCACCGGCGTCGGCAAGTACGGCGTCCTGGTCTTCGGCTCGGGCGGCGAGAACTTCTCCGGCAACATGACCGGGGCGCTCGACCTCAACGGCGACGTCGCCCACTACTCGGTCTGGCAGGAGCCCACCTACCGCACCAAGGCCGAGCCGGGGGCGGAGTTCTACTGGAGCCCGGAGGAGGCCCAGGCGCTGCCCGAGAACCGCCGGATCCCGCACCTCAAGTTCGACAAGGCAACGAACTGGGACGGCCAGTTCCCCATGGCCATCGGCAACTGGGTCTACCCTGCGCCGGTGAAGTACCTGGAGCTCGCCGACCAAGTGCCGCTCGGCCAGTACCGCTACGACCAGCACTGCTTCATCCCGGCCGAGTACACCGGCCTGAAGACCGGCGCCTGGTTCATACCGAGCGCGTGCTTCACGGCCCCGGGGTTCTACTACGGGCCGGACAAGAAGGTCCTGGCCGACTTCTGGCCCTCGGGCAAGAAGAAGTGGTACGCCCACTACCAGCGCGAGGACACCAAGGCCTGGACGCGCCTGGCCGTGCCGGTGCCGGAGACCGTGGGCCCGGGCAGCTTCAGCAGCCAGGTGGTGGGCTTCAGCACCAAGCACAAGAAGGTGATCGTGCCCTACCAGGGTCAGAACGGCGACACCGGCGTCTTCGACGTCTCCGAGGGCCTGGCCAAGGGCACCTGGTCGGTGAAGCCGGCCCTGAGGAAGGGCAACGGCGCCCACGCCCTGCGCTGCGGGCAGAAGTCGACGATGTCCAACGGCCACCCCCGCAACCGGGCATTCTTCGTCTGGTACGGCGCCGGGCCGTACGGCGGCACGCCGGAGACCCTCAGCATCCTGGACCTCGACGACCCGGCCTACCCGACCTACGCGGTCAAGCTGCCGCTCAAGGGCGCCGGCGAGCGCATCGGGCTCCACTACATACCCTCCATGGACAAGTTCATCGCCTTCGGAATCTGGGGCAACCCCGCCCAGGTCCTCTGCCAGAAGATCACCATCCCCGACAAGCTCGACGACTTCGGCGCCTACAAGGTCGAGGACATGACGCTCGCCGCGGCCCCGGGCGTGGACCTGGTCTCGTCGTACACCAACTCCGGGATGGTCCAGTACGTGGAGAAGCTCGGCTGCTTCGTCTTCCTGGCCACCAACAAGCCGGCCAAGGCGTTCTTCGTCAAGTGAGCGGAAAGGGGCCAACCATGCGCATCGGGATCGGCTGCCTGGCAGTGTTGTTCGCGGCGAGCGTCTTCGGGGCCGAACCCGCCCCGGGCGGAGCGACGGCCGCCGATCCCGCCTGGCCCAAGTGGCGCCGGGCCATGACCGAGCCGAACACGGTCTACAACATCAGCGACAACGCTCCGACCGATGTGAAGTTCACGTTTCCGGGCGGAATCACCCCATCGCAGTTCGCCTGCGGCGACCCCGGCGTCGGAACACTGGCGCACGTCTTCGGCTACGGGGGCGGTGCGCTCTTCTCCGGCACCGGGAAGTACGGAACGCTCGTCTTCGGCTCGGGGGGAGAGAACTTCGCGGCCAACATGACCGGCGCCCTCAACCTCAGCAGCGACGCCGCCCACTACGAAGTCTGGCAGCAGCCCACCTTCCGGACAGCCGCCGAGGCCGGCGCGGAGTTCTACTGGTCCCCCAAGGAGGCCGAGGCGCTGCCCGAGGGCCGCAGGTTCCCGCTGTGCAAGTTCGACAAGGCCAAATGGGACGGCAAGTTCCCCGTGGCCGTCGGGGGATGGGTCTACCCGGCGCCGGTGAAGTACATGGAGATCGCCGACCAGGTCCCGCTCGGCTCCTACCGCTACGACGCCCACGCCTACATCCCCGCCGAATATACCGGCCTCGGGACCGGCGTGTGGTTCGTCCCCAACACGCACTTCATGGCACCGGGGTTCTACTACGGCATCGACCAGGCCTTCTGCGCCGACTTCTGGCCATCCGGCAAGAAGAAGTGGTATTCCCACTATCAGCGCGAGGACAACAAGGCCTGGGTACGACCGTCCGAACCGGCGCCCGAGTGGCTGACGCCCTCAAGCTTCGGCGGGCGGACCGTGAAGCTCTCGGCCAAACACAGGAAAGTCATTGTGCTGGGCGGGACGGGGGACAACGAGCTTGGAGTGCTCGACCTCTCCGCGGGCCTGGCCAAGGCCACGTGGTCCCAGAAACGCTTCACCAACAAGGGCAGCGGACACGGCGGTTTCATGTGCAGGAGCGCGGCACTGTCCAACGGTCACCCGCGCGGCCGCGCCCTCCTGGCCTGGCTCACCGGCGGGTACGGCCAGGTGCCAACCGCTATCAACGTCCTGGACCTGGACGATCCCGCCTATCCGATCTACGCCGCCAAGCTGCCGAACCTCAAGGGCAGGGGCGAGAACTTCGGCCTCCACTACAGCCCCACGCTCGACCGCTTCATATCCTTCGGGGTCGAGTTGGACGATCCCAAGGCGGCGAAGGCCTACTGCCAGAAGATCGTCGTTCCCGACAACCTCGGAGACTTCGAAGCGTACAAAGCCGAGGACGTGCCCCTGGCCCTGGCGCAGGGCGTGGACCTGACGTGGTCCTACACGCACGGCGGAATGGTCCAGTACGTCGAGAAGCTCGACTGCATCGTCTTCCTGGCCATCAACAAGCCGGCCAAGGCGTTCTTCGTCAAGTGACCTGACGAGCGACGGGAGCCGCCATGAGGACCGCCCTGCTGCTGCTCGGAGCCCTGGCCGGCCTGGCGCCGGGCCTGCTCGGCGCCGAACCGCCCAAGCCGCCCGGGGCTCCGGTGATCCTCGACCTGGAGCAGGGCTCCTTCGTGGGCTTCGCCCGCTGGCGAACCCCGTCGGTGGTCACCAAGGAGGGGAAGATCGTGCCCTTCCTGGAGCCGACCCGCAAGAACCTGGCCGAGGCCGATCGCAAGCCCCGGGCGGTCGTCGCGGCCGATCCGCCGGCCAGGGACTGGGCGGCGCCGGACTTCGATGACAGCCGCTGGGTGCGGGTCAGCGCGCCGCTGGTGGTCGACGCTAGCGGTGGCGCCTCCTGCGGCATGGCCGGGGTCTTCGGCGACAGCATCTACTTCGCCGGCAACACCGTCAACTGGGGCCAGCTTTGCCTGCGCGGCCGGTTCCGGGTGAAGGACCCCGCCCAAGTTAAGGACCTCCGGGTCTTTCTGAAGTACTACGGCGGCGCGGTTGTCTACGTGAACGGCAAGGAACTCTGCCGCGGCCACCTCCCTGCCCTGAGCCCGTCGAATGGGCCGCAGGGAACGATCGAACCCGATATGCTGGCCGAGCGCTACCCGGAAGAGGCCTACGTCCGGCCCGATGGCAAGATCTACATGAACAAGGACGCCAAGGAGTTCGCCGATCGGATGAAGGTCCGGCTGCGCGAGTTCCCGGCGGAGGGCGTCCCGGTCCCGGCGACGATGCTCCGCAAGGGCGTCAACGTGATCGCCATCGCCTCGCACGCCGCGCCGATGGGCGAGGCGCTCTACGCCTGCTCGGCGGTCATCCCCGACCCGCTGCCCTGGCCGCACGCCGGGGTCCAGGAGGCCCGGCTCACCGCGGCCGCCGGCGCGGCGCCCAGCCTCGGCGCGGGCGCGGCCATCGAGCTGTGGACCAGCCAGCAGATGCAGACCGACGAGGCCTGGCACTACGCGCTGCCCGCCGAGGCGATCCGGCCGATCCGGATGATCGGCGCCAGGAACGGGACCTCCTCCGGCAAGGTGGTGCTGAGCTCGGGCGCGGCCATCAAGGGTCTCAAGGCTTCCGTCACGGAGCTCTCGACGGCTGATGGGAAAGCGCGGCTGCCGGCCGCGGCGGTCCAGGTGCGCTGGGCCGAGCGGGCCGGCTTCGCGGTGCGCTCGGGACTGCACTGGAACGCCACTTGCCACGACGAGTTCGACCGTCTGCTGGGCGACTTCCCGGCAGAGGTCCCGGCCGTCAGCCTTCAGCCGCTGGCCACCAAGTCCCGCGGGGCCAGGGCGGTCGTGCCGGTCTGGGTCACGGTGCGGGTGCCGGCCGACTCCGCGGCCGGCGAGTACCGCGGGACGCTGACCGTGGAGGCGCAGGGCGCCAGGTTCGCGGTGCCAGTGGAGCTCAAGGTCCACGACTGGCGCATGCCGGATCCCAAGGACTTCACCGTACACCACAACCTCTACCAGTCGCCCGACTCGGTGGCCAGATACTACAAGGTCCCGCTCTGGAGCGACAGGCACTGGGAGCTCCTGGGCAAATCAATGGAGGTGCTCTTCCAGGCCGGGAACAAGCTCTGCGTCGTGCCCCTGGTGGAGAAGGGCATGGCCCTCGACAACACCGAGTCGATGGTCCGCTGGATCCGGAAAGCGGACGGGGCTTACGACCATGACTTCTCGATCCTCGACAAGTACCTCGATCTTTACGCCGCCAAGTGCGGCAAGCCCGGCATTCTCCAGCTGAACGTCTGGGAATCGGCTGTCAGCATCGGCAAGGACCAGCGGCCGCCCCTGGCCGTGACCGTCCTGGACCCCGCCACCGGCAAGCTCGACCACCTGCCGCAACCGCCGTACGGCACGCCGGAGAACGAGAACTTCTGGAAACCGGTCATGGCCGGTCTGCGGCAGCGGCTGGAGAAGCGAGGCTGGTTCGACGTGACCGCGGTGGTCCACGCCTCCTACTGCACGGACCCGCAGAAGGAATACGTCTCCATCTACAAGCACATCTGGCCGGACGGCAGGTGGATGAAGTGCGCCCACGCCGGGGCGGTCATGTTCCAGGGGACGGACGCCTCCGACCGGATGCCGGTACCCTACGTCGAGGACGTCTGGGGAAGCGGCGGGCCGCTGTACGACCCGGACCACGACGAGAAGAAGCGCACCGCCTACCCCCGCTCCTGGACGCTGGGGGCCAAGCGCATCGTCTGCTGCAACGTCCGCACCGGCGCCGGCATCATCGCCAACCTGCGCGACGGCTCCCCGCTGGTCTTTTACCGGATGGTCTCGGAGGCGGCCATGCAGGGCACCGACTGCCGGGGCATCGGCCGCGTGGGAGGCGACTTCTGGCCGCTGCCGACCGGCAAGGACGGCCAGTTCCGAGCGATCGGCGGCAACTACGGCGGCTGTTCGTGGTCCGAGAACACCATGGCCATGGCCAGCCCCGGACCGGATGGAGCGATCTTCAACACCCGCCTGGAGTCCTTCCGCGAGGGCGTGCAGGTTGCCGAGGCCATCGTCTTCGTGCAGAGGGCGCTGGACCCTTCGACAAGCTCAGGGCCTCAGGCCGTGAGCCCGTCGAACGGGTCCGGCAAGGTCGGCGACGACCTGGCCAAGCGGGCCGCGGCGCTCCTGGACGAACGCGCCCGCTACTACCTCCGGACCCGCTACCCGCACTGGGTGGCCAAGATGTCCCTGGAGTGCTCGAACTGGCAGGAGCGCGACGACAAGCTCTTCGCGCTGTGCGCCGAGGTCGCGAAGGCCACGGGCGCCAAGTAGGCCGCGGGTGTGCTGCCGCTCTGCATAACCGTCATGCTGGTCAACGAGGCGCTGTGTGCGGGTGCTGCGGAGCGAGACCCGAAGACAGGAGCCGATCATGAGCCAGAGATGTCTGGTTGCCGCGGGCGCCGCGCTGCTGCTGGTCCTGCAATCCGCCGCAGGCGCCTGGGAGATCCCGCTGGTCGTGGACAAACCCATGCAGGGCGCGATGCCGCCCTTCGTCTCCGGCGGCGTGCCGCTGCTGCCGGGGCAGGCCAGGGAGACGGCTGACCTCCGCCTGGCGGTCAAGGACTCCGGCGGCAAGCTCGCCGCCATCCCCGCGCAGTTCCGGGTCCTGGCCCGGTGGTGGCAGGGGGACCCTTCGACGGGCTCAGGGCCTGGCGGCAAGTCCATCCGCTGGGTGCTGGTCGACTTCGCGACCGCCGACGTGCCCGGCGAGAAGAAGATGGTGGTGCTTACCGACGCCAAGCTCGACGCGGCCAAACCCAAGGCGCCGGCGGCCGCCGAGGACACGGGGGAGGCCGTCGTCGTCTCCACCGGTGCCGCCAAGTTCACCGTCAGCAAGAAGAAGTTCAGCTTCCTGCAGAGCGCGGTCGTCGATGGAGAGGAGTTGCTCGACTCGTCAGCCGATCTGGGCACGGTGATCGAGGACACCTTCGGCGAAAAGTACTACGCCTCCGAAGGCACCAAGACCGTCGAGGTGCTCGAGAGCGGCCCGGTGCGGGTCTGCGTCCGGGCCCGGGGCCAACACCTCGCCCGCGGCGGTAAAGGCTACAGCCGCGGGATGTACGGCTACGACGTCTTCCTCAACTTCTACGCCGGCAGCGCCGACGTCTATGCCGACGTGATCGTCACCAACAACTTCCAGAAGTCCATCGGCTCGCCGACCATCGAGGACGCCTCACTGCTGCTCAAGCTCAAGGGCGGGGCCGGAAGCTGCGCACTGTGGGGTGACAAGGGCCCGACCGAGGCCAAGCCCGCCGCCGGCGAGTCGGTCTGCCTCTACCAGGACTCCAACGGCGCCGACTCGTGGGAGAAGTGCCCGGGCTTCGGCGACATGAAAGCCGACGGCTGGTCGCCGTTGGCGACCAAGATCACCAGCTTCCGGGGCTACAAGGTGCTGAAGCGCGCCGCTGGAAAAGAGGAGGAACTGGGCACCGGCAACCAGGCCAGCGGGCTGCTCTCCGCCGCGAGCGACCGCGGCGGCGTGGTCGTCCACACCCGCAACTTCTGGCAGCAGTTCCCCAAGGCCGCGGAGGTCGCCGGCGACGGCACCGTTCGGCTGGGCCTATTTCCCCGCGAGTGCGCCGTGCCCCACTATCTGGAGGACGCCTCGGCCAAGGGACACGAGATCGTTCTGCGCTTCCACAGCGCCAAGTCCGGCCGCCCCAAGCCCGAGGCGGTGGCCGAGGCCTGGGCCGCGCCGGCCCTGCCGCGCTCGCCCCTGGAGCACCAGGCGGCCTGCGGGGCGCTGGCCGACCTCGGCCCCTTCACCGTCCCGACCGGCGGGCTCGGCGAGAAGCCCAACGACAAGACCGCGATCGACTCCAAGCGCGCCCTGACCGGCGACGAGCTCTACGGCAACGCCTACGGCTGGCAGGTCTTCGGCGAGCGCTGGCGCTCCAACGGCGGGCACTCCACCCACGGGGCCCGCCAACCCATCAAGGAGGACTGCTACCTCTTCCGCTGGAACCTGGCCGGGGCGCCCGAGTGGCTGGCCCTCGGCGACGCGCGCAGCCGGCAGTTCCGGGACGTGCGCGCCTTCCGCGTCGACGACCAGGATGCGATGGGTTTCAAGACCTGGAAGGAGTTCCAGGGCGGCAACACCCGCGAGCACGGCAACACCCGGCCGCTGCCCAGGGACGAGGAGCTCAAGAAGCACCAGGCGGGCTTCTGGCCGCGCTCGCCCTGGGAGTTCCCCAACCGCGAGCACACCACCGTCGACCTGCTCTACGACCGTTACCTGCTCATGGGCGACCAGCGCGCCTTCGAGAACATGCGCGTGGCTGCGGCCCACGGCGTCTTCTATGTGATCGGCAGCTCCAGCGCCGACCCCAAGAGCTGGTCCTTCGTCAACCGGGACATCGGCTGGTCCTGGCGGGCCTTCGACCGCTACTGGGAGCTGACCGGCGACGAGCGCGCCGGCGAGCTCTACAAGGAGCTGATCAAGGCCGAGGCCCGCAAGATCGGCAAGGCGCCGCTGGTCATGGCCGGGTCCAAGCCCGCGGACAAGAACGGCCTGACCCACATCTGGTGTCACGCCCTGGCCATGGGCGCGCTGCACACCCGCGATCCGCAGCTCGTGGAGCTGGCCAGGACCGCGGCCGAGGGCAAGGAGGAGTGCGGCGACTACTTCTACGACCTCTTCGCGGTGCTCTACCATCTCACCGGCGACGCCAAGTACAAGGAGATGGTCACCAAGAAGATGGACGAGGCCAGGCTGCTCAAGGCCTCCATCGGCGAGCACGAGTACTTCCCGCCGGCCATCCACTGGCTGCTCAACCAGCCGCCGAAGACGCAGAAGTAGTTGCTCGTTGCCAGTTGTCAGTTGACAGTGGTCGGAGACGACTTGAACCGGCCAAGCTTGCAGGAGACAGGCCCATGAACGCTAAGGTGAAGGTGGTTAGCTGCGTGCTCTTGCTCGGGCTGCTGGCCACGGTGCTTCCCGCCGCCGCCTGGGAGATCCCCCTGACCGTGAAGAACGACGCCCGCTCGGGGCTGCCGCCCTTCGTCTCCGGTGGCGTGCCGCTGGTGGCCGGACAGGCCAAGGAGACCGGCGACCTCCGCCTGGCCTACCGCGACCGTGAGGGCAAGCTCGTGGCCATTCCCGCGCAGTTCCGGGTCCTGGCCCGCTACTGGCGCGGCGACCCTTCGACGGGCTCAGGGCCTGGCGGCAACTCCATCCGCTGGGTGTTGGTGGACTACGCCACCGGGGACGTGCCCGGCGAGAAGGTCGACTACGCCACCTCCGGCACGCCGCGCAAGGGGCAGACGGTGGTCCTCACCGACGCGAAGCTGGACCCGCCGGCCGGCAAGCCGGCCGTAACCGTTCAGGAAAGCGATGACGCCGTGGTCATATCCACGGGCGTCGCCAAGTTCACGGTCAGCAAGAGGAAGTTCAACCTGCTCCAGAGCGCCGTGGTCGACGGCGAGGAGCTGCTCGACCCCACCGCCGACCAGGGCGTGGTGGTGGAGGACACCTACGGAGAGAAGTACTACGGCTCGGAGGGCGCCAAGTCCGTGGCCGTGCTCGAGAGCGGCCCGGTGCGCGCCTGCATCCGGGCCCAGGGCCGGAACCTGGCCCGCGACGGCAAGGGCTACAGCCGGGGCATGTACGGCTACGACGTCTTCATGAACTTCCACGCCGGCAGCGCCGACCTGACCCTGGACGTGGTCTTCGCCAATAATGCCCAGAAGGCCATCGGCTCGCCGACCTTCGAGGACGCCTCGCTGCTGGTCAAGCTCTCCGGCGGAGCCACGGGCTGCCGGGTCTACGGAGCCGGGCCGCTGGACTCGAAGCTGGCCGCCGGCGAGTCGGTGTGCCTGTATCAGGACTCCAACGGCGCCGAGACCTGGGAGCAGTGCCCGGGCTACTCCAGCGGTACCGGCGGGCGGTACTACGGCACCAAGACCGTCAGCTTCCGCGGCTACCGGGTCCTGAAGCGCTCCGCCGGAAAGGAGGAGGTTCTGTCCTCCGGCGACCAGGCCCGCGGCGTGATCCACATCTTCAACGAGAAGGGCGGTGCGGTGCTCCTGATGCGCAACTTCTGGCAGCAGTTCCCCAAGGCGGTCGAGGCCTCCGCCGACGGGGTGCTGAGGCTGGGCATGTTCCCGCGGGAGTGCGTCCTGCCCCACTACCTGGAGGATGCCTCCGGCAAGGGCCATGAGGTGGTGCTCCACTTCTACGCCAAGGGCAAGGCGCACGGCGCCGCGGACGAGAACGGCCGGACCTGGCCTCACTGGCTCGCCGACGCCTGGGACCCGCCGGCCTTTCCCCGGCCGACGCTCGAGCACCAGGGCGCCTGCGGGGCGCTCGCCGACCTCGGGCCCTACACGCCCCCGACCAGCGGCTTTCTGGAGTACAACACCCCGGTCGAGATGCGCCGGATGATGATGACCGACAAGTTCCTGGGCAACGGGCTCGGCTGGCAGGTCTACGGCGAGCGCTGGACCTCGCACGGCGGCCACTCCACCCACGGCGCCCGCCAGCCGGTCAAGGAGGACTGCTTCCTCTTCCGCTGGTACTTCACCGGAGACCCGGGGTGGCTGGACGTGGGCATCAACCGCAGCCGTCTGTACCGCGACGTGCGCCAGTACCGCATCGACGATCAGGACGCGCTGGCCTTCGGCAACTGGAACGAGTTCAGACAGTCCAACCTCCGCGAGACCGGCTTCTGTTCGCGGCCGGTCCCCCAGGACGACGAGCTCAAGAAGCACCGGCAGGGCTTCTGGGGGCGCGAGCCCTGGGAGCTGCCCAACCCGGAGCACACCACCCTGGACCTGCTCTACGACCGCTATCTGCTCTTCGGCGACCAGCGGGCTTTCGAGAACATGCGCATCGTGGCCGCCAACGGCGCCTTTTACGCCATCGCCCACTCGCCCAAGCTCCAGCGCGACGTCAGCTCGTCCTGGCGCGCGTTCCACCGGTACTGGGAGCTGACCGGCGACAAGCGCGCCGGCGAGCTCTACAAGGAACTGTACAAGGCCAACGCGCCGCTCCTCGGCAAGCCGGCCCTGAACGGCGTGGGCGAGACCGACCCGAAGAAGGCGGGCACCTGGACGGTTAAGTGGGATCACGTACTGGCCATGGCGGCGCTGCACACCGGCGACCCGCAGTGGCTGGAGCTGGCCAAGACCGCCGCCGAACAGAAGGAGGAGTGCGGCGGGCAGTTGCACGACCTTTTCGCCGTGCTCTACCACCTGACCGGCGAGCAGAAGTACAAGGACTGGGTCCTGAAGAAGACCTACGACGGGAACCGGCTGCTGCGCGCCGATCTGGGCGAGGACTTCTACTTCCCGCCCACGTCGCACTGGCTCCTCAACCAGCCGCCGAAGACGCAGAAGTAGCTGCCAGCTGTCAGTTGCCGGTTGGCAGGAGCCGCTGGCGCCTGGACCTGGCCAAGCCCGAGGGGCGCCCCACGCCCGGAATAGACAGCAGCAGGCATTGTGTTCTGCCGCGGTTGCGGCTAGGATCCCGGCGAATCTCCAGGACGCGCGGGAGATGCGGACGGGACAGGAACTCTCGAAGATGAGAACCATGCCACTCGCCCTGGTCCTCCTGGCCGTGGCCGGCTGTTCCGAGGCAGTCCTCCCGACGCCCGCGCCCACGGCCGCGGTCCTTCCGGCCTTCACAGCCGGGCCGACGACCTTGCGGGAGGCAGGCGGCGTGCGGGTGTCTTTCGCCGTCAACGCCGAGACGGACGTGGCTGTGGCGGTCGAGGACGCCAGGGGCAGGGTGGTCCGCCACCTGGCGGCCGGCCGGCTCGGTCAGAACGCGCCGGCACCGCTGGCTGCCGGCAAGCTCGAGCAGGACCTGCTCTGGGACGGCCGGGACGACCGGGGCCGGCCTGCGGGGGATGGCCCATTCAGGGTCCGGGTCGGCCTGGGGCTGACGCCGACGTTCGCGGAGCTGATAGGCTTCCGGCCTGAGGCTCTCGGCGGCGTGCGGGGTCTGGCCACCGGCCCGGACGGCAGCCTCTACGTCTTCCACACTTCGGGAATGGAGCACACCCACGACGACGGCGGGGCCTGCGCGGTCTTCAGCCGCGAGGGCAAGTACCTGCGGACCATCCTGCCCTACCCGGCCAGCCTCCCGGACGACCGCCTCAAGGGGCTCCGCCGGATCGACCTGGGCGGCGGGGTCCGGGTGCCTTTCATCTACCAGTTCGAAACCCGCTCGCTGCTCCCCGGCCTGGGCGACCTGCCCCGCCAGCGCCCGGTGGTCACCCGCGACGGGCTGCTGGCCTTCGTCGGCGTGCAGGAGGGCCCGCAGCCCTTCGCCCAGGCCGGGCTGGCCAGGCTCACGGTGATCAACACCGACGGCGGCGTGCCGGCCGGCGGCGTTCTTGGGACCAGGATCCACCCGCTGACCGACACCGGAGCCAGCCTGGCGCTGTCCCCGGACGAGAAGATCCTGTACGCAACCGGGGTGCGGGCCTGCGTCCACGGCCCCGTCGCCCCCGGCGCGGCGAACAAGTGCGACGAGTGCGTGCACGGCGGGGAGACCTGGCGCCACACCAAGCCGGACGGGCTCGTCTATCGCTTCGGGTGGACCGACGCCAAGGCCGGGCGCTTCGGCGCGGGCGTGACCTTCAAGGAGCCTACCGGCGTGGCCACCGACCAGGACGGCAACGTCTACGTCTCCGACCCGGCCGACGATCGCATCGCGGTGTTGGCTCCCGACGGCCGGCTGCTGCGCAGCCTCGCGGTGGCCAAACCGCAGCGCGTCGAGGTCCACAGGAAGACCGGCGCCATCTACGTGCTGTCGGGCGACACGACCGTGGATCTCCTCAAACTGGACTCCGCGGGCAAGGAGATCGCCCGGGCGCCCATGCCGGCGCTCAGCTCCAAGTACGGATTCCTGCCCATCCGGAGACCGGTGATGGCCCTGGACGACTCGGCCGAGCCGGCGATCATCTGGACCAACGGCCCGCTGATCCGCGTCGAGGATCGCGGCGGGTCCTTCGGCGATCCGGTGCGGGTGCTTCCGTCAGCCCCCAAGGACGAACCCGGCAGCATCGGGGCGGTCCTGGATCTTAGCCTGGACGACGCCCGGGGCCGCCTCTACGTCAACAGCTACTGGCGCTACGAGCTCGATTCCGGCCGGTGGAGCAGGGTCACCGTCCCAGGCAAACAGCAGTGGCCGGGCTGGACCCCGGCCAACGGCGTCGGCCGGGTGGGGCTCGACGGCAACTACTACTTCTACCCGGGGGCGGGCGCATATCTCCACCGCCTCGACCCGGAGTTCGCCTCGTTGCCCTTCCCGGGCAGCCCCGACAAGGAGGGGCGGCTGCACGGGTGGGCCAAGGACTTCGGCTACGGGCACGCCGCGGACGCATCCGGCAACGTCTACGTGCTGTGGAAGAAGCTGCCCCTCGCCCCGGGCGACCTGGAGCGGACCCACATCCTCAGCAAGCACGGCCCGGACGGGCAGCTCCTGAAGGAGAAGCTGGTCGACGCCGACATCCCCTACCTCCGCTCCGTCCGGGTGGACTTCGCCGGCAACACCTACATGCTCTGCGGGCTGCGTCCGGGCAAGGAGACCGTGCCGCCCGGCCTGCGCGGCCAGGTTTTGGGCGGGCCCCGGGACCGCGATGCCGTCAACGGAGTCAACCCCTACCCGCTCATCTACGGAAGCGTGGTCAAGTTCGGTCCGGAGGGCGGAGTCATCCGCAAAGGCTCCGGGGGCGTGCGCTGCAACTACAGCTACCGCGGTGTCACCGAGGTCCGGGGCGCACAGTGGATCTTCCCGGGCGCGAGCGTGATGTGTTCCTGGGGGGCCGGCGAGGATGGCGTCGCGGCCTGCCGCTGCGAAGTGCCCGGGTTCGACGTGGACGGCTTTGGCCGGAGCTTCTTCTGCGACGCCGGCCGCTTCCGGATCGGGGTGCTCGACACCGCCGGGAACGAGATCTGCTGGTTCGGAGGCTACGGCAACCAGGATTCGGCCGGGCCGGGCAGCGCCGCGCCCAGGCCGGAGATCGCCTTCGCCTGGCCTCAGGCCGTGGCGGTCGGTGACCGGGACGCGTTAGTGGGCGACCGCGTCAACCGGCGGATAACCCGCGTCAAGCTGGCCTACCGGGCCGAGGCGGCCCGCGCCGTCGAGTGACCGGCCTGCGCCGCCCAGGCGCCCACGCGACACGCAGCGCAACCCGTGCGTTGACGGGGGCGTGGCCGCCGCGAGTCGGGAGCATCGTCCATGGGATTGAGCAGGCCGTCCATGGAATGGCGCTCGCCCCCGGGTGTATCCCGTAGAGAAGGATGAGCGCAGGTCGCGCCAACGGCCGCCTCGCCACGGAGGAATCCCGATGCGCATCGCCGCCCTGCTGATTTCGACCCTGTTCGCCGCCGCGCCGGCTTCGCCCGGTGAGCCGGCGTTCACCGCCAAGCCGGCCGTGACCAGGACCGGCGACCGGTACAAGATCGAGTTCGCGGTCAACCGCGAGACCGACGTGGCCGTCAGCATCGAGGATGCCAAGGGCGCCGTCGTCCGGCACCTCGCCGCCGGCGTTCTCGGCAAGAACCCTCCCGCGCCGCTCAAGGCCGACTCTCTGAGCCAGTCCCTCGAGTGGGACGGGAAGGACGACGACGGCAAGCCGGCTGCAGGCGGCCCCTTCAAGGTCCGCGTCGGTCTGGGGCTCAAGGCCGGCTACGCCGGGCAGGCCTTCGCCGAGAAGGGCCAGTCCGGTCCGAACCGGGTCGAGGGCGTGCTGGGGATGGCCGTCGGACCGGACGGACGACTGTACGTCCTGGACCGCTGCAACGGCCACGCGTGGGGCGGCTCGAAGGTGCTCACCTTCCGCCGCAGCGGCGCGTACGAGAAGACCATCAAGCCCTTCCCCTCGAACACGCCCGCCGAGAAGGCCAAGGCCGCCGGCGCCTTCATCAACTCCTCCGGCGGACTGAACCCCCTGAAGTTCGGCTACAACTGCCTGTCGTTCTACCCGGTCGACGACATTGCCCACCAGCCGGCGGTGACGGCCGACGGGGGCCTGCTGCACGCCGTGGCCGGGGGCCGCTTGGCGGTCTTCGACCGCGACGGCGGGCTCCCCGAGGACGCCTTCACCGGTCCGGCCCTGGGCGCGGACCTGCGCTACGGGGCCTATCCGGTCCTGGCGGCGTCGTCCGATTCCAGGTCGGTCTTCATCTCCGGATTGATCCAGGGCAAGGGCAAGGCCGCGACCGCCGTGTATCGCGCGGGGAGCGCCGAGCGCGGCCCGGCCGAGGCCTGGTTCGGGGACGCGTCCGCCCCCGGCAGCGACCAGACCCACCTCAACGACGCCCGGGGCATCGCCGCCGACGGCCAGGGGCATCTGCTGATCGCCGACTTCGGCAACAACCGGGTGCTGGCGGTGCGCGAGAAGGACAAGAGCGTCGCCGGCTCCTTCGAGGTCCCGGCTCCGGAGTGGCTGGCGGCCCATCCCAAGACCGGCGCGGTTTACGTGCAGAGCGGCCGGAACGTCATCAAGTTCTCGGGCTGGTCAAACGCCAAGGAGGTCGCGCGCTTCGAACTGGCCAAGCCGGCCTACGCCGAGTTCGGCCCGTGGCGGCTGGCCTTCGACGGCGCGGCCGAGCCGCCGGTGCTCTGGGCGGCCTGCGCGGCCAAGATCGTTCGCTATGAGGACCAGGGCGCGAAGTTCTCGGAGCCCGTCCCGGCCGACTGCTTCGCCGCCAGGACCTTCTACCGGCCGGCGGCGGACCCGACCCGCCGCGAGGTGCTCTGCAAGACGATGGACGGCCCCTACCTGGCCCGGGTGCGGATCCTGGACGAGGCCACCGGCGAGGTCCGGGTGGTCCCCGGCAGCGAGGGCAAGTACGGCGTCGCCGGCATCCAGGGCCAGCAGCACCGGCTGGGCCCGGACGGTTCCATCTACTACGAGCACTACTGGGACTACGTGGGGATCTCCCGCTACGACCGCAACGGCAAGAAGAAGCCCTTTGAGGCCACCGCCCAGGATCCACACCTGCAGGGCCGGCTGCCCTTCGGCTACGACGGCACCACCAACTGGGGGCGCGACTTCTCGGTGGACCGCAAGGGCGACGTCTATGTGAAGGCCCGCGGGCCGGAGTACCACGGGCTCGTTTCCGTCCACGTCTACGGCCCGGACGGCGCCTTCAAGCGCATCGCCTTGCAGGTAGTCTCGGACGGCGCCTACGGGCCGCGCGTGGACCCCAAGGGCAACCTGTACATCATGGAGGCGGTCAAGCCGGAGGGCCAGCTCTTCCCGGAGGAGTTCAAGGGCCCCGTGGCCGGCTTCCCCGCCGCGCGGGACGCGACCGACTGGATCTACGGCAGCATCGTCAAGTTCGGCCCCGAGGGCGGCGCGGTGTGGTTCTCGGGCGACCAGGCCTCGCCGCTGACCTACGAGGGCTGGGGGCAGCAGCACGTGCGCCCGGGCGGCTCGGGCACCTACAAGTCGATCGTCAACCTCCGGACCACCGGCGGGGCGCTCACCGGGACGATCACCATGAAGTCGGCCAAGCTGCGGCTCCCAGAGGGGATCTCGGTCGACACTGCGGCCAACACCAAGCTGACCATGCGGCTCAAGAACGACACCGACGGCAACCAGGCCGTGCTGGGCTACGTGACCGCGACTCCGCCCGGAGGGGAAGGCGGCACCAAGACCATCGAGATCAAGCCGAACAGCGACTACACCGAGTACACCTTCGACATGGCCGGGGAGAAGGACTGGAAGGGCTTCGCCCGCTCGATGTATCTGATCCCCAGCACCGCCACCAAAGGAACGTTCGCCATCGACTGGTTCCGCATCGGCGGCACGGACTCGAAGCTGGTCTGGAACTTCAACGCCGAGGACAGCCAGGAGACCAAGCTGCCCGCGACCATGAAGAAGGAGAAGGTCGGCGCCTACGGCCGTCCGGGCGGCGCCGAGCTGCAGGGCGCCCTGTGGTGGAAGCCGGGCTTCTCCCCGCTGGGCGACATGGTCAGCTGGACCCGCGCGGCCTGCCACTGCACCGGCGCGGACTTCGACGTGGACGACTTCGGCCGGACCTTCGCGCCCGACGCCGGGCGCTTCCGGGTCAGCGTGCTGGACACCAACGGCAACGCCATCTGCTCGTTCGGCGGCTACGGCAACCAGGACTGCTGCGGCCCGGACAGCTACGTCCTCGACCCGGAGACCAAGGTCCTGCGCGCGCGCAGAGAGGGCGACCCCAAGAACCTGGTCAGCCCGTTCGCCACGCCGGAGCTGGGTTTCGCCTGGATCGTCGGCGTGGCCGTGACCGACCGGCACGCCTACGTGGACGACATCGTCAACAAGCGCGTGCTGCGGGTGAAACTCGGCTACGCCGCCGAGGAGAGCTGCGAGATCAAGTGAGCCCGAGCCAGAAGCTCTTCTCAACGCATCCGCACCTCCGCGCCCGCTGGGACGCGGTCGGCCGGAAGCTGGCCTTCGATTGCCGGACGCGCCAGGCACACCGCGCCTGGCGCCGGAGGACGGTCCGGAAGCTCCGCGAACTGCTCGGGCTCGATACCATGACGCCGACGGCGCTCCGCCCGCGGGTCACGGAGGAGCGCGACTGCGGGAGCCACGTCCGGCAGCGCGTCGAGATCCGCACCGAGCCTGGCGTGGTCATGCCCATGTACGTGCTCATCCCCAAGGCCGGCCGGGGACCCTTCCCCGCGGTCATCGCCGCGCACGGGCACGGCGGCGGCGGCAAGGTCGCGGTGGCCGGCTGCCGGGAGGTCCCCGGCGTCGCCGAGCGCATCGCCAAGTACAACTACGACTACGGCGTGGGGCTCGTCGAGGCCGGCTTCATCGTCTTCTGCCCGGACGCGCGCGGCTTCGGCGAGCGCCGCGAGGAGATCGCCCGCAGGGACCCCTTCCAGCACTGCTGCCAGTGGCTCAACCACATGGCCATCCCGCTCGGCCAGACGGTGATGGGCATGTGGGTCTGGGACCTGATGCGCCTCGTCGACTACATCGCGGCCCGCCGGGACTGCGCTCGGGGGCTGGTCGGCTGCGCCGGGCTCTCCGGCGGCGGCCTCCAGACGCTCTGGGCCGCGGCGCTCGACGAGCGCATCCGCGCGGCGGCGGTCAGCGGCTACTTCTACGGCAGCCGGCAGTCACTGCTCGACGGGCACGCCAACTGCTCCTGCAACTACGTGCCGCACCTCTGGGAGCACGCCGACATGGGCGACGTGGCCGCGCTCATCGCGCCACGGCCGTTCCTGGTCGAGACCGGCGACGCCGATCCCCTGAACGGCGCCGCGGGACTGGCCAACGTGCGCTCGCAGCTGCGGATCGCCCGGGGCGCCTACCGGCTGCTCGGCGCGCCAGGCGGCCTCAGGCACGCGGTCTTCGCCGGCGGCCACCGCTGGAACGGCGCGGCCATCCCCTGGCTGCGCCGCCACCTGGCGGCCGGCGCCCGGAAAGAGAAAGCATGAGCGCCACCAGCTCAGCCCCGCAGGCGCCGCTCCCGACCGTCCGGCTCGGACCCGGCTGCGAGGTGAGCCGGCTGATGATCGGCTCGAACCCGATGAGCGGCTTCAGCCACTTCTCGCCGGAGCGCGACCGGGCCATGGGCCGGTACTACACGGCGGCGCGGACCCTCGCGCTCCTGCGGCGCTGCGAGGAGCTGGGCCTCGGCTCGGTGCTCCTGCGCGGCGACCGGCTGATGTGCCGGCTCTACCGCGACCACTGCCTGGAGGGCGGCAAGCTCACGCTCGTCGCCCAGACCGCCTCGGAGCTCGCCGACCAGGCCGCGCACGTCAAGCAGCTGGCCGCCCTCGCCGCCGGCATCTACCTGCACGGCACCTGGGTCGACAACCTCTTCCACTCCGGTCGGGAGGCCGAGGTCCATGACCTGCTCAAGCGCGTCCGCGACACGGGCAAGGCCGTGGGCCTCGGAACCCACCGGCCGGAAGTGGTCGCCCATGCGGAGGAGCATGGTTGGGACCTCGACTTCTACATGGCCTGCTTCTACAACCTGGCCAAGGTCCCCAAGCAGGTGGTGGCCGTCGCCGGCGGGCCGGCCCCCAAGGAGGAGTTCGACCCGGCCGACCCGCCGCGCATGACCGCGATGATCCGCTCGGTGCATAAGCCCTGCCTGGCCTTCAAGGTGCTCGGCGCCGGGCGCTCCTGCGGCAGCCCGGCGGCGGTGCGCGCGGCCTTCGAGTACGCCTACGCCAGCATCAAGCCCGGCGACGCCGTGGTGGTGGGCGTCTTCCAGCAGGATGGCGACCAGCTGGCCGAGAACGTGGCCACGGTCCGGCGGCTACTCTCCGCACCGGCGGCTACGCGCTCATAGCGCTCAGGAGATACCCCAGAAAGACCGCGGCCCGCCGGGTGACCGGCGGGCCGCGGTTTTCAGATCCGGGTATGGGCTACTTGAGGTGCTTGCTGACCAGCTTGGTCATCTCGAACATGTTGACGACGCTCTTGCCGGCGAAGACCTTCTTGAGGGCGGCATCGGCGTTGATGTTGCGCTTGTTCTTGGTGTCCTGGAGCTTGTTCTTCTTGATGTACGCCCAGAGCTTCTTGACGACCTCGGTCCGGGGCAGGGCCTTGGCGCCGACGACGACGGCCAGGTCCGCGCTGGGGGTCAGAGCCTTCATGAACGCCGGATTGGGTTTGCGAGCCATCTTCTACTCTCCTATCTCTCTGTCGCCGGCACAGGCCGGCGCGCTTTTCCGAGGGGGAAGATAGCCATGGCGGCGGCCCTGTCAAGCGTTTTCTCCACGAAAAACAGGGGGTTTTCAGAGGGAAGCAGGGCCAGGGCCGGGTGCGCCCCCCTGGGGAGCTACGCATTTATGGCATATTCCGTCCGGACAGGCGCCGGGGGGCGCAGACCTTGCGCAAGCCCCTGGCCCGGCTATCATTCCGCCCATGCGCAAGCCGCTGGCCGTCACCATGGGCGACCCGGCCGGGATCGGTCCGGAGGTGGCCCTGAAGGCCCTGGCCTCTCCCGGGGCCGCCGACGCCGGCCCGTTCGTGCTGGTCGGCTCGCGCCGGGTCTTCGCCGAAACGGCGCAGCGCCTGGGCCTGGCCGCCGGGGCACCCTGCGAGGTGCTGGACTGCACCCCGGTCGAACCCGCCGGCCGCTTCGGAGCCCTGCACGCCGACCTGGCCGAGGCCGCCGCGCGCTCCGTCGAGGAGGCCGCCGGACTGGCCCTCGCCGGCCGCGCCGCCGGAGTGGTCACCGCGCCCCTCACCAAGGAGGGGCTGCATCTGGCCAAGCGGCCCTATCCCGGCCACACCGAGATGCTCGCCGCCCTGTGCGGGACGCCCGGCGCGGAGCTCATGCTCCTGGCCGGCGGCGGGCTCCGCGTGGCGCTGGTGACCACCCACCTGGCCCTGGCCGACGTCCCGTCCATGATCACGCCCGAGCGGATCGGCCGGCGCCTCGACGCCCTGGCCGCCGGACTGGCCAGGGACTTTGCCATCCCCCGTCCGCGCATCGGCGTGCTGGCCCTCAACCCCCACGCCGGGGAGGGGGGGCGTTTCGGAAGCGAAGAGCTGAAGGTCATCGCCCCGGCCATCGAGGCCGCGCGCGCACGGGGCGTCACCGCCGCCGGGCCGCTGGCCGCCGACACCGCCTTCCGCCGGCAGCTCGCCGGCGAGTTCGACGCCCTGCTGGCCATGTACCACGACCAGGGCCTGCCGGTTCTCAAGACCCTGGCCTTCGAGGCCGGCGTGAACGTGACCCTGGGCCTGCCCATCGTCCGGACCAGCCCCGACCACGGCACGGCCTACGACATCGCCGGCCGGAGCACCGCCTCGGAGCGCTCCATGCTCGCGGCGCTGCGCCTGGCACGCGAGATCGCCGACCGCCGCGAGTCCAAATGAGCCACCGAGACGCCAAGACACAGAGGCGCCACAGAGGGCTCCCTGGAGTCGGTCTTGGTGGCCTCTCCGTGTCTTTGTGCCTTCGCGGTATCTGACCATGCCCGGCGGATTCACCCAGGAAATGCGCGCGGAGCTGGAGGCCGCGGGATTCCGGCCCAGCCGCTCCCTCGGTCAGAACTTCATGCGCGACGGCAACCTGATCGCCGCGCTGGTGCGCGACTCGGGCGCGTCCGCCGGGGAGCTCATCCTCGAGCCCGGTCCCGGCGCCGGGGCGCTGACCGCCGAGTTGCTGGCCGCCGGCTGCGAGGTGCTGGCCGTGGAGCTCGACCGGCGCCTGGCGGCCTTTCTCCGCAGGCGATTCGCCGGCGAGCCGCGCTTCCGACTCATGGAGGGCGACATCCTCGAGAAGGGCCGGCAGCTCTCGGCCGAGGCCGTCGCGGCGCTCGGCCGCAGGCCTTTCCGGGTGTGCTCCAACCTGCCGTACTCGGCGGCCACGCCCTTCCTGGTGGCGCTGGCGGGCTCGGGTCTCCCCTGGAGGTCGGCGGCCGTGACCGTCCAGAAGGAGGTGGCCGAGCGCCTTGCCGCCGAGCCCCGCTCCGAGGACTACGGTGCCGCGACCGTGCTGCTCGCCGTCCGCGCCGGCTGCCGGCTTCTCCGCGAAGTGCCGCCGGACGTCTTCTGGCCCCGGCCGAAGGTCTCGAGCGCCATCCTGCAGCTCGAGCCCCTGGCCACCCCGTTGGTGGCCCCCGGCGAGATGGAGGGCTTCGCGGCGCTGGTCCGCGGGCTCTTCTCCGCCCGCCGCAAGCAACTTCCCCGCGCGCTCGAGGTGGCCGGCCTCGCGCCGGAGACTGCCCGGGCCGCGCTGGCCGCCGCCGGCGCGGAACCGACCGCCCGGCCGGAAGCCCTCTCCCCCGACCAGTTCGTCCGGATCTGGCGCTCCTCCCGGGATGCCGACGGGACCGGCGCTAGGGCCTGACGCCCGACACGACAGCCGGGGCACGCCCGCCCTCCGGCCCGCTCCTCCCGCCTCCGGCCCCGAGACTCCGCCTGCGCCTTTGTCCGAATTTCCCGGTCCCGCCTTCCCAACACCTGGCGTCCGGGCTTGTGGAAGGGAAGACGGAGAGGGGAGGACGGACGATGAACACGAAATGGTTGATGATCCTGGCCGCCGCGGCGCTGCTGACGGCCTACGCCTGGACGCGGCCCGGCGGGGCACCGGGCGACGGGCTGGCCCTGGCCGGGGTCGGGGCGGGAATGGAGCAGGGCAGGGGCTTGGTGGCGGTGACCACCGGCGCGCCGGGGGGCGACGCCAACCGGCTCATCCTCGTGGACACCGTCAAGAAGCGCCTGGCGGTCTACAAGATCAACCACAAGGCGCTCGGGCTCATCGCGTTGCGCAGCTACAACTACGACATGAAGATCGACGACTCCGCGGCCCTGCCCGGGCAGGACTTCAGCTACGAGAGCATTCGCCAGTTCGTGATGGCCTCAGCTCTGCCCGAGGAGCGCAAGAAGAGCCCGCCCGCCGGGCGCGAAATGGTCCTGACCACCGACGGCGCCGGCCTGATCGACGCCAACCGGATCATCCTGGTCAACCCCGAGGAGAAGCGCGTAGTCGTCTACCGGCTCAACGGCAACCAGCTCCTGCTGGTGGCCGCCCGCCGCTACGACGAGGACTTCGTCCCCGAATACATACCCGGGATGATCCCCGGCGACGGCTACAGCCGCGAGACCATTTCCCGGGCCCGGGAGCGCAACGAAGCCGGCGAGCCGCGGGAGTAGGATTCCCTCCGAGACCTTGACAGTCACCCCGGATGACCTAATATAGCCCCGGCCGGTTAGACCAGGTGCGTCTGGCCGGCGGTCAGATTTTCCGGGGGAGTCCTTCATGCCCGAAGCCCGCAGGATGCTCGGCGAAATCCTGGAGTCCATGGGCTGCGTCTCATCCGCGGATATCAAGCAGGCGCTGGAGGAGCAGAAGGCCACCGGCCGAAAGCTCGGCCACATCCTCATAGAGAAGAACCTGGTATCCCAGGAGGACGTCACCAAGGCCCTGGCCGACCAGTTCGGCATCGAGATGGTCGACATCGAGGGCATGGACGTCCCGCGCGAGGTCATCGAGATGGTGCCCCGCGACCTGGCCCAGGAGCACAACATCATCCCCATCGAGATGCACGACGGCGTGCTCACCGTGGCGATGAGCGACCCGCTGGACCTCTTCACCCTCGACAACCTGCGCTTCGTGATCAACTGCCCGGTGGAGTGCGTGCTGGCCACCTCCGACTCCATCAAGACGGCCCTGAACCGCTACTACGGCATGGCCGAGAAGGAGATCGAGAAGCAGTACGAACAGATCGGCCAGGAGATCGAGGTCAAGAAGGAAGGCGACGCGGCCTCGGCCGACGTCGATGGCGACGACGCCCCGGTCATCCGCCTGGTGACCATGATCATCATGGAGGCGGTCAAGGCCCGGGCCAGCGACATCCACGTAGAGCCGCTCGCCAACCGGCTGCGCATCCGCTACCGCATCGACGGCGTCTGCTACGAGGTGGAGAGCCCCCCGCACCGCCTGCAGGGCCCGATAATCGCCCGCATCAAGATCATGGCCAACATGGACATGTCCGAGCGGCGCCGGCCGCAGGACGGCCGCATCCCGCTGTCGCTGGTCGGCAAGAAGCTGGACCTGCGCGTATCCTCGCTCCCCGCCCTGCACGGCGAGAGCGTGGTGATGCGTATCCTGAACAAGGACAGCCTGATGCTGGGCCTGGGGGACCTGGGGTTCCACCCCGACGACTACAAGATCTTCCGGACGCTGATCCGCAAGCCCAACGGCATCATCCTGGTCACCGGCCCGACCGGCTCGGGCAAGACCACCACCCTCTATGCCGCGCTCAACGAGATCAACCGCCCGGACGTCAAGATCATCACCGCCGAGGACCCGGTGGAGTACAACCTGGCCGGCATCAACCAGTGCCAGGTGAACCGGACCACCGGGATGACCTTCCAGCGCATCGTCCGGGCCATGCTCCGCCAGGCGCCCGAGGTGGTGCTGGTCGGCGAAATCCGCGACCACGAGACTGCCGAAATCGCCATCCAGGCGGCCCTCACCGGCCACCTGGTCTTCTCCACCCTGCACACCAACGACGCGCCCGGCGCGCTGACCCGCCTCATCGACATGAAGGTCGCGCCCTTCCTGGTGGCCAGCTCCATCCAGGCGGTGATGGCCCAGCGGCTGGTGCGCACCATCTGCGAGCAGTGCAAGGAGCCGTTCGACCCGGACCAGGCCACCATCAAGGCCTCCGGGCTGACCGAGGCGCAGATGGCCGGCCGGACCTTCTACCGCGGCAAGGGCTGCGACAACTGCCGCAACGTCGGCTTCCGCGGCCGCAAGGGCATCTACGAGATCATGCTGATGAACAGCCAGATCCGCGAGATGACCTTCAACGGGGCCTCGACCGACGACCTCCGCAAGCAGGCCGTCAACGACGGCATGCACACCCTGCTGATGGACGGGCTTCGCAAGGTGCTCGACGGCATCACCACCCTTGAGGAAGTCCTGGCCGAGGCCAAGATGGTGGAGTAGCGGGGCAGCAACCCGGGAAAGGGAACCGCCATGGGCGTGGAAATCAACCGGCTTCTGGACGTGGTCATCCGCGAAAACGCCTCGGACCTGCACGTGGCCGTGGGCCGCCCGCCGGTCATCCGCCTGCACGGCGACCTCCGGCCGCTGAACCTCCCGCCGCTGACCGCCGACGACACCGTGGCCATGATGAAGAGCATCACCTCGGAGCGCCACCAGCAGGAGCTGGCCGAGCGCGGCGGCGCGGACTTCGGCTTCGCCTACAGCGAGGCGGCCCGCTTCCGCGTCAGCATCTTCCGGGAGCGCTCCCACGTGGGCATGGTGCTCCGGCAGATCCCCTCGCGCCTGCTGACCTTCGAGCAGATCGGCCTGCCCCCGGTGGTCAAGGACCTGTGCCTCAGGCCCCGCGGCCTGGTGCTGGTCACCGGCCCGACCGGCTCGGGCAAGACCACCACGCTGGCCACCATGCTGGACTTCATCAACAACGAGACCGGCCGGCACATCATCACCGTCGAGGACCCCATCGAGTACTACCACCAGCACAAGAAGTCGCTGGTGACCCAGCGCGAGGTGGGCAACGACGTGCCCAACTTCGAGGAGGCCATCTGGCGCGCGCTGCGCATGGACCCGGACGTCATCCTGGTCGGCGAAATGCGCAACATCGAGACCATCTCGGCGGCGATCACCGCGGCTGAAACCGGCCACCTGGTGTTCGCCACCCTGCACACCACCGGCGCCGCCGCCACCGTGGACCGCATCATCGACGCCTTCCCGGTCAACGCCCAGAACCAGATCCGCGCGCAGCTCTCGGTGACCCTGGAGGCGGTGATTTCCCAGGCGCTCTGCGCCAAGATCGACGGCACCGGCCGGGTGGCGGCCTTCGAGATCATGTTCTGCACGCCGGCGGTGGCCAACCTGATCCGCGAGGCCAAGACCTTCCGCATCCCCAGCTTCATCCAGACCGGCGCCAACCAGGGCATGATCCTGCTCGACGACTTCCTCTTCAACCTCTGGGCCCAGAAGCTGATCTCCTTCAACGAGATGCTCCAGCACTGCCAGGACCCGGAGGCGGTCCAGACCAAGGTCCGGGAGTTCACCGAGGAGCTCAAGCGGCAGCAGGGGAAACGGAAGTAGGAATGATGAAGGATGAAGGCAGAATGACGGAGGCGGCGGCCGGCCGCCGTCCCGCTCCATTTCCATCACTCTTGGTTCATCATTCTGCATTCCCCGGGCGGAGGGCGTAGACTGTGCCAATCGGGCAGAAGAGAAAGCCGCTGGGGCAGATCCTCATCGAGGAGGGCCTGCTCACCGAGAAGGAACTGGAGGAGGCCCTCGCCCACCAGACCAAGAACGGCGGCGCCCTGGGCCGCGTGCTCATCGACCTGGGCGTGGCCACCGAGAACGACATCCTGCTGGCCATCGCCAAGCAGGCCGGCATGGACATCATCGATCTGGAGCACCTGGAGATCCCCAAAGAAGTCCTGTCCATGATCAGCCCCTCGGTGGCCCAGGTCTACCGCATCGTCCCGGTCAGCTTCGAGAACGGCTCCCTGACCGTGGCCATGGCCGACCCGCTGAACGTCAACGCCATCGACGACCTGCGCTTCATGCTCAACTGCGAGGTCTCGGGCGCCGTCTCCAACGAGCAGGCCGTCCAGGAGGCCATCGACAAGTACTACGGCGGCCAGAAGGAGAGCATCCAGGACCTGGTCAAGGACATCGACACCGACGAGCTGCAGGTCCGCGAAGAGGAGGAGATGACCGACATCTCCGACCTGGAGAAGCTGGCCTCCTCCGCCCCGGTGGTCAAGCTGGTCAACCTGGTGCTGTTCACCGCCATCCGCGACCAGGCCTCGGACATCCACTTCGAGCCCTTCGAGGACGAGTTCAAGATCCGCTACCGCATCGACGGCTCGCTGCTCGAGATGCAGCCGCCCCCGCGGCAGCTGGCCCTGGCCATCATCAGCCGCATCAAGGTCATGTCCAACCTGGACATCGCCGAGCGGCGCGTGCCCCAGGACGGCCGAATTCCGCTTAACATCGGCGGCAACACCGTGGAACTGCGCGTCTCGACGCTGCCCACCATGTTCGGCGAGAGCGTGGTGATGCGCGTGCTGGACCGCACGGTCATGGGCCACGACCTCAACCGCCTGGGCCTGCGCGACGACGAGATCTCGGTCATCCAGGAGCTGATGCACAAGCCCAACGGCATCATCCTGGTCACCGGCCCGACCGGCTCGGGCAAGACCACCACGCTGTACTCGGCTCTCAACTACATCAACGAGGTGGGGCTGAAGATCATCACCACCGAAGACCCCGTCGAATACGATCTGGACGGGATCATCCAGGTGCCCATCAAGGAGGACATCGGCGTCACCTACTCGGCCTGCCTGCGCGCCATCCTCCGCCAGGACCCCGACAAGATCCTGGTCGGCGAAATCCGCGACCTGGAAACGGCCCAGATCGCCATCGAGTCGTCGCTGACCGGGCACTTGGTGCTCTCCACGCTGCACACCAACGACGCCCCCGGCACGGTCACCCGTCTCATCGAGATCGGGATCGAGCCCTTCCTGCTCTCCGCCACGCTCGAGGCGGTGGTAGCCCAGCGCCTGATCCGCGTGATCTGCACCAAGTGCAAGGACGTCTACAAGCCCAGCGAGGAGAGCATCATGGAGCTGGGGCTCTCCCCCCAGGAAACCTCCGGAAAGACGTTCTACTACGGCCGGGGCTGCGAGAACTGCAACAAGACCGGCTACCGCGGTCGCTCGGCCATCTACGAGATGATGCGCATAACCTCGAAGCTCCGCCAGTCGATCATCGAGCGCAAATCCACCGACGTGCTCCGGGCCGAGGCCCAGGCCGGGGGCATGCGCACGCTGCGCGACTCCGGGCTGCTGAAGATCTTCGACGGCTTGAGCACCATCGAAGAGGTTGTCAAACAGACCTTGACCTTCGAGTAGTCCCAGGGTACCTTTTAGGGCCGGTTGCGTACCGGAGAGAGGCTGGAGGCTGAGCCATGCCCACCTTTACCTTCGAAGGCATTGACGCCCAGGGCCGCGAGGTCAAGAGCGAGGTCGAGGCCGGCAACGAGCAGGAGGCCCTTGGCCGCATACGGGGCATGGGCGTCCGCCCGGTCAAGGTGGCCGCCAAGAGCGGCCGCGGCGCGGTCGTCACCCCCATGGCCGGCAAGAAGAGCGCCGGCATCCTGGCCGGCATCGGCGGGGTGCCCAGCAAGTCCATCACCCAGTTCACCCGCCAGTTCGCCACGCTGATCGACGCCGGACTGCCCATCGTGCGCAGCCTGGACATCCTCTCCAACCAGCAGAAGACCGGGCCCTTCAAGAGCGCCATCGACGCCATCGGCGACGACGTCAAAGGCGGCTCGACGCTCTCGGAGTCCATGGCCAAGCACCCCAAGATCTTCGACAAGCTCTACGTCAGCATGGTCAAGGCCGGCGAGGCCGGCGGCGTGCTCGACACCATTCTGACCCGCCTGGCCGAGTTCCGCGAGAAGGTGGAGGCCCTGCGCCGCAAGATCGTCGGCGCCATGGTCTACCCGGCCGCGGTCATGACCATCGCCGTGATCATCCTGGCCTTCATCATGCTGTTCATCATCCCCGGCTTCGAGAAGATGTTCAAGGAAATGGACCTGGGCGAACTGCCTTCGCTCACCCAGCTGCTCATTACCATCGCCAGCACCATCAAGGCCTTCTGGTTCCTGCTGCCGGGCATCCCCCTGGCCATCTTCATAGCCTTCAAGATCACGGCCGCCAATCCCCAGGGGCGCTACATGATCGACACCGCCAAGCTGAACATCCCGGTGTTCGGCCAGCTCATCCGCAAGAGCGTCATCAGCCGCTTCTGCCGGACGCTGGGCACGCTGCTCGAGTCCGGCGTGACCATCCTGGACGCCCTCAACATCCTGCGCGGGGCGGTGGGCAACGCGGTCATCGCCAACGCGGTCGGCGAGGTGCACGCCTCCATCCGCGAGGGCGACAACATCGCCACGCCGCTGAAGCGCTGCAAGGCCTTCGACGACATCGTGGTCAACATGATCGACGTCGGCGAGGAGACCGGCGAGCTGCCCAAGATGCTTTCCAAGATCGCCGACAACTACGACAGCGAGGTCGACGCCACCGTGGCGGGCCTGACCGCGCTCCTGGAGCCCATCATGATCATCGGGCTGGGCGGCATCGTCGGCTTCATCGTGGTGGCGCTGTTCATGCCCATGATCGACATGATGCAGAAGCTCGGTGCCGAGAAGGGCGGCGGCGGGGACTAGCGCCCGCCGGCGGGCTGTCCCGGTTCCGTGCGCCGTCGCTGCCCGGCGGGGGGTCCCGATGGGTTCTAAGCTCCCTCTGCGGGCGGTCCTCTTCGACCTGGACGACACCCTCTTCTCCACCGCCGATTTCGCGCGGGAGGCCCGGGCCAACGCGCTCCGGGCGATGATCGCCGCCGGGCTGCACCTGACCTTCGAACAGGCCGCGGCCGAGCTCGACGAGGTCATCCGGGAATTCACCTCCAACTACGACCGCCACTTCGACACCATGCTGCTGAGGCTCCCCGCGGCGGCCTGCGGACGGGTGAATCCCGCGGTGGTCGTGGCCGCCGGGGTCGTCGCCTACCACGAGACCAAGCGGGAGCGGCTCCGGGCCTATCCCGACGCCATCGAGGCGCTCCGGGAGCTCTCCGGTCGGCCCGGGCTGACCCTGGGGGTGATCACCGCGGGGCTGACCGTCAAGCAGGCCGAGAAGCTGGTGCGCCTGGGCGTGCTGCCCTACCTCGACCCCCGGGCGGTCTTCATCACCGAGCAGCTGGGCATCGACAAGGTCAACCCCAAGCTCTACCGCACGGCCTGCTCGGCGCTGGGGCTCGAGCCCGACCGCTGCCTCTACATCGGCGACCACCCGGTGCGGGATGTGGACTCGGCCAGGGCCGCCGGGATGCACACCGTGCTCCTGCGCTACGGCGGCCGGGACAACGGCAAGGTCGGCCAGACCGCCCCGGACTACGTCATCCGCGATTACCGCGAACTGCTCGCGATCGTCGACCGCGACTTCGAGACCGAAGTCCAACCCAAGCCCGCGGGGCCCTGAGCCCCGCCCAAGAGAGGGAGACCATCATGGCTCTGTCCGTCACCGTGGCCAAGCAGCTGTGCATCTTCCTGCAGAACAAGCCCGGAGTGCTGGCCAAGCTCTGCCGGGCGCTGGCCGCCGAGAAGATCGACATGAAGGCCATCAGCGTGGCCGATTCGCTCGACCATGCTGTCGTCCGCCTGGTGGTGGACAAGCCGGTGGCCGCCCGCCGGCTCTTCGAGGATCACAACCTGCTGGTCATCGAGAACGACCTGGTGGGCCTGACCCTGCCCGACCGCCCGGGCGAGCTCGGCCGGGTCGCCGCGCGCCTGGCCAAGGCCCGGCTGAACATCAGCTACCTCTACGGCAGCGTGCCGGCCCCGGGCCGGGTGGCCACCATCTTCATGCGCGTGGAGGCGCCGTCGGCCAAGGTGCTGGCCGCGCTCAAGGGCCTCTAGGGGCTTTTCACCGCAGAGGGAGCAGAGTAACGCAGAGGACAACAACGGTGTTCCTCTCGCAACAACAACGCGGCTGTTGTTGTTTGGCTGTTAACCCTGGCCAACCCTCTGCGAAACTCTGCGTCCTCTGCGGTGAAAGCTCCGTCGCGGTTAGGGCTTCGTCGTCGCGTCGGGCTTCGGCAGATCCAGCCGCAGGATGCCCGTGTAGGTCGAGAGCCAGACGCGGCCCGAGTCGGGCGAGCCACAGAGGGGAAGCGGGAAGAAGGTCTCCTTCACGTACCAGGTGGGCTTGGGCGGCCCCTCGGCCGGCTTCGTCCAGAGGAAGTTGCCCTGGGTCTTGTCCCACATTCCCCGGTTCTCGACCTGGTGGAAGAACCAGCCCCCGACGGTGGGGCCCGGCCCGCGCACCTGGGCCTTGACCTCACTCCACGCCTTGCCATCGAAGCGCACGGCGTCCGCATCGAACTCCTGCCAGGGCCTGGCCGCCGGCATGACCGGCAGCACGCCGAGAGGGCCGGGCTTGCCGCCCACCAGGATGCCGACTTCCGGGTTCTTCTCTATCTGGACGATGGTTCGGTCCTTGAGGGCGACCATCGGCTCGAACCGGCCGGTCTCGGTGTCGAGCCGCGCGACCAGCCCACGGTCGGAGCCGACGTAGAGGAACTTGCCGTCCTCGAGCGCGGCGGTCGCGCGCCAGTACCAGCGGTACTCCGGCTCAACGAGCCGCTTCCAGGCGCCGGCCGCCTCGTCGAAGGCCGCCACGCAGCCCTCGGTCACGACCCAGTGCTTGCCGTCCTTGAAGAACATCCCCAGGACCAGGTCGTGGCCGATGGCCTCCCAGAGCTGGTCCTTGAGGCTTGAGCCGATCCGGGTGAGCTCGCCGTTGGAGATATTGAGCACCAGCGGCTGCTCGCCCTGGAGCCAGAGGTCCTCGGGCTTGTGTTCGAACTTTGCGGTCCAGGCGCCGCCAGCGTCGGCGCGCGAGGCGATCTGCTCCACGCAGGGCCAGAAGCCGCCGAAGTACTTCCGGGGCACGAGGCGGGTGAGGGCGAAGACCCGCTTCTCGCCGACCGAGAGCTGCTCGACGTAGCCGGGCACGATCTCGTCGCCGCCGCTGCAGCCGTCCTGGCCGCAGATCAGGCGGCTCTCGAGCCCGGCGAGCTTCAGGGGCTGCGACTCCCACTTGGCGGCCTTGGGGTCGAAGCGGTGCAGGGCGAAGTCGGTGGCCTCGAAGCTCTGGCGCGTGGTGGTGGTCATCCCCGGGTGGGCCGACTTGCTCGAGTACTTGCCGACCATGGTGACCGCCCAGACCGCGCCGTCGGCGGCGACGGAGAGCGTCGCGACCTGCGCCGCGTCGTGCTCGCCGATCTTCGGCCAGGCGTCCCACTTGCGAGCGGCGAGGTCGAAGCGGGCCAGCCCGCCGCCGGTCGGCGGTGCGTCGCCGGCGCCGGCCAATGGCTCGGCGACTACCCAGGCGGCGGAGTCAGTCAAAACGAGCTTGGCGTAGCGCCCTCGGACCGCCTCGGGCGGCTCGAGCGTCTCGGTTTTCCCGGCCTGGGGGTCGTGCTCGTTGAGGCCCTTGGAAGTGATGAAGTAGAGCTTGCCGCCGGCGGCGTCCTGCTGGTAGGCGTTCTCGGCGAGCTTGGACCACTTGCCGTCGGCCAGTTCGTATATGTCACCGTATGACCCGGCGTAGATCTTCTCCACCAACACGACCGGCTTGGTTATGAAGTGGCCGGTCCGGCGATCCCAGTGCGGCGACCAGATGCCGTTGTCCACAGCCTTGGCGATGCGCCCGGCAGTGGGAATGGATGGGAACGAGGTCCAACCGCCCTTACCAGCTTGACCTTGTCCATGCAACGACGACTCTTCGTCGGATAGGAATAGTGTGCCCCTCCCTGAAGCGTGCGCCATCCGTACGTAACTCCCGTCCTTGGCAAGTTGGGTCAGACTTGCGTGCCCATCCCGGTCTACCTGGAAGAGGGAAATGCCACCCCTATATGCAACCCAGAGACGCCACTCATCACGGACCAGCTGATAGATCAGCGCGTCCGGCAGCCCCTCGGCCTTGCCGTAGCTCTTGACCAGCTTCATCCCGGCCAGGTCGAACTGGAGCAGCTCGTTGTCGGCGGCGACCCACAGGAACTTGTCGTCGCGGGTCCAGGCGGTGAACCGGCGCTTGTAGTCGTAGGGGCGTCCCACGACCGGCGTCGCGCCCTTCAGGTCCTTGGGCAGCGCCGCGTTCTCGGTGGCGGGCTTGACCACGCAGGCGTTGCAGCGCATGTGCCGCCAGAGCTCGTGCGCGGCGGTGAAGCGCTGCTCGGTGAAGCCGATCACCCGGAGCCAGCCCTCGCCCTTCTCGGGCACGGGGACGCCGACGATCTCGGTGCGCTCGCCGACGTTGGCCATGACCTGGGCCAGGCTCATGCCCTTCTCGTCGGGCAGGATGTTGTAGGCCTTGCCGTCGGCGGTGGTCAGGACGATCGAGACCTCTTTGGCCCCGGCCGGCCGTGAGGCCTTGACGATCCCGGCGGCCTTGACCGCGCCGGCCGGCTCTCCGGCCGAGCCGGCCGGACTGGCCAGGAGCCCGAGAGCCACGAGGAACCCGAACGTAAGCACCCAGCGGATCATAGGCTTCTCCTTCTCAGTCAGTCACGGCGGACGGCCTGGCCGTTGCCATGGCCACGGCCGGAACTCCCCCGCGCGTCATCAGCTCCCGACGGGCTTGGCGAGGCTGGCGAAGAACTGCCAGGCCTGGTAGGCGCCCAGACCGGTCACGGTCGCCAGGCCGGCGGCGCCGAGCAGGTTCTGGATCCATCCGTTGGTGTGCTCGCCCATCACCTTACGGTTGTTGGCCAGCATCAGGATGACCAGGGCGCAGACCGGCACGAAGACGATGGTCAACCCCTGGGCGAAGGCGATAAGGGCCACCGGCCGGGCGCCGAAGAACTGGGCCACGACCGCCCCGACGATCATGACCAGCACGGTGCAGGCCTTGACGCCGCGGTCCTCGAAGCGCCGGCCGAGGCCCAGGGAATCGGCCAGCAGCCCGCCGCCGATGATGGCGTTGGCCACCAGCGACGAGAAGGACGCGCCCCACAGGCCGATGCAGAACAGGTACTGGGCGGTGCGCCCCAGGAGCGGCTCGAGCTGCCCGGCCATGGCCGCGGCGCTGACCACCTCGACCTTCCGGGGGTTGAGCACCGCGGCGGCGGTGATCATGATCACCGCGCTCAGGCCGGTCAGCACGGCGATGCCCACCACCGAGTCCCAGACGCCCTTGCGGTAGTCGGCAAGCTTCCAGCCCTTGTTCTGGACCATGTAGCCCTGGTAGAGGCAGGCGATCACCGAGAAGGTGGTGGCGGTGATGGGGATGATCAGCTTGAGGTCTTCGGCGCCGCGGTAGCTGGGAACCAGCCCGCCGGCGATCCCGGAGAGGCTGGGCCCAGCCGGGAAGAGGTTGGCGAAGAAGCAGACGATCATCACCCCGACCAGGACGGTCATCAGCCGCTCGATCGCCTTGTAGAGGTTCGGCGCGGTCAGGATGAGCACCAGCGAGACTGCGGTGAATCCGGCCGAGAAGACGTTGGTCAGCATCGTCCCGTCGGCCTCCGGCCAGAGGCCCTGGGCAATGGTCTGCATCGACGCGCCCACGCCGCTGTTGTCGCCGGCCTGGAAGGCGGTGCAGACCGCGAAGGAGCACAGGCCCATGATCACCGCCAGCCAGCGACCGTAGTGCTCGGCCACGGTGCTGAGGATGGACTTGTCGGTGACCGTCCCGATCCGCGCGGACATCACCGTGTAGGCGGCCATGATCAGTCCGGCCCAGAGTATCACCCAGAGCAGCCGGTAGCCGTGGGCCGCCCCGGCCTTCGACACCATGGTGATGCTCCCGGGGCCCAGGACCACCGCGGCGGTGATCAGCCCCGGGCCGAGGGAGGCGGCCAGTTTCCGGAAGAGGCTCGGGGCCCCCGCGGGCGCGGCTTCAGCCATTGGCCCGCTCTCCGCGCCGCTCGTGGGGCGCGAGCCTCCGCCTGGGCGGGTGCGGCGCCCTGGCGTTGGCCGGAGAGGCCGCGGCCAGGAGCGCCCCGACCTCGGTGGGCGACAGCGGCCGGTAGCGGCCGACGCCGAGGCTGCCGATGGTGATCGGGCCTATCCGCAGCCGGATCAGCCTGCGCACCTCGAGCCCGACCGCCGCGAACATCCGGCGGATCTGGCGGTTCAGGCCCTCGCGGATCTCGACGCCGACCAGCGCCCGCCGGCCCTGCTTGCGGAGCTCGACCATGGCCGGGCTGGTCCGGCCCTCGGCCAGGTACACGCCCTGGCGCAGGCGCTTGATCTTCTCGAAGTCCACCGGCCCGTCGACTTCGGCGACGTACTCCTTGGGCACGCCGTAGCGCGGGTGGGTGAGCCGCTCGGTGAGCGCCCCGTCGTTGGTGACGATGATCAGCCCCTCGGAATCCTCGTCGAGGCGTCCGACGGTGTAGAGCCGGCGGGTGTCCTTGATGAGGTCGACCGCGCGCGGCTTGTCGCCTTCGCGCGAGAGCGAGCAGACCACGCCGGCGGGCTTGTAGAGCAGGTAGTGGACCGGCTTCTCCTTGCGGATGACCTCGCCGTCGAGCTTGACCAGCTGGGTCTCGAGATCCGCCTTGGTGCCGAGCTCCTTGGCGACGCGCCCGTCGACCTCGACGCGGCCGGCCAGGATCATCTCCTCGCAGCTCCGGCGCGAGCCGAACCCGGCCTGGGCCAGGATCTTCTGAAGTCTTTCTGCTGTCATGGGAGGAGAGTCTCCACGGCGCCGGCGGGGAATCAAGAACAGGACGATGAATGCAGAAAGGCCGGTCGAGAGCGGCTGATGCCCCCGGCCCGCCGACGACAGTCAAATGCCCCTGGCATTTTCGAGCAGGTCTTGACAAATCTGGAGCCTTGGGCTATATTTCATATAGAACAAGTGCATTTCAGGAGATGAAACATGCTGGAAGCCGTCCGAAAGGCCCTCAAGGTGCTCGAAGCGGTGGCCGCCCGGCCCGAGGCCCCCACCCCCCTCGGCACTCTGGCCGACAGCGCCGGGCTGAACCCGGCAACCTGCGCGCACATTCTGGCCTCGTTGGTCGAGGCCGGGTATGTCGAGCAGGCCGGCCGGAAGCAGGGCTACACCCTGGGCCCGGCGGCCTACGCGCTCTCCGCGCACGGGGCCTACCGCCGGGATCTGGTGCGCCTGGCCGAGCCGGTCATGGCCGGACTGGCCGGGAGCCTGGGGGAGACCGTGCTGCTGGCCGCCCTGCGGGGCGTGCGGCGGCTGGTGCTCCACGAGGTCGAGGGCGGCGGCCTGGTGCGGGTCCGGGCCGAGGCGCTCCGCGGCGACGACCCCTGCGAGACCGCCACCGGACGGGTGCTGCTCGCCGCGCTCTCCGGGGAGGAGCTGGCCGCCTTCCTCAAGGCCGCCGGCGCGCCCGGCAGGCGCTGGCCGGAGGCGGCCACGGCCGCGAAGCTGAGCGAGGAACTGGCCCGCATCCGCCAGGCCGGCCACGCCGTCGTGGACCGCGGGGAGGTCACCGGCCTGGCCTTCCCGGTCAGCCGGGGCGGGCGGGTGGTGGCCGCCCTGGGCCTCTTCCTGCCGACCTACCGGTTCACTGCCGCGCGTCGGCCGCAGCTGCTGGCCGCGCTCGGCGAGGCCGCGCAGGCCATCGGGGCCAAGTGCCAGGGCCTGGCCGTCGACCGGGCCAGGGCGAGGCTGGAAACGAAGGAGAAGCGGTCATGAATGCCCAGGACGTCAAGGCATGGGCCCGGGAGTTCGGGGCTGACCTGGTCGGCATCGCGCCGGCCGCGCGCTTCGCGGAGCTCCCCCTCGAGCGCAGCCCGCTGGCCATCTTCCCGGAGTGCCGCTCGGTGCTGGTGGTGGGCCGGCGGATCCTGCGCGGCGCGCTGCGCGGCGTGGAGGAGGGCACCAACTTCCAGAGCACCTACGGCCTCTTCGGCTTCCGGTGGCTGGAGGACAATTTCCTGGCCAAAACCACCTACGACCTGACCTGCCGGATCGAGGCCGGGGGCTTCGAGGCCGTGCCGCTCTTCGGCTACTGCGAGGAGGGCATGCCCAGGGGACTGCCGGTGGCCGGAGGCAAGCCCGCGCCCAACGTCATCGTCGACCTGGACTTCGCCGCCCGGGCGGCCGGTCTCGGCGCGGTCGGCCGCGGCGGCTTCCTGCTCACGCCGGAGTACGGGACGCGCCAGCGTCTCGCGCTGGTCCTCACCGACGCCGAGCTCGAGGCTGCAGCGGCCTTCGAGGGTTCGGTCTGCGACGACTGCGGCTCCTGCGCCGCGGCCTGCCCCTTCGGGGCGATCGGCGGGTCGGGCGTCGACTACCGGGTGTGCGGCAAGTGCCCCAACGGGGCGACCAGCGGCCCGGGCCGCGGCTCGCGGCCCGACCGGCTGGCGGCGGCCTGCGCCCGCGCGTGCCTGGTGCACCTGGAGGGCGAGGGCAAGTGCCGCAACGCCTTCACCAACTGCTTCCGCAAGCGCGAGCCCTGGGCGCTTGACCTCTTCCGCCGGCCCTTGGAGACCAAGTCATGACCGCCAAGCTCACCGCCAGTATGGTCAAGGACGCGGCTTTCCGCGCCGGCTGCGGCGACGTGGGCATCGCCAACATCGGGCGTTTCGCCAACGCCCCGCGGATGATGCACCCGCTCAACATCTTCCCGGACTGCCGGTCGGTGATCACCATCGTCCAGCCGATCCCGCGGGGGACCTACCGGGGCATCACCGAGGGCACCCACTGGGCCAACTACACCTTCTACAGCTACAACCGGCTGAACACGCTCTTCCGGCCGGCGGTGACTTTCGCGACCGCCTGCTTCATCGAGGACCACGGCTTCGAGGCCGTGCCCCTCTATCCGGGCGTCCCGGAGCGGCCCGGGGTCCAGGATCCGGTTCGGCCGGACCGGCCACCTCCGGAGATCAATCTCAACGTGCGCATCGCCGCGCTGGCCTGCGGCCTGGGCGAGATCGGCTGGAGCAAGGTGTTCATCCACCCGAAGTTCGGCCCGCGGGTGCGCCTGGGCACCATCCTCACCGACGCCGAGCTCGAGCCCGACCCGATCCCGGAGCAGGGCCGGCTCTGCAACCGCTGCATGCGCTGCGCCAGGGACTGCCCCGGCGGCGCCATCCCCCGACCGGGCGAGCGCCCGCCCGTCCGCATCGAGATCGAGGGCCGCGTCTTCGAATGGGGCGACGTGCACATGGGCCGCTGCACGCTGACCCATCACGGGATGAACTGGGAGGCCTCGCCCTTCCTCAAGAAGGACTTTCCGGGGATGCGGCTCGACGTGCGCAACACCGGCATGTCCGAGGAGGCCGCCTACAAGCTGACCTACCCGGCGGCAACCGCCGAATGGCCGGCCAGCGCGGAGTTCCCTTCGAGCGCCATTCTGCCCTACTACCACCAGATTAAGAGCCATATCGGCTACTTCGCGATCTGCGGCGCCAAGGGCTGCATCCGCAGTTGCATGGAGGGACAGGAGAAGCGCGGCTGTATCGGCCAGGCGAAGTTCCCGACCCCGGTCTTCCCGCGCAAGCCCTGGAGGCTCTCGCCGCCCGAGGATGACGCCTGCGGCGGCATAGCCGAGGGCTGCTTCCCAGCGATGTTCACCGAGCCGGACCGCAAGGCAGGCTGCTGGGAGTAGCGGCGGAGGGCAAAAGAGGAAGGATTAGACGAGGCAGCCAGCCCCGCAGCACTTCCTTCCGCCTTTACCCTTCAGTCGTCCGCCGTTCAATGGTGGTGCCCGTGTCCGTCGTCCGCGCCGCGCTCGTCGAAGGTGGCCGGCCCGGCGTGGTGGCCCTCCGCCGCACCGACGGTCTCGAACTGGAAGATGGCGTGGCCGATCCGGTACTTCTCGGAGACGAACCGCTCCAGGCGCACCCGGAGTTCCTCGGTCTGGGCCATGGTGGTCCCCGGGTCCAGGGCGATGTGCACGGTCATGGCGTACATCGATGAGGTGATCTCCCAGACGTGCAGGTCGTGGACCTCGCGCACCTCCGCGTGCGCCGCGCAGATGGCCGCAGGGATGTCCGTGGCCCGGAGATGCTTCGGCCGCGACTCCAGCAGAACGTTGGCCGAGTCGCGCAGCAGCCTCCAGGCCGAGAAGCCGATCATCAGCGCGATGGCCGCCGACAGGATCGGGTCGATCCGCTCCCAGCCCGTAAAGCGTATGATCAGCGCCCCGGCCACCACGCCCACCGACGAGAGGGTGTCGCCGACCATGTGCAGGAAGGCGCCACGGACATTGAGGTTGCCGTGGCCGGCGCCCATCAGCAGCATGGCGCCCGCCAGATTGGCGGCCAGACCGACCAGGGCGACGATCAGCATCCCGGTGTGGTGCACTTCGGTGGGCCGCACCAGCCGCACAACCGCCTCGTAGAGGATGTACAGGGTGGCGCCCACCAGGAGCAGGCCGTTGACGAAGGCCGCCAGTATCTCCGCCCGATAGAACCCGAAGCTGCGCGTGTCGGTGGCCGGCCGGGAGGCCAGGGCGATGGCCGAGAAAGCCAGGACCAGCGAGAAGAAGTCCGTGAGCATGTGCCCGGAGTCGCTCAGCAGCGCCAGCGACCCGGACAGCACGCCGCCGATGGCCTCGACGATCATCACCGCGCCGGTGATGATCACGCACAGCAGCAGCCGGTGGCGCTGCATCGAACGCAGGCTGTGGGCGTGGCCATGACCATGGCCGCCCTCGTGGCTGTGGCCGCCGCCGCAATCGTGCGCGCGATCGGACTCGTGCTCGTGCTTGTGGTCGTGGCCGTGATCGCAGCAGCCGGATTCCTGGGCGTGGGCCAAGTCCGTGATCTCCTCCGGCGCCAAGTTTCGCCGCGGCCGGCCGGGAATCAAGCTCCGGGCATCCCGGTTGACAGTGCCCGCGCCCGCCGTTACGATGCCGCCGTCACCGGAGGAGGATGCCCTTGACCGAGAGATTCCAGCGCCTGGCCGTACTGGGAGTCGGCCTCCTGGGCGGAGCCATCGGCCGCGCCGCGCGCTCCGCCGGGCTGGCCACCACCGTCGCGGGCTACTGCCGCCGGGAGGAGGCCTGCCGCACGGCCCTGGCCGCCGGGACGGTCGACGAGTGCTTCATCGACCCGCTGGCCGCCGCGCGCGGCGCGGACCTGGCGGTGCTGGCCGTCGGGCCGGAGTCGGTGGCCGACCTGGCCGGGCGGATCGCGCCGGCCCTGGCCGACGGGGCCATCGTCACCGACGTGGCCAGCGTCAAGTCGCGCGTCGTGGCCGGGTGCACCGAGGCCCTGGGCCGCCGCGCGCGCTTCGTGGGCGCGCACCCGCTGGCCGGCTCCGAGAAGCGCGGGGCCGAGCATTCCGCGGAGGTCCGGCTGGCCGGCGCCCTGTGCGTCCTGACCCCCTGCGGCTCGACCGACCGCGCGGCCCTGGCCGCGGTCCGCGGCTTCTGGGAGGCCCTGGGGATGCGGGTGCTGGAGATTTCCCCCGAGGAACACGACGCCCGGCTGGCCCGCACCAGCCACCTGCCGCACCTGGCCGCCGCCGCGCTGGCCGTCTCGTCGCGGCCCGGCGACGAGCCCTTCTGCGCCACCGGCTGGCGCGACACCACCCGGGTGGCCTCCGGCGACCCGGCCATGTGGACGGAGATCGCCATGTCCAACCGCGAGGCACTGGCCGGCGAGCTCTACCGCCTGGCCCGCCGGGTCCAGGACGCCGCCGACCTGCTCACCGCCGGCGACGCCGCGGCCGTGCGCCGGTTCCTGGAGGCCGGCGCCGCCCGGCGCGCCGAGGTCCTCGGCGGGGAGCCCGCACCGTGACCCGGCGCAGGCGCTACGTCCTGGCCGGCACCGGCGGCCGCGGCATCGCCATGTTCGCCCGGCCGCTGCTGGAGACCTTCACCCGCCACTGCGAACTGGTCGGACTCTTCGACAGCAACCCGCTGCGCATCGGAGGGGCCAACGCGCTGCTCGGCGCGGAACTGCCCGGCTACACCGACTACCGCCGGATGCTCCGCGAACTCGATCCCGACGCGGTGATCGTGGCCACCCGCGATTCGACGCACGCCCGGTACATCGTCGCGGCGCTGGCCGCCGGCAAGCGGGTGATCAGCGAGAAGCCGCTGTGCACCGACGCGGCGCAGGCCCGGGCGATCCTGGCCGCCGCGCAGCGCTTCCGGCGCCGGGGCGGCGCCTGCTGGGTCACCCACAACATGCGCTACGGCCCGGCCATCACCGAGATGAAGCGGCTGATCGACGCGGGGGCGATCGGCGGGCTCCGCGCGGTCAACTTCCACGAGAGCCTGGACCGCCGCCACGGCGCCGACTACTTCCGGCGCTGGCACCGGATGAAGGCCAACTCCGGCGGGCTGCTGATCCACAAGGCCTCGCACCACTTCGACGCGCTCAACTGGCTGGTCGGGTCCATCCCCGACTCGCTCGTCGCCCGGGGCGGGACGGTCTTCTACGGCCGGAACGGGCCCTTCCGCGGCCGGCGCTGCTCCGGCTGCCGCCACGCGCGCCGGTGCGACTTCTTCGCCGACATGTGGGGCAACGAGCGCAACCGCCGGCTCTACCTCGAGGCCGAGGCGGCCGACGGCTACCTCCGGGACGGCTGCGTCTTCGACCCGGAGGTCGACATCGAGGACCAGGCCGGCGTGCTCTACTCCTACCGCAACGGCGTCCAGGCGGTCTACAGCCTGACCGCCTTCGCCAGCTACGAGGGCTGCCACATCCTGGTCGAGGGCACGAGGGGCCGGCTCGAGCTGCGCGAGGTCATCGACACCCGGTGGGCCGCCGGCAACGTCACCGTCCACGGCCTGTCCGAGACGGTCGGCGAGGAGTTGGCCCTGTACAGCCCGGCCAAGGGCTACAGGCGGCTGCCGATCCCCAAGGTCGCCGGCAGCCACGGCGGGGCCGACCCCCAGCTGCAGCACGACTTCTTCGGCCGCCCCTGGGACGCGCCGCCGACCGCGCGGATGGCGCCGGTCGAGCAGGCCGTCCAGGCGATCCTCATCGGCCACGCGGCCAACGCCTCGATCGCAAAGGGCGGCGCACCGGTAAGGGTGCAGGGGCTGCTGAAGAAGGGCTAGCGCTCGGCGCCAGGCGCCTCAACTGCATCGCCTTCCGGATCGGTCGGGAGCTCGTTCTCGGACTCGCCGGGCAGGCGCTGGCGCCGGAAAAGGCTCTCGCTTCCAGCCAGGAACAGTCCAGCCACGATTATGTGGAAGAACGGGGCCAGGATCAAGGTCGGCACAAGGGCATGGGAGCAGAGGAACCGGAAGGCCGCCCCGATGACGGCCATCCAGAGCAGCGCAAGCGGCAGGGACAGGAAGGGACTCCGGGCCCGGAGCCCCGACCACACGCCGATGGCGAAGGCCAGGTAGACAGCCGCGCACCCGCTCACCGCAGCGAGCCCCCAGTGGAACAACTGCAGAGCAAGCCACAGCCAGCACCAGCCATCCAGGCGCACGACGTCCAACAAGAAGGAGTCACGCCGGACCGGCGACTCCGGAGCGACGACCGGCGGCACCAGGCACCCTAGGACCGCAACGACCACCGCCGGTGCAAGTGGGGCCGCAGATGCGAAGGCCCGGTCGCGGATGACGTCGTAGGACTCCATGGGCGTCAGGATCAGCTGCTCCATGGCATCGCCGCTGCGCTCGGGATGAAAGGAGAAGGCCCCGGCCGCACAGGCCGCGAGGACCAGCCACCCCCAGATCAGCGCGTGGGACTGTTCGCGGATCTCGTGACCGACCGGTCCGCCCAGGGTCGAACACCATATGGCGATGGCTGCAAACACGAGCTCAACCGCCAGGCAGGTCAAGGCCACGGTCCAACGCTTCCACCGGATTGTCGCGCCCAAGCGGTAGGCCGGTGAGCGCGCAATGTGCCGCCACCTGGCCAGGGGATTACGCCAGCTCAGGTGCGGGGCGTCCAGCCTCTCGGACTGTTTCACGGAAGTTCCGACCGCCGGCCTCCGACGGTCGCCCATCTCCCGGCCAGCGCCGCCAGCCGCGCCAGGGCCGCGGCGCGATCCCCCTCCGCCGCCGCCGGGTGGATCTCGAACATCCGCCCGCCGGAGTAGCCGATTTCGTCGAGCGTCGCGGCCAGGCGGTCCCAGCCGGCCATGTCGCGCTCCGGCACGAGGTGGCAGTCAGGGCCGGGGCCGGGGTTGTCCTGGAGGTGCACGGCGAAGAGCCGCCCCCCGGCCAGGCGGGCCTCGTCGGCCGGGTCCAGGCCGTTGGCCCGGCTGTGGCCGGCGTCCAGGCAGACCCCCACCTCGGGCCCGAAGCCGGCGATGAGCCGGAGCACATCCTCGACCGTGGTGAAGGGCCGCGGGTTGCCGATCTGCGGAGTGTTCTCCACGGCCACGCGCAGGCCCAGCTCCCAGGCCCGGGCCGCGAAGGCCGCCAGCGAGTCCCGCGACAGGGCGCGGCTGGCCGGCTGCAGGTCGGCGGGCACCGCCGTCCCGTGGTAGTTGGCGTGCCAGACCACCGTCCGGGCGCCGACCTCCGCCGCGGCGCGCAGGCACGCGCATGCCGCCCGGACCGATCCCAGCCGCACGGCCTCGTCGGGATCGGCGTTGAGCCAGCCGTCGGGGGCGGTGTGCACCGAGCGGACCAGCAGCCCGGCGGCGTCCAGCGCCCGGCGCGTCGCCGCCGGGGCCGCGACCCAGTTGCCGAGCACCTCGGACCCGGCCGGCAGCTCGACCTCCCGGAAGCCGGCCGCGGCGACCATGGCCAGGGCCTCCCCGCGGCCGATGCCGGCCAGGAGGCTGAGGGAGACGCCGTAGATGGAGCTCATGGCGTGCACTCTAGCCGCGCCGCACCGGCCCGCAACTGCCGGAGGCGTGGAATCCTGAATCCTCGGCCGCAAAGGAGCGCAAGAGTCGCGAAGAACCGCATCAGGAAGGCTCTGCGTCAAGCCCCTTGCGCATCTTGCGCTTCTTTGCGGCCAACCTCCCGTTGTGATGTCCAGTCGCGGGCCGTCCGGGCCAGCGCGTCCAGGACGTCGGCGACCCCGCCGCCCGCACCGACCACCTCGAAGATCCGCCCGCCGGAATAGCCGGTCGCGTCGAGCGCCCGGACGAAGGCCGGCCAGTCGGTCGTGCCCCTGCCGGGGAGGAGGTGCTGGTCCCCGCCCTGGCCGTCGTTGTCCTGGATGTGGGTGGCGAAGAGCCGGGAGCCGGCCGCGCGGACCTCCTCAGCAGCCGACAGGCCGTTGGCGTTGGAGTGGCCGGCGTCCAGGCAGATGCCCACGTCCGCGCCGTGGGCCGCGACGAAGGGCAGCAGTTCGACGACGCTGGCCAGCGGCCTGGGCGTCCCGCGGCGCGGCAGATTCTCGACGGCGACGCGCAGCCCGGCGGCCCGCGCGGCCGCCGCGAAGGCGGCCAGCGCCTCGCCGGACCGCGCGACGTGGCCGGCGACCGCGGCCGGAGACCAGTCGTGGCCCGAGTAGGTCGGATGCCAGACCACGACCCCGGCGCCGACCTCCGCGGCCGGGCCAAGGCAGGCGGCGGCGGCGCCGGCGGCGGCACGCCGCTTGTCCGGGTCGGGGGCGCTGTTGTCCCAGCCGGCCTCCGGAGTGTGCACCGAGCGGACGCGCAGCCCGGCGGCCTCGATCTCGCGCCGGGCCCTGGCCGGGTGAGTCAGCCATCCCCCGAACGAGCCGGCATCGGCGCCGAGTTCGAGATCCGCGAAGCCCGCGGCGGCAAGCTTCTCCAGGAACCCGGCCCGGGAGGGGCCCGCGGCCAGGCAGCTGGAGACGCCGTAGCGGAGGTTCATGGCCGACAAGATAGCGGCCGCCGGGTCCGCCCGCAACTGCAGCGGGCGCCCCGTCGCCGGGACGCCCGCTGGGGAATCCGGCTTCCGGCCGCGACTACTGCACGTCGAGCCGGGGGGCCACTCCGTACTTCATCATCATGGGCTCGCCCGGCCCGACCTTGCGCACCAGGGCGGCGAGGACGGCGCGCTGCTCGCGAGCGGCCTTGGCCGCGGCGCGGGCCTTCTCGGCCGCCGCGGCGTCGCCGGCCTTGTCGGCGGCGGCGGCGGCCTGCTCGGCCTCGTCGCCGGCCCGGGTGACGGCCAGGAGCCGCTGGTTCACGACCTGCCGGCCGGCGGGTTGGAGCTTCTTGAGCTCCTCGACCTTGGGCGCCTTGGCGGCGGCCTCGATGGCCATGGCCGCGGTCCTGGCGCGCTCGGCCACCTCGGCGTCCTTGCTGGAGAAGGCCGCGCGGAGCAGCCCCAGCGCCGGGACGCCCTCCTTGACCACGGCCGCCGACGCGTCCTCGCGGACCTTGGCGTCCTCCGAGGCGAAGTCCCGGATCAGCTTCTCGATCGCCGCCTTCACGGCCGGGGGGGGCTCGGGGGCCGGCACCGGGGCGAGGATCTCGTTGAGCAGCGCCTCGGCCTTCTGCTGCTGGTCGGGCTTGTCGACCTGGCCCTCTTCGCCCACGGGCCTGATCCCGTAGACCGGCGCCGGGACTTCCATCCCGCCCGCGCGCGGCCCAAGCAGGAGCGCGCACATCGCGCCCGCCAGCCACCACAGCCAACTCGTACCCCTGCCGATCATCGCCGCCATCACCGTCTCCCTTCAGCCATCCGCTATCTGGCGCCACCCGCTTCGAGCAGCTTCCCGAGCTTCTCCACCTGGGCCTTGACCGCGTCGCGGGTCTTCCCGGCCTCGACCCTCTTCTCGCCGGTGAGCCGGCCGAGCTGCTTCTCATCGGACAGCACCGCCAGGTCGGCCTCGACCGTGGCCAGGACCTTCTCGACCGCTGGCTTGTGTATCTTGCCGCCCTCGGCCAGCTTTTCAAGGAGCGGCAGGCGCTTGGCCAGACGGTCGAAGCTCTGCTGGGCGGGAGGCAGGTAAGCCATTTGGTGGCACTCGACCATGCGATCCGTCGGCGGATTGCGGTAGATGTCCGCCCTGATCTTGTCCGTCTCGGCAGCCAGCAGCCCGGCCTCGGCGGCGGCCAAGAACCCTGCCCCGGCCAGGCGCTCGGCGGCCTCCCTGGCGGCCTTGAGCTTCCCGTCGGCCTCCTTGCGCTGGGCCTCGGTGCTCTTGCCGCTCGAGGCCAGGGGCATGCAGAAGTCCCAGGCCGCGGCGATCGCCTTCCAGTCGGCGGACTCCTCCAGGCTCGCCGCGGGCTTCTCAGCGGGCTTGTCAGGCCCCTCCGCCGGCGGACGGGGTGTGATCCCGTAGCGCACGGCCGCTTCCCGCGCGAGGCCGCTGCGCCCAAAGACCAGCGCGCACAGAAAACCAGCCAGCCAGAACAGCCAGCTCTTGCCTTTGCCGATCATCGCCGCCATCGCAATTTCCCCTGGTCTATGGGCTGGGCATGGGCCGGATCATCCCGTAAGGCGGAGGCGGGGGCGGCAGCCTGTCTTCCGGCAGGAGGCTGCGGAGCAGCGCGGAGAGGTTCCTGGCCCGCTCGCGCGCGGCCTTGGCCTGGGCCCTGGCCTTTTCGGCGTCGTCGGCCTTGCCGGCCGCCTCAGCCTCGGCGGCGGCCTTGTCGGCGCCGGCCGCGGCCGCGCTGGCCTTGATGCACTCCGCGCGGACGACGTTCTGCCCTGCCGAGCCGAGGGCCTTGATCCCGGCGAGCTTGGAGGCTTTGACCTGCATCTCGATGGCAGTCACGGCTGCCCCGGCACGGGTGGCCACTTCGGCATCCTTGCTCTTGGCCGCCTCGCGGAGCAGTCCCAGTGCCGCGGGCCCCTGCCTGACAATCTCAAGGGACGCCTGCTCACGAACCTCGAAGTCCGCCGAACCGAGATTCCTGATGAGCTTCTCGATGGCCGCCTTGGCCTCGTCGGCCGGCTCGACCGCGGTGACCGGCGCTAGATAGTCGGCCAGCAGTTGCCCGGCCTTCTTCTGCCGTTCGGGATCGACTTCCGGCTGTTCCGCGCCGCCCGGCCCGGGACGCACGCCGTAGAGCGCCACCGCCTCGGCCGCTCCGGCCCTGGCGCCGAAGACGAACGCGCACAGGAAACCCGCCAGCCACCAGAGCCAGCTCTTACCTCTGCCAATCATCGCCGCCACGCCCGGCCTCCTGTCCTCCTGAGGGCCACCCGCGCCCTTTAAGCAACGACGTTTGACGCCGCAGGCGCCAGACGGTTCCGCGCGGAATCTACTCTTCTATCCAGCGTCCCCCGCGCCCGGCCACCGGCATGGGTCGCGGCCATGGATTCCCGAGGCCCGGCACCGGGACGGCCTTCTCGAGCTCCGGCCGCTTGTAGCCGGCCGGGACATTGAGCCTGGCCTGGGCCGCCTGCTTGGGCTTCTTCTGCGCATCATAGATGTCGCCCAGCAGCGACTGGGCCCGGACCTCGAAGGTGCCCTTCCAGGGCGGCATCCGGGCCAGGAGTTCCGGGCTCAGGCCCTTCTCCCAGTCGCGCTTCAGGGCGTCGGCGCAGATGCCCGCGGCGCGCTCCAGGAGTTTGGCGACGTCCTCCTTCTCAGCAGTCCCGGCGGACATGAACAACACCTCGGCCAGGTCGACGTGCCGGTAGGGCTCCTCGGGCCGAAGCTCGACGGCGCGCTCCATGAGCGCCACGGCCCTAGGCCAGTCCTTGCGACCGGCGAAGAGCACCGCCACCTGCCGGCAGTTGGCCGCCTCGCGCGGGGCGACCTCGACCAGCATGGTCAGCGCGCCGATCTCGCCCTCTTCATCCTTGAGTTCGTGGTAGACCTCGGCCATGGCCTTGTAGGCCTCGGCGTCGCGCGGGAAGGACGCGGCCCACCCACGGCACTCGGCCAGAGCCTCGCGGGCCGAGCCGGCCTTCCGGAGCATATCCACCAGACGCTTGACGATGGAAAGCTCCGGCTTCAGGGCCTTGGCAGCGGTCAGCGCCGCGGCCGCGTCGCCGGGCTTCCCGGCCTTCTCCAGCACCGTGGCCTGGGCCAGGCGCAGGTTGAGGCTCTGCGGGTCGGCCTTGACCTTCTCCTCCATCTCGGAGACGAGCTTGGCGAGCTTGCCGGCCTTGGCGTAGGCGTCGGCGAGCAACGTCGCGCTTTCCGGCCCGATGACCGTCTCGCCGGCGTTGATCAGCGACTTGACTAGCGCCTCCAGCGCCGCCTCCGGCCGACCCTCGGCCGCCGAGGCCGCCGACAACCGGCCCTGCAGCTGGCCGAGCTCGGCGTCGGGCAGCGGCCGGCCCTTGGCGTCGAGCTGAGCCCCGACCTCCTCGAGGTAGGCGCCGATCGCCGACTTGAGGAAGTCGGCCGCGCCGGCGGCGGCTTCGGGGTCTGGCGGGGTCTTCGCGGTCATGCACAGCTCGGCGGCGCGCTGGAATTCCTGGTAGGTCGAGTTCTTGTCCAGGGCCCCGTTGAGGACGGCCAGCGCCTCCTTGATCTGTCCGGCGGCCAGCTGGGCGCTGGACAGGCTGCGGCGGATCTCGGTGTCCTTGGGGAAGGCCTCGTGCAGCTTGCGGGCGTACTCCAGGGCCTTGTCCGCGACCCTGTGCTGTCGGGCCAACTCCAGGGCCTCGCGGAAGGCGTCGAGCCCCCAGCGCTCGGACTGGGCGGCGGCGGCCTCGTAGGCTCCGAGGGCCAGCTCGGGCTTGACGCCGGAGAGCCGATCCTTCTCCTCGACGGCCAGGAGCTGCCGGTAGAGCCGAGCCACGGCCATGTGCGTGACCGCCTTGTGCACCTTCTCGGCGCGCTCGGCGGCAGCCGCGCAGGCCGCGGAGATTTCCTCGAGCTTGACGTCCGCTGGCCGCCTCTCCTTGGGCATAAGGGTGGTGAGCCCGACCAGCCTGGTGGCCAGAGCCAGGTGGTCCTCGGCTGAGGCGCCCTCGGCCTTGGCGGCCGCGCGATAGGCGGCGGTGACCCGCTCGCGCAGACCCAGGGCGACCTCGACACCCGGGATCGGCCCGGAGTACTTCGCCGGGTTCTTTTCCAGGAGTTTCATCTCGCTCTCGACCATCGCGGCCAGGCGCTCACCGACGGCCTCCCGGAAACCCTTGCCACCCGACTCCGCCTCGCGCGCCGCCATGGACATGATCGCCGTGGTCCAGGGCAGGCTCGCCTCGCGGCGGACGAGCGGCGAGCTGCCGGCCGACGACGCGGAGGCCCGCTCGCCTCCCCGACCGCGCCACGGGCGGGTCCGGGGCCGAGGCCGCGGCGCGGCGCCGCTGCCCAGGCCCACGCGGGAGAGCCCCGCGAACATCAGCTCGGCGGCCTCCGCCGACTGGCCGGCCTCCAGGAGCTGCATGGCCAGGGCCTGGTGCTCGGAGACGTCCGGCTCATATCCGGCGGCGGCGTGCGAGTCCAGGATGATCCGCCGCACGCGGATGGCGTCGGCCAGCCGACGGCGCTCGACGGCGCGCTCGGCCAGCTGGGTCAACCGCCACTCGTCCTGCCAGGGACGCGCGGGGTCGCGGGCCTGGAGGGCCAGGGCGTCGATGGCCGCGCCGGCGAGCTTGTCGTCAGCGTTGTCCCAGGCCAGGCGCAGGGCCAGCCCGGCCAGGTCCTCGCGGAGCGGCTGTTTGGCGGCGACCGCCGCCTCGGCGCGCTTCTTGACCTCGGCGTGGAGGTGTTTGAGGTTGTCGGAACGCTCGGCCATGTCCATGATCTGCTCGACGGTGCGGAAGCCGCGCCCGTTGCTGCGGCCCTCCTCGGCCGAGTCCAGGGCGAGATTCACCGCCTCCCTGTGCTTGCCGGAGAGCTCGAATGCCGAGATCATCGACTCCTCGTAGTCGGTCCGGCGGCCGGTGATCTCGGCGGCGAGCGCGAAGGCCTTCGACGCGTTGGCGTACATCTTCTCGAGCATCAGCTCCCGGCCCCAGAGTTCGAGGACCAGCGGGTCGCGCTGCTTCTCGGCGGTCTCCTTGACCCGGTCCATGAACTTCTGGCCGTCGGACTCCTTGCGCCCGAGGAGCAGCCAGGTCTTGTAGGCGTTGACCGCCGCGCCGTAGTCCTCGGGATTGGCGGCCAGCCGCGCCTCCCAGTCCTTGGCCTGCTTGAGCAGCCCCTCGCGGCGCTGGGCGTCCGCCTGGCTCGCGGCGTTCTTCATCTTGATGGCCGCGGTGACCCACTGCTCCTGCTGCGCGTAGAACGGCGACTTGTGGCCCCAGCCGCGGAGCTTCTTGAGCAGCTCGCCCATGTCCTCCGGACGGTTGCGCTCACGCAGAAAGGCCAGCAGCAGGTCCGCGGCGCCCTCCCGGTCGCGGCCCTGGAGCTTCTCCATCTGCTCACCGGCGTGCTTCACGTACTCTTCATCCTTGCCCTTGGTCTCGAGGTAGCTCATGAAGCGGCCGTCGACGCCCGGCAGGCCGCGGTGCTCCTCGCGCTGGATCTTGCGGAGGGCCTCGGCCTGCGCGGCGCCGGCCGCGTCGGCGTAGGCCAGGTGCTCGGCCAGGGCCTTCTGGTCGGCGCCCTGGCGATCGAGCAGCCCGGCGGCGACCAGGCGCAGGGCGCCGGAGTCCCGGATCGCACACATCCGGTGCAGGAGGTCGACCGCGCCGTCGTAGTCGCCGCGCCGGGCGTGGAGCTCGGCGAGGTTCCCGAGCAGCTGCTGCAGGCCGTACGGGTAATTGGTGTCGGTCCGGGCCGAGAAGTCCTTGTAGAGACCCTCGGCGGCATCCTCGGCCGCCTTCTGACCCTCGGGGGTGCGCAGCCCCGGCCCTACGCGGCGGCCCTGGAATACGCCGTCGGCCAGATGACCGAGCACGTCGGGGCCGGGGGTCCATCGGTCCTCCCGGATCTTGTCGGCGTTGCGGACGACCTGCGCGCCCTCGGCGATCTCCCCCTGCAGCGCCAGGCAGTTGGCCAGGTCGGAGAGCAGCCGGGTGCTCTCCCAGCGGTTGTCCCAGCCCAAGGCCACCCGGCGCCTGGCATACTCCAGGCGCTCGGCCCCGCCGCGCGCCATGTGCATCAGGTTCTGGAGCGCATCGTGGCGGAGCCCGCGCTTGAGGTTCTTGTCGGCTGCAGCCACATCGAAGAGCGCCCGGGCGGCCTCGCGCTGGCCAGTGGAACCAAGCAGGAAATGGGCGGCCCCCAGCCGGCGGACCCCGCCGGACTCGGCCAGGCGGTCGGCGGCGCCCAGCGCCGCGTATTCGCCGCTGCGGCCGCGGAGAATGCTCAGCCAGTTGGAGACCTGCCAGGGCTGATCCACCGCGGCGAAGCGGTTCTGCATCAGTTCCAGCGCCCGGTCGGGCCGGTCGGCCTCGGCGCAGAGTTCGACCATCCGCTGCCAGTAGTCATACTCGTTGCTGACGCCGTAGCCCGGCTGACGCTTGACCAGCGGCAGGAGCGCCTCGTAGACGTCGACCGCCTCCTCCGGCTTGCCGGCGGCGGCCAGGGCCTCGGCCAGGTTCTGCTGGGCGGAGATCTCCTTGGGGAAGGCCGCGGCCATCTCCCGGCGGAACTTGACCAACTCCCCCTGGTCCTCCAGACAGCCGGCAAGCTGCTCGGCGACCTGCGATCGCTGGGAGTAATCGCCGCTCTTGGTGAGGAATTCGCGCCAGAGGGCCTCGCGGCCAGCCCCGTCGCCGGCGGCGGCGAGCGCCCGGGCCAGAAGCCCGGCCACCCCGTAGTTGCCGTTCCAGTCGTGGGCATAGAGCACCGGCCGGAGAACCTCGGCGGCCCTCTCCGGCGAGCCGGCGCGCAGGTCGATCTCGGCCATAGCCAGCGCGGCGCGCTGCTTGTCGGGGCCGGTCTTGGCGTCCTCCAGCAGCTTCCGCCAGGCCTTCTCGGCGCGCTCGGCGAGCTTGGGCGCGTCGGCGCCGGCCGCGGCGACCTGGGCGGCGACGCCGGCCATCCGTTCGGCGACCGCCGCCCGGTGCGGCCACTCGGTTTCCTTGGCCAGGAGCTTCTCCCAGAAGTCCACGGCCCGCCCGGCGGCCTTGCCGGCGAGCATGGCCCGCGAGGTCTCGTCGGCGGCGATCAGCCGGTCGTCCCAGGCCTCGAGCTTGTCGAGCCCGGTGGTCCAGGCGGCCTCGGCACCGGCCGGGTCGTTCAGCTGGTAGTGGGCCCCGGCCAGGTTCCGCGCCGCGTCCTTCACCTCCTCGGGCGTGGCCGCGCCGTCGAGGAGCAACTTCCAGCTGCGGGCCGCCTCCTTGAGCATCCAGCAGCCGGAGAGCGCCCGGGCCTCGGCGGCCCGAAACGACTTTGTCGCCGGGTCCATGTCCGCGGCCCTGCCGTAGGCGGCGGCCGCATCCTTCAGGCGCTTCCGGCCGGAGAAGAGCTGGCCCAGCCGCGCATGGTAGCCGGGCACCTTGGGGTCAACCTCGATGGCCCGCTCGGCGGCGCGGATCGCCGAGAACGGCCGGCCGGCCTGTTCGAAGTAGAAGGAGAGCGAGAAGAGCAGGTTGGCGTCGGCCTTCTCCTCGGCCAGCGCGCGCTGGGCCTCAGGCATGCGCATCTCGCCGGCGTCGGCCGTCGACGAGGGAACGGGGAAGAGCATTGAACCACAGAGGACACAGAGGACACAGAGGTGAGAGAAGGGATTTCTACAAGCCAAGTAAGAGCTCATGTCGTTGTCCTCCGCGTACTCTGTGTCCTCTGTGGTTGGATTGACTCCCACTTGCGCCTCATCCCTGGAAACGAACCGGGGCTCCTTCGCCTTGCGGCTCCGGAGCCCGATTCTAGCCGGTTCGGATTTGCCAGTCACTGCGCTTCTTATCGCCTCCCGCCCCAGTTGCCGCCCATGTTCGGCGAGGGGTTGACTACCGGGCTCACCGGCTTGACGTCCTCGCCCTTGGGCGCGGCATCGAGCGAACGCACCGCCCAGTCCTTGGGCAGCTCCACCTTGAAGAGCTCGGCCTCGGGCTTGAAGTTGACCTTGAGGTCCGAGAGGCGCACCACGCTCGCGGTCGTCGCCGGCGCGGCCTCGACCCGCTCCATGATCACCTTGCCGCTGGCCTCGTCGACCTCCCGGCGGACGGTCTTGCCGGGCTTCTGCTCGTCGTGGTTGATCGTCCTGAAGACCGTGGCCAGCTTCACGCCGCCGACCTCCTTGACCTCTTCGCAGGAGATGGTCCGGACCTTGAAGGCGTAGCGGTTGTTGTTGTTCCAGCGCTGCTCGAAGACCTCGATCTTGGAGACCGGGCCCTTGTCGCCGTCCAGGTACAGCAGCGTGTAGGTGTGCTCCTGCCAGCGGCGGACGAGCTTCAGTACCACCGCGCCTCCTTCTTCCTGCTTCTCGATGCTGATCAGCCACTCGCGGTCGAGCTTCTCGGCCCAGGGGGCGAGGTAGCCGGGCAGCGCCGCCATCAGGTCGAAGAGGTCCGTCCTGGTCGCCGCGCGCTTGGCGGCGTACTTGAGCGTCGGGAAGAGCTGGAAGCGGGTCGCGCCCTCGGAGACGTCCTTGTGGTCGTCGCCCAGCTTGTAGCTGGTGAAGGCGCCCGTCGCCGTGTCGAAGACCACCGTCCACTCGCGACCCTGCTTGGTCTCCTTGCCCTCCTTGTCGAGGGAGAAGGCGCTCACCTTGAGCGCCAGGCTCTCGAAGCGGCCGGAGAGGCCCTTGAGGATCTCCAGGGCCCGGGCGTCGCTCCGCTTCCAGTCGCGGGGCAGGCTGCCCAGTTCGGTGCTGCCGAAGACCGGGAAGATGTCCTTCCGGGCCCAGGCCAGGACGTCGGTGTCGAAGTCGGCGGCGCCGCCGTAGCGGGCTACGGCCTTCTTGCCTCCGCCTTCGGCGCGATAGCCATCGGCGTCGCCCTTGGCCGACTCCTCCATGGGGGCAGGTGGCGCCTTGGCGGCCGGCATGGCGTTGGCCTGCCGGTCCTTGCCATCGGCCAGCGCCCAGCGGCTCTCCCGGTTGGCCGGGGCGCGGCGCAGGGTCTCGGTCTCGGCCTTGTTCTTCTCCGCCTGCTTCGGCATGTCCGATAAGGCGCTGTTCTTGAAATCCACCGCCCCCCGGAGGTTGGCTCCGCCGCCCTGCCCGCCCTCGGCGATCTGGAACTCGGCCAGGTCCTCTTCCTTGCCGCCGAACTCGTCGGCGCGGCGCTCGATGCCGAAGCGCAGGTAGTCCTCGGCGGTCTCCAGCACGATGAAGGACGTGTACTGGCTCATCACCCGGTAGCGCTTGGACGTCTCGATGACCGTGCGCACCAGAGCGTCGGCGCGCTCGGCCTCGGCCAGGGCGCCCTCCTGCTGGAGGTGCTCGATCTTCCGGGTGGCCCAGAGCTTGGGCACGAAGTTGTTGGCCCGGTCGCCGGCCAGATCTGCGGCGAACTCCTTGGCATAGGGCCTGTCCTTGTAGCTGGCGGTCAGCTTCACCGTGGCCCTGCCCTGGTTCAGGTACTTGCCGAAGGCGAAGAGCTGCCGCCCGGCGGTTACGTTCGGGAACCACACCGGGTAGATTTCGGTGACGCCGGCGCCCTCGAACTCCATGCGCACGTTCTCGTAGAGCGGCCAGCCGTAGTCGCTCATCATCTCGCCGACGTGCGCGGCGAGGTCCTCGGCGCTGCCCAGCGGCCGGACCGTGCCGCTGTACTTCTTGACGAGCTCGCCCAGGAACTGCCCGTCCTGGACGCTGCCCAGGGCCAGGCAGTGGATGCGCACGCTGCGGCCGGCCAGGGCCTTCTCGGCGTCGGCGAGCAGCCGGCCGGTCTTGGTGCTGGTGAGCGTCGAGAGGCCCGAGCCGACGTAGACCACCTGGGTCTCGCCCTTGCCGGCGAGCTCCCCGGCGGCCTTCCAGGCCCCGCCCAGGTCGCTGGCGCCCAGGGCCTCGAGCTTGTCGAGCCACTCGCCGGCGGCCTTGAGGTTGGCGGCGCTGGCCGCCACGACGTCCTTCTGGAACTTCCGAGCGAAGGCGTCGTAGGCCACGATGCCGAACTGGTCGCCGGGCTTGAGCTGGGCGAGGGCCGCCTTCACGGCCTTCACGCCCAGGGCCAGGTGCTGCGCGCCCAGTCCGCCGGACTTGTCCAGGACGAAGACGAACCGGCTGGAGCGGGTCTTCTCGGAGTCGATCTCCTCGAGCTCCGGCGAGAAGATCATCAGGAAGTAGCCCTCGCCGTCGCGGGCGTGCCAGTAGGGCACGACCACCAGCTCACCCTGGCCGCGGGCCACGCGGTACTCCAGGGTGAAGTCCCGGTCGGGGGCGACCTTCTCGGCCGAGCAGCTCGCCTCCAGATGGTTCTTCCCGGCCTTCAGCTGCGCCTTGAAGCTGGCCGGGCCGGCCGAGGCATCGAGGATCTCGGGGGTCGAGTCCACCGTGGCCGCCACCTCGATCTTGCCGACCGGGTGGGTCTGGAGCGCGTCGGAGACCAGCGGATAGCTGAAGGCGATCTTGCCGTTCTCGCGCTTGAGGACCTGGTAGTAGCTGATCAGCACGCGCTTCTCGCTCTTGGCCTCGATCGGGAAGACGCGCATCTTGAAGTTGTTGCCGCCGGCCCACTCCAGCAGCGCCGGGTCCTGCTGCTGGACGAGCAGGGCCTCGAAGGTCCGCCGGGCCCGCTGGGCCTCGGCGATCTCGCCCTCCATGAGGTTGTCGCCGATGTACATGGCCAGCCGCGAGATGGTCGAGCCGGCCGGCAGCGGGAAGTAGAAGGTGCCCTCCAGCCGCTGGTTGGACGGGTTGTAGAAGGTCTGGTCGACCTCGACCAGGGCGACCTGCTCGCGGATGGTCACCTTGACGGCGTGCTTGCGGACCTCCAGCGGCTGGCCCTGCCGGCCATCGGCCAGGCGGGGAACGAGCTGGCCGCTCCTGAACTTCTCGACCTCGGCGACCTGCGCGGGCTTCTCGCCCACCTTGACCGCCGGCGCGCCGGCCAGCGCCAGTTGCTCGCGGCCGGCCAGGTCGCGCACCAGGACCTCGCCGCTCAGGACCGTGACGGTCATCACCAGGGCCGACGCCAGAGTCTTGGTCTTCACTGCCTCGTCTCCTTCCGACTTCGCCTCGCCCGCCGCGGCGGGTCCTTCCAGCTTCACAGAGTACTTGGTGCCCAGGGCAATGGCCTCGCCCACCGGGGTCTTGACCGTGAAGCGGCCCTTGTTCTTGGCGACCTCGCAGGTCACCTCGCCCTGGGCGAGCTCGACCAGCGGCCGGACCCGGTCGGGCCAGGTCGTGACCTTGACGACCGAGCCGCCGGCCACGTCGATGACGCTGCCGTCGGCGAGCTCCTGGCGCGCGGCCGCGCCGGCCGCCGGACGGATCTCGCGGACCACGATCTCGGCGGCGTGATTGCGATCGCCGTCGGGCGAAGGCGGGGTGGGCTCAGGCTGCCGGGCTACCGCCAGCAGGATGGCGGCCGCCGCCGCGGCCGCCGCCGCGGCGAGACCGGTCCAGGCCAGTACGCGCCGGCGGGCGGTCGGGCGCCGGCCGGCCGCCAGGCGGCCCATGACGTCCGCAAATACCCGGTCGGCCGCACCCGGACGCGGGGCCTCCGGCTCCGGGGCACGGGCCAGGAGCTTGCCGATGTTGCGGTCAAGATGGTCGCTCATTTTCCGGCCTCCGCTCCGCCGAAGTCCAGGTTCCTGCCGGCCAGCCGGAAGCCCTCGCAGAAGGCGGTCCGCGCCCGCCAGAGACGCGCCTCTGCGGCCTTGGGGGTGGTGGCCAGGACCTCGGCCATCTCCTTCACGGGACGCTCCTCCAGATAGTGCATGCGCAGCACCTTCTCGTAATCGCCGGGCAGCTCGGAGAGTACCAGCTCCACCACGCGCGCAAGCTCGGCGCGCTCGAGCTCGTCGGCCGGCAGCTCGGCGGCCTCCAGGTCGAAGAGCTTCCGGGTGAACTCCTCGTCGAAGCGGCTGAAGACCAGTTCCACCACCGGGCGCTTGCCCCGGCGGCGGAAGAAGTCGATCAGGCGATGGCGGGCGATGCCTCGGAGCCAGACGGCCGGCGGCGTCTTCCCGTCGTAGCCGGCCATGTCCCGGAAGGCCTGGTAGAAGACGTCGGCGGCGACTTCCTCGGCGTCGGCGTGGTTCCCGTCAAGGCGGCAGAGCACGTACCTGTAGACCTCCCCGAAATGCCCGTCGTGGAAGCGCCGAAGCGGCGCCTCCTCTCCCTTGCGGACGGCGGCGAGAAGCTCCTCGCGCAGCCGTTCCCAGTTCTGGTTCTCGGCGGGCTGCATGTCTGATCTCCTGTGCGCATGTTAGGCGCTCAATCATGCGCGAAAAGTGCGGAAATATCCGGGAGCATGGGGCCCGTGGGGCCTATGCCCTTATGGGCCTATGGATCCTACCCCGCCGCTTCGCGCGCCGCCTCCAGGGCGGCCACGTAGTTGGCCACCGGCATGTAGTCGGGCAGCGAGTTGCCCGTGCCCATGGCCCAGTGGCCGTCGCCGTAGCAGTCCTCCACCATCCGGCGCGCGGCGGCGCGGACCTGGTCGGCCGACGAGCGGCAGAGGAAGTCCACGTCCATGCCGCCCAGCGGGGTGATGCGCCGGCCGTAGAGCCGCTTGAACTCGGCCACCGGCAGGATGCCGTCCTCGAAGGAGTGCTTGCCGTCGATGCCGCACCCGACCAGGTCCTCGTAGACCTCGCCCAGGTTGCCGCAGGAGTGCAGCAGGAAGGGCTTGCCGGCGGCGTGGGCCGCCGCGGCCATGTCGCGATACGTCGGGAAGACGTGCTCGCGGAGCACCTCCGGCGGCAGGAAGGTGGAGGTCTTGAAGCCCAGGTCGTCGCCCTGGCGGAGCGCGCCCACGCAGTCCAGCTGGGCCAGGAGCTTCACGGCGCCCACGTGCAGCTCGCGGAACTTCCCGAACATCCGCGCGACGAGCTCGGGACAGTCGACCAGCGCGTAGGACAGGCCCATCACGCCCATCATCATGGATACCCACTCGTAGGGCCCGCAGGCCACGCCGCCGACGATCCTGGCGCCGTCGGGCAGGCCGCGCCCGACCTCCTCGAAGTGGCGCAGCTCGAGCGGGTCGGAGGCCTTCGGCCACGGGAACCGCTCGAAGTCATCCATGGTGCGGATGCAGGTCATGGCCTCCGAGCCCTCGGAGAGTCCGCCGTGCCCCTCGGGCAGCTTGATGCGCAGGGAGATCTCCATGGGCACGCAGTCGAAGCCCATGCCCAGCCAGAAGTCGGCGTAGGCCCGGTGGTAGCCGGGCTTGGTCCAGCCCATGGCCGCGACCGGCTTCCCCAGCCGCTCGGCCATGAAGCCCGAACTGGCCACGTGCTCGTAGAAGGGCAGATGCGCCGGCCGGCCCTGCCGGCGCAGGGCCTTCAGGAACTGCCCGAAATCAGGCTGGTGCTTGCGGAGGTCGATGGGCATGGATTGTCTCCTCCTAGGGGCAGGATGTTAGCAGCTGCCCCGGGGAATGCAGTGCGCCGGGCATCAGCGATAGACCCTGAACGCCTGCCGGAAGGCGGTCGGAGTTGTGCGCAGGTGCTTCCGGAAGGCGCGGCTGAAGTAGTAGGGCGAGGTGAAGCCGGCCCGCGCGCCGATCTCCCCGACCGGCAGGTCGGTGGCCAGGAGCAGGTGCTGGGCCAGCCGCAGCCGGGCGTTGCGGACGTGGGCCAGCGGGCTGCAGCCCAGGGCCCTCTTGAACACGCTGTGGAACCGGGACGGCGACAGGTAGGCCTGCCGGGCGAGCTCCGCCGTGTACAGCGGCCTGGCCAGATTGGCCTCGACGTGCCGCAGGGCCGGCAGCAGCCTGGCCAGCTCCGGATCGGGCGGCGCGATGCTCGGGACCGTGGCATGCGCGAGCAGCAGCTCCAGCATCCGGAAACCGAGCGCCTGGCGCCGGACCAGGGCGGAGAGCTCCCCCCGGGCCGCGGCCGGGTCGAGCTCCCGGAGCTCGGTCATGATCCCCACCAGCTGCCGCCCGGTCGCGCTCGGCACCACCGGCGGAATCCCGGCGGCGGCCAGCATGTCCTGCCCGGCCAGGTCCTCGAAGCAGAACATCGCCCAGGCCGTGTGCATGGTCCGCGGCCCGGCGGTGCCGAGCGCGTGGCGCAGGCCCCGGGGAAGCACCATGGCCTCGCCCGAGCGCACGGTGACCGGCGCGCGGCCCTCCAACTCCAGGATCCAGCTGCCGCCGTCTGGGATCTCGATCTGCCCGTGGGGCAGCTGGCGCCACTCTATCCTCATGGGATGCCGCCGGTCCCCGTGATTCCCGCCCTCGTAGCTGAAGCGGATGTCGGTCGGGAGGTTCGAAGGCGTGGGCATGGTCCGGCTCCTTCAGTAGGATTATGCAAAAGAAACAGAAGCCCGGTGCATTGCTGCCGCTGCCGGCACATTGTACACTGGATGCAGGAAAGGGCAAGCCGCCCACGAACCGCCCAGGAGGACCTCGCCCATGCTGCCAACCGTCGACTTCTGCGGACTTCAGGTGACGCGACTGGTGATCGGCGCCAACCCGTTTGGCGGTTACAGCCACCAGAACGAGGAGCGGGACCGGGCCATGCGCGAGTACCACACGCCCGAGCGCATCCGGGAGACCTGGGACCGCGCCGAGGCCGCCGGCATCAACACCATGATCACCAACAACGAGACCCCGCACGTGCTCGAGGCCGTCCGGGCGTACCGCCGCGGCGGCGGCCGGCTCCAGTGGATCGCCCAGGTCAACCGGCGGGCCAAAGCCGACATGTCCCTGGCCGTCGGGGAGGCGGTGGAGATCGGGTGCAGGGCAATCTACTTCCACGGCGCCCTGGCAGACGGTCTTTACAGCCGGCGGGACAGCCGGACGCTCGGCCAGTGGTGCGAGACCGTGCGGGCGCACGGGATCCCGGTGGGCGTGGCCGGCCACGCACCGGAGACCCACCGCTGGGTCGACTCACTGGGCCTCGTGGACTTCCACGCGGTGTGCTTCTTCAACTGCGGCAGCCTCCACGACGGCAAGGGGGAGCGCTTCCGCCTGCGCGACGTAGTCCCGGCGGCCGAGGCGGTCCGCGCCATCCAGAAGCCATGCATCGCCTACAAGATCATGGGCGCCGGCCGGCTCGACCCGAAGATGGCCCTGGAGTTCGCGCTCACCAACATCAAGCCGACCGACGTAGTCAACGTCGGCATGCACCGCGGCGACAAGGACAACGTGGTCGAGGAGAATGCCGCGACGGTCCGCGAGATACTCAGGGCCGAGGCCGGCGTAGTTCCGGCATGACCGCCCCCCTCTCTTCCCGCGAGCGGGTCCGGCTGGCGCTGGAGCACCGGGAGGCCGATCGGGTACCGGTCGCCATGGTCTGCTCCGGGATCAACCCCGGGGCTAGGCGGGCGTTGGCCGAGCATCTCAAGGCAACGCGCAACACCACCGTCGACGCCTACCTGGCGCCGCTCATCGACATCCAAGGTATCGGCCCGGACTACATCGGGCCGGCTCTGCCCGAGCGCACCGACATCTGGGGCGTCCGGCGGCGCCCGGTGCAGTATGGGGAGGGCGCCTATGACGAGATCGAGCACCACCCCCTGGCGGCCGCGGCCGGCGAGGCGGACCTTGCCGCGCACCCGTGGCCCAGTCCGGACTGGTTTGACTACGAGTCCATCGCCGGGAAGATCCAGGCCCTCGAGGGACAGGAGCTCTGCCTGCTGGTGGCCAACGGCAACATCTTCGAGACCTCCTGGTACCTGCGCGGCTTCGAGAACATCTTCGTCGACCTGGCGACGCAACCGGAGGTGGCCGGCGCGATCTTCGTGCGGGTGACGGACTTCTATCTGGAGTACTTCACCAGGCTGCTCCGGGCCGGCCGCGGGCGCATCGACCTGGTCTTCACGGCCGACGACATCGCCGGCCAGAACGGACTGCTGATGTCGCTGGAGATGTGGGCCGAGAACATCAAGCCCCACCACGTCCGGCTCAACCGGCGCATCCACGAGCATGGGGCGAAGGTCGTCTACCACTCCGACGGCGGGGTGATGGAGGCGGTGCCCGGGCTCATCGACATGGGCATCGACGTCCTGCAGGCGCTGCAGTTCGATGCCCAGGGCATGGAACCGCGCGCGCTCAAGGAGCGCCACGGGCACCAACTATGTTTCGAGGGCGGGGTGAGCGTGCAGCGGACGCTGCCCTTCGGCACGCCGGAGGACGTCCGTCGCGAGGTGCGCCAGCGCATCGCGGTGCTGGGCCGCGCCGGCGGCTTCATCCTCGGGCCGTCCCACGTGATCCAGGACGGCACGCCACCGGAAAACATCGTGGCAATGTTCGACGAGGCGACAGCGGCATCGGCCTGACCGACCGCCAGCAGAGCACCATTTCTCCGTGAACTGGCGCAACCCTCCGACCGTTATGGCCGGCGGAGGAAGCTGGGATGGCGCCCATCGCCCGCGGGACACTGCGCCGGGACGTGGTCCGGATGGCCTGGCAGACGGGGCTGCTCCTCGGGCTGCTGGGCTCCGTCTACGCCGGCGTGAAGCACCGCGGCATGTTCCGGGCCTTCTATTGCGCAGGGCGCCTGGTCAACGCCAGCTGGGTGACGGCCCCGGACTGGGCGGGCAAGCTGGCCGACATCGGTCCGCAGGCGGCGCCCGCCTGCCGGCTGGCGTACCGGCTGGCCGGCGAGGACCGCACCAAGGAGTGGGCCGCCCGGAGCCTGGGCCGCTGCGCCGGACTGGCCGCTCTGCACCGACTGGTCGAGCAGGAGGGGCCCGCCTCACCGGCCGAGAGTGGGCTGGTGGCCGTGCTGATCGACGTCATTCCCGGGGCGCCCGATCCCGACCTGCTGGTCAGCGAGTCCGACCTGGACCCTCCCAAGGAGCCTCTCCAGATCGGCCCCAACCAGAAGACGGCTCTCAGAGCGAGCATCGGAGACTATGAGGTAGTCATCGAATACGAATGGTTCAATGCCGAGTGGTGGCGCCGCTCCGCAGACGGCAAGGTCACGAGCGGGCAGGACCTGCACCTGGATGCATCCACGGTTACCGTCATCCGGCGCAACCGCGACGCCCCAGGAGGCGTGAGACTCGCCGCGGAATCATTCTGCCTGAGGTGACGGGCAACGGGACGCCAAAAGAGCGGGGCGGGCCAAAGCCCGCCCCGCCCGGCGCTGTCGCAACGCCCGCAACTACTTGAGGCCCTCGGCCCTGGCCCTGAACTCGCCGCAGCGCTTCTCCAGGGCGGCCAGCTCCGCCTGCATCTCCTTGACGAACTTGTTGCCGGCGAAGGTGCCGCGCACCGCCTCGAAGTCGGCGGCGGGGGCCTCCGGGCCGCCGTCGGCGCCGAAGCCGATGCGCGCGGTCTCGGAGAACTCCTTCTCGGCGTCGGCCAGGACGAGCTTCACGAACTTGCTGCGGTTCTCGAGCAGGCGCGCCGCGACCTCGGCCAGTTCGGCCCCGGCCAGCTCGGCGGGAGCCTTCCCGAAGCGCGCGGCCCAGGCGGCGGCCACCCAGTTCCATTCGTCGCGCTCGTAGGCCGCGTGGCACTCGGCGAGCTTGGCCTGGAGGGTCTCCAGGGTGCCGACCGCGCCGGACTCGACGTCGGCGGCGAGCTTCTCGAAGCGCTCGCGGGCCACCAGCAGGCCGGAGAGGTCCAGCCACTCGCCGGCGCCCGGCGCCCCGGCCTCCGGGGCCAGTCTCTTCCGGACCGCGGCCAGGCCGTTCTTCAGCTCCGGCTCGGCGCGCGCGACGAGCTTCTCGGCGAGGTACGCGTCGATGGCCGTGCGGTAGAACTTGGAGCCGGTCTTCAGGAGCAGGCGCTTGCACAGCGCCCCGCTGATGGACACGTCCTCGACCGAGCGTTCCGTCTCGGCGGCCAGCTTGTTGAGCAGCGCCTCGCCCCGGATCATCTTGCCCACGGTGTACGGCCCGAAGACCGGGAAGTTGATCAGGTCGCGCTTGGCCGTGCCCTTGCGCCGGTCGCGCGAGGGCCACTTGGCCCCGTCGCGGACCGTGCCCACCGTGAAGATGTTGAAGCCCGGCGTGACCTGGGTCTTGGAGCCCTCGGCCATGATGTAGCTGAAGGGCAGGTCGCCCAGGTCGAAGTTGGCCATGTTCTTGCCGATGACCACCGAGAAGGCCCCCACCCGGCAGGGCCAGAGCAGGTAGCTGAAGGAGCCGGTCTTCGAGCCGCGCTCCATGATGCCCTGGTGCAGCGGGCCGAGCTTGTACATGTGGTTGGACTGGTTGGTGCCGCTCCCGGCGTTGTAGAAGCTGGCCAGGGCGGCGATCAGCAGCGTCGACTTGTGGTGGGTGACCGTGTACGGCCCGGCGAATAGCGAGCAGCCCTCGCCGTGGAAGGCCTCGCAGTTGGCGAAGAACAGGCAGTTCTCGGCCGAGAACTGCTTGCCGATCTTGGTGCCCTGGCCGACGTAGCAGTGCGCCAGGATAGCTCCGTCGGTCACCGAGGCGCCCTCGGCGATCATGAACTCGCGGGCCACCACGCCGGAGCCGACCACCGCCGGGGCGATGGGTTCGGAGAGGATGGTGCCGTTCTCGAGAACCGCGGCGTCCTCGATCCAGGCCGCCGGGCCGACGTTCACGTTGCGAATCCGGCGCACGCCGCGGATCAGGGCCTTGGACCCGATGGTCCCGTGGGGCGCCTTGCCCCGGGCGGTGCGCGCGGCGACCAACTCCTGCAGGCGCCGGACCAGCGCCGGCCGCCAACGGTGCAGCGAGAGCATGTGCGCCACCTGGGCGGAGAGCTCCGGGTAGAGCGGCACCCCGCGGCCGCCGCCCTCGTTGAGGGCCTCGACAACCGAGCCGCAGCCGAAGCTGTCGCCGGAATCGGCCTCGACGACGCCCACGTCCACGATGACCGCGCCGTCGCCCACATGGTAGTTCGCCAGGTGCGACCCGACGTGGCGGATCACGCAGTTGGCCCCGACGGTGACGTCCTTGAGGGTGGCGTTGCCGATGCCCGCCGGCTCCTCCACCAGGCCGAGCTTGACCACGCCCTCCTGCGCGCCGAGCCGGACCTCGCCCAGGAAGCGCACGTTGTGGACGCGCCCGGCGAAGGGGCCGGCGGCCTGGACCTTGCCCCAGTCGGCGGCCGAGCAACCCTGGCGCTCGAGCTGCTCGATCTCGGCCTTGGTCAGCGGGCGGTACTTGATCGCGGTCGGGCTGGGCGTGGCGGTCACGGGAGGCTCCTTTCGGCTCGGCGGCCGGTCACATCCTCTGGCTGACGGACTTGTTCCGGGAGAGCGCGTAGGTGTCGACGGCGATGGCCTTCTCCTCGTTGGTGGGCACGACCATCACGTGGACGCGCGAGTCGGCGGCGGCGACGTCGCCCTCCTTGCCGAAGACGGCCGCGTCGTTCTTCGCGGCGTCGAGGGTGATGCCCAGGTTGGCTCCCAGGCCCTCGATGATCTTGGCGCGGACCGGCGCGGCGTTCTCGCCGATGCCGCCGGTGAAGATCACCGCGTCGAGCCTGGGCAGCACCGCGGCGTAGGCGCCGATGTACTTGCGGATCCGGTAGCAGAAGATGTCCAGGGCGAGCCCGGCGCGCTTGTTGCCCTCGGCCGCCGCCTGGCGGACGGCGCGCATGTCGTTCGAGACGCCGGAGACGCCGAGCAGGCCACTCTTCTTGTTCATCATGGTGTCAATGTCTTTGACGCTCTTGTATTCCGGCTTTCCGGCCAGATAGAAGATGATCGCCGGATCGATGTCCCCGGAGCGCGTGCCCATCACCAGGCCCTCGAGCGGGGTGAGCCCCATGGTGGTGTCCACCGACCTGCCGGCGGCCACCGCGGCCATCGAGCAGCCGTTGCCCAGGTGACAGGTGACGGCGTTGAAATCGTACTTGTGCTTGCCGAGCAGCTCGGCCGCACGCCGGGCGACGTAGCGGTGGCTGGTGCCGTGGAAGCCGTAGCGGCGCACCCGGTACTTCTCGTAGATCTCGTAAGGCAGCGCGTAGACGTAGGCCACCTCCGGCAGGGTGGTGTGGAAAGAGGTGTCGAAGCAGGCGATCTGGGGCACGCCGGGGAGCATCTGCTGGGCGGCGCGTATGCCGGTCATATTCGGGGGGTTGTGCAGGGGCGCCAGGTCGTAGTATTCCTCGATGGTCTTCTCGACCTCGGGCGTGACCAGCACCGAGCCGGTGAACTTCTCGCCGCCGTGGACCACCCGGTGGCCGACCGCCTTGATCTCGTTCATGGCCTTGATGGCCGGTTTCTTCGAGCCGGTCAGGCACTTGACCGCGACGGCCAGGCCCTCGCGGTGGTCGGCGATCGGCTGCTTGCCGGCCTGCTCGCCGCCGTCGTCGGTGTGCTTGTAGGCCGCGCAGGCCTCGCCGATCTTCTCGACCAGGCCCTTGGCCAGCACCGCGCCCTCGGGCATGAGGTAGAGCTGGTACTTGATGGAAGAACTGCCACAGTTGAGCACCAGGACCTTGTCGGGCATGGGAGCGTTCCTTTCGAGCGGGGCCGGAGGATCTTTGGCTGCGATGGGGCACTTATATTCGCGGGCCAAGGGGTTTGCAAGTTCGGCCGGGGGTCCCTTCCGGGGGGCTCCCCGCCGGCCGCCGGGCCGCCCGCAGGCGCCGGATGACCTCATAGGGTTTCAACGGTTATATATGCAGCCCGCGCCCGGCCCCGGAAGAGCCGGGGCTCCGGGCGGCACCTGACACCAGGGGGGATGCTCCGCCGATGGTCACCCGCATTCTGCTGATCGTGCCGCTGGCCGCCAGCCTGGTGGTGCTGGGCTGGGCCGGCCGCCGCTACCGCCAGGAACAGGCCCGTTCGGTCGAGCCTCCGGCCTGGCCGGCCCGGGAGAAGGACCCGGCCGCGTGGACGCCGGCGGACTTCTCCGAGCGCGCCGCGACCCCTGGCGAGCACTTCAACTTCTCCACCGGGCTGACGGTGGCCGGGGGCGCCTCCGGCCGGGCCCGGGTGGCCATCCACTACCGCTCGCCGGCCGACTGCCTCTACGCCGAGGTCGGCGGGGGAGAGTTCTCGCTGGTGGCGGTGCGCGGCGGGATGGCCCGGAGCCTGGCCTTCGGGCCCCTGGGCGCGCCGCTCGGGACCGGCGAGCACGCCTTCGAGCTGCGCCGGCGCGGCGCCATGGTCGCGGCGGTGCTCGACGGCCGGATCCTGGCCGCCGGGTTCGCCGAGAGCTTCGCCGGAGGGTCGGCGGCGGTGGGCTCCCAGGGCGACGGCTTCAGCTTCGTCGGGCCGAAGGTCTTCGAGGTCGAGCCGGTGCTCTTCGTCGACGACTTCATGCGCGTGGAGGGCGCCTTCAGCCAGTGGCGCAAGGTCACCGGCACGTGGGAGACGCGCGGTCCGTCCAAGGACCCCAACGACCGGCGCTCGGACATCTTCCGGCCGTCCATGTCCGCCAACGCCTTCCGCTACAGCGGCACCGGCCGGCCGGCCATGGCCGTGACCGGGCAGACCTTCTGGGACATGTACTCCCTCGCCGCCAGCGTCCGCGGCGCCCCCGGCGGGCAGATGGGCCTGGTCTTCGGCTACCGCGACGAGAGGAACTACGGGTTGTTCCGCTGGTCGGCCCGCCCCAACCCGCTGGAGAGCGCGGCCGGCCTGGCCGAGCTGGTCGCGGTGGACGACGGGCGCGAGGTGGTCCTGCAGCGCGCCCTGACCGGCTACATCCCGGAGCAGTGGTTCCGCGCGGAGGTCACGCTGGGCTGGGGCTGGGCGGAGGTGTGCGTCGACGGCCAGCGGCTGCTGTCCGCGGCCGACCCGCGCCTGGCCGGCGGGGCCGCCGGCCTGTGGGCCTCGGCCGAGGCCGAGACGCTCTTCGACGACGTGCTGGTGGCCGAGGCCGAGAGCTTCCAGGAACGCTTCACCGGCCGCAACGGCACCTGGAACTCCTGGGACTTCCTGAACTCCGCCCCGCACCTGGCCGACGGCCGGGAGGCCGAGGGCCTGGAGCTCGAGGACCGCTCCGCCCCGTCCGCCGGCGCCGACCCCCGCGAAGGCCCCGGCGGCCAGGCGGTCTTCGGTTCCTCGCGCTGGTCGAACTGCGCCATCCGGGCCGAGCTGCTGCCGGGCAAGGCGCCCTGCGGGCTGCTCTTCAACTACCGCGACGCGGCCAACTACTCCTGCCTGCGTTACGACCCCGGGGCCGGCCGGCTGGCCCTGCTCAGCGTGCGCAACGGCGTCCGGAACGAACACGACGGCGCCAGCGTGCAGCTCGACCCGGCCATGCAGACCTTCGAGGTCCGCATGGACCGCGGCCTGGTGCGGGCCTCGGTGGGCGGCCGGCACGAGCTCTTCGCCTGGCAGAGCGCCGGCGGCGGCCGGGCCGGCCTGGCGGTCTGGGGCGGGCGGGTGCTGGCCCGGTCGGTCAGCGTGCGGATGCTCGCCGAGATCGAGCCCCTGCCGGTGGTCAACCCCATCTTCGCCACCGACGCCGAGATGGGCACCTGGTCGAGCTGGCAGGGAGACTGGGCCAGCGAGACGGTCGGGGCCGGCGCCGACGCGGCCACGATCCGCTGGCACCGGGCGCGCTTCTCGGGCGACGTGCAGCTGCTGGTGGAGGTCGCCGGCCAGCCCCGGGGCGCCGGCGCGGCCGGCGGCGGGGAGCTGGCGCTCTCGGTCGCCAAGAGCGGCGACAAGCCCGGCAACGGCTACACCCTGACCCTGGCCGTCCCGGCGGCCGGGGCCGCGGCCGGGACCGGTCCCGGCGCCGCGCAGGGGCTGGCCGGCCCAGCCAAGCTGGCGCTGGTGCGCGACAACCAGACGGCGGCCAGCGCCGAAGTGCCCGCTGGCCGGATCTGGACCCTGGCCCTCCGCAAGGCCGGGCCCTTCCTGGTGGGCAGCGTCAACGGGTCCGACCTGATCACCTGGCGCGACCCCGAGCCGCTGACCGGCCAGAAGGTGGCCTGGAAGTCCAAGGGCGTCAACGTCGAGGAGGACGGCTTCCGGGTCTACTGCCCGGCGGTCCAGAACGAGACCTTCGACCGCGCGCCGGCCGACTGGCGCGTGGCCGAGGGCATCTGGGAGGTCACCAACCGCTGGCAGTGCGACCCGCGCTGGAGCTTCTTCTCCGGCCGCCCGGGCGGGCGCCAGAAGAAGCTGGCCGCGCTGTGGAACAAGCGCCAGCTGGGCGACGACGTGGTCCTGGAGTTCTTCGCGGGCATCAAGATGGATTCGGCCCGCGGCGGCCAGTACCAGTACGCCCGGGACATCAACTGCACCCTGTCCGCCGACGGCAAGGACCTGGCCAGCGGCTACAGCTTCCTCTTCGGCGGCTTCAACGACGACCGCTCGTCCATACTCCGCAGCGGCGTGGAGGTGGCCAAGACGCCGCCGGGCGGCAACGCGGTGATCCCCCGCACCGGCGGCATCCACCACCAGTGGTTCTACATCCGCGCCGAGCGCAAGGGGCCGCAACTGCGCTTCACCGTCGACGGCGGCCGGCGGGTCGACCTGACCTACACCGATCCGCAGCCGCTGACCGGGAAGCGCATGGCCATCTGGAACTGGGACTGCGGGATCATCTTCAGCCGGGTGCGCGTCTCCGGTCCGGACTGCGCCGAGCTCGAGCCCCTGGACTTCGTCCCGGGCTCCGCGCTGCTGGCCCCGGTCAAGGACAAGAGCTATGACTTCGCCGAGTGAGCGCCGCACCGCGCGACGCGGCGGGGCCCTGGGCTGGGTCGTGCTGGTGCTGTGTCTGGCCGCGCTGATCGGCGCGGCGATGCTGGCCGAGCGCACCAAGCGCCTCGGGGCCGAGAAGCTCTCCCGCCAGACCTCGGCCACCGTGGAGACCGACCCGCCGGCCGCCGAGGTCTGGCTGGACGGCAGCTACGTGGGCCTCTCCCCGGTGGTCGTCAGGGACCTGGGCATCGGCGAACACCTCTTCGAGGCCCGCTGCGGCGGCCGGGTGCCCAAGGCCGAGCGCCGCACACTGGGCGCCGAACCCGAGACGATCAGCCTGCGCCTCGAGCCGCAGGCCACCGGCGGAATCGACATCCGCAGCGTCCCCGAGGGGGCCGAGGCGCTGATCGACGGCCAGAGCCGGGGGATCACTCCGCTGGAGATCGGGGGCCTGGCCCCGGGGACCTACCGGCTGGTCCTGCACAAGGCCGGCCGCGACCACTGGAGCCAGCCGGTCACCGTGCAGGCCGGAAAGACCACCGCGGTTTCGGCCGAGCTCCCGGACCACGTGCTGACCTTCCTGCTGGCCGCGGCGGAGGCCGATCCCAAGAAGATCTCCAACTGGACGGAGCTCGGCCACTACTACGGGGTGCGCGGACGGGAGGACGAGTCCGCCCAGGCCTTCAAGAAGGGGCTGGCGCTGTGCCTGGACGGGACCGCCGGCGGGGGCGACGACATCAACCGGCACTTCCAGATGCTCGGCCGGCAGCTGCACTGGCCGGGGCGCGACCGCACCGACTTCCGCAACAAGATCGCCGCGGCCTTCACCGACCTGGCCGCCCAGCACGCCGACAATCCGTCAGGAATCGCGCGACTGGCCGGCGTCCTCGAGCAGCAGCGCCGCTTCCAGGATGCCATGGCCATGTACATCGCCGCCTGCAAAAAGACCGGGGGAGCCAACTCCGACCTGGTGGGCCAGGGCTTCTGCCTGGCCCTGAAGCTCAACCAGATGGACTCCGCCAAGGAGATCGCCGGCCTGGGCCGCAAGGGCCGGCCCCAGGACGGATCGCTGCGGGTCGTGCTGGGCACGCACTGCCTGACCAGCTACGCGCGCCAGGAGGGCGAGGCCCAGGGCACGACGCTGGCGCTGGCCGAGGAGCTCTTCGCCGAGGCGGCCGGGCTGCTCCCCGAGCGTCCGGCCAGGGCCCAGGCCATCTACAGCCAGGCCCGCGCCCAGGCCCTGCGCGGCCGCCAGGCCGAGGCCGCGGCCAGCTACGCCCGGGCCGCCGAGGAACTGGCCGCCGGCAAGGGCGACCGCGCCAAGTGGGCCGAGTGGCTCTTCGAGAGCGCCTCGCTCCAGGTCAAGCTCGGCAAGGTCGAGGAGGCCCGCTCGGTGCTCGCCCGGATCGTCAAGGACGGCCCCGAGGGCGCCGTGAGGACCCGCGCCCAGCAGGAGCTGGCCCGCCTGGCTCCTCCGCCGCCCCCGCCTCCTCCGCCGCCCCCGCCGCCGCCCCAGCCGAAGGCCGAGGGGCAGCCTCCGGCCTGACCGCCGCCAGCCGGCGGCGGGCCTCCCGGCACTGCCGACTCCCCGGAGCGAAATCGCGGCAGACCGCGGGCCGCGTCGCGTATATGGCGCAGCAGCCGCCGGAGTCCAGGAATGGGCAGCGTTCGTGGAAGGGAAGCGGGTGGAGTCGCCAGGCCCAGCGCTCGGTCCGCAGCCAGGGCTTGAGCTCCATGGCCTCCGAGCGGATGCGCGGCTCGCGCCGGGCGTCGTCGTCCGAGGCGAACACCGGAAACGTGCGGCAGCAAGCTCCACAGCGGCGGCAGTCGGCCACGGCCCGGCGGCCCCCCGCGCTCAGGGCGTCGGAGCCCGCCCGCGGCGGCTGGAGACCTTCAGGCGGATCTTGGAGCAGGCCTCGGCCACCGAGGCGCAGATGGTCAGGGCCTTGTCCAGGTTGGCGGCAGCCAGCATCTTGCAGACTGAACCGCCGGGCGCGGCCAGCACCAGGCGGCCGCCGGCGTCGTCCAGGATCTGCTTGAAGTACAGGAAGACGCCCAGGCCGGTGCTGCTCACGAAGTGGGCGGCGGACAGATCGACGATGATCCGCCGGTGCCCCTCGGCGAAGGCCGTATGCAGCTTCTCCTCCAGGAGGGCGTGGCCGTCGGCGGCAATCCATCCTATGGGCCGGAAGAGCAGCACGTCGTTCTGCCGGGTCATCTCGACCTTCAGGGCCGGAAAACTCATGATTTCCCCTCGCAGCCCGTTGATGCCGTGAGTATACCGCGCCGGCGGCGCGGACACAAGGCGGGGAACTGCGCAGTCCGGGCCATGGGCGCCGAGCAGCTTGACGGCCGGCTGCGCCCGGCCTACCATGTGCCGTCGCCGGCCCCCCACGTTCCTGTCAAGGAGAACGCCATGGACGTCCGCCTCGCGATCCTCTGCACGATGGTTGCCTGCCTGGCCTGCGCGGTGCTGTCAACCCCAGCCCCGGCGGGCGAGCCGGCCGGGCTCCCCGAGGCCGTCGAGGTCCCGCGAGTCCTGCCCGACGGCTGCGTGGACACCTCCTCGATCGAAGGCATCCTCAAGGGCGTGCTCAAGGAGGGCATGAGCGACCAGGAGAAGGCCATCGCCCTCTACCAGTGGTTCCGACGGCTGGTCTTCCACCACCGCAACATGGGCACCGACCGGCGTGACGTCCTCCGGGTGGTGAACTCCTACGGCTACAACCTCTGCGGCAGCCAGACCGCCTGCATGCTGGTGCTGCTCAAGGCCGCGGGGCTCAAGGCCCGGATGGTGGCCGGCGACGCCGGAGAGGGCTACGGCGGGCACACTTTCTACGAGGTCTTCTACGGCGACAAGTGGCACTGCTTCGACACCATGACCAGCTTCGCGGTCCTTAACCGCGAGAAGCCCCCGATGGTCGCCGGCCTCGAGGAGATGAAGGCCGACCCCACGCTCGTCTCCAAGGCCGTCGAGGAGAAGCGCACCGTACCCGGCTTCCTGCCCTGCCAGCACGAGCCGGAGATCACCTACGACAACCGCGAGGAGCTCGCCAAGCTCGGCTGGAAGGCCGACTTCCGCTGGGCGACCTTCACCTTCGGCAAGGGCAAGGCCGCCGACGTCCTTGGCTTCTGGCTCAAGGCCCCGGAGAAGCCCACCTTCGGCGGCGAGGACTATGGCGGCGCCAACCGGCCGGGGCTGCTGGACATCAGGCTCAAGCCCGGCGAGCGCTGGGTGAGCCTGTGGGACAACCTCGGCAAGTGGGTGGAGAGCTCGAGCTACCCGGCGCTGGGGCCCTTCCACACCTGCGGGCGCGCCGACTCCGCCGACGACGTGAACTTCAGGTACTACGAGCCCTACGCCAAGAAGGACGTCGGGCCGGTCAAGACCTGCTACCGCTACTACGGCAACGGCTTCCTGGAGTGGAAGCCGGCCGACGCCGCGGCGCTTCTGACCGGCTCCAGCGCCAGGGATCTGACCGCCGCGGCCGACGGCGCGGCGCTCTCCGGCTCCGGGGAGCTCGCCATCCCGGTCAGGGCCCCCGGGCCGGTCGTCGGCATCGAGCTCGACCTGGACCTCAAGCAGAAGGGCGCGGCCGCCAAGACCGTGGTGCTTCTCGTGCTGGGCAAGGACAGCAAGGAGGTCTGGTCCAAGGCCGGCGACGCCGCGGGCGTCGAGAAGGTGGTCATCCCCTACCAGCCCTCGGGCTCGCCCTGGTGCGAGTACAGCCTGGCGATCAGGACCGCCGCTGGCGCCGACGGCTCGGCCCAGTTCGCGGTGAAGCGCCTGAAGACCGTCTACCAGCTGAACATCTACGCGCTGCCCGGCCTCCAGCCCGGGAAGAACACCGTGCGGGTCTCGGCCAAGACGGCGAAGCTCGCCGGCTCCAAGCTGGTCGTCGAGTACCAGTGGAGCGACGGCGAGGGCTGGAAGGACGAGCACCGGTACGCCAAGGAGTTCCAGTCCTTCCCGGCCAGCTTCGACGTCGAGGTGACCGGCGCCAAGATGCCGCGGATGAAGTCGCTCGAGCTCCGCGTCGAGCCGGCGGGGAAGTAGCTCCGCGCGGCCTTCGCCGCACCACCGGGGCCTCGGCGTCGGCAACAACGGCGCATCCTCGCTTTCCCGCGCCGCCGCGGAATATCAGCCGTAAGTTTCCCTGTTTCACGGGGTTGACTCGGCCCGATAATACGGTTAGAGTCTAGTGGCCGAGCCCGGAGGCGGCCGCGGCCGCCGGGGCGCAGGCCGGGAACAGGAGAACTACCATGGCCGGCAAGGGCGACGAAATCCTCAAGAGCGTTTCCGAGAAGTTCGACCAGAAGAACTACCGCGACCTGCACTGGACCGGCTCCTTCCGCGACTACCTCGAGCTGGTGACCGCCAACCCCCGGATCGCCCGGAACGCCTTCCAGCGGCTGCACGAGATGATCCTCTCCTACGGCGCGGAGGAGTACACCCGCCACCGCGAGAAGCTCATCCGCTACCGCTTCTTCTCCGACCCCATCTCCGGCGGCCGGGACGCGGTCTTCGGGCTGGACAAGGCCCTGATGCGCTTCGTGCACAACCTGAAAAGCGCGGCCATGGGCTACGGCGCCGAGAAACGCATCATGCTGCTGCACGGCCCCGTGGGGTCGTCCAAGAGCACCATCGTGCGCCTCCTCAAGAAGGGGCTGGAGGTCTACAGCCGCACGCCGGAGGGCGCGCTTTACTCCTACGGCTGGAAGACCGGCGAGGGCGCAGCCGTCGAGCCCTGCCCGATGCACGAGGACCCGCTGCGCCTCGTGCCCCCGGCGCTGCGCGACCGGGTGGCCGCGGAGATCAACGCGGCGGCCAAGAGCGACTACCAGGTGACCATCGGCGGCGACATCTGCCCGTTCTGCCGGCGCTACTACTCCGAGTGCATGGACAAGTTCAAGGGCGACTGGAGCAAGGTGGTCGACCAGGTCGAGGTCCGGCGCATTCTGCTCTCGGAGAAGGACCGGGTGGGCATCGGTACCTTCCAGCCCAAGGACGAGAAGAACCAGGACTCGACCGAGCTGACCGGCGACATCAACTACCGCAAGATCGCCATCTACGGATCGGACTCCGACCCGCGGGCCTTCAACTTCGACGGCGAGTTCAACATCGCCAACCGCGGCCTGGTGGAGTTCATCGAGGTCCTCAAGCTCGACGTGGCCTTCCTCTACGACCTCCTGGGCGCGAGCCAGGAGCACGCCATCAAGCCCAAGAAGTTCTCGCAGACGGACATCGACGAGGTGATCATCGGCCACACCAACGAGCCCGAGTACCGCAAGCTCCAGTCCAACGAGATGATGGAGGCCTTCCGGGACCGCACGCTCAAGATCGACGTGCCCTACAATACCCGGCTCGACGACGAGATCCGCATCTACGAACGCGACTTCGCCTCGGGGCGGGTGCGCGGCAAGCACGTCGCCCCGCACACCCTGGAGGTGGCCTCCATGTGGGCGGTGCTCACCCGCCTGGAGGAGCCCAAGAACGCCCAGCTGACGCTGCTCCAGAAGCTCAAGCTCTACAACGGCCGGACGCTCCCCGGCTTCACCGAGGACAACATCAAGGAGCTCAAGGACGAGGCCCCGCGCGAGGGCATGACCGGCATCTCGCCGCGCTACCTGCAGGACAAGGTCTCCAACGCGCTCGTCTCCGAGGACGACGAGGGCTGCGTCAACCCCTTCATGGTCATGAACGAGCTGGAGGGCGGGCTCGACCACCACTCGCTGATCAGCAGCGAGGACCAGAAGCGCAAGTACCGCGAGCTGCTGGCCATGGTCAAGGAGGAGTACGAGGACATCGTCAAGAACGAGGTCCAGCGGGCCATCTGCGCCGACGAGGAGGCCATCTCCAAGCTCTGCGCCAACTACATCGACAACATCAAGGCCTACACCCAGAAGGAGAAGGTCCGCAACCGCTACACCGGGCAGTTGGAGGAGCCCGACGAGCGCCTGATGCGCTCGATCGAGGAGAAGATCGAGATCCCGGAGAGCCGCAAGGACGACTTCCGCCGGGAGATCATGAACTACATCGGGGCACTGGCCCTGGAGGGCAAGACCTTCGACTACCGCACCAACGACCGGCTGCGCAAGGCCCTCGAGCTCAAGCTCTTCGAGGACCAGAAGGACTCGATCAAGCTCTCGAGCCTCGTCTCCAGCGTCGTCGACAAGGACACCCAGGAGAAGATCGACGTGGTCAAGAGCCGCCTGGTCCGCAACTACGGCTACTGCGAGGTCTGCGCCTCCGACGTGCTCTCCTACGTGGCCAGCATCTTCGCGCGCGGGGACACGGCGGAGTAGGGCAAGGCCGAGGCCGATGATCACCCGCATCCAGCGCGACCACGGGCGGTTCCAGCAGATCGTCCGGGGGATGATCCGCAAGGACCTGCGCAAGTACATCACCCGCGGGGAGATGTTCGGCAAGAAGGGCAAGGACCTGGTCTCCATCCCGCTGCCCCAGATCGACATCCCGCGGTTCCGCTTCGGCAAGAACCAGGGCGGCGCCGGCCAGGGCGAAGGCGAGCCGGGCGACTCGCTCGGCGGCCAGCCGCAGCCCGGCCAGGGCCCCGGCGCCGGGGAGGACGAGGGCCAGCACGTTCTGGAGGCCGAGCTGACCCTCGAGGAGCTGGCCCAGATCCTCGGCGAGGAGCTCGAACTGCCCAACATCCAGCCGCGCGGCAAGAAGGTGGTGGCCAGCCTCAAGGACCGCTACACCAACGTCCGCCACGTGGGCCCGGAGAGCCTCCGGCACTTCAAGCGCACCTACATAAAGGCCCTGCGCCGGCAGCTGGCGGCCGGGGAGTACGCCCCCGGGGACCCCCTGGTCCTGCCCATCCGCGAGGACAAGATGTACCGCTCCTGGCAGACCATGGAGGTGCCGGAGTCGAACGCCGTCATCATCTACATGATGGACGTCTCCGGCTCCATGGGCGACGAGCAGAAGGAGATCGTCCGCACCGAGGCCTTCTGGATCGACACCTGGCTGCAGCACCAGTACAAGAAGCTGGTCACCCGCTACATCATCCACGACGCCGCGGCGCGGCTGGTCGACGCCGAGACCTTCTTCAAGACCCGCGAGTCCGGCGGCACGGCCATCTCCTCGGCCTACCGCCTGGCCCGCGAGCTGATCGGGCGGGAGTACTCGCCCAGCGATTGGAACATCTACCTGTTCCACTTCTCCGACGGCGACAACCTGTCGAGCGACAACGAGGTGAGCCTCAGCCTGCTCAAGGACGACCTGGTGCCGGCGGCCAACCTCTTCGCCTACGGGCAGGTGAAAAGCCTCTACGGCTCCGGCGAGTTCAAGAACTACCTCGATGAGAAGCTCCACTGCGAGAACCTGATCACCGCGGAGATCAACTCCCGGGAGGAGATCCTGGACTGCATCAAGGCGTTCCTGGGGAAGGGGAAGTAGGCCCGTGAACCTGCCCTCCCAGCTCGACCTCGAGAAGGAGCGCATCAAGGGCTTCGCGGCCGACTACGGCCTGGAGCCCTTCGACACGGTCTTCGAGATCGTCGACTGCGACCAGCTCAACATGATCGCCGCGTACGGCGGCTTCCCCACCCGCTACCCGCACTGGCGCTTCGGCATGGAGTACGAGCACCTCCGCAAGACCTACACCTACGGCCTGGGCAAGATCTACGAGCTGGTCATCAACAACGACCCCTGCTACGCCTACCTCCTGAAGAGCAACTCGCTCCTGGACCAGAAGCTGGTCATCTGCCACGTCTACGGGCACTCCGACTTCTTCCGCAACAACCTCTGGTTCGCCGATACCAACCGGAAGATGATCGACGAGATGGCCAACCACGGCGCCCGGGTCCGGTCCTACGTCAAGCGCCACGGCCGCGACGCGGTCGAGGACTTCGTGGACCGCTGCCTGTCGCTGGACAACCTCATCGACCGGCACGCCCCCTTCATCAAGCGCTGCGACCGGGCCGAAGCGCCGCTGGCCGAGCCGGAGGAGCCCCGCCGGGCGGAGGTCCGCCGCATCAAGAGCAAGGACTACATGGACGCCTACATCAACCCCCCGGAGTTCCTCGCGCGCCAGAAGAAGCGCGGGGAGGAGGGACTGAAGCGCGCCCGGAACTTCCCAAGCGAGCCGCAGGCCGACGTCCTGCTCTTTCTCATGGAACACGCCCCGCTGGAGCGCTGGCAGCGCGACATCCTCTCCATCATCCGGGAGGAGGCCTACTACTTCCTGCCCCAGGGCATGACCAAGATCATGAACGAGGGCTGGGCCAGCTACTGGCACTCGCGGCTGATGACCGAGCGCGCCGCCGGGGCCGACGAGATCGTCGACTACGCCGACCACCACTCCGGAACCATGGCGGTGCAGCCCGGACGGATCAACCCCTACAAGCTCGGCCTGGAGCTCTTCCGGGACATCGAGGAGCGCTGGGACAAGGGCCGCTTCGGCCCGGAGTGGGAGGACTGCCAGTCCGACGCCGAGCGCCGCAGCTGGGACAAGGGGACCGGCCAGGGCCGCGAGAAGGTCTTCCAGGTCCGCAAGATCTACAACGACCTGACCTTCATCGACGAGTTCCTGACCCCCGACTTCTGCCGCCGCCACCGGCTCTTCAGCTTCCATTACGACAAGCGCGCCGAGGAGTACAAGATCGAGAGCCGGGCCTTCAGGAAGATCAAGCGCCGGCTGCTGGCCTCGCTCACCAACTGCAGCCAGCCGATCATCCGGATCGTCGACGGCAACTTCTCCAACCGCGGCGAGCTGTACCTGGCCCACCAGTACGAGGGCACCGAGATCGAGATCGCCAAGGCCCGCGAGACCCTGGCCAGCCTGCACGCCGTCTGGGGCCGGCCGGTCCACATCGAGACGGTGGTCGAGGGCAAGGGCCGGGTCTACTCCTTCGACGGCCAGGAGCACAAGGAGACCGAGCGAAAGCTGGAGTCCGCCGAAGCCGCCGTCTCCGATGCCGACGGCGAAGACGACGAAGACTGACCGCATCATGAAGGGCATCTTCGGCATGATGACGCCTGGTGGAAGGTCTGCGGGCGCGCGTTCCAGCCTGCGCCCGTCATTCATAACTCATCGGCGGTCCGCATGACCGCCCTGCGCATCCTGGCCATCACCTCGAGCCCCCGGCGGGGCGGCAACTCCGAGACCATGCTGGACGCGGTCGTCGAGGGCGCGCGCGCGGCCGGCGCGGAGGTCGAGAAGGTGGCGCTTCGCGACGTCGCCGTCCAGTCATGCATGAACTGCGGCGGCTGCGACCGGACCGGGCGCTGCGTGCTCCGCGACGGCGGCACGGAGCTCAACGAGCGGATCCGCGCCGCCGACCGGCTGATCCTGGCCACGCCGATCTTCTTCGGGTCGATGTGCGCGCAACTCAAGACCCTGATCGACCGCGGCCAGCCCTTCTGGGTGGAGAAGTACGTGCTCAAGAGCCAGCCTGAACCCCGGCCTGTCGAGCGGCGGGGCCTGCTGGTGGCCTGCGGAGGGTTCGCCAGGGGCGAGAAGTTCCTGGCCAGCGCCGAGGCGATCGCCAGGGTCTACCTGCTCTGTCTGGACATGCGCTGCGCCGGGTCCGTCTTCCAGCCCGGCGCCGACGCCAAGGGCGCGATCCTCGCGCAGCCGCAGGTCCTGGACCGCTGCCGCGCCGCCGGCGCCGAATTGGCGGGACCGTGAGTCCGGCGAGCATCCCGAGCCCGGCGGCCCCGGAGCCCCACGGCGCCCGCTTCGTCGCCCTGCTCCTGCCCGAGACCGGACCCATCCTCCGCCAGCCCGGCTACTACTCCTCGATGATCGAGGGCCTGAACGCCGGGCTGATGGAGCGCCACGTCTTCATGCGCCCGGTCCAGTGCCTCCACGAGTACCAGAAGGAGCACTTCCTGCACGGCCACATGCACATGTACTCCGGGGTGGCCATCCTGGGCACGCTCTTCAGCGCCGAGCTCTTCGTCCGCGCGGTGGTCGAGAACGTCCCCGGGCCCAAGGTGATGCTCGACCACCACGTGCCCGACCTGGGCATCCACAGCGTCACCGAGGACTCGGAGGCCGGCATGCGCCTGCTGGCCGGACACCTGCTGTCCCTGGGGCACCGCCGGCTGGCCTACCTGGACCACGCCGTCCCCGAGGCCAACCCCTGGAAGCGCGCCGGCATCGACGCCGCCCTGAACGCCGCCGGCCTCCCCGGCCTGGGCCGGGGCTGGACCGCCGGCTGCCGCGACCAGTTCAGCGACGCGGCCACTGCCCTGGACTGGTTCCTGGGGCTCTCGCCCCGTCCGACCGCGATCCTGTGCTTCAACGACTCCCGGGCCCTGCTGCTGCTCCAGGCCGCCGCCGAGCGCGGGCTGCGCGTCCCCCAGGACCTGTCCATCGCCGGCTACGGCGACGTGGCCGTCCGCACCGGCCGCAGCGCATCTCTGACCTCCGTGTGGGTGGACCCCGCCCTGATCGGCCGGCGCGCCGCCGAGCTGCTGACCGCCGCGCCGGCCGGCCCGCCGGCGCTGGTGCGGGTCCCGCCGGAGCTCATGGCCCGGGGCACGACCGCGCCCCCGCCGCCGGGCTTGGCCTGAGCGGCTTCGGAGGAGAGCCCATGCCCCCCCCGCCCGAAGCCTCCCGGCATCCGCGGTTCGTGGCCGTCCTGGTGCCGGAGCCCGACAAGGTGCTCAACGACCGGATCTACTACGGACCGATGATGCAGGGGCTCAACGACGGCCTGATGGAGCGGCGCCTGTTCATGCGCCCGGTGGCCTGCCTGCACGACTACCAGCGCGAGCACTTCCTGCGCTCCGGCCCGGCTCTCTATGCCGGAGCGGCCTTCGTCGGCTCAGTCTACGCCTTCGACGGCTTCGTCCGCGACGTGGCCAGGGGCATCCGCGGCCCCAAGGTTATCGTGGACCACCACCTGGACGATCCGCCGATCCACAGCGTCCGGGAGGACGCGGTGGCCGGCATGCGCATGGCCGCGGAGCACCTGCTGGCGCTCGGCCACCGACGCATGGCCTACCTGGACAACGAGCGGGCCGACATGAACCCCTGGAAGCGCCAGGGCGTGGACGAGGCCCTGCGCGCGGCCGGCCTGCCCGGCCTGGAGCCCGGCCGCACGGCCGGCTGCCGGATGAACTTCGGGGACACGGCCACCGCCCTGGACTGGTTCCTGGGGCTGGCCCCCCGGCCCACGGCGGTGGTCTGCGCCGACGACTTCCGGGCGCTCTTCCTGCTGCAGGCCGCCGCCGAGCGCGGCCTGCGCGTCCCCGCGGACCTGTCCATCGTCGGCTTCGGGGATCTCGCGGTGCGTTCCGGCCGCAGCCGGCAGCTGACCTCGGTGGGCACGGACCCGGTGCTCCTCGGCCGGCGCGCGGCCGAGCTGCTGGCCGGCCCGGCGGACGCCGTCCCGGTGGCCGCCTTGATCCCACCGGAGATCTTCGTGCGCGGCACCACCGGAGCGCCGGCGGCGAAAGACGGAAATTGACGATTGACGATCGCTGATTCCTGATATCGGAGGGCGGGAAACGGCCGGCAGGCCAACTTCATCAATCAGCAATCTTCCATCGCAATCTGCGATTCGCCGTCCGCTCCTAGCCCTTCATCCTCCTCAGGACTTCCCCGCGCCGGGGCATCCCGGCCTGGGCGCCCTGTCGGGTGACCTTGATGGCCGCGGCGGTCACGGCGAACTCCATCGCGAGGCTGACGCTCTGGCCGCCGCACTCCGTCGCCAACTGCGCCGCCAGGCACCCGTTGAAACAGTCCCCGGCGCCGACCGTGTCGACCGGCTTGACCTTGGGCGGCACCGCAAACCCGGGCCTGTAGTCGCCGCCGCCGTAGAGGTCCACGCCCCGCGCGCCGCGGGTGACCGCGACGAACGGATACTGGCGCAGATGTTTCCCCCGGTAGCCCGAGACGCGCCCCAACGCCGGGCGGCTCCCGGGCGGCGCGCCAAACAGCAGCTCGAACTCGGTCTCGTTGGGAGTCAGGAAGTGGCAGTGATCCCGGAACTCGCGCGGCAGCCCCCCCGGCGGCAGCGGCGCGGGGTTGAGGATGATGTTCCCGCAGCCCGTGCGCCAGGCGGCGCTGAGCGCCTCGCCGACGGTCGCGAGCGGCACCTCCAGGGAGCAGACCAGCGCGTCGGACTGGCCCAGCTTCGGCATCGCCCTGCGGAGATCCGCCGGCGTCAGCCGCGCGTTGGCGCCCGGCGCCACCAGGATCATGTTCTCGCTCTTGGCGCCCTTCCTGCCCTCGCCGATGGCGATGAGCGCCACGCCGCTGGGGACGCCCTTCTTCGTGACGCAGCGCGAGCAGTCCACGCCCTCGCGCTCCAGGTCGGCGCGGCGGGCGCGGCCGAAGTCGTCGTCGCCGAAGGCGCCGATGAAGATCACCCTGGCCCCGGCGCGCGCGGCGGCCACCGCCTGGTTGGCGCCCTTGCCGCCCGCGAAGGTCAGGAGATCCCCGCCCAGCACAGTCTCGCCCGGCCCGGGCAGCCGCCCGGTGCGGACCACCAGGTCGGTGTTCGAGCTGCCCACCACCACCACGCGGCCACCCCGCCTGGACCCGTGCGCCGAGATTCCCATGCTCTCCCCGCCTTTCCCATCCGGAACCGCCGGACAGCATAGCGCCGGCCGGCCCGAAAGCCAGCGCCCGCATGGTTCCTACAGGGCTATTTCTAGAAGCAATGACAACTGGCGGCGGGTTCAAACCACAGAGGACCAAGAGGACGCGGAGGACAACCCGGGGCGATTGTCCGCGGAGATCTCCTGTGGCAAGACATGGACTGTAGCCATGGACGATGAGTTCCCGCTGCCCTCTGCGTCCTCTGGGTACTCTGTGGTTGGAATCCCTGTTTCCTGCAATGCCCGTTGCGGTTCTTGCGGCCCGTCCGGCGAGGCCGATAATCCCCGGGGGAGAAGTGGAGGACCCGCGATGAGGATGGACACGGGCGTGGCCGCGCGCGCACTGGCCGGCTGGCTGCTGCTGGGCTGGGCAGCCGGCGCCGCGCCGGCGCCGGCCGGGGAGGTCTCGAAGGAAGCCATGGACACGGTGACCGGACTGCTGGATCCCTTCTGGAAGTCGAAGACCATGCGCGGCGAAGCCCTGTTCTTCGCACAGCGCAAGGCGGGCGAGCCGCTTGAGGCCCGGCTGCTCTTCCCGCCGGAGGCGGTGGTCTCGGTGCGGAGCGCCACCGGCGAGGTGACCTACGAGGAGGGCAAGGACTACGCCCTGGACAAGGCCGCCGGGGTCGTCCGGCTGCTGCCCGGCTCGCGGATCCCGTCGAAGATGCCGGAGGAGATGTACCCGCCGGCCGACTCCAAGCTGCCCAAGATCTCCTCCCGGAAGGGCGATCCCAAGACCCATCTGATCTGGAGCGAGGGCAGCTTCTTCCACAAGCTGCAAGTCGAGGTGACCTACACCCACGCCGCCGGCCTGTGGCCGGGCTACGTCCCGAAGTTCGCGGGCGCCGCACTGCCCGGGACGCTGAAGAAGCTCCGGGCCAAGGAGCCGCTCAAGCTCTGCATGGCCGGCGACAGCATCTCGGCGGGCTACAACGCCTCGAAGCTGACCAAGGCGCCGCCGCTCATGCCCTGCTACGGGGAGCTCGTGGCCCTGGGGCTGGAGAAGGCCTGGGGCTCCAAGGTGACCTTCGCCAACTTCGCGGTGGGCGGCTGGACCTCGGACAACGGCCTGGCCGCCATCGGCAAGGTCGCCGCCGAGAAGCCGGACCTGGTGATCATCGCCTTCGGGATGAACGACTCGGGCAAGGCCCCGGCCAAGTACGCGGCCAACATCAGGGCCATGATGGAGGAGGTCCGCAAGACCTCGCCCGGGGCCGAGTTCGTCCTGGTGGCCTCGATGCTGCCCAACCCCGAGTGGAGCGCCACCCGCTCGGAGAGCTTCCCGCCGTTCCGGGACGAGCTCGCCAAGCTCTGCGGCAACGGTGCGGCCCTGGCCGACCTCACCGCGGTCTGGGCCGAGATGATGAAGCGCAAGAGCTTCCACGACCTGACCGGCAACGGCGTCAACCACCCCAACGACTTCGGCCACCGGCTCTATGCCCAGGTGATCCTGGCGCTGCTGGTCGAATAGCGGCGGCCATGGACGACCGCCCGGGCGTCCTCATAGTCCAGATCGACGGGCTGGGGCTCGACGTGCTGGTCGGCGCGCTCCGCCACCGGGTCATGCCCTTCACCCGACGGCTGCTGCGCCGGCACGGGCACACACTCATTCCGACCCGCTCCGGGGTGCCTTCCAGCACCCCGGCCTTCCAGGCCCGGCTCTTCTACGGGGCCCCGGCCGCGCTGCCCGGGTTCCGCTGGTACGAGAAGGCCTCCGGCCGCATCCGGGTCATGAAGAACTACGAGGACATCTGCTCGGTGCTGACGCGGATGCCCGAGTCGGCCGGGGTCATGTCCGGCGGCGCGGTCTACGGTGCGTTCTTCTCGGGCGGGGCGGAGCGGGCCTACTTCACGCCTGGGCAGCGCGACCACGGCTACCTGGCCGGCCCGGTCGGGTTTGCGGGCCTGCCGCGCATCCTGATCCACAACCTCCGGCCGGCGCTGCGCATCGCCGGGGCCTGTCTCTTCGAGCTGTGGCTGGAGGCCCTGGACTGGGCCGCGGCGGCCTGGCGCGGGCGGCTGCGCCGGCCGGAGGGGCTCTTCCCGCTGGAGCGCGTGGCCGTCAACGGGCTGCTCGCCGAGATCGCCTTCCTGGGCGCCCTCGGCGAACTCCGCCGGGGGACGCCGGCGGTCTTCGTCAACATGATGAGCTTCGACGTGATGGGCCACCACCGCGGGCCGCGCAGCCTCTCGGCCATGCTGGCGCTGCGGACCATCGACGCTCGGATCCGCCGGCTCTGGCGAGCGGCGGAACGCTCCGGCCGGAGCTACGAGCTCTACGTGCTCAGCGACCACGGCCAGACCCCGACCATGCCCTTCGAGCGCGCCGCCGGGCGGAGCCTGCGCGAGGCGGTGGTCGAGCACGAGCTGGCCGCGCGCGTCGCCCAGCACGGGCAGGCCCGGGGCCGGGAGCTGGTCCACTCGGTGGCGGTGCTGGGCCACCTCCGCCAGCTGGGGTCGCTGCTGCCCGGGCCGCTGAGCGCCCTGGCCGGCTTCCTGGCCCGGCGCATCGAGCGGCGGGTGCCTGCGGAGGACGCCGAGGATGCGGCCGTGGCCGGGGACCTGGTGGTCCTGCCCACCAGCGGACTGGCCCACGTCTACTTCCGCCGGCACCCCGGGCATCCGGACATGGACGAGATCGAGCGCGGCCACCCCGGGCTGGCGGCGCACCTGGCGGCGCTCCCCGGTGTGCGCGCGGTGGTTGGGCGCCATCCCGGCGGCGCGCTGATCGTCTCGCGCGACGGTCGCATGGAGGTGGGCGAGCGGGTCACGGTCAGCGGCCACGACCCGCTCTCCGGCGCCGGGCCCACCGAGGCGGTGGCCCGGGACCTGGCCGGGCTGATGGCCCAACCGGAGAGCGGCGACCTGGTGATCCTCGCCGGCAAGCTGGAGCGCCGGCGCTGGCTGAGGAAGACTCCGCTCTACGCCAGCTTCCTGGATGAGCTCGGCGGCCACGGCGGCATCGAGCCGCCAGAACAGAACACCTTCCTGATCGCCCCGGCCGCGCGCACCGGGCTCTTCCCGGCGGGCTGCGGGCCGGCCGACATCCACCGGGGGCTGGCCGAGGTGCGGGGGACTACTTCTTCTCCGCCGCCTTCTTGTAGCGGTACACCCAGGTGACCGTGCCCATGTTGACCACGAAGACGTTGCGCTCCGGGTCGAAGTAGCCGACCGGACGGGCGTCGCCCTTCTCGGGGATCGGGGCGCCTTCGGGCTTGAGCCTGGTCCACTCGGTCTTGTCCGGGTCATAGGCCCAGATGGCGCGCGCGGTGGTGTCGTAGAGCAACCCGACCCGGCCGACCGGGTCGAAGTAGAACATGGAGCGCGCGTCGAAGCCCTCGGGCAGGTCCGGCTTCTCCACGACCTTCTTCCATTCGCCCAGGGCATCGCCCGCGGTGGCCATCTGCCAGGTGCAGCAGGCCCCGCCCGCCTTGTACGCCGAGCGGTGGGCGATCAGCAGCTTCCGGGACGAGTCGTAGCAGACCACCGATTCGTCCCCCGGACGATCCGCCGGCTTGCCCTTGGAGACCTCCTTCCAGGCGAGGGTCTTCGAGTCGAGGATCCAGATGCCGCGCTCCTGGCTGGTCCAGAGCGAGCCCTTGACGTCCGGGACGTACTCGAGCGAGCTGGCGTAGCGCGTCCGGGGCCAGGGTTCCTTGGTGGGCAGCGGCTCCCACTGCTTCTTCCAGGGGTAGAAGGCCCACATCGGCGGGCCCTTGTAGAACTGGTCCTGGGTCGCGCCGATGGCGTCGAGCTTCTCCTTGAGCCGGTAGGGCGGCCACTGGCAGAGCCACACGGCGGCCTTCATCTCCGGGTCGTAGGTCATCTCCCACCAGGTGTGGGCCGGATGCCCCGGGCCGCCGAGCTTGGTGCGCAGCCACCCGTCCCTCACTTCCAGGGTCTTCTTGTCGTAGTCGCCGACCGCGCCGCGGTCGTTGTAGTCCGCCGCGTAGAGCACGATCCAGGAGTTGGACGGCAGGTCGTACTCCCAGGCGTCGTTCAGGCGGTGCGGAGTGCCATGGTTGGCGCCGCAGAAGAAGGCCCGCTTGCGGTCCGGCATCCAGGCCATCTTGATGCTGTAGTCGCGGCCGCCGGGGCCGCGCTTGTCCATGCCGTACTGCTTGGTCAGCGGCCCGGGGTCGCCGATCACCTTGGTGGCCGGGAGCAGCGCCGAGGAGTTGTCCCCGAGCTTCTCGAGGATGGCCGTCACCGCCGGATCGGCGGCCTGCGCCGGCTCGACGGCCGCCGGAGACGATGGCTCCGCCGCCGCAGCCAGTCCGGCGCCAGCACCGCCGCCCGCAGGTCCGAACGCCAGAACCACGCCCATCGCCGCCGCCAGCATTGCCTTGGACATCACCATCGCCTCCATGGGTCTTCTTCCGCCGAACGGGCGCCACCGATCTTATATGGACAGTCGCCTCGGGATATCGGCCGAATCGCGGAAATCTTGGGGGCCGGAAGGGGAACGGAGATAGCGCCTACTTCGCCGTCTCCTGGCCCTGGATCTTATTCAGCGCCGAGGCGGCGATATTGCGGACAGCTTCGTCGTCATCGTTCACCAACCGCTTCAGAACGGGGATGGCGTCCTTGGCAGGCGGTTCAATCTCGGCGAGCACCTCAACGGCCTCCGCCCTCTTGGAGGCGAACTCTCTGGGCATGCACAGATAGAGCTCCAGTTTGGAGGTGGCAGGGACGGGTCCGCCCAATTTGATGACCAGGGCGTCACCTCCGGGGATCCGGTCGACCGGTCCGCTCACGAACCACCCCACGTTCACGAGGCCCGATCTCACCTGCCACACAGGCACGGCCACAGCTCCGACGAACCAAGCCAGCCCCAAAGCCAGCAGGATGCCGGCGCTCCACAGCGCCATCGGCCGCCAAGTGTGGAGGGGCTTGGCGGGCAGGTCGGCTGGCCCGGTCACTTGGCCGCTTCCTCTTTGGCCTTCGGCAGTTCCACCAGGTCAACCTTGGCCAGCACGGCGACCTTGGAGGCGCCCTTGCCCCGGCCGCCGGGCGGCTCCGCCCGGCGCTCGTAGATGCCGACCAGTGAGTATTTGCCGAGCGGAACGGACGGGGTGGCCCGCACGTCGAGCACGCCGATCTCCGGCGCCTGGTAGCGGCAGCGGAACAGGGGACTCTTCTCCTCGGCGGTCTTCTCGCCCAGCTTCTCGGCCAGCTTGAAGCGCACCTCCATCTCGGCGGACCGGCGCTCGGCACTCAGGATGGGCCGGACCTCGAAGGCCCAGCCGGTCTGGACGAGCCTCGCCTCCGGCAGCACGGCGGCCCCGCTCGCGCTGAACCCGTTCACGTAGGTGGCGGCCAGCGTCCCGGCGACGTGGACGCGCTGCAGGTTGCAGGCCACAATCCGCGGCGCAGCGAGCAAGCCCTTGGGCCCGGCGGCGGCAACCAGCTCTTCGGCCTCCTCCGGCGTGAACTCGCGCCGGCCGTCGGCCGCGAGCCTGGCCGCGGCCTCCTCGCCGAGTTCCAGGACCAGACCCTGGACCAGCAGGCGCTTCTTGTAGACGGCACGCTGCTCGACGATGAACCTAGCTATGCGCTCCTGCACCGCTGGCGTGTGGAAGACGATGACCTGGCCGTTCTGCTCCTGGATGGAGGTGCCGCCCACGCCCCAGCTGGCCGGCTCGATGGCCCGCTTGATCATGTCCTGCATGGCGCCGGGCGGGAGGTCACCGCCGCCCGGAGGCCCCACGGTCATGATGGGGGCGAAATCGACGTTCGCGGCCTGCTGGGCGTAACTCGGCCCCAGTCGAGGGGCAGGCCAGTCGGGCTTCGGCCAACTCAGGTCGGCAGTGTCGTAGAAAGCCTGGACCAGGTTCTGACCGGTTCCGCCGGCTGCAGACCAGGATTCGGCGCCCGGCTTGCCGGACAGGAGCCGAACCCGGGCGATCACGGCCACCGTCCGATCCGGCGCCCCGGCTTTGCCCTCCAGACCGGGGGCGGCCGGCCCCATCCCCACCAGGATATGCGTGTCGAGCGGGACGGTCACCCGGGTGTGCAGCCGCCAACACCCGGCCTCCGGGAGCGTGATCCGGCCGCGGAATGGCACCGGCTTGCCATGACCATGGGCTTCGCCGCCGGTCGACCCCTCATCGCCGGGCCTGATGGGACGCTGGTCCGCGCGTGGGACCGACAGCGTCGAAAACTCCACTTCACGCTCCCGCCAGTTGCCGGTGAGGTTGAAGTGCACGTCCAGGTCAGCCGAGGAACCATCGGTGCCCATCACCGGGCGCACGTCGAAGGTCATGCCGGTGACGTCGCTGCTCAGCACCGGCTGTATCGCCCCGTCGCCGGCCCGATAGGCGGAGACGCGCCGGTGGAAGCGAACCGCCGCGGCGTTGTTCCGCTGACCGTGGGCGCAGACCACCTCGGGCGCCGCCAGCACTCCGCCGGGACCGGCGGCCTTGATCAGCGCCTCGACCTCCTGGGCCGACAGGGACGGCGACGGGCGCATGCGCAGCTCCCTGGCCGCCCTGGCCTCCACGGACACGACCAGCCCCTGCACGGAGAGCCGCAGTCGGCGGTCTTCCATTGCCTGAAGCTGCGCGGCGATCAGGCGGTGGACCTCCGGGGTATGGATCACGGCAAGCTGCCAGGCGCGGTTCTCGATGCTATGCCCCTTGCCGGGCTGCCAGCTTTCGGGCTGGAAGCGCTGCCTGATCATGTCGATCGTCGATTCGGCCGTAACCCGGGGCGTGGTGACGGCTGGCGGGAAGGGATCCGTCCGGAGGTATCCGATATCGCCGCCCATGTCGCCTTGGTTCGGGAAGAGCTGCACCGGCCCAGGGTAGTCATCGACCGTCGCGCACAGCCCCCTCACGTCATAGCTGCGCAGCTCGGGCTTCCCGGGAGCCGCCGCCGGCGCGCCCTCCGGCTCCCCGCCGCGGCCGGGCGGGCTCCAGATCAGGACCGACCCCAGGACAGCGCCCAGAACCGCCAGCATTGCTCTTCCGCGCATAGCCCGCCCCTCCAGAAACCACGACGGCGAGGGTAGCCCCGGGATTAGCGGTGTCAAGGCCGGAGAGTGGGAGGGCAGGGGCCGTTTCAAGAAGGCCTCTGGCCACGATTGTCACCCTGACAGTAACGCTGGACATTCGGCTTTCAACACATAGCAGATAACATAATAGCTTTTGATGTCATATTTCATATCTATAGATAATTAGTTGCCTTTACATTGCCAAAGGCTACAATGCCCCCATGCCCGAGCTCAACCCCAGCCTGATGCTGCCGGCGGATGCCGGCCGGTTGCTCGCCGAGCGCGTCAAGGCGCTCCGGCTGCTGCGCGGCTGGAAGCGCACGACGCTGGCCGAGCGCTCGGGCGTCACCGCGGCGTCGCTCAAGCGCTTCGAGACGACGGGCCTCGTGTCGCTCGAAAGCCTGCTCAAGCTGGCTCACGCGCTTGGGCGGCTCCCGGAGTTTGCGGAGCTGCTCCGGCCGCCCGAGGCCCGGAGCATCGCGGAGCTCGAGGGCCGCTACTCGATCCCGGCGAGGAAGCGGGGCCGGCTGTGAGGCGGCTCGACGTGCGCTTCACGCGCGAGCCGGGCGACGAGTTCCCGGTCGGGACGCTCGCGGAGGACGCCGGGCGCATCTACTTCGAGTACGACGCCGGCTTCCTGGCGCGGGGGCTCGAGCTCTCGCCGCTGCGCCTGCCGGCGGCGCCCGGGCTGCACGAGCACCGGGGCGCGGCGTTCGGCCCGCTGCCCGGGCTCTTCGCCGACTCGCTGCCCGACGCCTGGGGCACGCTGCTCATGGACCGGAGCTTCCGGGCCGGCGGACGCGCTCCGGAGGAGGTCTCGCCGCTCGAGCGCCTCGCCTGGCTGGGGACCGGCACCATGGGGGCGCTCACCTACCACCCGCCGGCCGACGTCGGCGAGGACGAGACCGGGGGCGACGCGTTCGACCTGGGCGAGCTCTGCCGCTCGGCCCACGAACTCCTCGAGGGCAAGGCCTCGGCGGTGCTCCCGCAACTGCTGCGTGCCGGCGGCAGCCCGGGCGGCGCCCGGCCGAAAGTGCTGGCCGGCGTCCGGGGCGACGCAATCCGCTCGGGCGAGGGCGACCTGCCCGAGGATTGGGACCACTGGATCGTCAAGTTCCCGGCGCGGAGCGACGACACCGACGCCGGGGCGGTCGAGTACGCCTACTCGCTGATGGCCCGGGCCGCGGGCCTGGAGATGCCCGAGACGCGGCTCTTCGCGGCCGCCGGCGGCGGGCGCTTCTTCGGCGCGGCGCGCTTCGACCGCCGGGGCAACCGGCGCTTCCACGTCCACACCTTCGCCGGCCTGATCGAGACCGACTTCCGGGTGCCGGCGTGCGACTACGCCGACCTGCTCCGGGCCGCCTCGCTCCTCACGCGCAACCAGCGCGAGGTGGCCAGGGCCTTCCGGCTGATGGCCTTCAATGTCCTGGCCCACAACCGCGACGACCACGCCAAGAACTTCGCGTTCCTGCTCGACGACGAAACCAAGGAGTGGCGCCTGGCGCCGGCCTACGACCTGACCCTGGCCCCCGGCCCGGGTGGCGAGCACACCATGACCGTCGCCGGCGAGGGCCGCTCGCCCTGCGCGGAGCACATGCAGAAGCTCGCCGCCGGCGCCGGGATCAAGCGCCGCGCCGCCGCGGAGGTCATCGCCGAGGTCCGCGCCGCGGTCAGGCGCTGGCCGGAGTTCGCGGAGGGTGCCGGGCTCGGGCGGGAGGCTGCCGGCAAGGTGGCGGAGCGGCTTGGGGCGGGGTGAGGGGCACGGGTTGCGCGTTCTGAGTCTCGGGTTGCGAGTTTGGAGGTACTGACGCCAGGCAAATCATCGCAGTTGACCGGGAGGAACCGTCAGAGACAATTGCCGGCGCAGATAGGAGGTATCGCGTGAAAAAGACTTCCTGGACGCCCAGGCACTGCGGCTGGCTCTGCCTCGTCGCCATGGCGATTCTTGCCGGATGCACAGCGTCCCGGCAGAGCACCACAAGCACTAATGCTGAGGAACTGCTCCAGAAAGTGCAGGTTCAGAGAATCGATCTGGATCTTCCAGACAACATGGATAAGACCAACAGGCTCCTTTGGGATCGTTTTGTGAACCAACCCTACGAGGGCCAGTTCAGCGGTCTCAAGGCAATGGACTGGCAGGCCAATTGGCCCAAGTTCCGGAAGAGGCTGGTGGCCTTGGCTCGGGCCGGCGGGCACGATGCCGCCGCCCTGGGGCAGATCATCGATGACCGTTACCCGAAGCTCACGGCGAATGACGCCGCGCTACCGGTCGGGGCTTTTGCCGCGCGTCAAGGGGAGGACGAAGTCTGGATCCTGGTCATCAAACGGGAGTCTATCTCGGCATCCCTGGGCCCCCCTGAGGTTAGGGCACGACTCACCCTCTGCCACATTGGCGTAACCGCCTATCGCATCAGGGACTTCAGGATCGTCGGCGGCGTGTCTTGCGACTAGAGTCGCAGACACCCCACGATTCCCGCTAGATCCTCGCCACCGGCACCGACAGTATCTCCACATCCTCCTTGCACGGCGTGTGCGCGATCCAGAGCCGCCCGGCGTGCTCGAGGGCATTGGGGTAGTCGAAGCCGCAGACCTTGTGCATGCCGGCGAAGCGCGGCTTCACGATGGGGTCGTGGACCAGCTTGTGCATGGCCATGAAGCTCCGGCCGCCGTCGGCCGAGACGGAGAGGGCGAGCAGCCGCCGCCGGAGCGCGTCGGGCGACGGGTTGCCGACCATGGTCACCCGGCCGTCGGCGAGCCGCATCGCGAAGAACTTGGAGGTCGCGTCCGGGAAGTCGGTGGGTACAGGCGTGCTCCAAGAGCTTCCGCCGTCAGCGCTCTCCGAGAGCCAGAGCCGGCGGCTGCCGGCATCGTCGCGGAGCAGCATCCGGAGCTTGCCGCCGCACTCGTACCAGGACGGCTCGGTTAACTTGGTTCCGGCGACGCTGAAGCCGTCGCGGCGCGCGGCGATGGTGACGAGCTGCAAGTCGCGCGAGTCGGGCGATGAGCCGATGGCCGCGACAACCTCGGCGTGCGAGTTGACGCCGGGGATGATCCAGCGGCCGCCGGGGAGCTGCCGCGGGCGCTCGTTGGGGTAGAGGTCCGGGATGGCGCGGCCCCAGCGCACCCAGCGTGAGCCCTTCCGGCGGAAGAACTCGGTGACCAGGTCCTCCCAGAGCTGGTGCGGTGCGGCGTCGCCGTCGACGTAGCGCGCGCGGCGGTAGCGGCAGGCGACCATGCCGAGCGCGCCGGCCTCCTCGAAGAAGCCGCAGGCCGTCCAGCGCAGACGGTCGGCAGGCGGATCCATAACCGTTCGCGGCTTCGACCAGGCGCGGCCGTCGGGGCTGGTCGCCCACATCACCACTTGGCCGGGGCTGTCCTCGTTGACCCAGCCGGCCGACCACGTCGCCCAGAAGCGCCCGCCGTGGCAGGCGATCTGGACGTGGTGGTTGTACTGGTAGCCGCCCTCCACAGCGCGGTGGATGGTCGTCCGCCGGAGGCCCTTCGGCGGTTTGGCGGCCAGGCACTTCTCGTAGAGCCCGGGGGCGAGGAGCCTGACCGGCGTCGGACGCGGACCGGCGGCCGGCGCGGCGCCGGGGACTCCACCCCCGCGGAAGCGCAGCTTGGGGGCGGCCTCGACCTCCGCCGCCGGGATGACGTCGTGCGGGCGCCGGGGCTTGCCGGCGGGCAGGTCGAGCTCGTTCATCATGGCCTTCAAGAGCGCGATCAGGTTCGAGGACTTCTCGAGGACCGCGCTCACCCCGGCGAGGTAGGCGGCCTTGCGCGCGTCGCCGGCGAAGGCCTCGGCCGACTCGGCCGGCAGCGCCGAGGAGAGCGAGTCGATGCAGCCGTCCGCGCCGGCGGCGGCGAACGCGACGCGCTGGTGCGGCCAGCCCGAGAAGATCAGGAACCCCGGCGGCACGAGCTTCCGGATCGCGGCGGCGCGAGCGGCGTCATTCGTGGCGTCCTTGATCCCGATGACCTTGGGGAAGAGCCGCTTCGCTACCTTGGCGATGGCCTCGACGGGCCAGTCGAGGTGGGTGCGCGACGGGATGTGGTAGAGGATGATCGGCAGCGGCGAGCTCTCGGCGAGCTCCGTGTAGTAACTCTCGAGCGCCTCGGCCGAGGCCTTCTCGAACCAGGGGGTGAGCGCCATGGCCGCGTCGCAGCCGCAGTCGGCGGCCAGGGCGATGAGTTTCCTGGCCTCGCACGTCGTGGTGGCGCCGGTGCCGGCCACCACCGGGACCCGGCCGCGGGACTGCTCGACGGCCAGCCGCCAGAGCTTGGCGCGCTCGTCGGGAGTCAGTGCATGGGCCTCGCCGGTCGTCCCGGCCACCACCAGGCCGTCGACCCCGCAGCCGACCGTGTATTCGACCAGCGCGCGGAAGGCGCCGAGGTCGAGGGATTCATCGGCGGCGAACGGCGTGACCAGCGCAACGTAGAGTCCCCCGCGGACGCGGCACGGTTTGATTCGGTTTGAGGCGGTCATTTCACCATTCCCCGCGACGGCCGAAGGCCTGCTTGGCGGCTTTGCCGAACTCGGCGCCGGCGGCGTCGAGCGCAGCGAGCGTCTCCTCGAAGCTGCACCCGGCCGAGGAGCGCGCGGCGCCGATCACCGTCCGGCATTCGTTCTCGTCCATGAAACGCGTGGCTTCGAGCAAGCGCGCCTCGTCCTCGCGCGGGACGGCGAGAAAGCCGTGCTTGTCGGCGTGGATCAACTGCCCAGGCTCGACCCGGCGGCCGAAGACCGTCACCGGGCAGCCCCAGCGCACCGGCCAGGCGGCGGCGTGGCCGACGCAGAGCCGCCGGGCGATGGCCTTGAACCCGGCATTGGTCATCTCGTCGATGTCGCGCACGGCGCCGTCGGTGATGGTCCCGACGCAGCCGAGCGCCCGGTGGGCGTTGGCGTTGACCTCGCCCCAGAAGGAACCCCAGGTGCGCGGCTTGTCGAGGTCCTGGAGGACCACGATCTTGGGGCCCGGCAGCGAGGCCACGTAGCGGCGGTACTCGCTCCAGGCCTTGGGCATCCGCTTGGGCACGCGCCGGTCGCCCGGCCGGCAGACCACGGTCACGGCGTAGCCGACCATCGGCCCCATCTGGGGCATGAAATCGCGGACCTCGTCGAGGTTTACGCCGTCGCGGGCCGAGTTGTGGCGGGTGATCTGCTCCCAGCCGTTGTAGATCGTCGGCGTGTTGAAGCGCTTGAGCCCGAGCAGTTCGGAGAGCGGCGGGCGGTTGGCGGCACTCTTGGCTTTCTTGCGGGTCATGGGCAGTGTCTCCAAGTGGGTTTCACACATTGATCCTTCCGGCCTCGCCGGCGGGCTTGTCACCAAAGGCCGCGCGGATGGCGCCGAGCTCGGCGGCCAGGCCCCGGACGGCGTAGACGACGTCGGCGTGCTGGATGAGCAGGTTCGCGCCCCAGCGGAGCCACTCGACGGCCAACTCCGTTGGACCGCAGCTCATGAAGTGAATCCCGGCGATGAGCCCGCGCCGGCGGGTCTTCTCGAGGATCTCGCGGAGCACCGCGGAGAAGGCCGGGCTGGTGTAGTCCTCCGGCGCACCCAGGCTGCAGGACAGATCGTGCGGGCCGACCACGATGCCGTCGAGGTCGGGCACCGCCAGGATGGCGTCTAGGTTCTCGATGGCCGGCAGGCTCTCGATGTTGACGAGCAGCAGCCGCTCCCGGGCGCGCGCTCCGAGGTACTCGGCGAGCTCCGGCTCGGGCCGCTCGGCGCCGGAGAGGATCCGCGCCAGGCGCTCGCCCTTCAGGGGCGCGAGCTTCACCGCCCCGCGCATGAGCTGGACCTGCTCGACCGTCTCGATGTAGGGCGCGATGATCCCGGCCGCTCCGCCGTCGAGCATCCCCGACGCGGCGAAGGGATCCGGCGAGGGCACCCGGACGATGGGCGCAATTCCCGCCGCGGCGTACGCCCGGCACATCCAGGAGACGGTTCCGCGGTCGAGCGCGATGTGTTCGGTGTCGATGAAGACGAAGTCGAGCCCTGCCCCGGCCAGGTGCACCGGCCAGTGCGGCGATGGCGAGACCACCAGCGTGCCGTAGATCCGGCCGCCGGCGCAGAGCTTCGCGCGGATCTCGGGAACCATCATCGCAGGATTCCGCCGGCCTCTTCGAGCCGCTTCTGTAGCTCGGCGACCGGCAGTTCGGCGAAGGACGCGTCCCGCTCGATGCCCAGCGCCGCGGCCCGGCCGGCGGCCTCGCCCATGATCATGCACTGGGTCATGAAGCGGGTGGAACCCAGCGCCCCGTGGGTCGCGCCGTGGCAGCGCCCGGCGACGATGAGGTTGGCGGGCCCGCTTCGGGGCACCAGCGTCCGGTACGGGATCGAGTAGTACTTCCCGTCGGGCAGCCGGAAGATGTTGTTCTGGTCCTGCCCCGGCCCGTCCGGGCTGTGCACGTCGGTGTGCGAGCTGCCCAGGGCGATGCTGTCCTCGAAGATGGTCGCCGCCCGGATGTCGTCGACGGTCATCATGTAGAGCGCCTCGATCCGCCGGGTCTCGCGGATGCCCAGGTACTGGGCGGTGTCGATCAGGAAGCTCTTCTCGAAGCCGGGCACCAGCGCCTTCATGGCCCGGTAGGCCTCCTGCACCTGCCGGCGGCCGAGCGCGCAGGCCTTCGACAGCGCCCGGAAGTCGGTCGCGTCGACGTGCATGTGGCTGAAGTTGGGGACGACCTCGCCGGGCCGGTTCTGGTTCCACCAGAGCCCGCTGCAGGCCGAGCGCCACGGGCCGAGCAGGCCCTGGGCCTGGGCCTTCCGGCAGAACTCCTGCATCTGCGGGTCCTGGTTGTAGAAGTAGTCCTGGGCGCGCGCGACGTCCACGCCGCCGACCCGGTAGAGCAGCGAGACCGGCTGCATTCTGCCGTCCTCGGGCCGGCCCTTGACCGTGGGGCAGCCCGAATGGAAGGCCAGGTCGCCATCGCCGGTGCAGTCGATGAAGCGCTTGGCGCGCACCGCGAAGCAGCCGCTCTTGTTGGTGACGACCGCCGCCGTTATCCGGCCGCCCTCGACCACGGCGTCGGCCAGCTGGGTGTGGAAGAAGACCTCGACGCCGGCCTCCTCCATCATCCGGTCGAGGAGCAGCTTGAAGCCCTCGAACTCGATCATCAGCTCCTCGACCATGTGGCCGGGGACGTCCTTGGCCCCGCGGCGCAGCCACTTCATGCCGTCGGCCTCGGCGATCGAGCGATGGAAGAGCTCGGCGGTGATTCCGCCAGCGATGTCCGGCGAGTGGCCGTAGGCGGTGAAGCGGGCGACCTTCTGGTTCATGGCCACCGTAGCCGTGCCGCCGAGACACCCGAACTGCTCGACGAGCAGCGTCCGGCAGCCCGAGCGCGCCGCGGCCAGCGCCGCCGTGACTCCGGCCGGCCCTCCGCCACAGACGACCACGTCGTAGTCGCCGGCCACCTCCACGTCGCGGGCCGGCAGACGGATGGTTGAGGTCTTGCCCATTGCAGTGCTCCCTGCGCGATCTTCAGAGGATCCCCAGCTTGACGAGAGCCTGGCGCACCTTCTCGCGCTCCGGCTCCCTGAAATGATGGAAAGGCTCGGCCATGAAGTCGCTGCAGATCCCCCGTAGCGAGAGCGCGCACTTCAGGCCCTTCAGGTAGCTCGAGCCGTGCCGGCCGACGGCGTAGACCGAGCCGGCGATGGCCATGATCCGCCGGTGGAGCTCCTGGGCCTTGGCAAGTTCCCCGGCCCGCGCCGCCTGGTAGGCCGCGACGTAGAGCTCCGGGCAGAGGTTGGCTCCGCCGCAGATGCCGCCGTGGCCGCCGGCGAGCACCGACTCGACCAGCAGCTCCTCGGGGCCGACGAGCAAAGCGAAGTCCGGCCGGTCGGCGAAGAGCGCCCGCAGCCGGTGGAAGTAGCCCATGTTCCCGGAACTGTCCTTGAGCCCCAGGACATTGGGCAGCTCGGCCGCCGCCCGGACGGTGTCCGGCTCGAAGAAAAGCTTGGTGTAGCTGGGCATGTTGTATAGGAAGACGGGGAGCGCGAGCTCGGCGGCGAGGTGCTGGATGTACTCCAGGAGTTCCGGCTGCCCGGCCGGGAAGTAGAAGGGCGGAGCGAGCACGACCGCGGCGGCGCCGGCTTTCTTCGAGTGCGCAGTGAGGTTCACCGACTCGACGAAGGAGGTGTCGGTGATGCCCACGAGCACCGGCACGCGCCCGGCGACGTGGTCGCAGACCCTCTCGGCCAGCTCCCGGCGGAGGCGATAGCTGAGGCTCGGGGCCTCGCCGGTCGAACCCAGGGCGAAGATGCCGCTCGCGCCGCCGGCCAGGATGTGCTCGACCAGCCGCCCCAGTCCGGGCGCGTCGAGCTCGTCGCGACCGACCAGCGGCGTGACCAGCGGCGGAATGATCCCGCGCCAGGATGGTTTGGCGGGGGCGCTCTTCTTGTTCGCGGGCTTGGCCATGTTGCTTGTCTCCAACTAGTAGTTTGTGACTATGGATTCTGCGGGGCCGAGCAGGAGAGCAGTTGAACAGGAGACCGCCGGCGAGCACCGGCGGCTGCTGGCCGCCATCTCCGTTCCGTGTTGTCTATCCGTCCTCACCTGATCACCTGTTCTCCTGCTCGCCTGCTCTAGCAGGCCGTTATCAACGGCCTGCTAGGCGTGCCGGCTCAGCGGCGGCCGGAAGGCCGGGTGCTTGCGGGGGTGTTCGTACTTTGGCGGATTGAGGCAGAAGTCGAGCAGCTGGTCGACCGAGGTCTCGGCCAGCGCCACGGTCTTGTCGGCCGCGCCGTAGTAGAGCTTGATGGCGCCGTCATCCTCCAGGATGGCGCCGGTCGGGAAGACCACGTTGGGCCGGAACTCGGGGTCGGTTTCGTAGGGGGCCTCGGGCTCGAGTAACGGCGCGTCCGGCCGGGCGACGATCTTCGATGGGTCCTCGAGGTCGAGAAGCATCACGCCCGCGCGGTAGGTCTTCTTCCAGGCGGTGTCGGTGCCGTCGGGGTACTCGGCGCCGTGGTAGATCACCAGCCACCCCTTCTTGGTGCGGATCGGCTGCGGGCCGGGGCCGATCTTGTTGTTGCCCCAGGCCACGTCGGAGTAGGAGAGCAGCAGCCGGTGGTCGCCCCAGTAGCGCAGGTCCGGCGAGCGCGACAGCCAGATGTCGTAAGCCCGGTCCTGATAGTACCACCGGGTGAAGGGCCGGTCCAGGCGCACGTAGAGCCCGCCGATCTTGTCCGGGAAGAGCACGGCATTGCGGTTGTCGGGCTCGGAATAGTAGAGCCGCTCGAAGCTCCGGAAGTCCTTCGTCGCCAGGATGCCGATGCGGATGCCGCTGGGCGGGTCGCTGCAGTAGACGATGTAGTACGTGTCCCCGATACGGGTCAGCCGCGGGTCGTTGAGCCGGCCCTGATCCTCCGGGGCGGGCTTGAGGATCGGCTCGGGCGCGATCTCGAACTTCAGGCCGTCAGCGCTCGTGGCCAGCGCCAGCGATTCCGAGCGGTCTGGGCCGATCACCCGGACGAGCAGCACGTACCCCCCCTCGAACTTCTCCGCCGCCGGGTTGAAGCAGCGAGTGCAGGGGAAAGGGATGTCCGCCGCGCGGATCAGCGGATTGGCGGGGTGGCGGGTGATGTACTTGCTCACTGGCACTCTGCCTCCTACTTGCCGGCCGGCTCGGCAGCCTTCTTGTGCCGGTAGACCCACATGCTCCCGGTGTAGGCGCTCTGGACCACGAAGACGTTGAACTTCGGGTCGTAGTAGCCCTTGCCGGTGCAGTAGGGCGGCTTGGGCATGCCCGAGCCCTTGGGGCTGAGCTTCTCCCACTTGTTGGCCGCGGGGTCGAACGCCGCCACGGCGTTGGCCCGCGGGTCGGCCAGGAGGAAGGCGCCGGCGTTGGTGTCGCAGGCGAAGACCGTGTTGCAGTCCATCGCGGTGAACGGGATGTCGTCATTCAGCTTGGACCACTCGTTCTTGTCGATGTCGTAGGAGTAGGTGCTCTTCTCCAGCACCGCCACCATCTTCCTGTGCTTGGGGCTGTACGCGGTCTGCAGCTCGGAGCCGGGGGCGAGCTTGCCGTTAGACAGCCCGGCGATGCCCTTGCCGCCGTTGGGCTTGAGCTCCTCCCACTTGTCGGCCAGCGCGTCGTAGGTGACCATGGCGTGGGCCTGGGGCGTGACGTTCTGGGCAGAGACGTAAAAGATGGTCTTCTTCCAGTCGGGGATGTAGCACATGGCTGCGCCCATGCCGCGCAGCTCGGCGAGCGGGCTCTCGCTGGCGTAGTGCTCCCATTTCTTCGCGGCCGGGTCGAAGGTCCACATGGTCTTGTAGGGCACACCCTTGGGGTTCTTGCCGAGTTTGGCCCTGACCTCGTCGAGCGGCATGCCCGTGAACTTGGTGTGCAGGATCGGGCTGCCGGCGCAGTGCGCGCCGGTGCCGTGGATCATCCGCTTCACGTTCGGCTCGTAGACCAGCGTGTCCCAGGTGTGGCCGACCAGGAGCGGCGCCTCGGCCTCCTTGGTGACGAAGTGCCCGTCCTTGAGGACCACGAACTCGTTCCAGAAGGCCTTGGCGGCGTCGAGCTGCGGCTGCTCCTTGTCGGTCAGCTTGTAGTCCGGGTCCTTGGCCCACTTGTTGGGCATGAACATGAGCATGTTCTTGTGGGCCGCGTGGTCGCCGCCGATGGCCCGCTGCAGGCAGTGCCAGGTGTTGGAACCCAGGTGGAACTCCCAGACGTCGTTGGTCCGGCCGGCGCCGTGGTTGCCGCCGGCGTAGAGCGCGGTCGAGCGCTCCGGAGCCCAGACCATCTTGTTGGTGTAGTCGCGGGCGTAGGGACTGTCCCGCCCCTCGCCCTTGATGGCCTTGCCGTCGCGCATGTGCTTGACCGGCGGCAGGACCAGCGACTCGCCCTCGCCCAGGGCGGCGAGCTTGGCGACGACCTCGGGGTCGTCCTGGTAGGGAGGCGCGGCCGGGGCGGCCTCGCCGGCGCGGGCCCCCGTGATGGCGAGCGTCAGGGCCAGTGATGACAGTGCAACGCTGAGTCTGATCATCGACATCTCCTCGTATCCGCCCGGCCTTACTTGGCCGGCTCGACCTTGATGGTGTGCTTCACGGGCACGACCTTCATGTTCTCGAGGGCCCGATCCAGGCGCTTCTGCATCCCGGCGTCGCCCTTGTGCTCGTTGGCCAGCCAGCGCCGGCACTGGTTGCGCTCCTCCATGCCGGCGAGGACCTTGGCGAACGGGCCGCGGAAGGGGTTGTCCATGAACTCCGCGGCCAGGTTCACGCCCTTCTCGAGCGCGGCGGCCTCGAACTCCTTGCTCTGCGTTCCCCAGGTGACTTTGAGCCTGCCGGTGCCGCCCTTGACCACCAGGGTCAGGCGATTCAGGTCCTGGTTGAATGGGAAGAGGTCCGCGACCGTGGTCGTGGCGTTGGCGCTCTTGTCCTCCTTGGGCCGGTTCGGGTCCGAGAGGAAGCAGAATGGGTAGCGGGCGCTCTCGAGCTCGACGCTCCCCGCCGCGGCGGAGAGCACCTTGTGGCCGGCGCTGGCCTCGGCCTTGCCGCCCTGGGCGAGGTCCACGGTGATCGTGCCTATCTCCCCGTCATAGCCCAGGGCCTTGAGCATGACCCAGGCCATGACCAGGTGGCCGGCCCGCCCCGGGTGGACGCCGTCGCCGCCGCCGCCGGCGAAGGCGTAGCCGGTCCCGTACTTCTCCTTGGCCTTGGCCATGACCTCGACCATCGGCGTGTGCATGTCCGCGAAGACCAGGCCCTCGGCCGCGGCCAGGCGCTTGGCCTCGTCGCGCAGCATCGAGAGGTTCTTCTGGGTGGCCTCGATGGGGCCGGGCTGGGGCGGCGCGCTCTGCGAGAGAGTGAAGTGGGTGCTGTCGATGCAGCCCGGCGAGGCGAGAACTATCACTCGCACACCGGCTTCCCTGAACTTCTTGACCACCGCCAGGATCTCGCCGTCGGCCCATCCCTTGGCGCCGGCCTCGGCCATCACCTTGCCGCTCCGGCAGTTGTTCATGCCGTAGCAGATGGTCGCCACGGTGGGCTTGGCAGGAAGCACGTCCTTGTCCATGACCGGCGGGAACTGCCGGGCGGTCTCGCCCCAGCGGCCGAAGTTGAGCAGCGTGGCCTTCGGCTCCGGCCGGCAGACCAGCTGATACATCTCCATGAACAGCGGGTAGGCCCCCGCCGAGGTGATCGAGTCGCCGCAGAGGGCGACGATGTCGCCCTCCTTGAGCTTGAGCTCAGGCTTGGCCCCGGCAGCCTCGCCGGCAGCCGCCCTGACTGGCACCGTCGCCAGAAGCAGGCAAGCGGCGACATGCAGGATCCGCACTCTCGTCTTCATCATCACTCTCCGTTCAACTCAGCGCCCCAGTGCCTGAGTGCCTCAATGCCTACTTGATCTCGCAGCTCTCCTCCGCGGCGTAGACCAGCTTGCAGCGCAGCAGCCGCCGGTTCGAGGCGTCGCCGATGTAGAGGTGCTTGTCGGTGGCGCCGACGCTGGCCGGGTGGGCCATGGCGATCTCCGGCTCGGCGAAGGGGCTCTTCAGCTCCTTGGGGTCCTCGGCCCGCCGCGCGCGGAGCTGCTTAGTGGTCGGGTCGACCACCGGCGAGTCCGGACCGCAGTTCTCCGGGTTGCCGTAGCCGCCGATCTGGGCGATGGCGTTACCGGCGGTATCGATGACCCGGACCTTGAAGAGCGTCATGTCCGGGAAGAAGGACCGGCCGAACTCGTCCACGTCGAAGGTCACGTTCTCGCAGTTGCAGCGCAGGAAGCCGACGTTGCCGATGCCCGGGTGGATCCACTCGGCGCCGGTGACCTTGACCGGCGAGATCTGGCCCCAGCCGATGCACTCGGCCTCGAAGCTCTTGAGCCCCGGGTCCAGCTTCGCTTCGCCGTCGAACGGGTCCGGCCCGTTGGTCGGGGGCACGTCGCCCTTCTTGGTCGGCCAGTGGACCATGCCACCCTTGGGGCCGAACTTGAGGATGCTGCCGTGGAGATTGATGTATTCCTTCTGGGCCCCGACGCCCTTCACGCCTCTGGCCTCCAGGTACTTCTGCAGTTCGGGCGGCAGCTGCCAGCCCTTGGGCCGGAGGGCCTCGGCCACGTAGATGTTCCCGGCGGCGTCGAACTTGGGGCCGACGGTGGCGTCGGAGACCTTCCAGAGCACCGGCGTAGCGTCGGTGGTCACCCGCTTGCCGCTGGGCAGGTACTCGTGCATGGACTTCATGGTCCGTCCGCCGATGCCCCACTGCCGGCTCAGCGGCTCGATGACGAAGAGGTGCCCGTCGCTCCAGCGCACGCCCAGGGTGTGCGGTTGGGCGCACATGGCCACCGCCACGAAGGCCTCGCTCGGGTTCTTGGAGACGGTCTTGCCGTACTCGTAGACCTTGAGCTCCTCCGGCGTGGGGATGCGCGGCTCGGCCCACGCGGCGGGCTTGCCATTGCGGTCCCACTGCATGAACCGGTGCTCCCAGCACAGGCCGTAGATGTTGCCGTTGGGCGCGGGCTGGTACTGGTAGCCCCAGCCCTGGCCATTGCCGGCGGCGCCCGCCGGGTAGACCGCCTCCATCTTGCCGGTGGCGTCGTCGAAGCGCTCCAGCCGGCCGCCGTATGAGCCGTTCCGGACGTAGACCTCCTTGGTCAGCCGGTCGACGACCATGGCCACGTAGCACTCGTCGGGCGTGCCGTCGCGCCAACCGGGGCTGATCTCCTTGATGTCGAACTTCGCGCCGAGGTCCTCGGCGCGGACCAGCTGCCCGGCGTCGCCCCAGCTGATCCAGACGACCGCCTTGTCGCCGCTGGAGTCCACCGCCAGGCGCGACGGCCAGTACCAGCCCTTGGGCCGGAAGGGCACCTCGGCCACCTTCTGCCCATCCTTCCAGCCGCCGTACTTGACCACGCCCTCCTTGAAGCAGCCGTAGACGGCGCCGGTCTTCCGGTCGACGCCCAGACCGTGCAGGCTGCTCCGGTCGACCTTGGTTTCGCCCTGGAACTTGCCGTCGCCTTCGCTCACCGCCACGATCCGCTTGTTGGCGGGGTCGGCGATGAGCAGGTTGCCCTTGCCGTCGCTGGCCAGGCCGGCCGGCGTGGCCCCCAGGTGGGTCTGGTCGCCGCCGGGCTTGCCCGGCTCTCCGAAGAAGACCTCGATCTCCGCGCACTCCGGAAGCTTCACCCGGTAGACGGCCCCGGCGAGCTTCTTGCTGTCCCACTGGTCGGCCTTGAGCCCGTTGAAGAAGAGCGACTTCCCATCCGAGGAGATGGCCAGGCAGGACTCGCCGGCGAAGCCGCCCTTGAAGGGCAGCGCCCCGACCTTGTCGGGCAGGCGGATGCCGCCCTGCGCATCGGCAGAGCCGAATTCGGTGGCCACGCGCAGGATTCCGCCGGAGAGGGCGTAGAGCGTCTTGCCGTCGGGGCTGACCGCCATGCTGGAGTAGAGCGGTCCGCCCCAGCTGGCAATGTCGTTGGGGCTTGACTTGACCGGAGCCGTCCGGCCGTCGAGCTCCATGACCGGCAGGCCCCGGCCCTCCTTGCCGTCGGCGGTGGCCGGGAAGGGCATCAACGTCCGACGGTAGCTGCCGTCGCGGTTCAGGGCCACGATCTGGCAGTGCCCGAAGATGGCGTCGCTGTTGTTGGTCCGGACGTAGAGCGTCCCGTCCGGCCCGACGCCCAGCGAGCTCTGCCCGGCGAAGCTGGTCGGCCGGCTGGACAGCACCTTGTCGTACCTGGCGCCGAGCCCCAGCGCCACACGCACCTTGAACGGCCCGCCCTCGGCGGGCTTGCCGTAGTCGGCCTTGCCGTCCCACTCGACGGTCTGGGCCAGGCCGGGCTTGAGCGGCTCCGGCGGCGGGTTGGCGCCACCCAGGACTCCGGCCACCAGGTGCCGGACGATCTTGCCCTGGGCGTTCTCGACGAACACGGCCACGTCGGTCGGCGCGGAGACGGCGAAGGTGATCTTCGTCTTCTCCCCGTCCTTGGCCGCAGTGGGTTTGGCGGAGAAGGAGACTTCTCCGGCGCCGGCCGGCGCTGCGGCGGCCATGATGAAGAACGCAACCAACGCAAAACGCCTCGTGGTCTTTCCCCTTCCGCTGTCCGCGCTACTTGACATCGACAGTCTCCTCGGCTGAGTAGCTCTTGTCCACCCGCACCACGCTGCGGTTGAGTTGGTCGCAGACGTAGATGTGCTCGTCGCTGACCCCCGTGCCGATCGGCCAGCCCAGCGGGATGTAGCCTACTGGCGCCGCCGGTTTCCCATCCTTCAATTCCGGCGGCAAGTACTGCGAATCGTAGTTGGCGTAGCCGCCGAACTCCACCACGGTGTTGCCGGCGTTGTCGCAGACCCGCACCGAGTTGGTCACGCAGTTGGGCAGGTAGAGCCGGTCGTAGCGGTCCAGGTCGAAGCGCGCCGAGCGGCAGTCGCAAAAGGTCTTGCCGAAGTACTCGTAGCGGCCGGTGCCAGCCCCGCTGCCGCCGCTGAAGGGGGCAACCCCCGGATAGGCGGCGACCGCCCCGCCCAGGAAGTTGCCGCGCTCCATCATCAGGCCTTTGGCCCCCTCCGGCAGGGGCTTGTCCTTCGCCGGACGAGTCCACTCGCCTCCCTCCGGCGGGAACTTGACCACGCTGCCCACCATGTAGTCCCAGACCCGCCGCCAGCCGTCGTTGCCCTCGATCCTGGCGACGTACTCGGGCTTGGCCAGGCCCTCCTTGGGAAAGAGGGCCATGCCGATGTAGATGTTGCCCCGGGAGTCCACCCGCACCCCGCCGTTGGTTTTGGGAATGGGGCCGATGATCGCCGAGGTCAGCCCGTGCTTGGTGGGCTTGAACTCCCCGGCATCGCCCTTCTGGTCGCCCAGGACCCCGGTTCCCTTGGGGTCCGCCAGGTACTTCCCCTCCATGAACTTGCCGTCCGGCCCGAAGCCCCAGACGCAGTACTGGGTCCAGCGGTACATGGCCGTGACGTACTGCTTGCCGTCGCGGCCCACGCCGATGCCCTTCTCGCCGAAGCCGGCGCCCCAGCGGCTGTAGATGCCGTCCTGCTTGATGACGTGGGTGCCGCTGCCCGGGAAGGGCGCGGGTTTGAGGTTCCGGTCGAGCCGGACGTACGGGCCGTCCCATTCGGGCAGGCTGGTGCGCACGTAGAGGTAGCCGTCCGGCCCCACGGTCAGGTCGGTGGCGTAGAAGTCCTTCTGCACCTTGCGGAGGTTGCCGCCCTGGCCGGTCAGGCCGTTGTAGCGGTACATGCTCCGGTAGTCGTCGTTGACGTAGACGTCCTCGGTGGCCGGGTCCACCGCCATGGTGTCGTGGCAGCCCAGGGCGTCGGGGTCCTTCTCGTGGATCTTCACGGCGGCCTCGAACTTGTCGCCCCGGTCGTCGTAGCGGGTCAGGTCGCCGCGGACCAGGCGCTGGCCGCCGCCCATGGAGTTCCCGCCGCCGACCACGTTGGCACCGGCGCCGGCCACCCACACCGACGTGCGCTCGCCGCGCACGGTGACGGCCAGGTACGGGCTGGCGCAGTTCCAGGTGCCCAGATCCTGCATGGCGAGCTGCTTGGGCTCCTTCCATCCAGAGAACTTGAGCAGCTGAGTGCGCACGCGGTTGTAGGCCGACTCCGGGATGGCCAGGACGTAGATCTCGCCGGTCTTGGGGTGGACCGCGGCGCGGCAGGCGCCCTTGACCGGAAGGGCCCCCAGCTTCTTACCGTCGGGCCCGAGCACGGCGATCTCGCTGCCGGTCACCGCGTAGACGTTGCCCTGCGCGTCGGTCGTCAGGCTGCCGGCGCCCTGCGTCGCGAAGTCCTGGACCGCCCCGGGCTTCCCGTCCAGCTTCAGGGAACAGATCCTGCCGGCGGGCCAGGCGGTCTTGAACTCCTGGGGCGCGTCCGGTTTGGCCGCCGGGGCCACCGCGTAGAGGGTCGAGCCGTCCTGGGATACCGCCGCGGACACCGGGCAGGAGATCTTGTACTGGTCGCCCTTGGTTCCGAAGATCCTGGACAGGAACGGGTCGGTCAGCAGGAAGGGCTTGCCGCCGGTGCCGCCCCCGAGTTCCAGCCGGTAGATCCCGCCGATCCAGTAGAAGACGATCCCGGACTCCTTGGTGACGCGCTGCGAGGCCAGGATCGGCCCGCCGCCGAACTCATTGCGCCGGTGCCAGGCGATGGGCAGATACTCCGGATAGACATCCAGGTAGTTGCGCATGACCGGGCGCTTGCCGGCCTCGTCCCAGGCGGTGAAGTCGGCGATGGACTCCTTGGGCAGGTCCGCCGCGGGGGGCAGCACCGTTCTCACGTACTTGCCCTCGTCGCTGAAGACCTGGAGGTAGAAGGAGCCGTACCCGAAGTTCCGCTGGAAGACGTAGACGTTGCCGTCGTCGTCGGCAGCCAGGCCGCACGGGTTGGCGAGCATGTAGGGGCTGTCCGAGACCGTCCGGCCGAACTTGACGCCGGTCCCGGCGCGCACCCGGACCTTCGCGCCCGGCGCCGCCTTGCCGAAGTCGTCCTTGCCGTCCCAGTCCAGAGACTGGGCCAGGCCGGGCTTGAGCGGCTCGGGCGGCGGGTTCTTGGCGCCCAGCACCCCGGCGGCCAGGTGGCGGACCACCTTGCCGTCGGCGCCGAGCACGGCCACCTCCACATCCGTCGGCGCGGCGACCGTGAAGGCGATCTTCACCTTGTCGCCGTCCTTCGAGGCGGTCGGCTTGGCGGAGAAGCTGATCTCGCCGGCTGAGGCCAGCCCGGCCAGGATCAGAGCGGCGGCGATCGGCAGGCTGCGCTTCATCATGGCTGTACTCTCCTCCGGCCTACTTGGCCGGGTCCTCGGAAACCACCAGCGTCTTGGGATCGAATTTCAGGACGTACATGGCCTTGTAGTCCGACGGCGCCCAGAGCACGTTGCGCCTGGTGTCCAGCACCGGCGAGAAGGTGATGCTGCCAACCGCACCGTCCGCCTTGGGCGCGGCGAAGCTCCAACTTCCCTTGGCCGCGTCGTAGCTGGCCTTGGCGGAGGTCTTGGTGATGTTGAGGACCGCCCAGCGACTCTTCTCCGGGTCGTAGACCACCTGCCTCCCGCCGACCCAGCCCATGCCGAAGAGCACCAGGTCCAGCTCCGGCAGGTAGACCGTCTCGCGGTAGGTGTGGAACTTGTCGCCGATGGCCGCGCGGCCGGCGGGATCGACCACGGTCATCTCGCCGGTGGCCGGGTCGTAGCGGTGGACGTGACCGTCGGGCTTCTGATAGTCACCGGCGGCATATATGTATAGGATGCCGCGCTTGGAATCCCAGGCCATCCCGCCCTCGTCGCCGTGGACGTTGCGCGGCACCTTGCCCTTGACCGGCAAGGGCGTCCACTTCATGGCCTTGACGTCGAATAGCTGGAAGTAGATCGGCCCCGGCCCGCCGTCGTTGCAGCCGCCGGCCCAGGCCACCACGCCCTTGGGCGTGCCCACGCACTTGCCGCTGTAGCTGTTGTAGGGGAAGAGCTGCTCAGGCGTGAAGCCGACCCACTCGCGCTTCTCCGGGTCGTAGACGTGGGTGCCGGAGCGCTGGGTCGCGACCATCTTCCGGGAGACCGGATCGAAGGCGAAGTTGTGGTAGGTGTGGTTGTTGCAGTCCGGCCGGCCGGTCAGCTGGTTGCCCAGAGCCCCGCCGCCGGCCACGTAGGGCAGGCTCCAGCGGTTCACGCCGGGGTGGTAGTGGTGGACGATGTCCGCCGGGTCGGCGCAGTGGCCGCCCGACCAGGCGAAGATCTGGTCGTGGTCGGGGTCATAGACCGAGGTCCCCCACGAGCGCTCCGGGCAGGGCCGCGGCGCGGTCGGGACTTCCACCCACTGGTTGGCCGGCATCTGGGCGATGAGCTTGTCGATCTCCGCGGTGTTCCCCCGCGGGGCGGCGTCGTACCACTGCGGGTTGTAGGCCTCGACCTTCTGAGAGCGGTAGAGCCTCTGCCCGCCGACCGTGCCGGCCTTGGCCGAAGCTGCCGGGTCGGACGCGGCCGGATCCAGGCGGACCATCCAGGTGCTGCTCACCATGTAGTCGTGGTAGCTGTTGCCGCCCACCGCGGGACAGAGCAGCACGCCGCCCTCGACCAGCACCACCGGGTTGTTGACCCGGAAGATGGCCATGCCGTCGCTCGACTTCTTCTCGATCTCCGGCCCGGGCCTGACCAGCAGTTCCCAGGATGCCGCCTCCGGGTCGAAGGTCCAGACCTCCGGCGCCAAGCCCTCGTCGAAGCGCTGGTAGACCATGCGGCTGAGATACGTGCTGCCCGCCAGCATGGCGACCTTCTTGGCGCCGGCCAGCCAGAACATCTGCGCGCCGTAGCGGTGCCCGGGCGAGACCTTGGCCCAGACCTGCCGCCAGGTCTTCTTGGCGCAGTCGTAGAGCCAGGTGTCGCCGAGCATGTAGTCGCCGTGGTCTCCGCCGTAGAGCACGAAGGCCTTGCGCTCCGGGTCGTACATCCCGCAGGCGTAGCGCCGCGGGGTGGGCTCGGGGGCCATCGCCGCAGAGGCCTCGTCCAGCCGCCAGGAGGCGTCCTCGGCCGAGGCCAGGAGCGCGGCGTCGAGCTTGCCGGCGGCGAAGCCGTCGCTGGCGGCCTGGGACTTGGCGAGCGCTTCCTTGGCCAGCTTGACCGCGGCGGCCAGGCTCTCGGCGGCGACACCGGCCTTGGCGCCCTCCTTCTCGATGCGGTCTGAGGCCTCGGCCACCGCCTTGAGCGCCGCGGCCTGGGCCGTGAGGAGCTTCTCCTTGACCGCCTTGGCTTCCTCGGCCGCCGGCATGGTTGCATAGAAGATATTGCGGGCGGCGGCGACGACGTCCTTCTGTGTGCGCCCGGCGGCCTCGACGACGGCGCGGAGCTCCCTGAGTTCCTTGGAGCCGAACTCGGAGCGGCGCCATTCGTTCTTCTCTACCGAGTAGATCCAGTTGCCGGCGGAGCCTGCGGCCATGCCCGGGGCCGACCCGCCCACCAGGTGGACCTCGCGGTTCACCGGGTCAAGGAAGACCGTAGCCCCGAAGAGGTGTTCGTGGCCGAGGATCTTGGACGTGCCCTCCAGCGGCGAGTTGGCCGGAACCTTCTCGCCGGCCAGCTCCTTGAGTTCCTCCGGCAGCGTCACCGCGACGTTGAGCCGCTTGGCCGCGTCGCGGATCCGGAGCACGGGGGCCGCCGGAGGCAGCGCCGGCTCGTTCTTGTACTCATCCCACTTGCCGGAGGCCGGGTCGAAGATCATGCTGCCCGGGCGCTTGGGCTCGCGGTGCGAGGCGCTGTGCTGCCCACCGGAGATGAAGAGCTTCTTCTCCTTCTCCAGCCAGACCACCCTGGCGCCGATGCGGTTGCCGGACTGCTTCTCGTCGATCAGCGTCCATTTGTTGGCCGGGAGCTTGGCAACCCATTCAGGGCTGGTGGCCTCACCGGCTATCACAGTCCCGGCAAGCAGCGCGCCCAGCGCTACGGCCATCAGAATCCGATCGCGTCTCACGGTCCATGCCCCCCAATCAGGCCGCAGATGCGGCCACTCTCATCCTACCTGGCGCCCGCCGCCGCTGCCTGGGCGGCCAGTTCCAGCAGCTGCGCGTCGCTCTCCGCCTGCCCGGCGATGCTCCACTGCTCGCGGAAGGCCTCGCCGCGGTCGTACCAGTCGCGCACGAAGGTCGTGCCCCGCTGGTCGAGGAAGGCGTTGACCTTGCGCTCCAGGTCGCCGGAGATCTTCTTCTCGGCCAGCGCCCGCTCCAGGAAGATGACGGCCTCGGCCAGCTCCGTGCCCTCGCGGAACATCTCGAAGCGCTCGGTGGCCACCGGGCCGTCGGGGCCCGGCGCCAGGAGTGCGCGGGTCGAGGCGCAGTTGCCGCCGCCGGTCCCGCGCCCGGTGGGCAGGAAGACGAACTTGCCCCGGGCGTCCTTGATCGGGAAGTTGTCGGAGCCGAAGTCGCCGCCGCCGTCGTGCCCGCGCAGGATCAGCTCTTCCGGCAGGTTGCGCAGGATGGCAAGCGGCGACCAGTCCCAGTGCCGGGAGCGCGCCGCCCCGTTCCACAGTCCGGGGCGGGGCTTGACCAGGGCCTGTGCGCCCCGCGGCCGGAGCGCGCCCTCGGTCCAGACCGTGGACGCGTACTTCACGAGCATGGAGACGCCCGGCTCCGCGGCCTTCCAAGAGCCGCCGCAGCCGCCGTTGTGGGCCGTGTACATCCAGACGCCATCGGGCCAGAGCTTCTTGGCCACGCTGACAATCTTGGGCTTGGGGTCGTAGCAGTAGCTGTTGTGGCCGAAGGCGGTAACTTCCTTCCAGCCGAGCGCCGAGCTCTTCTGTAGGACGTGGTCGACCACCGGCTTCCAGAAGGCGCAGCTCTCCTCGGTGCCAAGCGTCGGCTGAGGCAGGTTCTCGACTTTGCCGGTGACCGGGTCGAGCAGGGTGACGTTGGCCCCGCAGCCCTCGTTCTTGCCGTCCTTGTCGAGCTCGCCCCAGCAGTTGACCCGCAGCGGGAAGGGCTTGCCGACGGTCTTGGCGGTCAGGTCCAGGTACTTGTCGAGGATGGTGAAGTCGTGCTTGTAGCCATCGCCATCCTTGATCCAGCGGACCATGGACTCGCGGTTGCCGCCGTAGTAGTTGCAGCACAGGTTGACCGGCACCTTGCGGGAGTTGACCTCGGCCAGGAGCGCCAGCGACTTGCCCATGTACTCGAAGTGCTTGTCGGACCAGAGCGGCACGTTGTAGTGGTAGGCGGCCGACTCCTGCTCCACGCGGATGGTGTGATGCTGGCGGAAGTCCTGGGGGTCGGGCATGACCCAGTCGTGGACGGTCACGACCAGCGGCACGGCCTTGGCCGCCAGCCCCTGGGCCTCCAGGGTGATCGCCCCCTCGTACTTGCCGGCCTTGGCGTCCTTGGGCACGCGCACCGTGAACCAGAGCGGCGCCGTCGCCGAGCCGCGCGCCACCGGGATGCTGGCCGGAATGGCCTCCAGCAGGCCGTCGAAGAGTTGGTGCTTCCAGTTCCACTGCATCCGCCAGCTCTTCTCGGCGACCGCCGGCTCGGCGCAGCGCACCCGCACGGCCGAGGCCGGCAGCGTCGCCCCCCCGGCCGCCTTCATGTCGCCCACCGCCACCTTCAGCCCGGCGATCGGCCCGTCGGAGCTCACCACCAGCCGGCCGGAGAAGACGCTGTTGCGTGCTGCGTGCACCTGCACCGGCAGGGGGTCGCCCACGTCGCCGTAGCTCAGGCTGCCAACGGTCTCGAAGGCCGCGGCGTTCCAGACCTGGATGCCCTTGGGCCGCTCGACGTTGGGGAGCGCCCCGCCCGCCGAAGCTGCGCGCAGCGACAGGCTGGCCAGGCCCACGTAGGCCCACATGCCCGGGACGTCGTTCATCCCGCCGCGGTCGACGCGCTTGGCGTCGATGGCCGGCTCGTTGATCGGCGCGCGGTGCACGTCGACCGCCAGAACGTTGGTCCCCTTGACCAGCAGCTTGGCCGGCACGACCACGTCGGCCAGCTTGCGGTAGCGGCGGTTGAAGCCTTCCTGGTTCTTGCCGATGTCCTGGAGGTAGAGGCCGTTCGGCTCGCAGTACAGATCATCGGGGTACTTCTCGGCGAGGGTATCGGCCTTGATCTCACCAGCAGGCATGCCGCCGCGGGCGATCTCCTGCCCGTTGAGGTAGACGGCGACGCCGCCGACGTAGCTGAGGGACAGCTTCAGCTCCGGCACCGCGGCCGGGTCGGCCACCAGGAACTTGCCGCGCAGGCAGATCCGCGAGCTCGAGGTGGCGGTGTGCCGGGCGGCCTGGCTCCAGCGGCTGGCGTAGCCGGGCGGCACCTCCACCGGGGCGCTCTTGCGGTTCCAGCCGGAGTCGTCGAAGTCCGCCTTGACCCAGTCCGCCGGCGGCGGGGCGGATTCGAAGTCCGGCAGCGGGGTGGGCGTCTTGGGCGGCCCCCACTGGCCGCCCGGGTCGAGCGGCACCTTGAGCTCGCCGCTCTTGGTCAGGGCGATCGGCGTCTTGAAGGTCAGGAAGGCGCGCAGCAGCGTGGCGTTGCCGAGGATCTCGACGCCGGCCGGAGCGGGCGCGGCAGGCGCCGGGGCGGAACCGGCCAGAGCCGGCCCGGCGGAGGCCAGGAGGCACGCCGCGGCCAGGGCCGCGAGTCGGAGCGAACCAGCGGGTTTCACTTGGCCTCCTCCGACGCGTCCATCGTCGCCGGGTCGATCTTCAGGACGAAGTTCTCGTTGTACTCGCCAATGGCCCAGACCAGGTCGCGCTTGCTGTCGTAGACGTAGCCGGAGCCGACGCCGCCGAGCGCCTGGGGGTTGTGCTTGCCGCGGGTGATGGCCAGGGTGACCCAGCGGTTCTTCTCGGGGTCGTAGGCCACCTGGCGGGTGCCGGCGGCGTTGAAGTTGTTGAAGAGCACCAGGTCCTGCCTGGGCAGGTAGACGGCCTCGCGCCAACCCTTCATGGACGCGCCGATGCTCGCCGCGCCGGCGGGATCGAGCTGCTCGATGCCGCCGGTCTTCAGGTCGTAGCGCCAGATCCGCCCGGTGGGCTTGGCCCCGCCCGAGGGGTCGCCGGAGAGGATCCAGAGCACGTCGCGCTTGGGGTCGTGGCGCATGACGCAGCTGTCCGAGTGACCGGGCTGGGGCGCACCCTTGGCCCCCTTCATGGGCATGGCCTCGAACTTGCCGGCCTTGGCGTCGAAGAGGCCGAAGAACGGCACCATCTGCTGGCCCTCGCAGTGGCCGGGGTTCCAGAAGACCACACCCTTCGGTGTGGCCACCGCCTTGGTCACGTAGAGATTGAAGCCGAAGGGCGGGATGTGGTGCGAGTCCCAGTCGCGGCGCTCGGGGTTGTAGACGCTCACGCCGCCGAAGGAGGCGGCCACCATGCGCTTGGTGGCCGGATCCCAGGCGTAGGTGATGTAGGTGTGGTTGGAGCAGTCCGGCCGGCCGTTGAAGCTCATGCCCTTGTTGGTCGAGCCGAAGAATTCGGCCACGTATCCGATGCTCCAGCGGTTGGTGGCCGGGTGGTAGGTGTGGACCAGGTTGCTGCAGTCCGACTGGTGGCCGCCGTCCCAGTAGTAGATCTCGTCCATCTCCGGGTTGTGGACCGCCGTGCCCCAGGTGCGGAAGGCGACCATCCGCTGCGGCTTGGGCAGGACCGTCCAGGTGTTGGGCTTAAGACTCGCGTAGAACGCCTCCATCTCCTTCGGGTCGCCGCGCGGGCCGGCGTCCAGCCAGGTCGGGTCGTAGCAGCTGACCTTGGTGAGGTAGACCCGCGCGCCGCCGGGCACGGCGGCCTTGGCGGTGGCGGCGGCGTCGCCGGCGGCCAGGCGCAGCAGGTTGGTGCTGCCGTCCCAGTTGTGGCCGCGGCCCTCCACATAGTGCACGTTGCAGCAGGCCAGGCCCAGGACCACGTCACCGTCGCCGGCGGCCAGGGAGGAGGTCAGCGTCCACGGCCGCCACTGGTCGATGCCGCCCAGGTCCGCCGTCCCGATGATTGCCCACTGGCCGCTGGCCGGGTCGAACTCCCACATGTCCGGCGTCGCCGGGTTGTCGCGGCTCTGGATCACGAAGCGGTTGCCGATGGTCGAGCCGCCGACGATGGCCATCTTCTTCCGGCCGGGCAGGTGCAGCATGGTCGAGCGCATCCGCCCCGGAGGCGCGCTCTTGGAGAAGACCTGCCGCCAGGACCGCTTGGCGCAGTCGTAGATCCAGGTGTCGCCGTAGACGAAATCGCCGTGGTCGCCGCCGAAGAGAACGACGCCCTTGATGTCCGGGTTGTAGGCGGCCGCCGGGAACATCCGCGGCGGCGGCGAGGAGGCCAGGCAGTCGGCGGCCTCGTCGAGCGCCCAGGCGGCGTCGAAGGCGTTCTTGATGAGCGCGGCCGAAACTTGTCCGCCGGCCAGGCCGGCCTGGGCGGCCTTGAGCCCGGCGAGCGCCGCGGCGACCTTGGGCCTGGCGGCCGCGAGAGCCTCGGCCTCCCAGCCCTCGCCCTTGGCGCCGGCGAGCGCCGCGGCGAGCTCCTCGCCGGTCTTGACCGCGTCGGCCAGGAGCTTCGCCGGCTGCCCCCTGGCAGCCTCGGCCTCCTTGCCGTTGGGCAGCGCCGCGTAGAAGACGTTGCGGGCGGCGTTCTCGCCGTCGCGGGCCAGGCGCGCCGCGGCCAGGGCCTTGGCGCGCAGCGGGTCGAGAAGCGCGGAGGCACACTCCATCTTCCGCCACTGTTTCGTGTCCAGCGACAACGCCCAGTCGCCGACGGTGCCCCGCGGGGCCCCGTGGCTGCGGCCGCCGAGCTGGAGGATTTCGCGGTTGACCGGATCGAGGACGTTCTGGGCGCCCTCCAACGTCGCCCGGCCGGCGCCGCCGCCCAGCGAGTAGGTGCCGGCCGTGACCGGCAGGTCGGGGATCTTGCCGAGCTCCCAGGTCCGCCCGGCCACGTCGTAGCGCATCATGTTGGTGCCCAGCAGCACGTAGAGCTGCCCGGCGACCGGGTCGAAGACGAAGCTGTTGGCGATGGCCGTGCTGGGCATGAGCCGGATGACACCCTCCGCGTCCTTGACCCGGAAGTCCCACGAGTTCCCCGGGAATCCCGGGGCCTTGGAGGCGCCGGTCTTTTCGCCCCAGACGCCCTCCTTGCCCTTGGGGAAGACGTTGGCGAACTCCTGCGTCGCCGGGTCGAAGGTCTGGATCTCGTAGGGATAGGTGATCTTGCCCACCCGGTCCTCGTTGGCGTTGTACTGCATGCCGTCGACAACCAGGAACTTCTTCTCCCCGGCCAGCCAGACCACCGCGGCGCCGTTGCGCACCCCGCAGGAGCGGCCCTTCTCCTTCTCGAGCCGGGTCCACTTGTTGGCTTCGAGCTTGGCGGCCCATTCGGGTGCGCCCTCAGCGGCGAGAGAGGAGAGGGCCAGCAGGAGCGGCAGTGTCGCGACAAGGAAACGATTCGGTGTCATGGCGGCGGTCCTCCTACTTCGTCGGGTCGTCCGAAAGGATCAGTGTCTTGGGATCGAGCTTCAGCACGCTGATCCGCTTGTAGGAGTTCAGGTTCCAGATCACCTCGCGCTTGGGGTCCCAGTTCAGGGTGTCGCTGACTCCGCCGAGGTTGAGCTTGGGGTTGTGAGTCACGTTGGAGAGAACCACCCAGCGGTTCTTCTCGGGATCGTAGGCCACTTCCTTGCCGGCCACGAACTGGTTGTAGAGCACCAGGTCCACGCTCGGCACGTAGAGCGACTCGCGGATCTCGCCGCTGAAGCCCTTGGCCTTGCCGATGGAGTCGGCGTTGGCCGGGTTCATGGCCTGGACCTGGCCGGTCTTCATGTCCAGCCGCCAGATGTTGCCGCTGGGCTTCTGGTAGCCCTGGAAGGAGCTCATCCAGAGCACATCCCGCTTGGAGTCGTAACACAGAGCCGAGCCATCGCACTGCGGAGCCGGCGGCTTGCCGACCACCGCGAACTTCTTCCAGGCCTTCTCCTTGTAGTCGAAGAGCCAGGTCTGCCCGCCCTGGCCCCAGAGCACCACGCCCTTGGGTGTGCCGGCCGTGCAGGTCTCGTAGATCTGGACATTGAACGGCTGGTCCACGGAGTACTCGAAGTCCCGCGTGTCAGGGTTGTAGACGCCGGTGCCGCCCATCGAGGCGCAGATCAGACGCTTCGAGATCGGGTCGTAGGACCAGTGCAGGTAGGTGTGGTTCATGCAGTCCGGCCGGCCGTTGAAGCTCATGCCCTTTTGGCCGATCTCGGCCACGTAGGGGACGCTCCAGCGGTTGATGCCCGGGTGGTAGGTGCTGACCATCGTGGACGGGTCGGCGCAGTGGCCGCCGGTCCAGCGGTAGATCTGGTCGCGGTCCGGGTCGTACCGTGCCGAGCCCCAGTCGCGCTCCGGGGCCGGGGCCGGCTGCATGGGCACCTCGGTCCAGGTGTTGGGCTTGAGGCCGGCCAGCCAGTCGGCCACCGCCTTGGGATCGCCGCGGGGCGCGGCGTCATACCAGCGGGGGTCGTAGGCCGAGACGATCGTCCGGTAGATGCGCAGTCCCGTCGCCGCGCCGGCCTCGCCCTTCCACTCGCCGGACTTGGAGTCGAAGGTCCACTCGCCGGCGGGTGCGGGCATGCTGCCCCGCTGATAGACCATCTTGTTGAGGACGGTCTCGCCGCCGGAGAGCACCAGGGCCTTCTTGCCCTCGTCATACCTGAGGCCGGCGCCCATCCGTGCCGCCGGCGCACTTTTTGTCCAGACCTGCCGCCAGGACTTCTTGGCGCAGTCATAGATCCAGGTGTCGGCGGTCATGTAGTCGTGGTGGCTCCCGCCGAAGAGCACGACACACTTGTTCTCGGGGTCGTAGGCGGCCGAGGGTGCCTCGCGGGGCGCCGGGAAACTGGCCAGGCAGTCGGCGGCTTCGTCGAGCGCCCACTGGGCGTCGAAGCAGCTCTTGAGCACCGTCGCGTCGACCTTGCCGCCCTCCAGGGCGGACTTGGCGCTCTTCAGCCCGGCCAGGGCCCTCTCGACCAGTGGCCTGGCGTGCTCGATCGCGTCCTTCTCCCAGCCCTCGGCCTTGGCGCCGGCCAGCGCCGCGGAGGCCTCCTCGGTCAGCTTGACCGCCTCGGTCAGCAGCTTGGTCGGACCGTTCTTCGCCGCCTCGGCCTCCTTGACGGCCTCCATCGCAGCGTAGAAGACGTTCCTCGCCGCAGCCTCGCCGTCCTTGGCGGGCTTGCGCGCCGCGACGCACTTCCCGCGGAGCGGGTCGAGGGTCGCCGACGTCCACTTCTGTTCCTTCCAGGTCTTGCCGTCCTCGGCCAGCGCCCAGTTGCCCATCGTCCCGAAGGGCATGCCGCCGTTGTGGCCGCCGAGGAAGAGCGCCTCCTTGTTGACCGGGTCGCAGACGATGGCGACCCCGAGCCAGGGGAACTTGTTCTCCCGGTAGCCCCACTCCTGGGCCGGCCAGCGCGGCGCCGGACTGACCGGCGGCAGCGGCGCGGCGTCCTGCGGCTTCTTCACCGGCCGGGTGTACTGGGCCTTGATCTTCGCGAACCACTCGGGCTCGGCGCCGGCTGCCGGCTCCTCGCCGGCCGGGACCCGGGCCGGGGCAAAGAGGCCCGCGGCAAGCAACATGGCGGACAGTGCGATCAGCTTGGTCTTCATGGCTGTTTCTCCTCACTTCCTGCCGCGCGCCCGTTCCGGGCAGCGCGGGCCTGATTACCCCGGGCCTTGCGGGCCTCGATCACCTCGTGGACGGCGGCGGCGCGCTCGTCGAACTCGGCGCGGCGGGAGATGGCCACCGCCGCAGCCAGGGCGTCGATGACGTAGAGCTCCGCTGCGGCGATGCGCGCGCCCAGCGACACGTAGCTGGAGAGCGACCGGCGGGGCGGCAGCTCGAGAATGAGGTCGGCCTGGGCCGCCATGGCCGAGCCGCGGTTGCCGGTCAGAGCGATGGTGGTCGCGCCGCGCCGGCGGGCCAGTTCCAGGCCCTCGGTCAGCTCCGGCTGCTCACCCATGTAGCTGACCGCCAGGGCTGCGTCGCCGCGCCCGAGCGCCGCCAGATGAATGAGCTGGACGTAGCTGTCGTTGGAGCCGGTTACGCTCAGGCCCGCCCTCAGCAGGGCATACTGCCCCATCTCGGCGACGTGGCCGCTCACGCCCATGCCGAAGACCACCACGCGGCGGGCCGAGCAGAGCGCGGCCACGGCCGACTCGAAGGCAGCCGGGTCGAGGCGGGTGACCGCGGCCTCGACCGATTCGAGGTAGGCGGCGCCCACCTTGCGGGCCACGTCGCGCGGGGACTCGCCGCCGTCGAGGTTCACGTCCGGCCCAGGCACCTCCGTCGCGCGCCCGGCTGCACGGCGGCTGGCCTGGAGCACGGCCATCTCCTCGGCCAGGTCGAGCTTGAGCTGCCGGTACCCGCGCCGCCCGACCGCGCGGCAGACTGCGAAGATGACGGGCTCCGTGGTGCCGGTGGCGCGGCAGACGGTGGTTACTGCGGCGTCGCGGACCTTCTCCGGGTGCCGGAGCAGGTAGTCGGCGACGCGCTTCTGAGGAGTGGTCAGCTCCGGGTAGACCCGGGAGAGCTCCTCGAAGAGTGGCGTCCTGGAAGTCCCTGGCGTCATGAACGGCCCCCTTAGCGGTTGGGAACACGGGATGATACACCGCGGTAAGAAAGTTGTCGCGTAAAATTCTATGGATAATGTTCTTATTCTGTTATTCTGCGGACCGCCGCATCTCTATGTAAGATACGTATTTATGATTGTTGCGTGTATATCAGCTGCGCGCTAGCCAGGCAGTCTCGGCCCCGCACGAGGCGCACCCAGTGGGCGCTTAAGCCTGCCGGGAACTCGTGGTGGACGTAGCCGCCGGCCTCGGAGACTCAGGGGCGTGTGTGGGTGTGTGGGTGTGTAAGTGAGAGCGCGGGGCCGTACCCACACACTCACATACTCACATACTCACATACCCACACACCCTAGGGCTCACGCAACGATGCCCCGCTCGTCGACGATCGCGCCCTGGCCGCGGAGCTCGTCCTGCAGCCTGCCGACATCGATCCCCCGCGGTGAAGTCCCATCCTTGAGCGCCATCGCCGCGGCGACGCCGGCGGCCTCGCCCATGACTCCGCACTGGGGCATGACCCGGAGGCTGCCCAGCGCCTCGTGGTCGCAGCTGGCGCATCGCCCGGCGACGAGCAGGTTCTCCACGCCCTTCGGGACGATGATCCGGTAGGGGATCTGGTACTTGAAGCCCTGCGGCGGGCGCCAGACCTTGTCGTCCATGCCCGGCCCCTTGGTGTTGTGGATGTCGATGAAGAAGGAGCCCCAGCCGATCGAGTCCTCGAAGGAGCGGCCGGCCATCACGTCCTCGCGGGTCAGGCGGTACTCGCCGGCCACGCGCCGGCTCTCGCGGATGCCCACGGTGTTGGGCGTGCTCACCATGTAGCACTGTTCCATCCCCGGGACGTACTTCCGGAAGACGGCGATGGACTCGTAGGCCTGCCTGCGGCCCTCGACCGTGGCGGCGGTCAGGTCCTCGGCCCGGGTGGCGTCGACGTTGTTGATGTGCGTGAAGTTGATCCCGACCTGGTCGGGGCGGGTGGGCGTCCACCAGAAGCCCATGATCTTGGTCTGGAAGGGGCGCATGTCGCCGCGCTCCTGGGCCCGCTTCCAGACGTCGGCCAGCTCGTAGCTGGTGCGCGCCGCCTTGACCCGGCCCCAGTCGACGCCGCCGATGGTGAACATCAGCGTCACCGGCTGGCAGAGCCCGGTCTCAGCGTCGCCGACCTCGAAGGCGCAGCCGGCCGAGGCGGCGACGTCGCCGTCGCCGGTGCAGTCGATCACCTGGCGGGCCAGGATCCTCTGCCGCCCGCCCTTGTTCTGGACCACCGCGCCGACCGCGCGCCCGTCCTCGACCAGCGTCTCAGCAAACATCGTATGGTAAAGTAGCCGGCAGCCGCACTCCCCGGCCATTTGCTCGAGGACCAGCTTCATGCCCTCGACCTCGAAGTCGGCCGCCGAGCTCGTGACGGCGCCGTAGCCGGCCTCGGCGGTGCGCCGGGCCATCTCGTAGGGGACGCCCCCGACCACCCGGGCGCCGCCGCCCCAGACCGAGTAGAGGCAGATGTGCCCGTGGCCGCCGGCGGTGGCCACGCCGCCGAGGCAGTTGAACTGCTCGACGACCAGGGTCCGGGCGCCGCGGCGGGCCGCCGCGAAGGCCGCGGCCACGCCGGCCGGCCCACCGCCGACCACCAGGACGTCGACCTCGTGGGCCACGGGGAGCTTGCGGGCTTCGTTCGGGTCGATCATGGGGAGTCTCCTTGGGCTAGTTGCCTGTTGCCAGTTGTCAGTTGTCAGTGCAGCAGACCTTGGGAGATGCGCTCGGCGGTTTCTCGCAGGCGGCGGACCAGGTCATCGCGGTCGTGGCCGGCGAGCTTCCCGGCGACGGCCAGGCCTGCGACCGGCGGCTCGCCCACGGCCACGCCCAGCGTGGTGTTCTCGTAGAGCGCCCAGCCGTCGCGAGCGGCGGCGTCGAGCGCCCCGAGCAGTCCGTCGAGCTCGGCGCGCGGCGTCCCGGCGTAGAGTTTCCGGACCTCGGAGCGCGGTTGGGCGGCGAGCAGCACCCGGCCGATGCTCGACTTCTCGGCGGGGTAGAGGTCGCGGCCGGCGACGGCCACCCGCGGATCCTCGCCGGGAGTAGCGAAGTACACGTAGACGACCTGCCGGCGCCAGAGTACCCCCAGGGCCACGGCCAGGTCCGGGAGCCCGGTGCGGAGCGCCTCGAGGTGCGGCAGCGCCGCGGACAGGAGCCGCGAGCCGCGCAGGCTCATGGCGGCGAGGACGTGGAGCCCGGGCCCGGGGGCGTACTTGCGTTCGGCGGTCCTCTCGGCGAGGCCCATGTGCGCGAGGGTGCCCATCAAACGGCTGACGCGGGTGTGCTCCATGTCGAGGAGCCGGGCCATCTCCCTGCTGCCGACGGGCGAGGCCGCGCCGGCCAGGGCCTGGAGCAGCTCCAGACCCGAGATCAAGCTTTCGTTCGCCTGGGCGGGGCGGGGAGCGGCGACCCGGGGCTTGGTTCGGGGCATGGCTTCGACCTCCTGGCCTCTGGTGCTATAATAGCACCATCTGCCGGGAAAGTCAAGGACTTTGTGGGAAACTATGGGATGATGAAGGGACGCGGAGACGGCAAGATCGATACGCTACGTACCCGGGGCGGGGACTGCGAGATACTGCTTCCCGCTCTTCAGCGCGGCGCCGGAGCAGCCGGATCATCAGTTGGGCGCACGCAACCTCCGATCGACGCATCCGGCTTTCAGGAGGCCTTCGGCAAGAGCCTTGAAACCGTCGCGGGTCTCGGCCAGCCTCTTGATCCTCTCCGCCTCCTCGGGCTTGAACGCCGCCAGGAACGTCTCCTTGTCTCTGGCGGCATCGTAGGTGGTCAGCTCGCGGTCCAGACGGAGTCGGAGGTTGCGGGCGATCTCGAAGCTGCCCTGCGGATCGCCTCGTGACGTATCTTCCATGAGGGAAAGGATTCGCCCTGACAACCTCTCCGTCTCTTTCCACGGCAAGGCGTCCACAATCTCATCGCGAATGGCCGCGTTGCAGACCCGGGCGTTGGCTGTCAGGAACCCGCACAGTCTCTCGTACTCTTCCGGACCTATGCTATCGACACAGAATTGGACCGTGAGGCACTTTCCCACTGTCTTGGACACCTCTTGGTCGGATGGCTGCCGGGTCTTCCATAGCCAGAGCGCAACGCCCAAGGCAAGCAGGGCAACTGTTAGGAGTAGAAGGAGCTTCCTCCGCTTCAGCCTCGGCGGCTCGTAGGGCTTGGCGTCGAGCGTTTCGTCTAGCTTAGCCGGCTCATCGGGCATAGGCGCGATCCTCCTGCCGACGACATTCTCGCCGACGATTGCCCCTGCGCAAGCCCTCACGCCCCGACGGCGATCAGGTACTCCCGCCGCACGCGGTGGGCGGGCTCGTAGGAGCAGCCCACCCGGCTGCGGATCTCCGCGGCGGTCTCCGCGCCCTCCTCGATGGCGGTGACGATGTCCGCGCGCCAGCAGGCTCCGTAGAGCAGCCGGTTGCGGTATTGCCGATTCGACTTGGCCAGTTCCTCGACCGAGAGCACGTCCGCCGGTCGGATGCGCAGACTGCCCTTGGCCGTCAGGATCCTGTGCGCGGCCAGCCACGGCTCGGCGCCCTTGAACTCGACGGCGCTCGGGGCCGCGGCGCTCGATGAGAGCTGCGTCGGCTTCGCCGGCGCGCTGATCAGCTTCTTCCAGCGGTGCCGACCCCGGCTCAGGGCGTAGGCGGCCAGGGCGCTCACCACGAGGCGCGCGTCGCCGCTTCCTTCCGCGGCGCGGAGCAGCCCGCGCAGCCGGTCCACGTTGACGCGCTCGGCGTGCACGTGCACCCACGAGAAGAGCAGCGAGAGCAGCCGCCCGTCGCTCCGGGCCACGGCCGCGGCGTCGAGCAGGGCGCGCTCGATGTCCTCCGCGCGGGCGCGCCGCGGCACGGCCACGCCGGCCAGCCGGAAGCCGATGGCGGCCAGCCGGGAGTTAAGGTCGGCGTCCATGCCCCAACTCCTCCGCCAGTGCGCGAAACGCCCGCTCGACGTGTGCAGGCCAAAGCGGGTTGGCGTCGCGCTCGGTCACCCAAGGCAGGCACTCGCGCAACTCCTCAGCCGTCGGCGCAAGAGCCACGCAGTCCTGTTCGTCCTGGCCGCGGTCGCAGAAGGCGAACAGCTTGGTCCTGAGCAGGTCGAGGCGGCCCAGGGTGTGCAGCGTGATCCCAGGTCCCGAGCAGAGCGGCACCAGGCGCTCGCGCCAACCGGGCGGCAGGTCGTTCCGGAGATCCTTCGGACCGCTGTTGAGCCACTGCTCCTCGAGCGGCGCGCCCGGACCGCGGTGGATCCCGGCGAACTCCCGGGCCGCCGCCTGCACCGGCTCCGGAATGTCGGGGTCCAGGCAGTCCACGTCGTTGGTGGCGCGATCGATGACGCCGGCGACCAAGAGCGCGGCGCCGCCGATGATGGTGGCTTCGAAGCGCAGCCCGCGCTCCGCGAGGAACCGGCCGAAGCTGAGCAGTGTGTCCTTCATTGACGGCCCCCTACCTTCTCATTGTATTATACAATACAAGAGCACTCCAAGTCAAGTCCCACCTAGCCTTAGGCAGATGGCCTGCTCATGAACCTCGGTACTCTGGACAACTCATGGGGCAATTCCGCTTGCCGGCCAGAGCGCAACAGCTAGAGTTAGCCCTATGAACCGCTCCGTCGGCCTGCTCGTCTTCCTGGGAATTCTGCTCCTGGCCTTCCTGGTCCTGGGGCTCTCCGGCGGCCGCAGGGCCGGCGGCGGCGACGATCGCCAGACCCTGCGCATCGCCGTGCCCAAGGACCCCAAGACCCTCGACCCCATCGAGATCGACGAGACCCTGCCAGAGGGCGTGGCCCGGCGGATCTTCAACTGCCTGGTGCGCTACAACCCGGACCTGTCGCTGGCGCCGGACCTGGCCGAGAGCTGGACGGTCTCCGCCGACGGCCTGGTCTACACCTTCACGATGCAGTCGGCGGTGCGCTTCCAGAACGGCCGGGAGATGACCGCGGCCGACGCCGCCTGGTCGCTCTCGCGCCTGGCCGACCCCAAGGTCAGCCGGCGCTTCGACCTGCTCCGCGACATGGAGAGCTGCTCGGCACGGGACCGCCGCACGCTGGTGGTGAAGCTCAAGCGCGCCCAGCCGCTCCTCCTCAACATCCTGGCCATGATCCCCTGCGCGATAGCGCCCCGCGAGGAAGTCGAGCGCCTCGGCCGGGACTTCGCCCGGAGGCCGGTGGGCACCGGCCCCTTCCGCCTGGTCGAGTGGGCCGATGGCCAGCGCCTGCGCCTCGCGCGCTTCGCCGACCACTTCGCGGGCGAGCCGGAGCTGGCCGCCGTCGAGTACCTGATCAGGACCGAGCCGACGGTGCGCTTCCAGGCCTACGTGCGCGGCGACGTGGACATCTGCGACGTGCCCCTGGGGCGGCTCCGCGAGGTCCGCGCCTGGGCCGACCATCGCTCCTGGCCGGAGCTCGACACCTTCTACCTGGGCATCTCCTTCACCCGCGAGCCGGGCCGGTCGAACGTCCACCTCCGCCGGGCGCTCAACTTCGCGGTCGACCGCGAGCGGCTTTGCCGGGTGATCCTGGAGGGCCGCGCCGAGCCGGCCAGGGGCGTCCTGCCGCCGGCCGTGCCCGGGCACGACCCAGCCCTCGCCGGCTACCGCTTCGATCCGGCGGCGGCCGCCCGGGAGCTGGAACTCGCCGGCTTCCCCGGCGGGAAGGGGCTGCCGCCCGTCGACCTCTACTACGCCGCCGGCGACGGCGACGCCCAGATGACGGCCATGGAGCTCCAGCAGCAGTTCCGCCGCGCGGGCATCCCCGTGGAGCTCTCCGCCTGCGACAAGGGCAAGCTCCGGGACATGACCCAGACGGACCCGCCGCCGCTCTTCCCGCGCTCCTGGGTGGCCGACTACGCCGACCCCGAGAACTTCCTGTGGAGCTGCTTCCACAGCTCGCTGGCCGGCCAGAGCAACCGGGTGCACTATCGCGACCCGGAGGCCGACCGGCTGCTCGAGGCCGCCGCGGAGCTCCCGCCGGGGGCCGAGCGCCTGGCCGCCTGGGCCCGCGCCGAGCGCCGCATCGTGGACCAGGCCCCCTGGGTCTTCCTCTACCACCGCAGCGCCCACCTGCTGGTCAAGCCGTCGGTCCGGGGCCTCACCTTCACGCCTCTGGACACCGGCCCGGAGCTGCCCTGGGCGGACTTCGTGCGGGTGCGCAAGCAGGGATGACGGGGCCGGCCGCCAAGGGGTGGAGGGAGTGGCCTGCGGCTCAGCCGGTTCCTCCTCCGGCGTTTGACAGAACCAGCCCCGCCGGGAAGATGGCACGAATGCCCGGCCACCGAGGCGTCCGCCGTGGACGCCCCGGACCGTTGGCAACCGCGAGAGTCACAGGGGAGAAGATCCATGAAACGCCTCATGCTGTCCCTGTCCGCCATCGGGCTCCTGCTGGTCCCGGCCCTGGCGGCCGAGACCTCCACCGCCGACAACCTCAAGGCCGCCCACCAGGCGTCGCTTGACGCCAAGGCCCGCTACGAGGCCTTCGCCGCCAAGGCCGGCGAGGAGGGCTACAAGTCGGCCGCGGCGCTCTTTCGCGCAGCCGCCAAGTCCGAGGACATCCACATCGCCAAGTACGCCTCCGTCCTGAAGGAACTGGGCGTCGAGGCCAAGGCCGAGGCCGCCAAACCGGAGGTCAAGACCACCAGGGAGAACGCTGAGGCGGCCATCAAGGACAAGACCGCCAACAGGGAAACGCTCCTGCCCGGCCACGTCAAGGCGGCCGAGGCCGACAAGCAGAAGAAGGCGGTCATGTTCTTCAAGGGCGCCATCGCCGCCGACGGCGAGTGCCTCAAGCTGTTCGAGCAGGCCAAGGGCAACCTCGATGGCTGGAAGGCCGGCGACAAGGAGTTCCTGGTCTGCACGGTCTGCAGCTACGTGATGGCCGCCCCGGCACCGGGCAAGTGCCCGATCTGCTCGGCGTCGAACGAGAAGTACGAGTCGTTCAAGTAACGGGGGCCTAGACACCCAACATGCCCCTCGACACACTTCCGCTCGGGGCCCTGAGCAAGGCCGAAGGGCAACACGTAACATTCAGCACGCAACGAATGTCGGAAATAGCCGATTCCTTTGCGTTGGGTGTTGAGTGCTGCATGTTGTGTGTTGCATGTTCGTTCCATTGTATGCCATGAGACTCCTCTGGCTCGGCGTCCTCGCCTCCCAGCTCGCGGCCGTGGTCGGGTTCTGGGCCTGGAACCACGTCCACCATCCGCTCGGCAACCAGCTGACTGGCGACTCGACCGCCCAGTTCCTGGCCTGGGGCCGGCTGGCGGGGCTGCTCGCCGCCTTCGGCTGCCTGCTCCAGATCGTCCTGGTCGGCCGGACCCGCTGGGTCGAACGCGCCTTCGGCCTGGACCGCCTGAGCCGGCTGCATCACGTCGTCGGCTTCGGGCTGGTCCTGGCCATCGTCGCCCACCCGGTGCTGGTGACCGCGGGGCACGCGCTCCAGGAGGAGAACTCCTTCGGCGGACAATTCGCCGCCTTCCTGAAGAACTGGGAGGATGTGGCCGGCGCCACGGTCGCCGTGGGCATCATGCTCGCGGCGCTGGTCTTCTCGGTCCTGGTCCTGCGCCGGAAGATGCGCTACGAGTGGTGGCACGCCACCCACCTGACCTTCTACATCGCCATCGCCCTGGCCTTCGGCCACCAGCTGGCGGTGGGCTGGGATTTCGACACCAACCTTCCGCCGGACCCCGATCGGGGCTTCGACGCCCACCGCTGGTTCCGGTACTACTGGCTGGGGCTCTACGTCTTCGTCTTCGCCAACCTGCTCTGGTACCGGGTAGCCCGGCCGCTCGCCGGCTACTGGCGGCACCGCTTCCGGGTGGCGCGGCTCGTCCCCGAGGCCGGGGCTGTCACCTCGGTGCACATCGAGGGGCGCCGGATGGAACGGTTCCTGGCCCGCGGCGGGCAGTTCGTCATCGTCCGCTTCCTGGCCCGGGGCTTCCGCTGGGAGGCGCACCCCTTCTCGCTGTCGGCGCCGCCCGACGGCCGCCGGCTGCGGCTGACCATCAAGGCCCTGGGCGACTACACCCGGAAGATTCCGGAGCTCGCGCCAGGGACCGGCGTCATCATCGATGGCCCCCACGGAATCTTCACCGCCGGGCGCTGCAAGGGCGCCAAGGCCCTGCTGGTCGCCGGCGGCATCGGCATCACCCCAATCCGCTCGATGGCCGAGGACCTCGCCCGCCGCGGGACGGATCTGGTCCTGCTCTACGCCAACCGCGACCGCAAGAGCATCGTCTTCGAGACGGAGCTCGCGGAGCTGGCCGCCGCCACCGGCCGGCTCAAGGTGATCCATGTGCTCAGCGCCGACCCGGACTGGGCCGGCGAGCGCGGCCAGATCGACCGGGAGCGCCTCGCCCGGCTGGTGCCCGACGTCCGCGAGCGGGAGGTCTTCCTCTGCGGGCCGCCGCCGATGATGAAGGCGGTCCGGGCCGCGCTCCGCAACCTGGGGGTGCCCCGCGGGCGGATCTACTACGAGCGCTTCGCGCTGTAGCCGGATCCGCCGCTACTTCTTGGCCGCCGCCTTCCAGTGGGCGTACTGGAGCAGGTGGCCGGTGCGCAGGGTCATGCCCGCGTCCCGGCTCCAGGTGCTGTTGTTGAGCAGGAAGACCGGCGGGCACTTGGACTCCGGGAAGCTCTGGGCGAAGAGATCGGCGGCGGTCTCCAGGTACTCGGGCTTGCCGCTCTTCATCCCGACGTAGGCGAAGAGGTCCGCGAGATACCGCGGTGCCTCGAAGAAGCTGTCCGGGAAGGGCTTCTCGCAGCCCTCCTTGAGCAGCTTGAAGACCGTCTCATCGCCGGTCCGCCGGTGCAGCTCACACAGCGGAACGATGGCATGGCAGTACTTGAGGTCCTCCTGGATGTAGTCCTGCGACTGGATCTGGTTCGCGCCGTCGTGGAGGTGCGGGCCGAGCCCCTTCCACTTGGGTACCACGTTGGCGTTGAAGAGCTTGAGCCCCTCGTCCAGCCACTTCCGGTCGGCGGTCAGGTCGTAGAGCGTGCAGAAGGAGAACATGCCCCAGCCGTTGGCGGCCATGTCGCCCTGCGGGCCGCCCCAGGCCTTGGCCTTGGCCACCCAGTCCCAGGCGGCTCTGAGGCCCTCGCCGTTGCGGAGGCAGCACTCCAGGGCCTTGGGCTCGCCGGTGAGCATGTAGTAGAGGGCCACGCCCGAGATCCAGTTGGCTCGGCCGTCGGGCACGTAGTAGAGCCGGTTGCAGTGGTACGACGGGAAGTTGTAGTCGGAGCGCTGCAGGCCGCGGCATTCCGCCAGCTCGCGGTCCGACCAGAGCTCGTCGATGTCGATGCGATGCCGGGCCATGGAGGCGCCCAACCTGGCGAAGCTGGGGTCGCCGGTGCGCATCAGGTTGAGCCACATGATCCAGGTCCAGTCGTAGTGCAGACTGACGTGGCCGCGCCCGGGCACGCCCAGGTCGCCGAACTCCATCCAGCCGAACCAGTTCGAGGAGTCGCTGATGTAGCCGACTCCCGACTCCACCGAGGTCTTCCGGGCGCTCCAGAGGCTCGAGGGGCTGGCCGGGTCGGCGGAGCTGGCGGTCATGCGCATCCAGGCGGCGAGCTTGGCGTTGCAGTCCTTGTCGGCCGCGGTGCGCGCCTCCGGCGGGGCGAAGAGCGCCGGGGCCGCCTCGGTGGCGGCGTAGTACTCCGGCGCCGCCAGCGCGAAAAGCGGAGCGCTGAGCTCGGCCAGCGATTCCCGGGCGTCGCGGCCGGAGAAGTCCAGGACGAGCTCGTGGCCCTTGTGGACCGACCCGGGCAGGAGGTACAGGCCCGGCTTGGGCAGGCCCTGCAGGGTGCGGTCGAAGAGCCCGCCGTCGGTCAGGCGCGGCCGGGGCCGCGGCCACTGGCGCCCTTCCGGCCAGAACCAGAAGCGGAGCGACTTGCCGTCAAGCTCCACGGCCTTCTCGTAGTTCTGCCAGAAGTCCCGCAGCGCCGCGGTCAGCCTGCCGGCCTGGCCCTTGAGCTCGACGAGGCCGTCGGTCCGGTCGCCCTTCTTGAGTTCCTTGCCGCCACCGGTGATCGTGTACTCGAAATCGTCGTAGGTGTAGAAGGGTGGCTTGACGTAGTCGAGGTTCTTGACCGACTGCTGGCTCTTGGCCATGTGGCAGATCTGCGAGACCCGCAGGCTGCCCGTCCCCTCGGCTCCCTCGCACTTGGCGGCGACCGGGTCGCCGAGCCCCAGGCCCAGGTCCAGGCACAGGCCCTTGAATGCGAACCACTCGGCGTTGGGGGATGCGTCGCCCTCGCCCTTGGCCCGGAACAACCCCATGGATCCCTGGTTCTCGATCCAGACCTGGACCTTGAGGTGTCTGCAGCCCGCGAAGGCCGAGACCCGCACGGTGTAGGCCAGGAGGTCGTTGTGGACTCCGGGGAACTTGCCCTTGGCGCAGACGATGGCCCGCATGGTACCGGCCTGCTCGACAACGACCTCGGTCGGCGCGCCGGCCTGGACGTCGCCGCCCTCGGCCTTGAGCACCACCAGGCCGCGGCCCGCCGAAGTGATCAGCTCCTTGCCGTCGACCTTGACCGACTCGAAGAGGCCGGGCTTCTTCTTGCTGATTACGAAGGCCAGCGGCCCGGTCGAGACCCTGACCGCCTCGGCGCCGTCGTCCACCTTGACCGGCGCCGCCGGGGCCGGGTTGCCGCCGGCGTCCGACAGGACCAGCTCGGCCTTCCCTCCGGCCGGCACGTCGACCTGCACGTCCACCAGCGCCCAGCGCACCGAGCCGTCGTCCCAGGCCACGGTCTTCAGGAACTGGGCCGGCAAGGCCTTGCCGCCGGCCTTGACCGCGAGCTTGGCGACGTCCTTGAGCTCGCCTCTGGCGAAGGGCACGCCGGTCGTCACCACCGCCGGCGTGCGGGCGACCTTGTCGGTCTCGGTCACGGTCAGCTTGGTTTCCAGAGCCTCTGCGAGTCCGCCGCCCACGAAGAGGGCGGCGCAAGCCAGGGCCGAAAGCGGCGTGATCTTGTGGGTCATGGCCATCTCCCTATCGCCGGGATCGAGGACGGGAATCCATGCGTCTCACACCTACTTCTTCTTCTCTTCGTTCTTCAGATTCGGCTGGGGCTCCTTGTCTCCGTACTTGGCGGCGACCTCGGAGGCCAGACCGAAGAGCAGGTCGCTGCGCCGGGCCCAGTCGGAGCTGATGTACCAGCTCTCGCCCTCGCCCTCGGCGCAGAGGCCCATGCGGATGCGCTCGTCCAGGGCCTCGCGGCAGCGCTTCCCGAGATCCTCGCCGAGGACCGTCTTGGCGTTGTCGTCGAGGAGCGCCTTCTCGAGGTAGACGCGGGCCTCAACTTCCTGCAGGCTCTCGCGGAAGGCCTCGGAACGCACCGTGGCCAGCGGCCCCGTCTTGCCCTTGCCCAGGATGTACGGGATGCAGAAGTTGAGGTTGAGCTGGCCCCAGGCGGCCTCCGGGTAGCGGCCGGCCAGGCTCCCGCGGACCCGGCCGCGGTCGTCCTTGAGCACCGGCCAGAAGTCGGCGCCGATCCGGCCGAGCCCGCGCGGGCCCACGCCCTTGGATACGAAGGGCGTGTAGCTGCGCTTGGCCCCCATCCAGCGCTCGAGCTTGACCCGATGCTCGACCAGCGACGACTGCATCTTCATCTCGCGCGGGTAGTAGGACAGCCACATGGGGTTGGACCAGCCGAAGGAGTAGCCTTCGCGGGGATCGACCGGCGTCACCCCTATGCCCCACAATGCGATGCCCATGCCGATGTCGTAGCCCTGCCACTTGTCGCAGTAGAAGTGGCTGTGCACCGCCCATTTGGCGCCGGGCACGCCGGCGGTGATGTCGTCCATGGCCTGCTTCGTGGGCCGGGCATCCCCGATCAGTCCGAAGAGCATGGAGTTCTCTATGCCCCGCTTCTTGAGCACCGGCCCGATGCCGTCGGTCAGCTTCTTCCAGAACTCCTTGCTCTCGGGCGTGCCCCAGGCCGGGCCCTGGCGGGGCTTGAGCTTCCCGGTGGCCGGGTCCACCAGGGTGATGAGGATGGGCTTGTCGTAGGTGCGCGCGGCCGTCCCCGCGCCGCCGGCGTGGCCCTGGCTCTCCGGCGGCTCCCAGCAGTCGAGGATCACGCCCGGGATCTTTCCGAGATGCTTCGTGGCCACGTCCAGGTACTTCTCGGCGATGCTGAAGTCCGGAGTCAGTTCGCCGTCGTCGCCGCGGACCCAGCGGACCATGGCGTGCTCGTTGCCGAAGTGCGTCCGCCGGATGCAGGAGATGAAGACCGTCTTGTTGGCCAGCGGCGCCAGGATCGAGAAGGTCTTGTCCAGCAGCTTGAAGTGCGCGTCGGACCACAGCGGCACGTCGTAGGCCATGGCCACGCTCTCCGGCGACTGGATGACGTCCATGCAGGAGATGTACTGCTGGACCGGCGGCAGCTTCCAGTCCAGGACCTTGAGGGTCACTGGCACGATCGCGGGCTTGACGCCCTCGGCGCTGACCGTCACCGTCCCGGTGTAGGCGCCGGGCTTGGCGTCGGCCGGAACGTTGACCGTGATCCAGACCGGCTGGACCGAGCCGCCGTGCTCCTTGTAGACCGGCACCTCGGCCGGCGCGGCCTCCTCGAGCGAGTCGAAGAAACCGGGCACGCCGTAGCCGGAGGCGCCGTCGGCCACCTCGTAGCGAACGACCACCGCCGAGGCCGGGATGGTCCCGGGGCCCTTCAAGTCCGAGACCTCGGCCTTGAGGCCCTTGATGGGCTTCTCGTCGCCGACCACCACCTGGCCGGCGAAGGTACCGTTTCTCACGCCGATCAGGCGCACCGGCGAAACCGGCGTGAAGGGGTCGGGGTAGTCGGGCAGGAAGACGGTCTGGATGATGCTCTGGTTCCAGACCTTGAAGCCGCGGCCGGCCAGCGGGCCGGTGTTGGCGGCCACGCCGGCCCCGGCCGGAGCGGTCAGCCGGATCTCGCTCAGGCCGATCTTGGCCCAGTAGCAGTCGCCGTGGAAGTCGCCGCCGCCCTTGTTGCGGCTGGCATAGATCCGTCCCAGGGTCGGCGCGCGGTGGATCTCCACGGCCACCACATTGAGGCCCTTCTTCAGCTTGGCGGTCGGCAGCCTGCATTCGGTGATCTTGCGGATGCGCTTCTCGATGCGCGGCTTGCCTTCGGGGCTGCGGTCGCCGCGGAGCAGGGCGAAGCCGTCCGTGGTGTAGTAGGCCTCGTCGGGGTAGGCCTCGGCCGGGGTGTAGAGGTTCAGCTCGCCCTTGGGCATGAAGGCGCGGGTCAGTTCCTCGCCGTTGAGGTGGACGACCGCACCGCCGCGGAAGTCGAGGGAGAGCGTCAGGTCGCCGGCCTTGGCCGGGTCCTCGACCTCGAAGGCTCCGCGCATCAGGATCAGCTTCCAGGCCTCGTTGGGCGAGCCGGCCAGCATCGGCCCGCGCAGGCGCGCCCAGGTGCTGTCGTCGAAGCCCGGCTTCATCCAGTCGGCGGGGGTCTCCGCCGGCAGGCGCACCATGGCCACGTCCTCGAACTTGTAGTTGGACTCGGGCGCCTGGCCCTCCTTGGGGTTCTTCTGGAACCAGCCGTAGACGTCCTTGCCGACCAGCCGGGCGTGCTTGACTTCGCCGGAGGGCAGGACGAGCTCCGGCGTCTCCCAGACCGTCCGGAAGCGCCAGAAACTCTTGGTGTCCAGGACCGTCGTACCGCCGCCGGGCGCGGGCGCGTTCTCGCCGGCCGCGGCCGCGGCCCCTGCGAGGAGGAGCCCAAGGATACCCAGCATCCGGACTTTGCGCATGGCGGTCTCCTAGCAGCCCGGCGGGTCAACCGGACATGTTGATACTACACCGGAGGGACTTCCGGCGGAGAAGAACGCGAAGGTTTTCACGGGTCCAAGCGGGAAAGAACCGGGCCCCCGCGGTCAGCGGAGGCCCGAGGTCGGAGATGGTGCGGCCGAGTGGAGTTGAACCACCATGAGGTTGCCCTCACTAGCTCCTGAAGCTAGCGCGTCTGCCAGTTCCGCCACGGCCGCATGGAACATCAGGCAACGGCCCGGGATTATAAGCCCGGGCCGGCTCCGGTCAAGCGCTCCGGCCGGAAAACTTCAGCTCTCCGGACCGGCCAGGGCAAACCGTATCCGGCCCTCCTGGGGGATGGCCTCGACGGCCCCGCCGGGGAGCTGCAGCTCGACGCCCAGCGCGCAGTCCGCGCCGGGCGCCAGGCCGAGCGCGTCGAGAGGGACGGCGACCTCCAGGATGTGGTCCAGCGCCGCCCGGCAGCCGCTGGCCTCGACCCGGTCCGGGGAGGTCCAGAGGCAGGCCGGGGCCCGGCCGGCGTCCGCAGGACCCTTCCCGGGCGGTCCGGCCAGCAGGGTGAGCCGCGCCCCGGCGGCCAGTTCCTCGCGGCGGCCGGCGTGGAAATCGGCCCGGACGTACAGGTTGGCCGCGTCGTTGCCAAAGAAGAGCATCTCCACCAGCGGGGGCGGACCGCTGCGGTCCATGGCCCCGGCGGCCGTCCGGTAGGAGCCGGCCCTGATCCACTCGTGGTAGTCGGTGGCCCGGCCGTCGAGGGTGGCCCGGAACTGTCCGCCCGGCCGGGTGGCCTGCATCCGGCCGGCTCCGGACGACTTGATGGGCTGGCTGAGGAAGTCCGGCGGCCGCCGGCCAAGGGCGCGGTAGACATTGGCCAGGTGCATGCGGAAGAGCTCGTCGAAGGCGTCGTCGTTGCCGGAGTTGTGGTCGTCGCCGTACCACCAGCACCAGTCCGAACCTTCGGCCGCGTAGAGGCACTCCCAGGCCCGCTCGAGCTGCCGGTCGCCGGCCGGGCGCCCGGCGCCCATCGACTCCAGGTCGGCGCGCACCCGGAAGAGGTAGTCCCAGGCCTGCTGGTCCTGGTGGTGCCCGGCCCAGATGTAGAAGTCGTGGTTGATCCAGGATCCCGGCCAGAGCCGCTCCAGCCGCCGGCCGCGCCGGGAGGCGAGGAACTCGCCGGGCAGCACCGGCACGACCTCCCCGCGCTCCGCGGCCCGCGAGAGCCCGCCGTAGAGCTCGCGCAGGAAGGGCACGCCGCCGCCGGGGTAGTGTTCCCAGGCGTTCTCGCCGTCCAGGATGACGCTGACCAGCCCCTCGCCGCAGCCCCGCACCTTGGTGATGAAGTCCCGCGCCGCTCCCAGCTGGTCCCACCAGCTGTGATAGTTGAAACCGACCAGGTCGGAGAGCCCCCGGTCGCGGAAGATCACGCCGAGCTCCCGGCCGGGCGGCCCGGCCCGGTACGGACGGTAGAGGCCGGCCCCGGTGCGCTCCAGCGGCTCGCCCAGCGAGTAGGCCAGGATGTCCTCGTCGGTGGCGGCCCACTTGAAGCCGGCCTCGGCCAGCATGGGGAGGACCGCCTCGCTGACCGAGCCTTCGCTGGGCCAGCAGCCGGCCGGCCGCCGCCCGAAGCGCCGCTCGTGGCTCTCGACCGCGCGGCGGAGGTGCTCCCTGGCGTCCTCCGGCACCGGCTTCCAGTGGGCCGGCAGCCGCACGCCGGGCATGGCCACCTGGGCGGCGCGCATGTCGGCCAGGAGCGGCAGGATGGGGTGGTAGTGGGGCGTGGCGGTCAGCTCGACCTGGCCGCGCTCGGCCAGCCGCCGGTACTTGGGAATCACCTCGGAGAGCACGTCCCGCTGGCGGTCGAGGACGTAGAGCTTGTCGTCCTCGGTGAACTCCCGCGCCTTGAAGACCAGCGAGCGCAGGCCGGGATCGCGGTCGATGACCAGCGGGTGGTACCAGGCCAGGGTGAACCAGGCCTGCAGGTCGCGGAGGTCCGCGGCGGAGAAGTCCCCGGAGGCCTCGGCCTCGGCGGCGGAGCGCTTCCAGGGGGCGCGCATCTCCAGGAGCTCGCCGTAGCGCGGGTGGACCCGGATCATCCGGTCCCAGTTGGCGTAGAAGAAGACCTCCAGGGCGCGCCGGCGCTGCTCGGCGGAGAGGTCTTCGGCCGGGATCCGGGCGAGCGTCTCGCACTCGTCGGGAGACGTCCCCGCGGCGGCGGCCTCGAGCTGGTCCAGCAGCGAGGGCACGACGTTGACGGCGCACCTGACCCCCGGGAACTCCTCGAGGAGCGCGGCCATGCCCCAGTAGTCCTTGATGCCGTGCAGCCGCACCCAGGGCATGTGCACCCGGCCGGAGAGGATGTCCCGGTAGCAGGGCTGGTGGAAATGCCAGAGCAGGGCCAGGCTGGTCGGGCCGGCGGCCGCGGGAGTCGCGGTGGTCATGGGCAGGGAGTCTAGCCCGGACGGGGCCGGATTCAAGGCACGGTAATTCCTCTTGAATTCGCCGTCCGATGGCTTCTAATTCCCGCTGCGGCGCGCCTCCCCCGAGACTATGACCGGGGGGTGCCGGAGCGCCCTACAGCCGGGAAGGAGTTCTGCCAGGTGAAGGTCAAAGGTGCCCAGATTCTGATCAACGCCCTCGAGCGCGAGGGTGTAGAGGTGGCCTTCGGCTACCCCGGCGGCGTGGTCATCCCCATCTTCGACAAGCTTTACGACTCGCGGCAGATCCACTTCTATCTGACCCGCCACGAGCAGGCTGCGGCCCACGCCGCCGACGGCTACGCCCGGGCCACCGGCAAGGTCGGCGTGTGCATCGCCACCAGCGGCCCGGGGGCCTGCAACCTGGTCACCGGCATCGCCACCGCCAACATGGATTCCGTGCCGATGGTGGCGATAACCGGGCAGGTCAAGACCAACCTGATCGGCAACGACGCCTTCCAGGAGGCGGACATCACCGGCATAACCCGGCCGATCACCAAGCACAACTACCTGGTCAAGCGGGTCGAGGATCTGGCCCGCGTGGTCCAGGAGGCCTTCCACATCGCCCGGACCGGACGGCCCGGCCCGGTGCTCGTCGACCTGCCCGTGGACGTCTCCAACAGCGAGTACGAGGACGTCCTGCCCGAGAAGGTCAGCCTGCCGGGCTACAAGCCGAACTACGAGGGCAACCCCCGCCAGATCGAGCGCGTGGCCGAGGCCATCAACGCCGCCGAGCGGCCGGTGATCTACGCCGGCGGCGGCTGCATCATCTCCGACTGCTGCGACGAGCTGCGCCAGCTGGCCGAGCGCGCCGAGATCCCGGTGACCAACACCCTGCTGGGCCTGGGTTCCTTCCCCGGCGACCACCCGCTGTCGCTGCAGATGCTGGGCATGCACGGCACGGTCTGGGCCAACTACGCGGTGCACCACGCCGACATGCTCATCTCCGTCGGCGCCCGCTTCGACGACCGGATCACCGGCAAGGTCTCGGCCTTCGCGCCGGATGCCAAGATCGTGCACATCGACATCGATCCCACGGCGATCTCCAAGAGCATCCCCGTGGACCTGCCCATCGTCGGCGACGCCAAGCGGGTGCTCCGCAAGCTCCTGCCGCTGATCAAAAAGCGCCACCATCCGGCTTGGCTGGCCCAGATCGAGGAGTGGCGCCGGAAGTACCCGCTCAAGTACGGCGCCGACGGCCTCAGGCCCCAGTACGTGGTCGAGAAGATCTGGGAGCTGACCCGCGACCGCGACACGGTGATCACCACCGAGGTCGGCCAGAACCAGATGTGGGCGGCGCAGTTCTACAAGTACGCCCGGCCGCGCTCCTTCCTGTCCTCCGGCGGCATGGGCACCATGGGCTTCGGCCTGCCCGCGGCCATCGGCGCCCAGCTGGGCCGCCCCAAGAGCCTGGTCATCGACATCGCCGGCGACGGCTCCATCCAGATGAACATCCAGGAGCTCACCACCGCCGTGCGCCTGAAGCTGCCGGTCAAGATCGCGCTCCTGAACAACGGCTATCTGGGCATGGTCCGCCAGTGGCAGGAGCTCTTCTACAAGAAGCGCTACTCGCAGACCGACCTGGAGGACAACCCGGACTTCGTCAAGGTCGCCGAGGCCTTCGGCGCCAGGGGCATACGGGTCACCAGGCGCGAGGACGTGGAGCCGGCCCTCCGGGAGGCCTTCCGCCTCAAGGAGTGCGTGATGCTCGACTTCCACGTCACCCGCGAGGAGAACGTGTTCCCGATGATCCCGGCGGGCGAGGCGGTGGACCGGATGATCGGCGGCATGGCCTGAGGCCCGCGCCGGGGCCGGTCGTTCGCTTCGGCGGTTCCGACGGCGCCGCCGTCGGCGGCGGGAGGGGGCGCCTATGACCGAGCAGTCCGAAACTTCCGGGGCCGGCCCCCGGCCCGGTCCGGGCCTGCCGCAGTCCCCCGAGAAAGCCCTGCCGGACATAGCCGAGCGCTACCGCCAGCTGGTGGAGCTCTCCCCGGACGCCATCCTCATCCAGTGCGAAGGGCAGATCGCATTCATCAACCGGGCCGGCATGCGCCTGCTCGGAGCGCGGGAACCGGGCGAGGTTGTCGGGCGGCCCGTGCTGGAGTTCGTGCACCCCGATCACCGTGCGATCGTCGCCGCGCGCATGGCCGCGGTCCGCACCGCGGGGGTGAACGCCCCCCTCCTCGAGGAGAAGTACCTCCGCGTCGACGGCGGGGTGGTCGACGTCGAGGTCGTGGCCGCGCCATTCCGATACGAGGGCCGGCCGGCCGCCCAGGTGGTCATCCGCGACATCACCGAACGCAAGCGCGCCGAGCAGGCCCTGCGCGAGAGCGAGGACCGCGTCCGCTCGCTGGCCGAGGGCCTGTCCGGAGGCATGGTCTACCAGATCCTGCGCAGGCCCGACGGCACCAGGCGCTTCACCTACCTGGGAGACACGGTGATCTCCCTCTACGGCTGCACGCCACAGGAGGCCATGGCCGACCCAGAGAAGATATACGGCCGGGTCTGCCCCGAGGACCAGGAACGCCTCTTCGAGGAGGAGGAGTCCGCCCACCGGACCATGTCCGTGTTCCGGGCCGAGGCCCGGATCCGCCCGCCCTGCGGCCCGATACGGTGGTCGTCCTTCGTGTCCAACCCCAGGCTGCTGCCCGACGGCTCCACGCTGTGGAGCGGCATTGAGCTGGACATCACCGCGCAGAAGCGGGCCGAGGAGGCCCTGCGCGAAAGCGAGGCGCGCTTCCGGAGCATCGTGGACGCCTCGCCCATGGGCATGCACCTCTACGAGCTCGGAGACGGCGGGGAACTGATCTTCTCCGGGGCCAATCCCGCCGCGGATCGGATCCTCGGGGTGAACCACTCCAAGTTCCTGGGCCTGCGCATCGAGCAGGCCTTCCCGGGCCTGATCAGCACCGAGGTCCCGGCCCGATACCGGGAGGTGGCCGCCCGCGGCGGGCAGTGGCGCACCGATCAGATCGACTATGATCGCGCCGGCATCCGCGGGGCCTTCGAGGTGGTCGCGTTCCAGACCGGGCCCGGCCGGATGGTCGCGCTCTTCAGCGACGTCACCGAGCGCAAGCGTTCCGAGAAGGCCTTGCGAGACAGCGAGGCGAGGTTCCGCTCCATCGTCGAGACCAGCCAGGAGTGGATCTGGGCCGTCGACGCCGAGGGCCGGCACACCTACTGCAACCCGGCCGTCGAGAAGATCCTCGGTTTTCGACCTGATGAGATGGTCGGCCGCGACGCCCAGCCCCTCCTGTACGAGGAGGACCGCGGCACGGCCCGCGAGGCGCTGGCCAGGAGCCTGGCCGGCCGGACCGGCTGGTCGGGCCTCGTCCTGCGCTGGAGGCACAAGGACGGCTCCATACGCCACCTGGAGAGCACCGCGACCCCCATCCTGAACGCGGCGGGGGATATGGCGGGGCTGTGGGGAGCCGATCGCGACATCACCGGGCAAGTACGTGATCAGGAACAGATCCAGCTGCTGAGGAACAGCATCGACGCCCACCGCGACGGCGCTTACTGGATGGACAGCGACAACCGAATCGTCTACGCCAACGACGCCGCCGCCAAGGCACTCGGCTACCGGCGCGACGAACTGCAGGGGATGGCGCTGAGCGCCATCAATCCGCTGGCAACGCCCGAGCGGATGGCCAAGGTGTGGGACAGGCTCCGAAGGAACGGCTTCTTCCTGACCGAGTCCATGCATCGCCGCAAGGACGGCAGCGAGTTCCCGGTGGAGGTCATGTCCACTTACGTCCGCCTGGCCGGGAAGGAGTACAACTGCGGCTTTGCCCGCGACATTGCCGAACGCAAGCGCACCGAGAAGGCCCTGCGGGCCAGCGAGGAACGCTACCGCGCGCTGGTCGAGGCCACCGACACGGGATTTGTGATCATCGACTTCCAGGGCCGGGTCCTGGATGCCAACCGCGAGTACGTCCGCCTGACGGGGCGCGGGCAGCTTTCCGAGATTCTGGGCCACAGCGTGGTCGAGTGGACAGCCGCGCACCACGGGGACAAGAACGCCCAGGCGGTGGAACTGTGCTCCCGGGAAGGCCGGGTGCGCCAACTGGAGGTTGACTACGTCGACGGCCAGGGGCGCTTCACTCCGGTGGAGATCAACGCCACCGTGGTCGACACCGCCGATGGCCCGCGCATTCTCACGCTGGTCCGCGACATCACCAACCGCAGACGGACCGAACAGGCGCTCCAGGAAGCCCACGCCGAGAAGACCAGGCATCTGGCCTTCACCGAGGCGCTGCTCTCCGCCATCCCCACGCCGGTGTTCTTCAAGGACGCCGAGGGTCGCTACCTGGGCTGCAACCAGGCCTTCGCCGAGCAGATGGGCGTGACCGCCGAGCAGATCAAAGGCAAGACCGTCGAAGAACTGTGGCCCGGCGAACACGCCGCCGTCTACCACGCCAAGGACCTGGAACTGATGCGCAACCCCCGGCGGCAGATATACGAGTTCAAAGTCCGGGACAGGCACGGCGAGGACCGCAACGTCATCTACGCCAAAGACGTCTTCCGGGATGACGCCGGCCGTCCCGCCGGCATCGTCGGCGCCTACGTGGACATCACCGACCGCAGGAGGGCCGAAGAGGCCCGAGCCCAGAACGAGGCCCGACTGCGCAGCGTGATCGAGTCCACCGCCGACGGCCTGCTGGTTGTCGATCAGGACGGCCGGACCATAGCCGCCAACACGCGCTTCGCCCAGCTCTGGCGGATCCCCGGCGACCTGCTGGAACGCGGCGACGATGCCGCCCTGCTGGCCCACGTCCTCGACCAGCTGGAGGACCCGCAGGCCTTCCTGGCCAAGGTCCGCCGACTGTATACCACCGATGCCGAGGACATGGACGAGATCCGCTTCAAGGACGGCCGGGTCTTCGAGCGTTACTCCAGGCCTTTGACCATGGGTGGGGCGGTCGCCGGTCGCGTCTGGTCCTTCCGGGACATAACCGAACGCAGGAGAGCCGAGGAGGCCCTGCGCCTCAGCCGCCAGCAGCTGCTCACCAACCTGGAGAACACGCCGCACGTCGCCGTCCAGTGGTACGACGAGGCCGGCCGGGTGCTCTACTGGAACCCGGCTTCCGAAAAGATCTACGGCTTCACCTCCGCCGAGGCCGTGGGCAAGACCCTGGATCAGCTCATCCTGTCTCCCGAGGAGGCCTCCTTCTTCCTGGACACCCTCCGCAAGATCTCCTCGACCGGGCAACCCTGCGGCCCCTACGAGATGCAGATCCGCAGGCGCGACGGAGGTTCCGGCTGGGTCCTGTCCACCACCTTCGGCATGCCCATGGCGGAGGGCCGGCCCGGCTTCGTCTGCATGGACGTGGACATCACCGATCGCAAGCGCGTCGAGGCCGAGCGTGAGCGCCTGCTGGTTGACCTGGAGTCCCGCAACGCCGAACTGGAGCGCTTCACCTACACGGTTTCGCACGACCTGCGCAGCCCGCTGATCACCATCCGCGGCTTCCTGGCCTACCTGGAGCGGGATCTGGCCGAGGGCAACGCCGAGCGCCTCAAGTCCGACGTCGGACGCATCACCAGCGCCACTTACAAGATGGAACGACTGCTCCAGGAATTGCTGGAGCTCTCCCGCGTCGGCCGGGTGGTCAATCCGCCGGAGGACGCGCCCTTCGCCGCGATCGTCGCCGAGGCGGCCGAACTGGTCACCGGCCGCCTGCGGGAGCACGGAGTGACCCTGGACGTCACCCCCGACCTGCCGGCGGTCCGCGGCGACCGGCGGCGCCTGGTGGAGGTGCTTCAGAACCTCCTCGACAACGCCGCCAAATTCATGGGCGACCAGCCCACCCCGCGCATCCAGATCGGCGTCCGCGGGGAGCCGGCCGGCGGGCAGGCGGTCTTCTTCGTCCGCGACAACGGCATGGGCGTCGACCCGCAGTACTGCGAGCGGGTCTTCGGCCTTTTCAACAAGCTGGACCCCAAGAGCGAGGGGACCGGCGTGGGGCTGGCCCTGGTGCGGCGCATCGTCGAGGTGCACGGGGGCCGCATCTGGCTAGAGTCGGAAGGCATCGGCCGGGGCTGCACCTTCTGCCTGCAGCTCCCGCTGGCCGGGGCGAACTGCGATTCCCAGGAGCGGGGAGGCGACCATGAAGGGTGAACCCATCAGGATTCTGCTTGTCGAGGACAACGCCGATCACGCCGAGCTGGTCCGGCGCTCCCTCGCCGATCACCGGGTGGCCAACCGGATCACCCACCTCAGCGACGGGGCCGCGGCCCTGGATTACCTGCACAACCGCGGGGACTACGCCGATGCCGAGAAGAACCCCCGCCCCCACATCGTCCTGCTCGACCTGCGGCTGCCCAAGATCGACGGCCTGGAGGTGCTCCGCGTGCTGAAGCAGGACCAGCGGCTGGCAGCCATCCCCGTGATCATCCTGACCACCTCCGAGGCCGACGCCGACATCGCCCAGGCCTACGGCAACCACGCCAACAGCTACCTGGTCAAGCCGGTCGGCTTCGAGAAGCTCAAGTCCATGATGCAGGATTTCGGGTTCTACTGGCTGGGCTGGAACACCCACCCCGAGCTGTAGACCGCGGCGGCACCCCGGGAACGGCAGCACTGGAGACCACCCATGGACGAAGCAGCCCGCATCCTCCTGGTGGAGGACGAGCCGGCGCACGCCGAGCTGATCCTGCGCGCCTTCGAGGCGGCGTCGCCCCGTCACCCGGTCACCGCCGTGGGCTCCCTGGCCGAGGCCCGCAAGCACCTGGCCGGCAACCGGCCCGGGCTAATCATCGCCGACTGGCGCCTGCCCGACGGCGACGGGCTGGAGCTGCTGCCCGGCCCCGCGGCCCGGGCGTCGGTCCCGGTGATCCTGATGACCAGCCACGGCAACGAGCGCGTGGCGGTCGAGGCCATGCAGGCCGGGGCGCTGGACTACGTGGTCAAGTCCACCGAGACCCTCTCGGACATGCCGCACCTCGCCGGCCGGGCCCTGGACATCTGGCGCAGCCGCGAGGAGCTCCGGGAGAGCGAGCAGACCATCCGCAGCATCTTCCTGGCGGCGCCGGTGGGCATCGGCGTGGTGGTCAGCAGGGTCCTGCGCCAGGCCAACGACCGCCTCTGCTCCATGACCGGCTACTCCCGGGCCGAGCTGCTCGGCCAGAGCTCCCGGATCCTCTACCCCACCGACGAGGACTTCGAGTACGTCGGCCGGGAGAAGTACCGCCAGATCGGGCTGCTCGGCACCGGCACGGTGGAGACCCGCTGGCGCCGGAAGGACGGGGTTGTCATCAACGTCCTGCTCAGCTCCTCCCCGTTGGACCCCGCCGACCTCACGCGGGGCGTGACCTTCACCGCCCTGGACATCACCGACCGGGTACGTTCCGAGGCGGCGCTGCGCTCCGAGCGGGACCTGACCGAGAGCATGTTCCGCACCGCGCCGGTGATCATCCTGATGCTGGACGCCGACGGCCGGATCGTGACCTTCAACCCCTTCATGCAGGAACTGTGCGGCTACCGCCCGGAGGAGGTCCGCGGCCGCGACTGGTTCGAGATCTTCCTGCCGCCGGACTGCCGGGATCGCGTGCGCGCCACCTTCGCCGACGTGCTCTCCTCCGGCGGAATCACCGGAAGCTGCAACCCTGTCTCCACCCGGAACGGGCGCGAGCGGCTGATCGAGTGGCACAGCCGGCCCCTGCGCGGCCCGGCCGGGGAGACGGTCGGGGTCCTGGCCGTCGGCATGGACATAACCGACCGCCGCCGCGCGGAGGAGGAGATCCGCAGCCTGGCCCGCATACCGGAGGAGAGCCCCCACCCGGTGCTGCGCATCGCCGGCGACGGCCGGATCCTCTACGCCAACGCCGCCAGCACGCCGCTGCTGACCGGGGTGATGGCCGGGCGGAGCTCCGCCGACGGCTTCCTCCCGGAACTGGCCGCAGAGGCCATCGCCGGGCAGACCAACAAGATGGCCGAGATCGAGGCCGACGGGCGCGTCTACGAGGTCATTCTGTCCCCGGTGCCCGAGGAGGCCGGGCCGGGCGCACCGCCAGCCGGCGCCGACCGTTCCAGCCGACGCGTCAACGTCTACGGCCGGGACATCACCGACCGCCGCCGGCTGCAGATCGAACAGCGCGAGTACGCCCGCCGGCTGGAGCGCGAGGTGGCCGAGCGCACCGCCGAGATCCGCCTGTCGGAGGAGCGCTACCGGGCGCTCTTCGAGAACGTGGACCACGCCATCGTCACCACCGATCTGGACGGCGCGGTGGTCTCGGCCAACCCCGCCGCCCGGAAGCTTTTCGCCTGGGACTCCGGGCAGCATCTGGGCGGCAGTCTGGCAGAGCACCTCGACGGCCAGGACGGGCCCGACGGGGCCCTGGCGCTGGCCCGGGCCCGCTCCGGCACGGCCCTCAGCCGCGAGTGCCTGGCCCGGGCCGCCGATGGGCGCGAGATGCCCCTGCATCTCTCGGTCTCCCCGCTGCGCGGCGCGGACGGCCGGCCCTCGGCGCTCATCTGGGTCATGACCGATCTGAGCGAACGCGAGCGCCTCGCCGAGGAGGTCCATCGCGTGCAGGAGTACGCCGGCATAGTCCTGCGCCGGGCCGGCCCGGGCTCCGAGCTGGTCGGGAGCGGGGAGGCCCACCGCCACATAGTCGGGTTCATCCGTTCGGCCGCCTCCGCGGATGCGCCCGTGCTGATCCTCGGCGAGAGCGGCGCGGGCAAGGAGGTGGTGGCCAGGTCCATCCACCTCAACAGTCCGCGCTCCGCCCAGCCCTTCATCGTCACGGACTGCGCGGCGCTGACCGGCTCGCTGCTGGAGAGCGAGCTCTTCGGCCACGAGAAGGGCGCCTTCACTGGAGCGGCCGAGGCCAAGGCCGGGCTGGTGGAGATCGCCAGCGGCGGGACCCTCTTCGTTGACGAGGTCGGCGAGATGCCGCTGGAGCTGCAATCCAAGCTGCTGCGCGTGCTGGAGCGCGGCGAGTTCCGGCGAGTCGGGTCGGTGCGCGAGCGCCGGGCCGATCTGCGGGTGGTGGCCGCCACCAACCGCGACCTCTCCGAAGAGGTCCGGAAGGGCCGGTTCCGCTCGGACCTGTACTTCAGACTGAACGTCCTGAGCTTCAACGTGCCGCCGCTGCGCGAGCGCATCGAGGACGTGCCCGAGCTGGCCAGGTACTTCCTGGCCCATTCCAGGGTCACGGCCCCCAAGCCCAAGCGCCTCCGCCCGGATGCCATGAAGTGCCTGCAGTCCTACTCCTGGCCCGGCAACGTCCGGGAGCTGGCCAACGTCGTTGAACGGGCGGTGATTCTCTCCGGCACGGCCGAGGTGCTCACGCCGGATCATCTCCCGCCGGAACTGCGGCGACACGCAGCGAAAGCTCCTCAGGTCAGGGCCGCGGCCAGCATGGCCGACGCCGAGCGCCAGGCGATCGCCTCAGCCCTGCAGACAACCGGTGGCAATAAGAGCAAGGCAGCTGAGATCCTGGGCATTACCAGGGCGACGCTGCGCAGCAAGATGGCCAAGTTCGGGCTGTAGGCGGATAGTAATTATCCATCTGTCACAAGACGCGTTATTACGAGCGTTAGGGCGATGGTGCGCAATTATTAGCCAACTGTGATCTCCAATGGAAACACAGCATTCACGGACGTAGACTTCTCTATAGACAGGTAACACCCTGTCATACAACATGATACGCTATGCTGTCGGCATTCTACCACCGCCTCACGCCATTTGGCCCAGGGGTTGCTCTTCCAGCTGCCCACAACGGCAAAGCGGAAAGGGAGGATCCCGTGAGTCTCGGTACCGAGCGCGAAGCCAGCCGCCTGGCCAATCCCTTCTCCGCCCTGCGCGGAACCAAGGTCCGGCGGGTTGTTGTTCTGAGCCAGGACTCCGTCATTCGCGATTTGAGCGAAGTTATCCTCAAGGGCCACGGTTTCATCGTGGAACAGGCCGAGGCGCTGCTGGACGTGCGGACCCTGGTGGCCACCAGGCCAGTGTTCGCCTGCCTGGTGGACTGCCGCCGGCTCACGGCCAGGGGCACCAAGCTGCTCCGGCAGGTGGCGGAGCTCGATCTGATCCACAGCGTGGCGCTGGTCGACGCCGGCGATTCCGAGGGGGAGGTCGCCGCCTACGCGGCCGGTGCCGTCGCGGTCGTCGCGTGTCCTTTCGAGAACGTGGCGCTGATCGCGGCGGTCTCCGGCCTTCCGGAGTTCCGTCAGCGCCAGGAAATATTGAACGGAGGCAGGCAGTGAGCGGCAGGATCCCCAGTTCGGCCGGCAGCCGCAGGCTGCCGCGCCAGTCTCCTGAGCCCGGACGCGACCGCCGGATGACCATTCACCTTGTGTCGGTGGGCGAGACCGTCGTCGCCGACTCCAGCGCCGTGCTGGTCATGCGCACGGCCGGCTCGGCGGTCATGGTGCTCCACGATCCGGTCCGGCAGGTGGCGGCGGCGGCGCATTTCGCCCTGCCGCATAGCCGCGCCGAGCAGGCATCCCAGTCGAGATCCGTGCCGGCCGACCTGTTCGCCAGGCTGCTGGCCCGGGGCAGCCGGCCACAGGATCTCGAGCTTTACGCCGTCGGCCCGGGGCTCCCGCTCGAGCTCCCGGGCGCTCAGCAGAAGGGGGCCCCGGCAGGGCCGCCCGCGAGGGTGGCCCTGGGCTGCCGGGTCGATTCGATACGCGCGCCGCGCCGCGTGGAGTTCAGCGTGGACATGGGCAGAATGGTGGTTGAGGGAGGCTGCAGGCCATGAGCACTATTAAACCGTCCCAGCCGTCTTCCGGGGCCCCGCGCAAGCGTCGGGTTCTGCTCGTGGACGACTGCGAGGAACTACTCAGCCTCATGACCTGCGTCCTGCTGGAGCACGGGTTCGAAGTCGGCGCCGCCATGGACGCCAAGCAGGGCTACAAGCTGGCGCTGGACGGCGGCTTCGACCTGCTGGTCACCGACCTGGTCATGCCGGACGTCAAGGGCAACTCGCTGATCAGCATGCTGCGGGCGGCCGGGTTCGGCGCTCCGATCATCGTGGTCTCCGGCTACGTCGGATGCCTCGAGGCCAGCCGCCTCAAGGAGCTCGGCGTCGCCGGGGTGATGACCAAGCCCTTCAAGCTGGCCGGCTTCCTGAACTGCGTCTACAAGGCCATGGGCCTGCAGATGGAGGAGGAGGAGCTCCACGTTGCCGGCGAAGAGCGCGCGGGGGCCTGGTAGGCCGGACCCCGTCCGGACATTATCCACATTATCCGAAAGAACCGACGCCCGGCCGCCGAATAACATATATGATGGGGCGGATGCCATGGGCCCCGAACCGGGGGGATTCCTGTGCGCATAGTTTCGTGGGGACCGCGCCGGGGAGAGCGCGCCGGCCTGCTCTCGGACGGATTCGTCGTGGACCTCAACCGGGCCGACGGAGCCCTGCCGTCCGACCCGCGGGACCTGTTCCGCGGCTGGGAGCGGCTGGAGCCGAAGCTCCGGAAGCTGTCCGCCGCGCCGGCCGCGTCGCTCGCCTCCTCCTGCCGGGAACCGCTCGGCTCGGTCCGCCTGGGCGCCCCCTCGCCGGATCCGGGCGAGATCGTATGCCTGGCCGGCAACTACGAGGAGCACATCAAGGAGGGGGAGTGCGTGCGGGAGATGAAGCGCACCGCCCACCCCAAGCTCTTCAGCAAGGCCGGAGTCACCGCCTCCGGGCCGGCCGACGACATCGTCTACCCCCGGGGCGTCGAGAAGCTCGACTACGAGGTTGAGATCGCCGTGATCATCGGGCGCGCCGCGCGCTCCGTGCCGGCCGCGAAGGCTTCCGGAGTCATCGCCGGGTACTGCGTCCTGAACGACGTCTCGGCGCGCTGCGCCCAGTTCGGGGACGGGCAGTTCTTCCGGGGCAAGTCCTTCGAGACCTTCGCGCCCATGGGCCCGGCGCTGGTGACGCCGGACGAGGCCGGCAACGTCGCCGACCTGCGCCTGCGCTCCTGGGTCAACGGCCAGGTCCGCCAGGACTCGCGCACGAGCCGCATGACTTTCCCGATCCCGGAGATAGTGGAGTTCGTCTCCGGCGTCTTCACCCTGCGCCCAGGCGACGTCATCGCCACCGGCACCCCCGCCGGGGTGGGGGTCTTCATGAATCCGCCGGGCCTGCTGCAGGCCGGCGATCTCGTGGAGATGGAAGTGGATGGACTGGGCCGGCTGGCCAACCGGGTGGCCGCCCCGAGGGACGCATCATGATGAACACCCGATCCGGGAACCAGGCCAGCGGGCTGATCCTCGGCCCGGTCGCCCCGCGCCGGGTGCGCCGCGCGGCGCCGCCGGCCCCGGCAGCCGTGCCCGGCCCCTTCGAGGAGGCCCTGGTGTCCTGGGGACTCAGGCTGCTCTTCGTGCTCCTGGCCGCCGGAGTCGCCGGCTGCAAGGCCTACAGCGAGGTGCCCTCCGCCGACGTGCAGCCGCCGGTCTGCCCGCCGACGCCGGCCGGCGCGGAGGCCTGCTGGGAGCCGCCCGCTCCGCTCGGACCCTGGCGCTACATCATCGTCCATCACAGCGCCACGCCGGGCGGCTCGGCCGCGCTCTTCGAGAAATACCACCGCAACGTCCGGCACTTCGAGAACGGCATGGGTTACCACTTCGTTATCGGCAACGGCGTGGACGTGACCGACGGCCTCGTCGAGGTCGGTGACCGCTGGGTCCGCCAGATCCAGGGGGCGCACGTCGGCGGCGAACTCAACCGCGAGTGCATCGGCATCTGCCTGGTGGGGGATTTCTCCCAGGGCCGCCCCACCGCCAGGCAGGTGGCCTCGCTCGACCGGCTGCTGAAGTTCCTGCTGGCCCGCTGCCGGATACCGCCCTCCCGCGTCATAGGCCACTGCGAGGCCCGCCCGGGACACACGGTCTGCCCCGGCCAGCACTTCTCCATGGACGCGCTCCGCAAAACCCTCTCCGGCGGATCCTCGGTCTGCCAGATACCGGTTGAGCCGGCCGGGGGCCAGCCCCCGCCGGCCGAAGCAGCCCCCAGTGCCGCTCCACCCCCGGCGGCCACCGGCGGCTCGGCCGCCTCCGCCCCGCAGAACTTCCGGGTCTACGGGTCGGTGCGCAGCCTGCGCTGACCGCGCGTTCCCCAAGATGGTGGAAGTTTCCGGCAGCGCGGATATGATTTCCGCGGTCGGCCGTCATTGAGCGGCCCCGGAGACGCCACGTGGCCCGCGAGTACGCGCTCGAAGACCTGGAGCTCTACCTCCTCTCGGTGATGGAGGACCGCCTGCACGGGGTCATGCCATCGCTGCTGCGCGGGGTCGCCGCCGCGGCCAGTTGGCCGTTCGCGGGGGCCGCCGCCCTGCGGCGCCAACTCTACCTCGGGGGAAAGCTGCGGCGGCGCCGCGCCCCGCTGCCGGTGATCTCGGTCGGCAACCTGGTGGTCGGCGGGGCCGGCAAGACCCCGTTCTCGTCCTATCTGCTCCGCGGGCTGTCCCGGCAGGGCCGGCAGGTGGCGGTCATCGCCCGGGGCTACCGCTCGGGCAAGTCCGACGCGGTCAACGACGAGCTGGTCATGCTCGGCCGGCAGGTCCCGGACGCACTGACCCTGGCCACTCCCAACCGTCTGACCGGCTGCCGCAAGGCCGCCGAGCTCGGGGCCGAGGTGGCGGTGCTCGACGACGGCTTCCAGCACATCCCGCTGATGCGCGACCTGGACATCCTGCTTCTGGACGCCACCCGCCCCTTCGGCAACGGCCGGCTGTTGCCCCGGGGAACGCTGCGCGAGCCGCCGGAGTGCGCCCGGCGCGCGGACATAGCCGTGCTCACCAGGGTCGACCTGGCCTCGCGCGGCCAGGTCGGCGAGCTGCGCACCTGGCTGGGCCGGCTCCGCCGCAACATGCCCGTGGCCGAATGCTGCTTCCGCCCGGCGACGCTCAAGCCGGTGGTGGCCGGGAGTGCTCCACCGCTTGACCCGGAGGCCCTCTCCGGCCGCCGCATCGGGGCCTTCGCCGGGCTGGCCGACCCGCGCAGCTTCGGGCGGCTGCTCCGCGCCCTGGGCGCCGCCGTGGTCTACTCCCGGCGCTTCCGCGACCATCACCGCTACACCGGACGGGATCTGGCCGAGGTCGCCGCCGAGGCCCGCTGGGCCGGCGCCGAGCTGCTGGTCACCACCGAGAAGGACGCGGTCAAACTCTCCCGGCTGACCGCCCCGGAAGCCCCCCTCTACTACCTGCCCATCGAGGTGGAGATGCGCGAGGGCGAGGACCTGCTCTGGGCCGAGGTCGGCCGGGCGCTGGCCAACTTCAAGAAGCCTTAGAGCTTTTCACCACCAAGACACCGAGACACAGGAGACGGCAGGGGATTTCCATCCGCGGACGAGACCGCTCCCGATTGGAGAACGGCGCGCGCCGCGAACTGTGATCAACGTTGTTACTGGTGTCCTGGCGGTTGGGCGCTCAGTCCACCGCGGCCAGGGCGCGGGTCTCGACGGCCGATTCTTCGGCCTCGGCCATCTCCAGCGCCCGGCGGGACGCCCGGCAGGCGGCGCCGTGGAGCCAGCCGCAGATGGTCCGCCGGCCGGCCAGCCCACGCGCACCGCGGGCCAGCATCAGGAAGACGGCCCGGGTGGCGGTCTCGGCCAGGCGCCGGTCGCCGGTCATTCGCAGGCAGGCGGAGTAGACCATCGGCGCGTGACGCTCGACCAGCGCGCCCAGCGCCTGCGCCGAGCCGCGCGCCGCGTAGCCGTCAAGAAGCTCGCCGTCGGTCATCGCCCCCTCCGTGCTGTAGGGGGAATATACACCGCGGACGCTCCAAGGTTCGCCGACGGCAGGTGCGCACAAGAACGGGGGCCGCGCGCTGCGCGGCCCCCGGCGGACATGGCGGAATCGGGCTACTTCTTCAGCTTCTCGTAGACCTTGGGATTCACGCAGCTCTTGGGCCGCTCGCCCTTGAGCACGGCCGCGGCGGCCTTGGCGGTCTCGTCCTGGAGCTCCTGGATGGACTCCTCGGAGTACCAGCCGGCGTGGTCGGTGAGGACCACGTTGGGGATCTTGCGGAGCGGCGAGTCCGCCGGCAACGGCTCCTTCTCGTAGACGTCCAGACCCGCCGAGGCCGGGCGGCCCTTCTTGAGGGCCTCGGCCAGGGCCGCCTCGTCGATGACCGGCCCGCGGGCGGTGTTGACCAGCACGGCGGTGGGTTTCATCAGGCCCAGCCGGCGCGCGTCGATCATGTGGAACGTCTCCTTGTTGCTGGGCGCGTGGACGGAGACGTAGTCGCTCTCCTTGAGCAGGGTGTCGAGGTCGACGAGCGTCACCCCGGCGGCCTTGGCGGCCTCGGGCTTGAGGTAGGGGTCGTGGACCAGCACCTTGAAGCGCCAGCCGCCGATCTTCTCGTGCAGCCGGCGGGGGATCGAGCCATAGCCGACCAGCCCGAAGGTCTTGCCGGTCATGCGGAAGACGGGGTCCTTGGGGCCGATGTCCCACTCGCCGGCGCGGACCCGCTTGTCGTGGTCCACCAGCTTGCGGGCGCAGGCCATGATCAGAGCCAGGGCCTGGTCGGAGACCTCCTCGACGCAGTAGCCCAGGACGTTGGCCACGACCACACCGCGGTCGGTGGCGGCCTGGAGGTCGACGTTGTCCACGCCGATGCCATAGCGGACGATGACCTTGAGGTCGGTCAGCGACTCGATCAGCGCCTGGTCGATGGGCGCCTGGCGCACCAGCAGGCCGTGCGCGCCCTTGCAGCCCTCGAAGAGCTGGCAGGGGTCCTTCCAGACCACCGGCCCAGCCAGTTCGGCGCCGGCTTCGGCCAGGATGCGCTTCTCTCCCGCGTAGCTCTTGTAACCGGGGTCGGTGACGACGACTTTGAACTTGGCCATGGATCAGTTCCCTGTTCTCAGTTCCCAGATCTCAGTTCCCAGTTCCCAGTTCCCAGCACGACTGCCCCGTTCCCGGCTGAGAACTGGGAACTGGCAACCGGGAACTACTTTGTCTTACTTCTTGCCTTCCTCGGCGCGCTTCTTGATGACGCTCTTGATGGTCTCCTTGAGCTCGGTCAGATCCGAGGACTTGACCACGTAGGCGTCGGCCGCCCAGGACAGGAAGTTGTCCTTGTAGTTGGCGTAGGCGGTGTTGAGGATCACCGGGATGGTGTTGTCCACGCCCAGGACCTTGCCCAGGGCCTCGATGCCGTCCATGCCCGGCATGGAGATGTCCATGATCACCAGATCCGGCCGCTCCTTGGATATCTCGGCCAGGGCCTCCTTGCCGCCCGCGGCGGTGCAGACGGTGTAACCCTCGTCCTCGAGCTCCTGCTCGTAGAGCCGCCTCTGGTTGGGGTCGTCCTCGACCACCAGCAGCTTGGTCATGACCTGCTCCTTTCGCCGATTCGCAGCTGGCGAATCCCCCCAGCTTGCGCGCGGGATTCTAATCCACCGGGATAGCGGATGGCAAGCAGAGATTTTGCCCGGCGGAGTCCGCCGGGGCGGGCCTCAGCTCCCGAAGGGGCTGCCGGCGGCGGGGACTGCCAGGACGGCCTCCAGGCTCCGGCGGGCGGACTCCGCGGTGGTCTGCGGGCCCACCGCCACCTCCTCGACCCGGACGCCCCGCGCGCGGTAGTGGCCGAGCAGCGGGGCGATGCGCCCGCGGAAGAGCTCCAGCCGCCGGCGCACGGCTTCGAGATCGTCGTCGGAGCGGCCGGAGCGGTCGCCGCCGGCGTCCGTGCGGATGCGCTCCCAGGCCACCTCCGCCGGGCAGGAGAGATGGACGACCAGGCGCACGTCCAGGACGGGCTCGAGGTCGCGGGCCTGGCCGGCGTGGCGCGGCAGGCCGTTGAGCACGCAGATGTCGCCAGCCGCGAAACCGCGCGCCGCCAGGAACGACTCCAGAATCCGCCGGGCCAGCGGGAAGTGCTCGTCCTCGAGCAGCCTCCCGGCGGCGACCACTTCCGCCAGGAAGGCGGCCTCCGCCGGGCTGAAACCCGGGTCGCCGCCGGCGGCGATCCGGCGGAGCTCGGCCCCGAAGTCGAAGTGCACGCACCTCGCCGACCGCAGGCCGCCGCGCTCCAGCTCCTCGCCCAGCGGAGTCTTGCCCGACCCGGACGGCCCCACCAGCAGCAGGGCCCGCCTCCGCCCGGGGCGCGCGGCATGCGGCCGGTCCATGGTCAGAGCATGGCCGCCGGGTCGGCGTCGAGCGTCGCGCGGACGCCGCGGGCGGAGCCCTGGCACTCGGCGCGCAGGACCGCCAGCAACTCCTCGGACTCGGACCCGGGGCGGCACTTGATCATCAGGTGCCAGCGGTACTGGTCCTCGATCTTCTCGAGGGGGCAGTGCGCCGGCCCGAGCACCTGCGGCGGCCGGCCCCCCGGGCCGCCCGCCGCGGAGGCCGCCGGGCAGGCCGCGCGGGCGGCGGCGGCGATCGCCTCGGCGCGCTCCCGGGCGCGGACGGAGTCCTTGGCGCTGGCCACCACGCGGAGCAGCCGCGCGTACGGCGGCCAGTAGAACTCCGAGCGCGAGGCCAGCTCCGCCTCGGCGAAGGCCAGGTAGTCGTGCTGCGCGGCCGCGGCCACCGCCGGGTGCTCGGGGAAGGCGGTCTGGACGGCCACCCGCCCGCCCATCTCGCCGCGGCCGGCCCGGCCGGCCACCTGGCTCACCAGCTGGAAGGTGCGCTCCGCCGCCCGGAAGTCCGGGAGGTTCAGCGCCGTGTCGGCGTTGACCATCGCGACCAGCGTGACCCGCGGGAAGTCCAGGCCCTTGCCGACCATCTGGGTGCCGACCAGGACATTGGTCTTGCCCTCGCGGAAGTCGGCCAGGATCCCGGCGTGGGCGGTGCGGTTGGCCATGACGTCGCTGTCCAGGCGCGCCACCCGGGCCTCGGGGAAGAACTTCGCCACCTCGGCGGCGACGCGCTCGGTGCCCAGCCCGATCCGCCGGAGCGGACCGCCGCAGTCCGGGCAGGCCTGCCCGAAGGACTTCTCCGCCCCGCAGTAGTGGCAGAGGGCCGCGTCCTGCTCGCGGTGGAAGACCATGGCCACCTGGCAGCGCGCGCAGCGGGCCACGAAGCCGCAGCGCGCACAGACGATGGCCGTGGCCCAGCCCCGCCGGTTCAGGAAGACGATCGCCGAACCGCCCTCCTTGAGGCAGGCGCCCAGCAGCCGCTGCATGCGCCGGCTCAGGGCCAGGAATGCGCGGTTCTCGCGGCTCTCGATGCGCGTGTCGATCAGCTCGACCGGCGGCAGGGGGTAGCCCGCGGCGCGCTTTTCCATGACGTGCAGCCGCGCGCGGCCGCCCCGCGCCGCGTGGAAGCTCTCCAGCGACGGCGTGGCCGAGCCGAGCACGCAGACCGCGCCCTCCAGCTCCGCGCGCCGGGCGGCCGTCTCCCGGGCGTGGTACCGTGGCGCGGAGTCCTGCTTGTAGGAACCCTCGTGCTCCTCGTCGACCACCACGAGCCCCAGCCGCGGCACGGGCGCGAAGACCGCGCTGCGGGCGCCGATGATCACGTCGGCGCGGCCCTCGCTGATCCGGCGCCACTCCTCGGCGCGCTGCCCCGGGGTGAGGTGGGAGTGCAGCACGGCCAGCGAGGCGAAGCGGCTCCGGAAGCGGGCGCAGGTCTGGGGGGTGAGCGCGATCTCCGGCAGCAGGACGATGCTCTGCCTCCCGCGCTCGAGCGCCGCCCGGGCGGCGCGGATGTAGACCTCGGTCTTGCCGCTGCCCGTGACCCCGCGGATGAGGTGGACCGCAGCCGCGCCGGGGCCGCCGTCCATGGAGGCCACGACGGACTCGACCGCGGCGCGCTGCTCGCCCGTGAGCTCGAACTCCCTGGCGGCCTCCGCGCCGTAGCCCATGAAGACCCGCTCCTGCGGGTACTCTTCGACGATGCGCAGGTGCATCTTGCGCCCCAGCGCCCGGACCGCGCCCTCGCCGGCGTCGGCCACCAGGAGCAGCTCGCCGACGGTCAGCCGCCCCGCGCACTCGGCCAGCGTCTCGAGGATCACGGCCTGCTGCGGCGCTCGATCGGCCATGGCGGCGGCCAGACGCCGCGCCTCCTCGGGCTTCTCGAGGAGCTCGACGAAGCGGATCTTCTCGGAGCGCTTGTGCGCCTTGACCGCCGCCGGGGTCATGGCGCCGAGCGCCTCGCCGAGGCTGGCGCCGTAGTGCCGGCTCATCCACCGGCCGAGCTCGAGCATCTTCGCCGATAGGAAGGGGGCCTCGTCGGCGGGCTTGATGGCCTCGCGAACCGCGGCCAGGACGTCGGCGTCGCGGCCGGGGGATGCGGCGCTGGCGCCGGAGCCCTCGTCGCCGCCCATTCCGGGCAGGCCCTGGCTCTCGGCCGCGGGGGCGGGCTTCTTCCTGCGGCCGGCGCGCTCGGCGAGCTTGGCGCCCAGCTCCGCGCGAACCTCCTCCTCGGAGACGACCCGCAGCAGGTAGCCGGTCGCCCGGCGCGGCCCGAGCGGCGCGACCACGCGCAGCCCCGGGACCGGCTCGACCGGGAAGCCCTCCGGCAGCCGGTAGAAGTAGGTCTGGTCCTGGGGCGTCTCGAAGCAGAGCTCGATGTAGCGATCGTTCACGGGGGCTGATTCTAGCCGGCCTCCGGCGCGGTACAAGCTTGACGGCGGCGCGGGGTCAAGGTAGGCTGGGGCGATGGGCAGAAGGTTCCGGCTCAGCGTCGTCTGGCGTCCAGCCGCCCGAATGGCCTGTCTCGCTCTGGCCTGTCTCGCCGCTGCGGCCGCCGCCGGCGAGCCGCCCGAGGACGGGCCCGAGGCCCGCAGGCTGCGCGCTGCCGCGCTGATCGCCGCGCTCGACGACAAGGACCCGGCGGTGCGGGCCAAGGCGGCCGGGGACCTCGGACCGCTGACCGGCGAAGGGGAGGCGGTCGCTCCCGCCCGGCAGGCCCTGCTCAAGGCCCTCGGCGACGCCGACGCCCGGGTGGGCGAGGCCGCCGCCCGGACGCTGCTGCGCATCCCGCGGACCGGCTGGAGCCTGACGAAGGCCTACGCCACCCTGCCGGTACCGGTGCGCACCGTCCTCGTCCGGGAACTGGTCGACTCGCGGGAGGAGAACTACTCGCTCTTCACCATGGCCGTCGCCGACCCGGACGTCGCCATCCGCCGCTCGGCGATCGCCGGCCTGGCCAGGCTGGTGGAGGACGTCGACCTGGTCATCCCTCCGCTGACCGTCGCGCTGGACGATGCCGACCGCGAAGCGCGCTCCGCCGCCCTGGCCGCGGTCGCCCAGGTTCCCGACCTGCCCGCCGCGACCGTCGGGCGCCTATGCCGGCTGCTGGACGAGCCCGATGCCGGGCTGCGCGCCGCGGCGGCCAACGCGCTCGGCGGCCTGGTCCGCCCCGGCGCCAGGGCTCCCGGCCTGCCTCCCCGGGCGGCGGCCGCCGGCCCCCGGCTGATCAAGGCGCTGACCGATCCGGACCCTGGCGCCCGGGCCGCGGTGGTCCGCGCCGTCGGGGCGGTGTGCGCCACGCGCGAGTCCGCGCCGCACCTGCTCAAGGCCCTGGAGGACAAGGAGCCCGGGGTCCGGGCCGCGGCCGTGCCGGGCCTGGGTCGGCCGGACGCCGGGCCGGAGGCCATCGAGGCCGTCCTGCGCTGCCTCAAGGACGAGGACCCCGGCATCGCCCAGGCGGCTGTGCGCGCCCTGGGGGCCATCGGGCCGCGCGACCCGCGGATCGCCCCCGCGCTGCTCGGCGTCATGGCCGAGGCCCCGGACCTCCTTGCTCTGGACCCGATCCTCGACGCCCTGGTTCCGTTTGGGACCGAGAAGGACGTGGTGCCGGCCCTGGTCCGGAGGCTGAAGGACGACAGGCACAAGAATGACCGCCACCAGCTGCTCTGGTGCCTGTCCCGGATGGGACCCAAGGCCCGCGAGGCCGTCGGCCCGCTCCTGGAGCTGACCGAGAACCAGCCCAAGGATGTCCGGATGATGGCGGTCAACGCCCTGGGCGCCATCGGCCCCGAAAAGGGCGTGGTGCCGGTGCTGGTCAAGGCCCTGGGCGACAAGGACTGGGAGGTCCGCGAGCTGGCCTGCGGTGCCCTGGCCCGGATCGGCGGCCCGGCGGCCGAGGCCCTGCCGGCCATCGAGGCGCTGCTCAAGGACGAGAGCCCCGAGGTGCGCAAGGTCGCCGAGTATGCCGTCGGCAAGATCGGCCGCGAACGGCCGGCTCCGCCCGGGCCGGAGGTGTTCTAGCAGCCCGTTGAAAAAGTGCCGGGGATCGCGTTGCGACCGGATGGCCCGGATGCAAGGCGCGAGGAGGAAGCCGTGTCCGCAGCGACACGGCGACGACGAGCCCCTCGGCCATG